>Ga0070703_10000431_pt1 | contig 17035 bp, 10 predicted proteins | sample KBSK5251metaG_FD_65453 | JGI IMG/M metagenome (GOLD analysis project Ga0070703, IMG submission 65453) | Corn, switchgrass and miscanthus rhizosphere microbial communities from Kellogg Biological Station, Michigan, USA - KBS K5-25-1 metaG | ecosystem: Host-associated > Plants > Roots >... | reverse complement strand
GACCACCCAACCCAGGGCGTTGCCCTGGGCTATTACATTTCGCGCCTTCGGCGCTGAGATCCCGGGGTTTTGACACACACTCTAAACGCCTGGGCTCCGGAAAATCATTCAAAGGACGCTTCCGCTAGTCGTACCGCATGTGACCACGGTGCCGCCTTGTGTTAAATTGAAATCCCCAGTACTTGAATTCAAATTCGATGAAGTCTTTGTATTTTAAGGACAAGCTCAAGCTCCGGTCAGTAGTTGGAGTTGCCACTTGGCGAAGCGTAGTGATGGCCGCGATCACTGTGACAGCGTTGTTCGCTTTGCCCATCTACGCACAGCAAAGTGATCGCACCACGCCAGTCATTGTGCAACCTGGCGCCCCGGGCCAGCCAACCAGGACATTGCCTGCATCGACCAGAGCCACACTGCCTCCGCGTTCAGCCGAGGATGTGAAGTTCATGCAAGGTATGATCATGCATCACGCGCAAGCGGTTGAGATGACTGCCTTGATGGAATCGCATACGACGAACAAGGACCTCCGTCTGCTTGGAGCGCGCATCAGCCACTCGCAGACCGAAGAAATAAACTTTATGAAACGATGGCTGGCGACCAGGGAAGAGCCGCTTTCACTGCCAATGCCGGACATGCCCGGCATGGATAAGTCAATGGATATGTCCGCCCATCAGATGCTTATGCCCGGAATGCTGACGCCAAAACAGATGGACGCGCTCAAAAAAGCAAAGGGCGCAGAGTTTGACCGGCTGTTTTTGACGGGGATGATTCAGCATCACAACGGCGCCTTAATTATGGTAAAGGACTTGTTCGACACTGCGGGCGCGGGGCAGGATGCAGATCTATTCAATTTCGCTACCGACGTAGACAGCGGCCAGCGCGCTGAGATCAGGATTATGCAGAACATGCTGGGAGAAAGTGGCCCGTGAAAGGGCACTTCGACTGGAGCGCAACGTCCCGGTTGCTCATCCGACTCACTGCACGCGAGGACGCTCGCGCTCCATTTCGCGTAAGTGTCAGAACCCGGAGCGATAGCGACGGGATCACGAGAAATTATTAATTAACTGAAATAATATTTGGAGGATAACGATGAATCAGGTCCAGAGGATCGCTTTCCGAGTTTTATTAGCTTCGTTTTTTTTGTGCGGTAGTCTTTCAATAAGGATGCAGGCGCAAACGCCTTCGCCCACGCCAACGCCGACACCGGCGGCCGCGCAACAGAATCCGTTTGCTCCGCAACCGGCGCCGCCACTACCGGCCGGGATGATGGGCTCGGACGTGAACGATCCGCGGGCGAAACTCAGTCCCGGCATGTACGACGCCGGCGAAGCGGCGGTGGGCTTGAAGCATCTCATGCTGCTTAAAAAACCGGACGCGTTCGAACTTGGCGCCACCGATCCCAATGACCCGAAAGTGAACAAGACACTGACCACGGTACTCGGTATAGCCGATCCCGCGAAGACGCCGGGCGCAATCAAGTTGGTGCTGGCCGGGCTTGGCTTTGCAAACTCAGACATGGCGTTCCAGGGCAACCGACTGTTTCTGGGAAATTTCTACGGCATGAATATCTATGACATCTCAAATCCGGCGAAGACGACTCTGTTGACCTCGATGATTTGTCCCGGAGGCCAGGGCGACGTGTCGGTTTATAAGAACCTGATGTTTATGTCGGTAGAGATGGCGAACGGTCGTTTGGATTGCGGCATCGGCGGCTTCCCGCCGAATCCGCCGCCCGCCGCCGGACAAGAGAATCAAAACCAGTTGCCGCCGGCACAAAAAGATCGTTTTCGTGGAGTAAGGATTTTCGACATCACCGACATCAAGAGTCCCAAGCAGGTGGCCGCCGTGCAAACCTGTCGCGGCTCGCACACGCATACGCTGGTTGTCGATCCTAACGACAAAAACAACGTCTACATTTACGTCTCCGGCACTTCTTTCGTCCGTCAGCCTGAAGAGCTGCCGGGATGTTCAGGCGAGAAGCCGGATAAAGATCCGAATACAGCGCTGTTTCGCATTGAGGTGATCAAAGTGCCGGTGGCCGCGCCGCAAGAGGCCAAGGTAGTTTCCAGTCCGCGCCTGTTCATGGATTCGCGCGGCGTTATCAACAGTCTGAATAACGGCGGCTCGCATACGATGACCGGAATCTCAAAGCCTTCGGATACCGATCAGTGCCACGACATTACTGTGTACTCGGCGATCGGCTTAGCGGCCGGCGCCTGCTCGGGTAACGGAATCCTGCTTGATATCAAAGATCCGGCTAATCCAAAACGCCTGGATGCAGTCAACGATGTGAATTATTCCTATTGGCACTCGGCTTCGTTTTCTAATGATGGAAAGAAAGTTGTCTTTACGGACGAGTGGGGCGGCGGACTGGGCGCGCGCTGCCGCGCGAATGATCCGAACAAGTGGGGCGCCGATGCCATCTTCAACCTGAAGGACAACAAGCTGAGCTTTGCCAGCTACTACAAGTTGCCTGCGGCCCAGGGCGACAGCGAAAACTGTGTGGCCCACAACGGTTCCCTTCTTCCGGTTCCCGGCCGCGACATTGAAGTTCAAGCCTGGTACCAGGGCGGCATCTCGATCATGGATTTCACCGATGCCGCACATCCGGTTGAAATTGGCTATTTTGATCGAGGACCGATTACTCCAGAGACGCTCGTGCTCGGCGGTGATTGGTCCGCCTACTGGTACAACGGCAACATCTACGCTTCAGAGATCGCTCGCGGTCTGGATGTTTTTGAGTTGACGCCGACAAAGGACCTGACGCAAAACGAAATCGACGCCGCGAAAACATTTCAGATGTCTGAGTTCAATGTACAGAACCAGCAAAAGATCGAGTGGCCGCGAAAGTTAGTTGTGGCAAAAGCGTATCTGGATCAGTTAGAGCGTTCACAAGGTCTGCCCGCTGATAAGATCGCTGGTGTGCGAACAGCGATTGAAAGTGCGGAGAAGGCAAACCTGAACAAACCGTCACTCGCAGCGCTCAAGAGCCTCGCGCCGTCGTTGGAAGAGGTCGCTTATGTCACAAAGACCCCGGGCGACGCCAGCCGTCTGCGTGCGTTAGCGGAGATTTTGAAGAGTCCTGTGCGCTAATTCCGCGAGTGTCCAAGCATTTCTCTGTGCCTCTGTGAAATCTCAGTGTCTCTGTGGTGAAGCTTTTCCTGAAGCATTCTTCACCACGGCGACACTGAGGATGCACAGAGACACGGAGACAAACCTTCAAGTTCGAAGCACTATCTAATTCCGGAGCATTGACGATCGTGCTTTTGAGCTATTCCTAACTGAAGTAAGGCCACCGAGTAGCGTTCTACTTTGCGGTTTTCTTTTGCGGCTTGGCGTGAGTTAATCGGTCGAAGAAGACCAGTTTCACGCAAAGACGCCAAGTCGCAAAGTTCCGCAAAGTGAAATTAGTACTACCGGGCCACTGACATTAATCGTGCTCTCCCCGGAGCACCGCGCGCGATTGGTCTCACCGAAACACCGAACACTCAACAGGAATGAACAGACCAATGAATAGATCAAAAAACCGACCAACCCTTTGGATCATTCTGCTGGCCGCTCTCTGCCTGCCGAGCGCGCTCGCACAATCACGTCAATCAAAACAGCCGGTCGTTGATTGGGGCACTGTCCCTTCGATCCTGACCCGCATTAAACCACCAAAATTTCCCGAGCGCGATTTCAACATCACAACTTACGGCGCCGTCGCTGACGGAAAAAGCGACGCCACCGAAGCCCTGCGTCAAGCCATCGATGCTTGCAACAAAGCTGGTGGCGGCCGCGTCGTCGTCCCCGCTGGGACCTTTCTTACCGGCGCAGTTCATCTCAAAAGCAACGTCAATCTCTACCTCGCCGAAGGCGCGACTCTAAAGTTCAGCACTGATCCCGAAAAATATCTGCCGGTCGTTTACACGCGATTTGAAGGCACCGAGTGCATGAACTACTCACCCTTCATCTACGCGTTCGAGCAGGAGAACATTGCGATCACCGGCACAGGGACCCTTGATGGCTCAGCCTCGGACGACAACTGGTGGAAATGGACCAGACGGAGCGGAACCACTGAGCCGCCCGCGCGCGCCAGCGTTCGCAAGCTGCTTGATTTTGCTGAGCGCGGCGTGCCGGTGAAGGACCGAGTGTTTGGCAAGGATGGATTCTTGCGGCCGAATTTTATCCAACCTTATCGGTCACGCAACATCCTGATCGAAGGCATACGCATTATTAACTCGCCCATGTGGGAGGTCCATCCGGTGCTTTCCACGAACGTCACCGTGCGCGGCGTGAGAATCTCCACTCACGGCCCAAACAACGACGGCTGCAATCCCGAATCAAGCCGCGACGTGCTGATTGAAGATTGCGAGTTTGATACGGGCGACGATTGCATTGCGATTAAGTCAGGCCGTGACGCTGACGGCCGTCGCGTCAACGTGCCTTCCGAAAACATAATCGTGCGCAACTCGACGATGAAGGACGGACACGGCGGCGTGGTCCTGGGCAGCGAAGTGTCCGGCGGCATCCGCAACGTGTTTATTGAGAATTGCAAAATGGACAGCCCGAACCTGGAACGCGCGCTGCGCTTCAAGTCCAATGCTCGGCGCGGCGGCTTTGCCGAAAATGTTTTTATGCGAAACGTCGAGATAGGCCAGGTGAAAGAAGCCGTGCTGACAATCGACTTCATGTATGAGACTGGTCCCAACGGTCCCTACAAACCCGTCGTCCGCAACGTCCGTCTGGAAAATGTCAGAAGCACAAACAGCCCGCGGGTGATGTGGATCACCAGTTTCCCCGGCGCCATCATCGACGGCGTAAGTTTCGTCGATTGCATCTTCCGCGGCGTTCGGGCCAGCGAGGTCGTGGAAGCCAGCGGCTCGATTCTCTTCCGCAACGTCAAGATTGAACCGGCAGACAAGGGCCGCAGTTTGAACTCGCGCCCGACATGGCCTTAAACATTACTGAAGAAATGCAAATCAGGAATGATCCGACTCCCAATTCTTTTTAGGGAAGCGCCAGGTCAGGACCAACTGCGTAACAACGCTGAAGTTCCGCGTGGGATCAGGTATGCGTCGTCATCCGCATCGATGATCTCTGTCCGGTTGGCTTCATACTCCTCGAGCTTCTCCAACAACAAGGCAACCCGATCCGATTTGAGCGCGTCAGCATTGAGGTTTCGCTTAAAGCTGGTAGTGAACACCGTCGTCAGGAGTCCATTGAGATCTGAAACCTCCATGCTCACATCACCTGCGATCTGCGCGATCAGTGTGGCCGCAGCCGTTCCATAAACCAGTTCATCGACCTTATCGCCGTCGGTTTCGTCATCGTTAGCTCGCGTCAAAACGTCTTCGGCGTAGGCGCGCGCGTCGCCGTGCGTTTGAAAGCTATTAATTTTTTGAACTATGGCATCGGCTGTTTCCTGACTACCATCAGAGAGCTCGAAATCGGCTTTCGCCGCGAGATGGATAAACCCAATCACGTTGCCGCTCTCAGGCAGAGGATCTGCATCGCGAGCATGCTGATTGGTGAGCGATCTCTTTTCGTTCAAATCGGGCACATCAAATGAGAGTGGACAATCAGCCTCAGGTCGTAGTTCGTGGTCCACAAGTGCGGTCAGGTCGCGCGCCTGACGGTCCCGCTCCGTCAGAAAGGTATTGGGGGCAAAGAGTGAGAAGACAGTCGAAATGATCGAAGTATGATCGTAGGTATGTTTGTCGATCGTGAGTGGCGGAATGCGGGGTGAAACAATCACGGCTGGAACTCGCGCGCCAAGCTGCTTGAAGTCAAAACCGCGCCGTGAGTAAGTCCGACTGTCGTTGGGAGCAACAGTGGGCGGCGGTGTGACATGGTCAAAGAAGCCCCCGTTTTCATCGTAAGTGATGATCAGGAGGCTGTGCTCCCAATGCGGAGAGTTTCGAATCGCTTTGTAAGTGGCCGCGATCAGTCTTTCCCCGGCTTCGAGATGGTCCATAGGGTGTTGTGATGACCCGCCGACATACGTGTCGCCTGCGGCATTCCCATAGTGGGGCTCGATAAAGGTGAACTGAAATGGATAGCGGCCTAGTAGATCCTCGGCAAAGTTGTTGAAGTTCCGGACTTCAGCTCGATGAAAATCGGTAAGAGCGGCGGCAATCGTTGAGCCGCCCATTCCTGTGAGACCAGCCGGCGCATCAGCGAAACTATTATCATGGTCCTTGTAAACGCGGTAGCTTAACTTTTTACCTAGCAGGGCCGAAAAGATGTGCCCATGATCCATCGTAAAGCCGCGCAGGTACTGGCTGGCGAACATTTGGTTCTTGTAAGGTGAAACTTCCAACCCTCCCGACGTACCTGCCAGAGCGAAAAAGCGATTGGGCCAGGTAGGCCCCGGTAGAGAGCAAAACCAGTGATCGCAAACCGCATATTGCTCGGCGAGCCGGTGGAGGACTAGTCGAGGTTCGGGATCAACTCCCGACATTATTTCTCCCAGGTGCTGAGCGTCCCGAGCGACTCCGGCTTTTTGCAGTGCCCTTGCATAGCTCGTGACATATCCGTTCCGGTTGATAGCCGGATACGCCCCACCTTCGCCGAGAACAGCGCCCGCTCCGCAGAGGCCCTCCATAACGTCTTCCCATTCATGACCGGGATCGGCCGAAAGATTCATCGCCGCCGCCGGAGCCGGCGCGCAGGCGATACGCTGGTTGCCGTATAAGTTGTAGAAATTTGGGTCGCCGCCGTCCGGTTGCCGCTTGGCGCCGTCGATCTGCGTGCGGCCTGATCCATCCGCATTATCACCATTGAGGTTAGTCCAGCCGAATATATGATCGAACGAGCGGTTTTCCAGCATTAGCACAAAGACGTGCCGGATGCGCTCAGTGAAAGGGCCCGACCTATCCAATTGGCCATCGAATTGACCACCGGGAAGCGAAATACGAAAGCGGCTGCGAGTAACAGTCAGGCTAAGATCCTGATCGCCTACACGGAGTGGCACGTTCCACTTCAACAATGGCCGGGCCCGTGAACCGGCAGTTTCATAAATGCCAGGTTCCGCGCCATTGCGAACGGCGGCCGATATGTACCACTTGTCAACGGCGCCGGGATCAAAATTGATTTCAAACGAATCGCTTGTCTCGCCTGCTGCCAAATCGGGCCACACATGATATTCCGCAACGGGGTTACCCGAACCGACGTGCGCGACAGTGATGGTGGCGATCCCACCAGTTTGATTGAAAACTCGAAGCTTGGCTTTCATGTTAGTTTCGCCTTTTTTCTAAGAGCCTGCTGAAAGAGTGTTGGCGGAATGTCCGCTTGGAGTGCGACGACCTGTCGCGGCACTCCAGATTGGCTAGACCGGATCTGGATCCGAGTCGATTAAACAATCCTGATAACCCGTAGTCCCACGTTCTTCCCCACTCGACAGCAGTTGCAGAAAGAACTTGAGACGGAACAGCAACAGCGGATTGGGTGTCAGCGGTTGCACCGTACCATCTGTACCTTTCTTTGATGGCGCACCGTTGAGCGTACCCGGAGCGCCATCCGGGCTTCTGGGGACCTGGAGGATGAATGTTGATGGACGAGTAAAGAGGCTACCCAAGCCTCCTCGACCACCTGCGCCTGGGATACCGTCCTTACCCGGTGAGCCCCCTCCGGCATCGAAGTCGAACCATTGGCTGCCACTCGGGTCATCGAAGACCACCCATTCGATTGACCCACCCGCTCCGCCGGAACCTCCCGGGGCCGCATCGCCTCCGTTACCACCAAAGCCACCGAAGGATGGATTGGTTTGGAACTTCTCCGGAACCGTTGGCGCGACGACCGTCTTCGCATCAGAACCGTCGGCGCCAGTCTGGCCACTCTGGCCGGGCGCACCAGCTCCGCCGCGCGCCGTCAATTTAAGTTTCTCGGCGAGATGGACCCGCCTCGCGACGATCCGTATGTTGGGGAGCCCGGGAATCGCTGCGTCAACTCCAGACACTGAAGGACTCGCCGAGGCCCCCGCCCCCGGCAATCCGCTCTGCTCCACCAATGCTGGAGGTATCCCTAGTTGCGGGAAGCCATCCGGATTCCCCCAAACGCGGGCTTGGCCCGCATACCAATGTTCGGGCGAGACGATAGGAAGGGCCAGCGTTCTAACTGATCCTCCACGTTCCAGAAACGCCTGGGCTGAGATGGGCAAACGATTCATCTCTGACTTGAGAGTCGGTCGCGTGCCAGGCAGAACACCTCCTCCAGCAACCTCCGGCAAGGTTCGCGGTCGTGAATCCGGCTCCGTACTCAGTTCCGGCTGAGATCCGCTCACAACTGAGAGACGTTTAGTGTAAATCTCAATCCGGTAACCCGGCAGATGTATCTTTCCGTAAATCGTCAGCCTGTTGGCATAGATTAGTAAGTCCTTATCAGTCGGAACGGTTTTGGCTCCCTGCGGTTGACCCGTCGCTCCAGCGCCCGCAATCACCAACTCGTCGAGATTCGAAATGATGAGGTGGCACGGACGACCGGAAATCACTGTGTCAGTCGTAAAGTAGCCGGCGCCTGGATCAACGAACTGCTGGCCTTCGCTCACATGGACCGCACTGAAGGATAAGTTGTGATCATTGCCAGAGACGTCCTGTCCCGGCGCCGCCGGATCCAGCGGCCAGCGCGCGACGAGATTTGGATCGTCAGTAGGAGTCGTTCCGAGTGCGTCGGCGGCAATCTGGTCGGCGGTGCGCGCCGTGGACCACAGTCGGACATCACGCATCTGTCCGGTAAAGATTTGGTCGTCTGCGTCCGACGCCCAATGCGCCCCGAGCAATAACATCTGATTCGCCAGCGGTCCCGAGCCTACGGTCGGAGTTGAGGTCTTGAGTATGCCGTCGATGTAAACCAACTCGGTTTGCGCTTTACTGTCCACTACGACCGACAGATGATGCCAGTTGCCGTCCTGCACTGCCTGGCGTGCCTCGACGCGCCAGGGTTGCCCTTCATCATTCGAAGAGTCGGACGATCGAACGGACCCATAACTGAACAAGCTGGTTTGACTGGCGTCAAGACCACAGCGCACCCACATTTGAACTGTGCGATCAGTCAGTGGAAAACCTGCGAAATCATTAACGACGCCGAAGCTGGCTGCCGCACTGAGGACCGCAACCCACTGCGCGTTGCGGTGTGCCGAGGTGAGCTCGAGTGAGCGACCCGACCCGACATCCAGATGCGCGTCGTCGAGCGGGAGCGCGAGGTACAGCCCGGCTTCAGAACCGTAAACAGCCGACGCAAAATCATTTCGCACCAGCGCTTCGTTTAGTGTGGATGACCAAATGCGCACGTCGCGCAACTGGCCATCGAAGAAGCCGCTCGGCACAGTGTGATCATCGGCTCCCGGGTCATGTGGTCTGATTCCCAGGACCAGAGTGTTGACTCGATTCAAGGTCCTCGTGACGCTCGGGTCAGAGGTCATTGGCAGCGTCTTTACGCCTGGGCCGCCGACCGGCAATCCATCGATAAATATCGCGATGCTCGCCGTGGTCGTAGCGCCGCCAGACTGGCTAAAACACACCGCCAGACGATGCCACTGACCATCGGTAAGTGCGCCGCCGGGCACACTCACTTGCCCGCTCTGAGTACTGATTTGAATCGAGGTCCCGTTGACATCAATAGCGAGAAAAGTCGTTCGGTCATTCGGGTTCGATCCCTCATCGGGGCTGCCGTACATCATCAACGGGCCACCGGTCGTGAGCCGAAGAAGACAAGTGAAGCTGAAGTTTAGGGACGAAAAGTCAGTTAGATCGAGGCGGAAGTAGCGCCGCCCGCCAAATACAATCGAGGAAACGCCGGTTTGACCGGTGAATGCTGCTGAGACGACCGCTGCCATTAGTGCTGCTCCTGTTTACAAGAGTGGGACTACGAATGAACATCATTCACACTCACGACTGCCTTGCTCCCGAAGTAGTGCGGTAAGACTGAAAAAAATGCTGCGGGTGACGAGGCGCGCGCAACACCCAGCTTGTGAAGCTGACTCTACCATTGAGTTACGCGCTTAAGGCAAAGATGAAGGCGGGAGGATGAAGGATCAAAGGGCTTCGTGTCAATTATTCAAATTACGAAAAGCAAAGCTGGGGTCAGGTCGCAAGACCCTTGTGAACTTCAAATGGACAGTCCGAACCTGGAATGCGCGCTGCGCTTCAAATGGCCTTGCCCCGTAGCCCGCGCCCAGCGATTCGTCCGCGACCTTCTAACGACGCATTGGCCGGGCACTGAGGATATCGCATCGCAAGTCACGTAAAAGACCGAATGAGGCCCGAAAGGCGGACATTATGCCGGGTTGCTCCGATACTGGTTTTTGATCACGTGGAAGATGAACCTGGCGTGGATTCATTTGCCGCCCGATGTTCACGCCGATAGCGCGCCGGAGGCGAATCGAACTCGCGCTTGAATGCGCGGTTGAAAGCGGACTCGGATTCGTAGCCAACGTCAGCGGCGATCTCGGCGACGCCGCGAGAGGTCGAGGCCAGGGCCCGCGCCGCCAGTTGCAGCCGCCAACGAATTAGATAGGCCATCGGCGGCTCGGAAAGATAACGGGTAAACCGTTCCACCAGGGTCGAGCGCGAGAGCCCGACCTCTCTCGCGAGTTCGGCGATGGTCCAGGGATGCTGGGTCCGGGAATGAAGCAGCATCAAACTCTTTCCGATAACAGGATCGCGCGCGCCCGCCAGCCAGCCAATCTCCTGTTGCGGCAACCCGCACAGATAACGCCTCAGAGTGTCCACGAAAAGCGCTTCCGACAACTTCGCCAGCACCGCTTCGCTTCCGGCATGGCCTGATCCGGCTTCATCGACCAGATGCAGTACAGAGTTTTCCAGCCAGTGGCCCGAGCGGTCCGTGCGCAGATTGACTTTGAAGGCCGCGGGAAGGCTGAGCAGAATCGGCCGGCACAAGAGCGGATCGCACGACATGAATCCGCATACGAACCGCGTGACCTCGCCTCCGCCTCCGGCTCGCATGGTACTTAGGTCGCGCGCCTGAAGCTTTGCGATCATTGATTTTGATAGCTTGTCCCCGCCACCTTCAGCGCTACGCATTTCATGAGCATGCCCGTGAGGCAAAACGATGACGTCTCCCGGCTCCAGCCGGATCGGTGACTCGTTTTCGATTCGGACCAACCCCGAACCCTCAACCAGGAAATGGTAGACCAGAAGATGCGGAGCACCGGGGGCCAGGATCGGGGCCAGATCCTGAGCAGCCGGCGCGTCAAAGCCCCACGGCGCCGAGAACTCTGCGCTGAAGAACATCGCGCCCTTCAACACAACTCCTGCCAGGATTTCCGAGAATGCATCCATGTTGGGTTCCGTACTGCCGGCAAAAGTCTTCGTACGGGCGGCAAAACTATATGTGCCCGCTGGACGCCGAATCAATTTCTTCGGACGCATGGGCATGGTCAGCGAACCAGATGCAGCGGATGATTCTAGTCACAACGCGGAAGACCCGCAACATTCGCAACAAATAATACTGGAGGCACACACCATGACATCTGCATATAGCTATCAGGACACGTTGCAAACTTCGGAAAAATCCAACTGGCGAGTCGAGGATCTGATCGGCGGCGACAAGCGCCTCGACTTCACGCGGCCATTTCTGCCCGAATCGCTGGCCCGACTGGACTCAATGGACTTTCTGACGAGCCAGGAAAAGGTCCTGCTCAACCAGATTCGGGGTTACGGCTATCTCTATACATTCGGCCTGGTCGAGGAATTCATTTTGCCTTTCGTCCTCGACCATGTGCGCGCGCAACTCAATGTCGACGACTACCGCACCAGGGCGCTTCTGCGTTTTGCCGGTGAAGAAGCCAAACACATCCAACTGTTCAAGGCGTTCGCGGCAGAGTTCAAGCAGGGGTTCGTGACGAATTGCGAAACCATCGGCCCGCCCGACGCGATTGGCCGCGCCGTTCTGTCCCACAGTCCGCTGGGCGTGGCTCTGGTCATCCTGCAGATCGAGTGGATGACGCAAATGCATTATCTGGACAGCGTCCGCGATGACACGGTGCTGGATTCGCAGTTCAAGAGCCTGCTGCGGCATCACTGGATGGAGGAGGCGCAACATACGAAGCTGGACACGCTGATGGTTCAGGCGCTCTCTGACAGTTGCAGTCCGGCTGAGATCGCAAAAGGCTTCGACGACTACGCGGCGATAGGCGCCATTATCGACGGCGGAATGCAGCAACAGGTGGAATTCGATCTGCAGTCATTCCAGCGCGCCGCCGGACGCGAACTGAACCCGGCAGAACAAGAGCGATTCCGCTCAATTCAGCTTCAGGCGCTGCGCTGGACGTTTCTCGGATCAGGGATGAAGCACCCTAACTTTCTGGCGACTGTCGGCGAGCTGGATCCCCCAGCGCGAACGCGAATTGAGACGATGGCGCCAGCATTCAGTTGATAACCGATTGAACTTTTGAAAGCCATCACCGAATTGCCGGGGTCAGGCTCCAGGCCTTCGATTCTGCGATTCTTTTTGAAGAGCGTCAGAAAGGCTTCTTAAAAATGCGGCCTGCCTTCTTCAAAAACGACTTAAACTTTGAATCCTTCTCCTGGTTTTGCGTGCCCGGTTGAGGGGCTGGAGTGGAGGGAGGGGGTTCGGGGTGAGCCGAAACGGGATAGGCGGAGGCTTTCGGCTTTTCGCTTGCCGGAGATGCCGCGTTTTCCCGGGGTTGACTGGTCAGAGGCTTTGGCGCGCTTACGGTTTGGATGGTCGGCTCAATCTGAATATGACTGGCCGCCGCGACTTTTGGTTCTTTCGTTTTCGTCGATGGCAAAGGGCGGTTCGACTTCGTCGCTTTCATTTGCGTGCCCGTCGAACGTTTATCAGGCTCTGGCGAAATCGCGGGCGGCGCAGTTATCAGTTCAGGCGACGCCTCAGACGCGGGGCGCCTCGAGTCCTGGTTCACCGCCTCCTTCTTTTTCACGCTGGCTGATGAACTGAAACTGGGCGGTGCGGCGCGATAAAGAAGAACCACCACACTGCCGAGCAGAACCAAGACCAGCAAAGTAATCGTGAATCCGCTCCAAATCGATTCTAACGGCGGCACGACCGGTTGCGGCAACGGTAGCGGTGGCAGGAACGCAGTAAAGTTCAGCCTGGCGCCGTCCATATCACAACGGTCCTGCTCGTCCTCATAAAGAAACTCACACTCTGGGCAGCGTTTCATGGTGGTGCTCCTCAGATTGATTGTTTGGGGCGCGGGTTGTGGTGGGTCCGTAGCGAGTACTTTACAGGAAGCCGGCGGATAGGAAAAGAGTTTTGTTATGAACGCTCCAAACCCAAACCAGCCGCGTTTCGAGCAAAGGCCGCTCAAGTTGAGCGGCCTTTTCAACTATGCTCTGCCGCAGCGCGCGGCGGTAAGCGTCTGGCTTGACGGCAGATCCTTCTTTCTTAATTTGCGGCTATGCCGCCATTCGAGGCGAGCCTCGAATCATCTTTGAATTACCCGCCGGAAAGGCGGAGACTTTTCGCCATGTGCGGCGGCGACGCCGCGCCCTCCCGAATTCGGTCGCTATCCCGCTAGTCGGGGTTCTGACCTCATGCTTTTTCCTTCCAACCTCACACTCTGTCACCGCAAGAACCTAAACCTACCGTCGTTCCACAGATACGGATGTCCTCAAAAATTCCAACGTGGAGGCCGTGATGAAAAAGCTTTTCCTTCTTGGTATTACCCTTTTCCTTCCTCTCTGTCATGCGAGTACCGTTGCCGGGCAGGTCATGTCTCAGCGGGCGTCAGCGCGCGCGACTCTGTTCGACGCCATCGCAGCGGGCGACAAGGAAGGCGTACTGAAAATTCTTAGCAAACGCCAACATGTGAACCTGAATCATCGGGAACCCGGAGACGGCGAGACCTTCCTCATCGCGGCGATTCGCGCCGATCAGCCGGAAATCATTCGAGTCCTGTTGACCCATGGAGCTAATCCAAACCTGAGAGAAATCACTGGCGTCGATGCCCGGAACAAATCGCTCCTGGGCGACACTCCGCTGGCTGCGGCGGTGAACATAGATTCAATCGAGAGCGTTCGTTTATTAATACAACATGGCGTCAGGCTGGCGGAAAATTCGAATGTGCTTCATTCATCACCTTCGATCGAGATGATCCGTTTTCTGCTGGATCATGGCGCGGTGATAGATGGCCGCGATGATAACGGCGCCACTTACTTGCATACTGCCGTCAATAACGAGGAGATTGAGGAGATCGCCCGACTGTTGATTGAGCGAGGTGCGAACGTCAATGTGCCCGATAAAGATGGAGTGACACCATTGTTCCGGGTAGCGTCGATAAAGATCGCGCGATTACTAATCGAAAGGGGCGCTAACGTCAACGCTGCCGACAGGGAAGGACTAACCCCTTTGCATATGGCGGTGTTGGAAGGACTGGGTATTGACCTCGCGAAACTGTTGGTGATGAGGGGCGCCGAAGTAAATGCCCGGAACAATCACGGCCACACTCCACTGGATTTATTAGTGGTTGAAGGGTTTGATTATGACTCTGCTCTCTTCCTGGTCGCACACGGCGCCAGGGTTAACGAATATCTCGTCAGGGAATACGGGCTGGCTGAGGAATTCGAAGAAATTAGGAAGACGATCCAGGCGGGAGGCCAAAGGACTGATTCCGATCCTTAATCTTTAGCGCCAGGAGTGGCGCGGCGATTCTTCCGCGATCCTTCTCACGACAGGTTGGCCGTCCAGTGAGAAATGAGCGAATGACACTTAAGCGGCGACAGAGATACTCGAGGCATGTATCTTCTTGTCTGACCTAATCACTCGGTACTCAGTAATATGGACTTCGTTCGAACCGCGGGGATCCGCTTTCTCGCATAGATCTCTGTGGCCGCTTCGCGGCTCACTGCTGAAAGGATTACGGACGTGAAGCAACGCGAGGCATATCAAACACACTGTCATCAAGCGAGGGATCTATTTTGATCTCACTGAATCGCCGGACGGTGGTATCAAACGCCGCAACATCGGAGGTGCGGATGATGAAAGGCAGCTTGAGACCATTTACATCTCGGTAATCGCTGAAGTCCCATTGCACATTGAGCGGGCCCAGCACAGTGTGCGTCACCTTAACTCTCCGCAACAGAAGTCCATTCTCAACGTCGAAAAAGAATTGAGTCGACTGCGTCGCGTCGTCGTCGATGGTCACCAGATAAGTGTCTCGATCATTAACCCTGGTGATGCCATCAACCGTCGCGCGAGTCATAGAATCCGGAATCTTGATTGGATCAAATATCGCGACCGAGGCAATCGAGGGCTTTAGTCGATCACCGGTTATCGGAGTAACACCTTTAGCTGTTTGAAACCACGCAGTCGTGCCGTTCGTTCCGCGCGTGACGACTCCGGATGCGTTTGTTTCCGTAATGCGCGCCTTGCCCGGGTGTTTGAAAACAATTTCAATCGGACCCGAGGCGTTCGCTCTTTCAACTCTTTCAACCGCTCCTCGCATCACAAACGATTTCGACAGAACATCCTGCCGGTGCGAACCGACCGCGGAAAGATATTTGGCGACAACTTCCTGAGCAGCGGGCAGAACCTTTTTCGGTTGAGGTTGAAGTGCATCCTTCGCAAAATCCCAGGGCGGGAGCGGCGCCATGCGCTCAGGCCGCGTACTTCCACGATGGCAGGTGTAACAGGTGACGACTGCTTCGCGATTGAATTTGTTTCGATTTAAGTCGAGCACCATTCGCATCATGTCACGTCCAACTAATTTCTCCCGCTTGTCGTCCTTTTCCCAAAGCCAGGTATCATCGCCCGTTTGCGGGTTCTTCGCTCCTTTCACGTGGCAATAATCACAATGAACTCCGAGCGAGTCGCCGACGAAATTCATTACCAGGAACAGTTGTGAATCCGGCAGTCCCTTGAGGACCTGAATGTTTTTCCTGACTTGCTCGACCGGTTTATCAGCGCCTGTGGATTGGGTTTGGGCGGTTTGTGCTTTCCATCCGATCAACAGAAAAGCAAGCAGGGCCGCAAGTAAAAGCCTGGGTCCGAAAATGAAATTGCGCATAGGGACAGTCTTCTCCCCAACACAGAGAATCGTAAATGCCGCGCGGATAATACAAAGAAGCGGAAGAGGGTGCTACTGATTTCGGAGCCATAAACGTTGGGCTCTTCCCGGAAAGCCTCAACGCCACGGCACTAGTCCTTCGGACCCGTGAAGCTGCAATTCTTAAAGCAATTCTGAATTCCAAAAAGAAACGGCCTCGAGAGGGCAGCAACACACTTGACTCCGCGCGGGCTCTCGTCGAACTTCGATGCGACCGCGGCAATGGCGCTGCCACTCCGATGCGCGGCAAGTCTATAACTTGCCGGCTGCGAACCCTTCTTTTTCAACGGGTCGTCGACCCGGCACGGTTAAAGACCGTTTAGACTAAATGGGCGATGTGTCGGCAAGTCCGAGGCTCCCGCGCATCCGAATGGCAGAGCCATTGGCGCGGTGAGTCAAGTATGTCAATGCCTCGAGAGGCCGTCCCGGAATTACAGCTTTGATTTCTTAAGTCAACGAAGCGACTTGAAAGCCGTACGGAGTTCGCCAACCAAAAGCTCCGGCTGTTCCCAGGCCGCGAAGTGCGTGCCTTTCGCAACCTTGTTGTAGTGGATAAGTTTGGGATAGGCCCGGTCGGCCCAACTCTGCGGAGCCGGACAAATCTCCTCCGGAAAGACGCTCACGGCAACGGGAATGGCCACGCCCTTCGGCGCAAAGAAGGCCAGTTTGTTTTCCCAATATAGACGAGCTGAAGAGACCGCCGTCTTCGTCAACCAATAGAGCGTAATGTTGTCGAGCACATCGTCTCGTGTCAGGCCCTCAGGCTGGCCTTCAAAGACACGCACCATGAGCTCGAGGCTCCATGCATCATGATCGAGTATCCATGCCGCGAGGCCGACCGGTGAATCTGCGATCCCGTACAGCGTTTGCGGGCGGTGCCCCATTTCCAAAGCGTAGCCCAGGCCGTTTGCATAGAAGAAGACGAGCCGGTCATACGCGCGCCTCTCGTCGGCTGAAAGGTCGGCGGGCGGCGGAGCTCCGGTAAAGGCCGCCTTGTCAATTTCGGGTGGA
>Ga0070703_10000429_pt1 | contig 17053 bp, 29 predicted proteins | sample KBSK5251metaG_FD_65453 | JGI IMG/M metagenome (GOLD analysis project Ga0070703, IMG submission 65453) | Corn, switchgrass and miscanthus rhizosphere microbial communities from Kellogg Biological Station, Michigan, USA - KBS K5-25-1 metaG | ecosystem: Host-associated > Plants > Roots >... | reverse complement strand
GGCGCGCTCGGGCTCGGTGGCGCGCTCGGGCTGGGCGCTGCGCTCGGGCCGGGTTCGGGGGCACTTGAGGGCTGGTTCACCAGCCCGCCGAGGGCAGCGACGATCGCGGAAGCGGTTGCTCTCGGCATGGTCGATAGCAGGGGCGGAAGCTGCGAGGCGATCTGAGCATTGAGGTCTCGAACGTCCACCCCCGCAGCCACTGCGGCTGCCAGAGCCGCGTGAAGATTGCTCGCGTCACGGATCAGTACGGCGGAGGGCGAACCTTGTTGGAGGTCAGCAACCAGCAGATTGAAGGACGTGGTGGCATCGTCGAGGCTCGCGTTTCCCTGGAACAGCCCGGGGCCCCAGAAGAGCGCGAAGAGGATGACCGCGGCCGCGGCGGCGCCCTGTAGGCGCTCGTACCAGCGACCGCCCCGCGTGGGAACAGGGGCCGGGGGCATCGGTGGCTCCCCTCCGGCTCCTCTTGCGAGGGACTGATCGGGGCCGGGTGTATCTACCATGTGGGCAGAGAGTGCGGCGAGTGGCGTCGATCCAACCTGACAGAGATCACGAAGGACACCGTCCAGCTCCGCGATCCCCACCCATTCCTCCAGGTAGGCGTCCGCACCCCGGGCGGGTCCGCGCCACGCTTCGTCGGGCGCCTGGGCCAAGACGACGATCTTGGTGGACGGCGAGTCGCGGCGAACCTCACGAACCAGACCCGAGTCCGAGCGCTTCGCCACGCTCTCGTGCAGAACGATCGCGTCGGGGTGATCGTGGCCGGCAAGGTCGCCAACGTCGACGGTCGGAAGCGGGATCGGGAGCAGCTCGAACCCGGCCTCCTGCATGAAGAACTGCACCAGCGCGCGTTGCAGGGGAACCGGGACGGCGACGAGGACCCTCAGTGTTGGGTCCGTTCCTGCTGCCAGACGCGGGTCCTCGGGTCCCATATCCGTTCTGTTCACACTCATCGCCGGCCACGGGACAGCCAGGCTGATGGCCCCCCCGGTGGCAGAGCGTTCACCGTAGTCCGCTCGCGGTCCAAGGGCGATACGTCAACTGCGGGACATGGCTGGGTGACCTGGAAGGAGCCCGCACGACCCATCTGGACCATCTCGTAGCTGGAGTGTTTCCTTCGGAGGGAACCTCAGGGCCGCGACCCGCGGAACTCCAGGGCGTAGGTCCATTCCTCGGGATCGCCACGATGTTCGAAGCGAAGGAGCCTTCCTTCTTCTCCGCCCGGCAGGAGCATCGGCAGGCCAACATGTCCGGCGTCCGGCCACAGTTCGCTCCGTGCGCCCGCCTCCATCAACAACAAGGTCATCGGCAGGTCGCTGGTCCGTTCGAGCGGCTCGCGCCAGTCCTTCTCCCATTCCGGACGGAAGCGCACGTACCGAGGAACGGCGTGGAGAAGGACCTCCTCGCCGGGTCGCTTCCACGCCTTGCCGAAGAAGCGCCAACGCTCCCCGTCCTTCGACGTCTCGACGATCCAACACTCGTGACCGTGCTCATTCACGGTGCCCATGGCCCTCCCCTCATCGCCGGTCGACCCCGTCATGTCATGGTGTGCACCGAACCGCAAGTCGCTACACCGTATCGAGGGCAGCCCGCCCGCAACGACCCCCGCTACGATGGCGGACGGAGGATCGTGCCCATGGCCCACCGGTTCGAGATCACGAAGGACGTCGAGGTCGGCGCAACACCTGAGGAGGTCTGGGAAGCGATCGCCACCGGCCCCGGGATGGACTCCTGGTTCATGGGGCAGACCGAGGTTGAGCCTCGCGCAGGGGGCCGAGCGCGGTGGAGCATCGGCGGATACACGGCGGATTCCACGGTGAACACGTGGGATCCGCCCAGGCGGTTCGTGAACACCGGCATGGAGGGCCCGGACGGATCCTTCCACCGGTTCGACTACCAGATCGAGGCCGGCGGGTCGGGGCGGACCACGATCCGCTACGTGCACAGCGGCATGCTGGGCGAGGACTGGGAAGCCGAGTACGAGGGCATGAGCGAGGGCGACCCCATGTACCTCCACAAGCTGGTCGAGTACCTCACATATTTCTCAGGCCGGTTCGCTGTGGGCATCGATGCGCAGGGCCCGACCGCAGCGGATCGTGAGTATGCGATGTGGGTGTTCCGACGTGGGCTTGGAATGAGCGACGAGGCGGCCGTGGGTGACCAGGTACGGCTGACCCCTGACGGTCTCGAGCCGATCGAGGGCGTCGTGGACTACGTGTCTCCCTCGTTCCTTGGCGTGCGCTCGACCGACGCGCTCTATCGGTTCATCTACGGTTTCGACGGAACGGTCATGGTCGGCCACCATCTGTTCGCCGATGACGCGGACGCCGAAGGGGCCCGGCGCGGCTGGCAGAACTGGTTGATGCGGCTGTTCGGTGCGTCCGACGGTGCGGTTGCCTCGAAGTAGCCGACCGTGGCGACCACGCGATCGACCCCGGCCGCTCAACGCGACCGAGACCGAACGCGCGTCGCTCGCCTGCTGAAGCCGCATGCTCCTCCCGATTGGGAGCAGCGGTTCCGGAAGACAGATCTGCTCGATTCCGTGATCGACGGCGAGCCGATCCAGATGTTCGTGATGGCGGCCGACATCCGGGAGTCCACGACCCTGATGAAGGAGGCCGTGCGGTTCGAACGGTTCGCGCTTGTGATGGACAAGTTCGTGACCTCCGTTCGCCGAGGGATCCGGAGCTCGGGGGGCTGGTTCGACAGATTCACGGGCGACGGGTTCCTCGCGTACTGGATCGTCCAGCCCGCTCCTCCGGACGAGTACGAGGAGCGGTTCGTGCAGGCGACCGGTGACGTCGCGCATACCGCGCATACCCTGGTCGAGCTTTTCCATCGACGCGTCTTGGAAGATTTCCGGAGCAACTCGAGGAACCTCTCTGCGGGCGTGGGCCTCTCGATGGGCTTGGACGCCGGGCCCGGCTATCTGGTCAAGATCGCCGATGAGCTCACGATCGTCGGCTCGCCCGTCGTCGGCGCGGTACGGATGGTGACGGCCGCGGCCCTGCCCCAGGAGATCGTCGCCAACGTCTACCTCGGCGAACGACTCCGCGACGAGCAAGAAGGCGTCTACGAGGCGCTGGGCGTCTCGGTCTCGAGAGAGCTCCGACCAACGAAGGAATACCCGAAGGGTCAGGAGGTGTACTCGTTGACCTTCGCGGGAGATGGGGAGGATCCGGCCTCGGCCGATGGTCCATCCGCCGAGGCCGGATCCTCCCCCGCCTAACCCTCGCCGTCCTTCCGTTCTTCGTACAAGGGGCTCCGCGGATCGAAGAACCCGCCGGTCGGTCGAGCATGCGCGTGCCAATGGTCCGGGATCCGGCGCCGCTCAGGATCGACCCAGAATCCTGCCTCCCCGTACCGCTTGGCGGCCACGCGCTCCAGCCGCCTGAGCAAGGCCTGTTCGATGCGGGGCTCGGGTAGACCATGGGTCCGCCACACGATCATCGGGGTCATGCAAACGATGCAGTCCGCGACCCAGCAGTCCCCGTCCTCGAGGTGCCATTCCGTCATGCGCTCGGCGGAGCAGAGCAGGCAACCCTCATCCATCGGGCGGCTCCAACCGAGCCATGCTGCCGACGCGCACGCCGTGATCGTGGAACCACCCGAGGTTGGCCTCGATCGCCATCGTGTACGCCCCCGAAGCCGGATACGTCGGACACGGATCCGCCGTGCACGGGTTCATGTCGCTCTCGGAGATGATGCGGCCGTCTTCGCCGACGAACACCACCGACAGAGGGATTAGCGTGTCCTTCATCCAGAACTGATCCGTGACCGGTCCGTCGAATACGAACGCCATCCCGTCGTCCGGGGCCAGCGCCATCACGTGCATGAGTCCTGCCGCTCGCTCCGACTGCGTGTCGGCGACGCGCACATGCAACCGATCGCCTCCACCGAACACGACCGCACCCTGCCGCATGGACGCCGGCTCAACCGATCCGGGTGCGGAGCACGCGGCGGGTCCCATGAGCAGCGACACGAGCACTATCCGACGAAGCACGGGAACCATCATCCCGTAGGTCGACCCGTGCGTCGGGGTCGAGCGGCGGGGCCTGACACCCGGGAACGGAGCGTCAGCCGAACGCGGCGCGGAACGCCCACAGCAGGAGGGCGCCGGTCACTCCGAGCAGACCCAGTACCACCATCGTCACCGCGAGCACGACACCGCCGATCTTCGTGAGCGTCGACGGGACCGAGCACGAGGGGTCGCGGCCTTCGAAGAACCCCGCGGCCACGGATCGCACGGTCTCCTGGACCGGGAAGAGGACCCGCGAGGGCTCGCCGAAGGTGAAGACGTCCCTCGGTCGTGGGTCCAACCCGGGCTGCCCGCCGTTCCGTGCGTTCCGCTTCTCCGTGACTTCGGTCGTGATGGCCATGCGTCCTGGGATACCCGGACGGAGCCCCGGGGAAACGGGAGCTCGGCAGGACCGACGGGAGACGACCGAGGAAGCGCGTCTTCCCGGAGCCTGGGTCTCGCTGGTAGCGTGGGTCGGGTCGCCGCGATAGCTCAGTCGGCAGAGCACGGCCATGGTAAGGCCGGGGTCGTGGGTTCGATTCCCACTCGCGGCTCGAAGCTCACACGTCGTGGCGCGGCCCGTTCCCGCAGGTAGACTGAAGGGCTGCCGGGGGCGGGGTAGCTCAGAGGTAGAGCAAGCGGCTCATAATCGCTGTGTCGCGGGTTCGAGTCCCGCCCCCGCTACGAACCGAAACGACCACGACTACGCGCCAAGGAGCTACCGCAGATGGGAAAGCAGAAGTTCGAGCGCACGAAGCCCCACGTGAACATCGGCACGATCGGGCACATCGACCACGGCAAGACCACCCTCACGGCCGCGATCACCAAGCGCCAGGCCTCGAAGGGCCTGGCCGACTACACCCCCTTCGACCAGATCGACAAGGCCCCCGAGGAGCGCGAGCGGGGGATCACGATCGCGATCGCCCACGTCGAGTACCAGACCGATGCCCGCCACTACGCCCACGTCGACTGCCCCGGGCACGCCGACTACGTGAAGAACATGATCACCGGGGCCGCCCAGATGGACGGGGCGATCTTGGTCGTCTCGGCCGCCGACGGCCCCATGCCCCAGACCCGCGAGCACGTCCTCCTGGCCCGCCAGGTCGGGGTCCCCTACATCGTGGTCGCGCTCAACAAGTGCGACATGGTCGACGACCCGGAGCTCTTGGACCTCGTCGAGCTCGAGGTCCGCGAGCTCCTTTCCTCCTACGAGTTCCCGGGCGATGACGTCCCGGTGATCAAGGTCTCGGCGCTCAAGGCCCTCGAGGGGGATGAGACCTGGGGGGCGACGATCGACGAGCTCCTGCAGGCCTGCGACAGCTACATCCCCGAGCCGGTCCGCGACGTCGACAAGCCCTTCCTGATGGCGATCGAGGACGTCTTCTCGATCACCGGGCGCGGCACGGTCGTCACGGGCCGGGTCGAGCGCGGGACCCTCGCGAAGATGGCCGAGGTCGAGATCGTCGGGATCACCGACACCCGCAAGACCACGGCGACCGACCTCGAGATGTTCCGCAAGCTCCTCGATGAGGTGCGCGCCGGGGACAACGTCGGGGTGCTCCTTCGGGGGATCGACAAGGAAGACGTCGAGCGCGGCCAGGTGCTCGCGAAGCCTGGCACCGTCACCCCCCACACGAACTTCGAGGCGCAGGTCTACGTGCTCTCCAAGGAGGAGGGCGGGCGGCACACCCCGTTCTTCAACGGCTACCGCCCCCAGTTCTACTTCCGCACGACCGACGTGACCGGCACCGCAAACCTCCCGGACGGGGTCGAGATGGTGATGCCGGGGGACAACGTCGAGATGAAGGTCGAGCTGATCGCCCCGATCGCGATGGAAGAGGGCCTGCGCTTCGCGATCCGCGAGGGCGGGCGCACCGTGGGCGCCGGCCGCGTGACCACGATCGTGAAATAGCGAGAGAGAGAAGGCGCTTCGATGGCAGGACCGAAGATCCGGATCAAGCTCCGGGCGTACGACCACCGGATGCTGGACGTCGCCGCGCGCGACATCGTGGAGCACGTCCAGCGCACCGGCGCGAAGGTCGTCGGCCCGGTGCCGCTGCCGACGGAGCGCAACATCTACACGGTCATCCGCTCGCCGCACAAGTACAAGGACTCGCGCGAGCATTTCCAGATGCTCACGCACAAGAGGCTGATCGACATCGTGGATGCGACTTCGAAGACCGTCCAGGAGCTGCAGCGATTGAACCTGTCCGCCGGTGTCGACATCGAGATCAAGCTCTGAGGCACGGTATGGGTGACGTCAAGGGGATCGTCGGCGAGAAGGTGGGGATGACCCAGATCTTCGTCGAGACGCGCGCCGTGCCGATCACCGTGATCAAGGCGGGCCCGTGCGTCGTCGCGCAGGTCCGCAGCCAGGGAACGGATGGGTACGACGCGGTCCAGCTCGCGTACGGTCAGATGCGTCCCCGCGACGTCAACCGACCCACCAAAGGCCATTTCGATAAGGCCGGGGCGGAGGCGCTTCGGCACCTCGTCGAGCTCCGCACCGACGACGCTGCGACGTACACCCCCGGCCAGGAGGTCCGGGCCGACGTCTTCGCGCCCGGAGACACGGTGGACGTCGTTGGGGTGTCGAAGGGCAAGGGATTCACGGGCGTGATGAAGCGCCATGGGTTCTCGGGGCTCAAAGGTAGCCACGGCGTCGAGAAGAAGCACCGTTCTCCGGGATCGATCGGCGCCTGCGCCACCCCTTCGCGCGTGTTCAAGGGCATGCGGATGGCGGGGCAGTCCGGGAACCAACGGGTGACCGTGCTCAACCTCGAAGTGGTGCGGTCCGACCCGGAGCGCGGTCTGCTCCTCGTGAAGGGCGCGGTCCCCGGGCCGAACGGCGGGCTGCTGATGGTGCGTTCGGCCGTCAAGGCACCCGTGCGGAAGGGGGCCTGATCGCGGTGTCGACGATCGACGTGGTCAACGTCACCGGGAAGAAGTCGGGCTCGCGGGAGCTCGCCGCTGAGGTCTTCGAGGCACCGGTCAACGTTCCGCTGATGCACCAGGTGGTCGTCGCTGGGATGGCCCGGCTTCGTGCCGGAACTCACAAGGTCAAGACCCGCGGCGACGTGCGGGGCGGCGGGAAGAAGCCGTGGCGACAGAAGGGAACCGGCCGAGCTCGACAGGGCTCGATCCGTGCGCCGCAGTGGGCCGGCGGTGGCGTCGCTCACGGACCGGTGGTTCGTGATCACGACCAGCGCATCAACAAGAAGATGCGCCGAGGGGCCCTGCGGTCGGCGCTGACGGACGCGCACGCCGGCGGGAAGCTCGCGGTGGTCGAGGAGCTCTCGTTCGAGGAACCCAAGACGAAGCGGGCGGTCGAGATCCTCGAGGCTCTCCAGGTCGAGGGCCGGATCCTCGTGGTTCTGGCGCAGCCGAGTGAGACCGGCGCGGTCGAAAAGTCCTTCCGGAACCTCGTGCATGTCCGGGTCTCCTACGCGGGCGGCCTCGGCACGTACGACGTCCTGCTGGCCGACCGCATCGTGGTGACCACCGAGGCACTCGACGCCCTCGAGGGCGTCGTCGCCGGGTCGCCGGCGGCGACCTCCGAGGCCGAGGCAGGTGAGGCCTCGTGAAGTCCGCGCGCGACGTGATCATCCGCCCGGTGGTCTCCGAGAAGTCCTATGCGGGCCTCGAGCAGAACTCCTACACGTTCCTCGTGGATAAACGAGCGAACAAGACGGAGATCAAGGAGGCCGTCCAGGCCATCTGGAACGTTCGGGTGACGTCGGTCAACACGCTCAACCGGCACGGCAAGGTCAAGCGTCGCGGGTTCACCAAGGGCAAGCGCGGCGATGAGAAGCGAGCGATCGTGACGCTCGCTGAGGGTGACGCGATCGAGATCTTCGAGACGGGGAAATAGACGATGGCGGTTCGCAAATACAAGCCGACGACGCCGGGCAGGCGCGGCGCGAGCGTGTCCACCTTCGACGAGCTCACCCGCTCCACGCCCGAGAAGTCCCTCGTCGCCAAGGGTCGCAACAAGGCCGGGCGGAACACGCACGGCCGGATCACGGCACGCCACCAGGGCGGCGGGACCAAGCGCCGGTATCGCGTAGTGGACTTCCGTCGCAACAAGGACGGCGTGCCCGCCAAGGTCGCCCACATCGAGTACGACCCCAACCGGAGCGCGCGGATCGCGCTGCTCCACTACGTCGACGGCGAGAAGCGTTACATCCTCGCGCCCGACGGTGTGGCGCAGGGCGACCTCTTGATGTCGGGGTCCGACGCGGAGATCCGGCCGGGGAACGCCCTCCCGCTCCGCAACATCCCGGTCGGCACCGTGATCCACGCGATCGAACTGAAGCCCGGCGCGGGCGCCAAGATGGCCCGCTCGGCGGGCACCAGCGTGCAGCTGATGGCGAAGGAGGGCGCCATGGCCACCCTCCGGCTCCCGTCCGGCGAGACGCGGCTGGTTCCCTCCGCCTGCAAGGCGACCGTCGGCGCGGTTGGGAACGCCGAGCACGAATTGATCTCGCTGGGCAAGGCCGGTCGCGCCCGCTGGCAGCGGAAGCGTCCCTCCGTGCGCGGCGTGGCGATGAACCCCGTCGACCATCCGCTCGGCGGCGGCGAAGGCAAGTCCTCGGGCGGTCGTCACCCCACCTCACCGTGGGGCAAGAAGGAAGGCCGCACCAGGAAGAAGAAGAAGGCGTCGACGAAGTACATCGTCCGGCGCCGAGGGAAGGGTCGGAACTGATGCCACGGTCCGTGAAGAAGGGTCCGTTCGTCGACGAACACCTGATGAAGAAGGTCGACGACATGAACAAGAAGGGCGAGAAGCGGGTCGTCAGGACCTGGTCCCGCCGGTCGACGATCGTGCCGGACATGCTCGGTCACACGATCGCGGTGCACGACGGGCGCAAGCACGTCCCCGTGTTCGTCTCCGAGTCTATGGTCGGGCACAAGCTCGGCGAATTCGCGCCGACCCGCACGTTCCGTTCGCACGCACGGGATGAGCGAAGGACGGGGGCGAGGTAGATGCCACAGTCGCGCGCGACCATGAAGTACGTGCGCACGTCGCCTCGGAAGATGCGGCGGGTCGTCGACCTGATCCGCGGCGAACACGTCGAGGAGGCCCGGCGGATCCTCCGTTTCTCGGGTCTGGGGGCGTCCAACGACATCGAGAAGCTGCTGAACTCGGCGATCGCCAACGCCGAGCAGAACCCCGGCGTGATCGCGGAGAACCTGGTCGTGGCCCGGGGTTGGGTCGATCAAGGGCCGACGCTCAAGCGGTATCGCCCGCGCGCGTACGGACGCGCCACGCGCGTGCGGAAGCGCACGGCGCACGTGACGCTGGTCGTGGAGACGATAGGAGACGAGAGCTAGTGGGACACAAGGTCCATCCGTACGGATTCCGGCTCGGGGTGATCTATCCTTGGAAGAGCAATTGGTACGCCAAGCGTGATTACGCCGAGCACCTCCATGAGGACATCTGGATCCGAAAGCACATCCGTTCCCGGCTGACCCGAGCGGGCATCTCCTCGATCGACATCGAGCGCAAGGGCGACCAGATCTGGGTCTTCATCCGGACCGCGCGTCCCGGGATCGTGATCGGGCGCAAGGGGGCCGAGGTGGACCGGCTCCGCAAGGACATCGAGCGGTACACGAAGAAGCGGGTCGACGTGAAGGTCGAGGACATGAACCAGGCCTCCAGCGAGGTGCGTCCGGAGACCGACGCGGCGCTGCTGGCGCAGGGCGTTGCGGAGCAGCTCGTGGGACGCGTGGCGTTCCGCCGCGCGATGCGACGAGCGGTCCAGACCGCCATGCGGTCTGGGGCGCTCGGCGTGCGGGTCGCGACGGCCGGCCGTCTGGGCGGCACCGAGATGGGCCGCAAGGAGTGGTACCGCGAGGGCCGCGTCCCCCTGCATACGTTGCGAGCGAAGGTCGACTTCGGCACCGCCGAAGCTCGCACGACGATGGGTGCGATCGGCGTGAAGGTGTGGGTCTACCACGGCGACGAGGTTCCCTACCGTGAGCAGGAGACCGAGCGCGCGCGGGCGCGCGCCACCGCGCGGGCGCGCGGCGGCGGCGGCGCGCGCCCGGCACCTCGGGCGGACGTCCGGGCCGAGCCTGCCCCCATCGAGGCTCCCCCGGCGCCGGCTCCTTCCGGCCTCGAGGCTCCTGCCGGCGTCGAGGCTCCTGTCGGCGTCGAGGCTCCTGCCGGCGTCGAGGCTCCTGCCACGGCCGAGACCGAGGGCGGTGAGGCTTGATGCTCGCACCCAAGCGCGTGAAGCACCGCAAGGTGCACCGGGGCCGGATGAAGGGCAAAGCCAAGGGCCACACCGAGATCCAGTACGGGGACTACGCGATCGTCGCGATGGAGCCGGGGTGGATCACGAACCGTCAGATCGAGGCGAGCCGCGTGGCGATGACCCGTCACATCAAGCGTGGTGGGAAGGTGTGGATCACGATCTTCCCCGACAAGCCGGTCACGAAGAAGCCGGCGGAGACCCGGATGGGCTCCGGGAAGGGCAACCCGGAGGGTTGGGTCGCCGTCGTCAAGCCGGGCCGCGTCATGTTCGAGCTGTCGGGCGTGAACGAGCCGCTCGCCCGCGAGGCGATGCTGCGGGCGCAGCACAAGTTGCCGATCAAGACCAAGTTCATCACGAGGGTGGGGGAGTAGCCGATGCCGAGCAAGGCCGTCGAGCTCCGCGAACTCCCGGACGACGAGCTGTACGTCCGGATCGATAGCGCGAAGGAAGAGCTCTTCAACCTGCGCTTCCAGCTGGCGACGGGTCAACTGGACAACACGGCACGGCTGAAGGAGCTGCGCCATGACGTCGCGCGCTTGGCGACCGTGCTCCGGGAACGGGAGATCGAGCTGGAGCTCGACACGATCGCGGCGGCGCAGGACCTCGAGGACGTGGCTGGGGAGGAAGGCGAGTGAGCGACCCAACGACGACGAAGGACACCGCGAACGATCGTGCCCGGCGGAAGGTGCGCGTCGGCGTGGTCGTCTCCGATGGCATGGACAAGACCGTGGTCGTTCGCATCGACCGGCAGGTCCGACATCCGTTGTACGGCAAGACGGTTAGGCGGTCTTCGAAGCTCGCCGCGCACGACGAGCAGAACGACGCGCACGTCGGCGACACGGTTCGGATCACCGAGACCCGTCCCGTCAGCAAGACGAAGCGGTGGCGGGTTGTCGAGGTCGTCGAGAGGGCGAAGTAGTCGTGATCCAGCAGGAGACGCGCTGCAAGGTCGCCGACAACACGGGTGCGAAAGAGGTCCTGTGCATCCGGGTGTTGGGCGGTTCCGCGCGTCGGTACGCCGGAGTGGGCGACGTGATCGTCGGGACGGTCAAGGACGCTCTGCCGAACGGCGCGGTGAAGAAGGGCGAGGTCGTGAAGGCCGTGGTGGTCCGGACCGCGAAGGAACGTCGGCGTCCGGACGGCTCCTACATCCGTTTCGACGACAACGCGGTCGTCATCCTGACGACGGACGCGAAGAACCCCCGCGGCACGCGCATCTTCGGGCCGGTCGCCCGCGAGCTGCGCGAGAAGCGGTTCATGAAGATCATCTCTCTTGCTCCGGAGGTGCTGTAACCATGCCGGGTGTCGACATCAAGAAGGACGACAACGTTCGCGTGATCTCGGGCAAGGACCGCGGCAAGGAAGGTCGCGTGGTCCGGGTCTTCCCCCTGGAGGGTCGCGTGATGGTCGACGGCGTGGCCCTCGCGAAGAAACACTCCCGCACCGGTGCGCAGCGCACCCGGACCGGCCAACAGCTCCAGCAGGGTGGCATCATCGATGTGGAGATGTCCGTGGACATCTCGAACGTCCAGCTCGTCTGCCCGAGCTGTCACGAGCCCACCCGCATCGGCCACCGGCTCAACGCGGACGGGATCAAGGTTCGCGTGTGTCGGAAGTGTGATTCGGAGCTCCCCGATGGCTGAATCGACGTACGTCCCACGGTTCAAGGCCCGCTACCGCGATGAGCTCGCGGCGGCGCTCAAGGATGAGCTCGGCTTCACCAACCTCATGCAGGTGCCGCGTCTGGAGAAGATCGTGGTGAACATGGGCGTTGGCGACGCCATCAAAGACGGCCGTATGCTGGATGCCGCCCTCGAGGATCTGACCACCATCACGGGTCAGAAACCCGTGGTCACGAAGGCCCGCAAGTCGATCGCCGGGTTCAAGCTTCGCGAGGGGATGTCGATCGGCGCGAAGGCGACGCTCCGCGGCGACCGGATGTGGGAGTTCCTCGACCGACTGGTGTCGCTCGCGCTGCCGAGGATCCGCGACTTCCGCGGGCTCGACCCGGGCTCGTTCGACGGACACGGGAACTACACGTTCGGTGTGACAGAGCAGTTGATCTTCCCCGAGGTCGACTACGACAAGGTGTTGAAGGTCCGCGGGATGGACATCACCATCGTCACGACCGCGCGGACCGACGGTGAGGGGCGAGCGTTGCTCGCGGCGTTCGGATTCCCGTTCGCCGGTGAACCCGCGGAACGTGCGAGCTGAGGAAGCGGAGAAGGTAGAGACGGATGGCGAAGAAGGCACTGATCAACAAGCAACGGAAGCAGCCGAAGTTCCGGGTGCGCGCCTACACGCGTTGCCAGCGATGCGGCCGGGCTCGGGCGGTCTACAAGCGGTACCTCCTGTGCCGGATCTGCTTCCGCGAGCTGGCACATCTGGGTGAGCTTCCGGGGGTGACCAAGGCCTCATGGTGACGACCACGACCCCGGCGAGCACCCGGAAGAAGACGAAGTTCTCCTCGAACGTCTCGGACCCCGTGGCGGATCTGTTGACGAGGATCCGCAACGCCAACACGGCGTACAAGGACGATCTGGTCGCCCCCACGTCCAAGCTCTCGAAGGCCGTGCTCGACATCCTCGCGCACGAAGGCTTCGTAGCGGGATACGAGCGCGAGGGCGAGGGCGTGCACCAGCTCTTCCGGATCCGCCTCAAGTACGGGCCGCGCAAGCAGCGGACGATCACGGGCCTCCGACGGGTCTCGAAGCCCGGCCGGCGGATCTACCGCGGACGCGGTGACCTGCCACGGGTGATGGGTGGTCTCGGGATCGCGATCGTCAGCACGTCGCACGGCGTGATGACGGACCGGGATGCGGCCCGCAAGGGCATCGGCGGCGAAGTGCTGGCGTACGTGTGGTGACCGACGAGGAACGAGCGAGACGATGAGCAGGATCGGGAAACAACCCATCGAGCTGCCAGGCGGCGTCGAGGTCATGGTCGGCCAAGGCAACGTCGTGACCGTGAACGGGCCGCGCGGGTCCTTGACCCAGGTCATGCACGCCAACATGCGGATCGTGGTCGAGGACGGCACGGCACGCGTGGAGCGGCCCGACGACGAGGGGTTCAACCGTGGCCTTCACGGTCTCACCCGATCGCTGCTCGCCAACATGGTGGTGGGCGTGACCGAAGGGTTCGAGAAACGGCTCGCGATCGTCGGGGTCGGCTACCGGGCTGCCTTGAAGGGCAAAGATCTGGAGGTTCAGGTCGGATACTCCCACCCCGTGCTCGTGCAACAGCCCGAGGGGATCGAGTTCGAGGTGCCAACGTCAACCCAGATCGTGGTCCGTGGCAACGACAAGGCCCAGGTCGGCGAGACGGCCGCCAACATCAGGAAGATCCGCAAGCCCGAGCCCTACAAGGGCAAAGGCATCCGGTACGAGAACGAGTACGTGCGGAAGAAGGCCGGGAAGGCCGCGAAGGGAGGTGCCGCCTGATGGATGCGAAGTCCAAGCGGACGGCACGTGTGCGGCGCCACGCCCGCGTTCGCAAGACGATCGCGGGCAGCGCTTCGCGCCCCCGTCTGGCGGTGTATCGCTCCAATCGCCACATCTACGCGCAGCTGATCGACGACGTGCAGGCGGCGACCCTCGTCGCGGCGTCGGACGCCGAAGTCAAGGGCGCCTCGCCGACCGTCCGCGCGAAGGCGGTCGGCGAGCTGATCGCGGGCCGCGCCAAGGAAGCCGGCATCGCATCCGCGGTGTTCGACCGCGGTGGGCGTCTGTATCACGGGCGCGTCGCGGCTGTCGCCGAGGGTGCCCGTGAGGGAGGTCTGCAGATCTGATGCGACGCTACGACGCCAGGAACGAAGACAAGAGCCCGTACGAGGAGCGGGTCATCTCGATCAACCGGGTGGCGAAGGTCGTCCGGGGTGGACGGCGGTTCTCCTTCGCGGCGCTCGTCGTCGTTGGCGACGGTGCAGGTCGCGTCGGCGTCGGCTACGGCAAGGCGAAGGAAGTGCCCTCCGCGATCGCCAAGGGGGTCGAGGAGGCGCGCCGCAAGATGTTCGAGGTGCCAATGATGGGCACGACGATCCCGCACGAGATCGTCGGAGAGGCGGGGGCCGGGGTCGTACTGCTGAAGCCGGCGGCCCCCGGAACCGGTGTGATCGCGGGTGGCCCCGTCCGGGCGCTCGTCGAGTGCGCTGGGATCAAGGACATCCTGTCGAAGTCGCTCGGCTCGTCCAACCAGATCAACATCCTCAAGGCGGCGGTCGCCGGCCTCCAGGGGCTGCGCAAGCCCGATGAGGTTGCTCGCAGCCGCGGCCGCGAGGTCCACCAGGTCGCTCCCAAGCCCATGGTGGATGCGATCGCGGCCGCGGAGGAGCGGACCAGCGCGGCACGCGCGGCCGCCCTGCAGGAGCAGTACGGCGTCACCGATCCAGCGCCCGGAGGCACGCGATGAGTCAGGTCAAGGTCACGCAGGTCCGCAGCGTCATCGGCCGGCCGGAGGACCAGAAGGACACGGTCCGCAGGCTGGGTCTCCGACACATGCACGACAGCGTGATCAAGGAAGACCGGCCGGACATCCGCGGCATGATCGCCAAGGTTCGGCATCTGGTCACGGTCGAAGAGCTGAGCGGTGGCGCGAAGCGCGGCTCGAACAGGGAGGGAGAAGGATGAAGCTGCATCATCTCCGCCCTGCAGAGGGCGCATCGACCGAGCGCACCCGGGTGGGTCGTGGCCGGGCGGGGGCTCGCGGCAAGACGGCGGGGCGCGGCACGAAGGGGACGGGAGCGCGGAAGACCGTCCCGACCTACTTCGAGGGCGGCCAGATGCCGTATCAGCGGCGCGTCCCGAAGCTGAAAGGGTTCTCCAACCCCAATCGGAAGGAGTACGCGCCCGTCAACATCGAGGTGCTCGCCACGTACTTCGACGGGGACGTGACGCCCGAGGCCCTGTACGCGCACGGGCTCGCGCACAAGGGGCGGCCGGTGAAGGTTCTCGGTAGGGGGCAGATCGACAAGCCGCTCAACGTGAGGGCGCACGCGTTCTCCGCTGCGGCGAAGGCGAAGATCGAGGCTGCCGGCGGTCGGGTCGAGACGCTCGGTGGATGACGTCCGGGTGATCCGGGGTACCCTTATCCCGCCGTGCTGAAGGCGTTCCTCAACTCGTTCAGGATCCCGGACCTCCGGAACAAGATCCTGTTCACCCTCTTCATCATCACGTTGTACCGGTTCGGGTCTCACATCCCGGTCCCCGTCGTCGATACCCGCGTCCTGCAGAACCAGGCCAGCTCCGGTGGCTTCCTGGACTTCATCAACCTCTTCTCCGGCGGCGGGCTCAACCGGTTCTCGGTCTTCTCGCTCGGGATCATGCCGTACATCACGAGCTCGATCATCATGCAGCTGCTCACGGTCGTGATCCCCAAGCTGCAGCAGTGGCAGGACCAGGGCGAGGCCGGCGTCAAGCGGATCAACCAGGCCACCCGCTACGTGACCGTCGTGCTTGCGTTGCTGCAGTCCACAGGGTTGGTCTTCTTGTTCCACTCCGGACAGAACAACATCCCGGATCTCTTCCCGGCGGGAACGTTCAAGCCGCCCAATGTGCTGCTGATCGTCCTCACCATGACCGCTGGCACCGCCCTGATCATGTGGCTCGGCGAGCTCATCACGCAGCGTGGTGTCGGCAACGGCATGTCGATCCTGATCTTCACCAGCGTCATCAGCCGGTTGCCGTTCGAGGGAAGCGCGATCCTCCGTGCGGGTGGCTGGGGCAAGTTCATCGTGGTCCTGCTGATCGGGTTCGGGATCATCGTCGCCGTCGTCTACATGGACCAGGGGCAGCGCAAGGTACCCGTCCAATACGCGAAGCGCGTCGTCGGCCGCAAGCAGACGATGGGTGGGAGCACGTATCTTCCGCTCAAGGTCAACCAGGCCGGTGTGATCCCGATCATCTTCGCGACGTCGGTGCTCTACTTCCCGGTGCTGATCGCGAGCGTGTACCACGGGCAGTGGTTTTCGGACTTCGTGAACAAGTACGTGCAGAACCAACGAAGCATCCTGTACATGTTCATCCTGGCTTCGCTGATCGTGTTCTTCAGTTACTTCTACACGGCGATCCAGTTCGACCCCGTCCGTACGGCGGACAATCTCCGCCAGCAAGGCGGCTTCATCCCCGGGATCCGGCCCGGGCGGCCCACCGCCGACTATCTCAACGACATCCTCGTCCGCATCACGCTGCCGGGCTCGCTCTTCCTCGCGGCCATCGCCCTGATCCCGACGATCGTCCTCGCGATGTGGAACTTCCAACAGTTCCCGTTCGGAGGCACGTCGATCCTGATCGCCGTCGGTGTCGCGCTCGAGACGATGAAACAGATCGAGTCGCAGCTGATGATGCGGCACTACGAGGGTTTCCTGCGGTAGCGGGGGGAGCGCCCGATGCGCTTCGTGTTCCTCGGACTCCCCGGCGCCGGCAAGGGGACGCAGGCCCGGATCCTGTCGGAGCGTCTGGACATCCCGCAGATCTCCACGGGCGACATCCTGCGCGAGCACGTGCAGGAGGGAACCCGCCTGGGGATCGAGGCGAGGACCTACATGGACCGGGGCGAGTATGTCCCGGACGGCGTCGTGGTGCGTATGGTGGAGGAGCGGCTCGGCGAGCCCGACGCCTCCAAGGGCTTCATCCTGGATGGGTTCCCGCGCACCGTCCGCCAGGCCCAGGCGCTGGAGGTCGCGCTCGCGGAGCTGGGGACCCCGCTCACGGCGGTCGTGAAGTTCACGATCTCGGACACGACGGCGATCAGGCGCATCATCGGTCGCTACACCTGCCCTGTC
>Ga0070703_10000418_pt1 | contig 17524 bp, 16 predicted proteins | sample KBSK5251metaG_FD_65453 | JGI IMG/M metagenome (GOLD analysis project Ga0070703, IMG submission 65453) | Corn, switchgrass and miscanthus rhizosphere microbial communities from Kellogg Biological Station, Michigan, USA - KBS K5-25-1 metaG | ecosystem: Host-associated > Plants > Roots >... | reverse complement strand
GCCGCCGGCAAGTCGCAGACTTGCCGCGCATCAGAGTGGCAGAGCCATTGCCGTAATGAGTCAAGTATATTAATGCCCATTAATGGGGTTTAATAGCGCCTCCGGTTTGTCACCCAAGCGTAAACGCCTGGCCTGGAGAGAACGGCGCGCACGCTGGTTACGTTCATTGGTAGCAGAGGAGTGAATACCTAACTCCCTGCGAGCGCCAATTTCTGAACGCGCGAAACAATTTCGTCGACTTTCACATCCTCACTTTGCTTGGCGCGGCGATCGAAAAGCTCGACGGCGCCATCTGCGATCTTTTTGCCGACTGTGATTCGATAAGGAATTCCAATCAGATCAGCGTCTTTGAATTTCACTCCGGCACGCTCATCGCGATCGTCCAAAAGGACCTCGAGACCTGCCTGGCGCAAGTCGGCATAAAGTTTCTCGCCCGCTTCGCGCAGCCGTTCATCCTTGATGTTGGTGAGCGTGACCACGACATCAAAGGGCGAAATTGATTTGGGCCAGATGATGCCATCCGAATCGTTGTTCTGTTCGATGGCTGCGGTGATGATTCGCTCGACGCCGATGCCGTAGCTGCCCATGACAATTGGAACTTCCTTGCCGTCAGCGGTTAGGACCCTTGCGCCCATCGAATCGGAATACTTTGTGCCGAGTTTGAAGATGTGACCAATCTCCATGCCCTTGAAGACTTCAAGAACTCCGCTGTCGCAACGCGGACAGGCTTCGCCGGCGATGACCGTGCGGAGATCTGCCCAGCGATCGACTTTGATGTCGCGTTCAGGATTAACCCCGCGAATGTGATGGTCGTCTTTATTGGCGCCGGTGGTCATGTTGCGGCGGCTCTTCAGACCGGCGTCCGCGATGATGAGCAGATCGTGATTTACTCTGCGCGCACTTTCCTTTGCGCCCACACCGCCCAGACTGCCGGCGGACGCGCCCAGCAATTCCCGAATCTCCTCAGGGTGCGCAGGACGCGCGGCTGTCGAACCGAGGGCATCGCCGAACTTTACCTCGTGCAACTGATGATCGCCCCGAAGCAGTGCGAGCACCGGACGCGGTTCGCCATCGATCGTTGCGAAATAGACCAGAGACTTGATCTGCCGATTCGCGGCAACCAGATAAGGAGTCCTCGCCAGATCTTCAATTGTGCGCACGCCTGGCGTGGGAAATTCTTCCGGTGCGTCAGGGCCTGGCTCATCTTCAACCGCAGGCAGACGCGACGTGGCTTTCTCGGTATTGGCGGCGTAACCGCAATTCGGACACCTTGCGATCAAGTCTTCGCCCGCATCAGTCTTCGCGACGAATTCGCTCGATTCCGACCCACCCATCGATCCGGAAGAAGCCTCGACGATCGAGAATTCGATGCCGCACCGCGTAAAGATCCTTTGGTAGGCGTCGCGCTGATCCAGAAAAGCTTTATCGAGCCCGGCGCGATCCACGTCGAACGTGTACGCATCTTTCATGATGAAGGTGCGCAGGCGCATCAGGCCCGACTTTGGACGCGGTTCGTCGCGAAACTTGATTTGAATCTGATACCAGACCTGCGGCAGTTGCTTGTATGAGCGAATTTCATTTCGCGCAATCGTGGTAAAGACCTCTTCATGAGTCATGCCCAGACACATGTCCGCGCCTTTGCGATCCTTCAAGCGGAACATGTCGTCGCCGATCGCGCTCCAACGCCCGGATTCCTGCCAAACTTCGGCCGGATGCAGGGCCGGGAGATAAAATTCCTGGCCGCCAACGCGATTCATCTCTTCGCGCAGGATCTGCATAACCTTGAGCGCGATTCGTTGGCCCAAAGGCAGGTATGAATAAATTCCGGCGGACAATTGCCGGACGATTCCGGCGCGCAACAAGAGTTTGTGTGAAACGACCTCGGCGTCAGCCGGGTCTTCGCGGAGTGTAGGAATGAAATATTGTGACCAGCGCATAGAGAGGCATTCTCGCTTAGGGCTACGATGAACGCAAACCCAACATTGCGCCGCGCCGAAGCGACGCAGAGCCCCGAAGAGTCTGTCGGCAAAAGGTTCTTCTCTGTGCCTCTGTGAAGATTCTCAGTGTCTCTGTGGTGAAATTACTCTGGAAAACACTCACCACAGAGGCACCGAGATCGCACAGAGGCACTGAGATCGATTTTCCCGACAGACTCCGAAGGGGCCGAATATTTATTGTGGGTGCCTTTACTCATCTCAGCTAAGCTCCTTTAGGAGCGAAATGTTAATCGCAAATTACGCTCGTAAAGGAGCTGTGGATCTAGTGGTTGACGAGATCTATAAACATCTCGCTCCTAACGGATCGATCTTCAGCCGCAGCATGTTGTCGCAGCGATTGCGCGTGATGTACCATCGCTCGGAAATCACAGCATTGGTGAACTCAAAATGAAGATAGCGATTGCCAGCGATCACGCCGGGTTCGAAGAGAAGGAACGGCTCAAGCCCCTGCTCAATGAGTTGGGAATTGAGTTCGAAGATCTCGGCACAGTTTCAACTGCGTCGGTTGACTATCCTGATTACGCGCGCAAGGTCGCGGAAGAAGTAGCGAACGGCAAAGTCGAACAGGGACTGCTGGTTTGTGGTTCGGGAACGGGGATGGCGATCGCCGCCAACAAAGTCCCGGGTGTGCGCGCCGCCGTTGCCTGGAATGAAGAGATTGCGCGCCTGGCGCGCGAGCACAACGACGCGAACGTGTTGGCGCTTGGGGCGCGCACTACGCCGACGGAAAAACTTCCGGGAATTGTGCGGGCATGGTTTGGTGCAAAGTTTGACGTGGGCCGCCACGCCCGCCGAGTGGATAAGATTCGCGAAATTGAAAACGAAGAATTCGCGCACCACGCTACTCATTGAGACTTGCAGAGCAGGTTCGGTATGCGTCCAGCGTTTGTCTTTCTCTTAGTTGTCGGTTTGCTAACGATGGCCGGGATCGTTGGTCCGCAAAACTCCTCTGCGCAAAGTCAGTCTCAAACCCAGGAGCGTCAGCCTGAAACCCAGGAGCGCCCCCCGCGCAAGGATTTCGGTTCCAGCCTAAAGAGACTTAAGTGGGACCCGGAAAAAGGGACCGCGGTTGAGATCCGCAAGCCCGGCGAACGGCCCAGCGGCCAAAGTGACAGCGAGGTAGTTCGCGTAGAAACTAATCTCGTGGTTTGCGATGTTCAGGCGCGCGACGGACAGGGCCGGATCGTAGAGGGATTAACAAAGAGCGATTTTCTGGTAACTGAGGATGGCCAGCCACAGCAGATTGAACATTTCTCGCTCGGTAGCGATCAGAGCGTAGGTCGTTCAATCGTTTTGCTCATCGACTACAGCGGCAGCCAGAGTCCTTACATAAAGAGCAGCGCCGCCGCGGCAAAGATTTTGGTCGATCAACTCGGGCCGAAGGACAGGATGGCAATCGTCACCGATGACGTGGCCCTGCTGGTTGATTTCACCCGAGACAAAACCAGGCTTAAGCAGGCATTGGACTCGCTTGTGAAAAAATCGGCGGCCCGGGACTATGGCCGGAGCAGCCAATTTAGCGCGTTGATGGCCACGGTCAGAGAAATGTTCACCGAACAGGATATTCGTCCGGTGGTAATCTTTCAGACTGACGGTGATGAGCTGTTTTGCCTTCAGCCATCGAATCCTCCAATCTTGTCAATCCCTTACGTTTATTTGCCGCCCGGCAGTACCACGATAGAACAAGCGAATTTCAGTCTCCGAGATCTCTACCAGGCGATCGAAAAGTCGCGGGCTTTGGTCTACACGGTCATTCCGGGAATCAGGGTCACTGGCCCGGCAACGGCGAATGATCCGGAATGGTCGATATCACCGGCATCTGCGTCGGGTAAGCGCGTTCAGGTGACGTTGACTGAAACGCGTTCATGGTTTCAGTTGGCTGCGGCTGGAGCGGCGATTGGCGGATGGACCAGCTACCTGGAAACACCGAAAGAAGCCCCGGAGCTTTATCGAAGAATCCTGGCGGATCTCAACGGACGATATCTAATCGGATATTATCCGACTAACAAAGCGCACGATGGTACTCAGCGGAAGGTTTCGGTTGAAGTGCGAGGACATCCGGAATACTCAATCACAGGGCGGAGATCGTACCTTGCGCCCGGGCCGGACTAAGTAGAGTTGAAGAGCACCGGATCAATAAAAATTATGATGAATTCACCATTAGCCGAAACCGATCCACTCATCGCCAACGCCATCGACAATGAAGTCGCGCGCCAGGCGAATGGCCTCGAGTTAATCGCCAGCGAAAATTTCGTCAGCGAAGCCGTGCTGGAAGCAGCCGGTTCAGTTTTCACCAACAAGTACGCCGAAGGCTATCCCGGCAAACGTTACTACGGCGGCTGCGAATGGAGTGACGTCGTCGAACAGGCGGCGATCGATCGCGCGAAGGAATTGTTCGGCGCCGATCACGCGAACGTGCAGCCGCACAGCGGCGCGCAGGCAAACATGTCGGTTTACCTGGCGGCGATTCAATACGGCGACACGATTTTGGGCATGAATCTTTCGCACGGCGGACATCTGACGCACGGGCATCCACTGAATTTTTCCGGCTTGAGTTACAAAGTTTTTGACTACGGTGTCTCGCGTGAAACTGAGACAATTGATTACGATGAACTGCAACGGATCGCCGAGGAACATAAGCCGAAGCTGCTCGTCTGCGGCGCTTCAGCATACCCGCGAATAATCGACTTCAAACGCATCAGTGAAATTTGTGTGGGCGTCGGCGCGCGCATGTTTGCCGACATCGCGCACATTGCCGGCCCGGTCGTTGCGGGCTTGCATCCGTCGCCGGTGCCGGTGGCTGATTACGTCACGACGACTACTCACAAGACTCTGCGCGGCCCGCGCGGTGGTTTGATCCTCTGCAAAGCGGAACACGCGAAAGATATCGATCGGCGGCTGTTCCCGGGCGTGCAAGGCGGTCCGCTGGTTCACATCATCGCCGCCAAGGCGGTGGCTTTTGGTGAGGCCTTGCGCGACGACTTCAAAGAATATCAGCGACAGGTTCTGGCGAATGCGAAAGCGCTTTGTGCGGAACTTCAGGAGCAGGGACTCCGAATCGTTTCCGGCGGAACTGACAACCATCTAATGCTGGTTGATGTTTGGATGGACGGGAAGGGAATCACCGGCAAGGACGCTGAGAAAGCTCTGGAAGCTGCGGCCATCACAGTCAACAAGAACACGATTCCGTTTGATCAAAACAAACCGTTCGTTGCCTCGGGGCTGCGAATTGGTACGCCCGCCGTAACCACGCGCGGCATGAAAGAACCTGAGATGCAGGAGATCGGCCGGCTGATAGCTTCAATTGTGCGCGAACCGGAATCGGAAGAAGTCCGCAGCAACGTCAAGCGTGGCGTGGCTGAATTAACGGCGAAGTTTCCGTTGTACGCGAAGCGGTTGAAGCCCCGGGCCAGGGAACAGAACACCTAGAATCATCCACAGATTACACAGATTACACAGATGATAAGATCTCAAATACCGGCTTGCTTCTTTCCAATCTGTGTAATCTGTGTAATCTGTGGATATACTTCTCCAAAGCCCACGACTCTCGTCAATGAACTCTGAATCAATCCCGCTCCTCCCCTTACTCAAACAATCTTTCGGCTTCGATTCGTTCCGGCCTTTGCAGGAGGAGATCATTCGCGATGCTTTGGCGGGCCGCGATGTGTTCGCGTTGTTGCCTACCGGCGGCGGCAAGTCGCTCTGTTTTCAGTTGCCGGCGTTGGCGCGCGAAGGTCTGACCGTGGTGGTGTCGCCGTTAATTTCGTTGATGAAGGACCAGGTTGATGCGCTCCAGGCCAGTGGGATTGCGGCCACCTTTCTTAATTCCACGCTGAACGCCGGTGAAGTGGCGAAGCGCATGCTCGGCTTGCGGGCTGGGGAATATAAGCTGCTCTATGTGGCGCCGGAGCGTTTGATGCTCTCCGGATTTCTCGCCAATTTGAAAAGCTGGGACGTGAATCAAATAGCGATCGACGAAGCGCATTGCATCAGCGAGTGGGGTCACGACTTTCGTCCTGAGTATCGGCAACTGGCGCGACTGCGTGAACTGTTTCCGCAAACGCCCGTGATGGCGCTGACTGCGACAGCGACCACGCGCGTCCAGGGTGACATCCTCAAACAACTTAGTCTGCGACAACCGAGCTGTTACGTCGCCAGCTTTAATCGCCCTAATCTCACCTATCGCGTCTTGCCGAAGAACAGCTCATATAAACAACTGCTGAAATTTGTAAACGCGCGGCCGGACGAGAGTGGAATCGTTTACTGCCAGAGCCGGAACAGCACTGAGAACGTCGCCGCGCGTTTGCAAGAGGATGGCATTGAAGCAAAACCTTACCACGCAGGTCTCGACGCGAAGACGCGCTCGAGTAATCAGGAACTTTTTCTGCGGGACGAGGTGCGCGTGATTTGCGCGACCATAGCGTTTGGCATGGGCATCAACAAGCCGAATGTGCGCTTTGTGGTCCATTATGATTTGCCAAAGAACGTCGAGGGTTTTTATCAGGAGACGGGCCGCGCGGGCCGCGATGGATTGCCGAGCGAATGCCTTTTGCTTTTCAGCGCCGGCGACGCCGTTAAGTATTCGAGGTTCATCGATGAGATCTCAAATGAGCACGAGCGAAAGATCGCCCGGCAGCAGTTACGAGATATGGTTGAACTGGCTGAGAGCGCGGAATGCCGGCGCACCGCGCTGCTCCGTTACTTCGGCGAGAAATTCAACGAACCAAATTGTGAGGCCTGCGATAACTGCCTGACACCGCGCGAGACTTATGATGGCACCGTCGAAGCGCAAAAGTTTCTCTCCTGCGTTTATCGTCTGCGTGAAAAGAGCGGTATCGATTTCGGCGTGAACCAGGTTGCTGAGGTCCTGACCGGCGCTCAAAGTGAAAAAGTTTTGAAGTGGGACCACCATTTGGTTTCGACTTACGGCATCGGCAAAGAGCACGGGCGTGGCGAATGGATCCTGATTGGCCGCGAGTTGGTGCGGCTGGGTTACGTCCGGCAGTTACCTGAAAAATTCAATGTCCTCCAGGTGACCGATGAAGGTCGGCGCGCACTCAAAGAACGCGAGCAAATCGTTTTGGCCAAACCGATTGCGCCGCCGAAAGCTGAGAAGGTTGCGGGCGAGAAGAAATATCGTTCCCGCGATTATGGCGTTGGCGGAATCGAGTGCGATGAAAAGTTATTCGATCAACTGAGAAGGCTGCGCAAGAAAATTGCAGATGAACGAAGCCTCCCTGCATACATCATCTTCTCGGATGTATCTCTACGCCAAATGGCCCGGCACTACCCGACGACTGACAGTGAGTTTGCGCGTATCAACGGGGTCGGAGAACGCAAGCTCGCAGATTTTGGGAAGGTGTTCATGGATTCGATCGTTGGGTACCTTGGCAGCAATCCGCGAAAGACCTTTTCGTCGTGAGGCGATTCGCGCTGTTGGTTTCCCAGTCTGGCGGTCACCGACGCTGCAAAATCATAAAATTATTTGCATTGACACGCCTGTTACTTTGGAAATGGTAGGGTCCGAGAGTTTTTCGCAGAAGCGCTGACGGCAAACTTTCCGCAGGGCTACTTTACCCGGTTCTACGGCTGAACAGACGCTTGCAAAATGGTCGCGTAGCGACCGATGAACTTAGCCCGGCCTTTCAAGGCCGGGTTTGCAGATCATTGAATGATCGTCGCGTAGCGATGACTGAAAAGGAGACTCCCCTGGCGAACACCTACACAGCTCTTCATTATCACTTCACTTTCGGCACCAAGAATCGCGAACCGTGGATTACTCCAAGAATCGAAAGTCGCGTTTGGCGCTATATCGGTGGCATCGCGCGCAAACACAAGATGACTGCCATTCAAGTGGGCGGGATTGAGGATCACGTTCACGCCCTGGTTCTTGCTCTGCCAACCCTTGCGCCGAGTCAAATTGCACAATATCTGAAGGGCGAGTCATCAAAGTGGATTCATGAGGAGTTTCCGAAGATGCGTGGTTTCGAATGGCAGGATGGATACGGAGCTTTTACGGTTAGCAAATCGCAAGTTCCTGGGTTGATTGAATACATCAAGAATCAACGCGAGCATCATCGTAAGAAAACTTTCAAGGAAGAGTATCTGGAGTTGTTGAAGAGACACGGAGTCGATTACGATGAGCGTTACTTGTGGAATTGATTCAGTCGTCGCTAACGCGACGCCATTGATTTCTTCCGACGGGTGCCGGCCTTGAAAGGCCGCCCTAAATTCAGGCGCCGCTAACGCGGCGAAGTCCATCCGCTCGAAGCGCTGATCTAGGAACCCTGCGGGACCGCATGAAGGCGACTCCGAAAGGAATTGATGAATAGCGATTTTAAGTACGAAGTAGCAATCTCATTTCTACAGGACGACGAACAACTCGCATTAGAGATCGCTGATCGCATTCATGACCGCGTCAGCGTCGGAGTTTTTGTTTACTCAGAGAGGCAGGATGTACTAATTGGCCAAGATGGTGTCGACGCGTTTTCACGCGTTTTTGGTGAGGAGTCGCGCATTGTTGTGATTCTGTATAGGCAGGGTTGGGGCAAAAGCAAGTGGACGCGTGTGGAAGAAAATGCGATTAGATCCCGAGGATTCGATGAAGGTCATGAGTTTGCATTGCTGGTAAAGCTCGACGCGTCAAATCCACCGATTTGGTTACCGCCAACTAGAATCTGGCTTGCCTTTGAAAGATATGGGATTGAAGGATTGGCAAGTGTAATTGAATCACGAGTTCAAGGAGCGGGTGGCACGATTGCTGAGGAAAACGCGGTGGACCACGCCGCTAAGATTGCCCGAGAATTGAGTTTTAAGGACGAGCGGGAAGCGTGGTTGTCGTCTGAAAAGGCAGTAAGAGTCGCGGAGGCTGAAGTCGAAAGCCTTATAAGTGAATTCCAGCGAATTGCTGAAGGTATTAACCGGTCGGTCAAGTCGATCCAAGTATCCTTTGCTCATAGTGGCGATAATTTCTGGGCCTTGTCGTCGTATGGCGTTCGGGTTGGTATCAGTTGGGCACGCACCTTCCTTAATAGTCTCAACCGTTCGGGACTTACGATCGTTTTATCAAAGGGAGGCCATATTCAGGATGGGTTCACTTTTGTAGAGCCGACAGAGGTTGCCAGGACCCACTACCACGCCGACATGGACTTAAGCAAAAGAATCGGATGGCGAGAGAAGCAGGGTGACAATAATTTTTTTACATCAGGACAACTTGCCGACCAATGGGTAAAAGCGTTGCTGGATCAAGTACGAGAAGGTCCGGATCCTGATGAATTTACTTGGTGAATCAGATCAACTTATGCAATCAATCTTCGGTCCTGACGGCTTAATCGCCAAAGCTCATCCCGAATATGAGCACCGGCCCGGCCAAATTGAAATGGCTGAGGCGGTGCTGCGCGCGTTTGAGCAGAAGCGGCACCTGATCGTCGAGGCGGGAACCGGAACAGGTAAGACGCTCGCCTACCTGGTGCCGGCAATTGCGGCCGCCTGCGGGAGCGGAGCGCGCGTGGTCATCTCGACCGGGACCAAGAATCTGCAGGAGCAGTTGATGGACAAGGACATTCCTTTCCTGCAGGACGTCCTGCCCGCCAAGTTTCGCGCCGCTTTGATGAAGGGCCGCAACAACTACGCTTGTCTGCATCGCATCAAGCGCGCAGAGACTTCGCCAATTCTTGAAGGTCTGGAACAAATCGATCAGTTCGATGAAGTTTTTCGCTGGGTGGCCCAAACCGAAACCGGCGATCGCGCAGAGCTTTCGAACCTGCCGGAGAATCTTCCTTTCTGGCGTCACATTGATGCTCGCTCAGACACGTGCCTGGGCCAGAAATGTCCCGACTACGATCCTTGCTTCATTACGCGTATGCGGCAGCGAGCCATCGACGCCGACGTGATCGTGGTGAATCATCATTTGTTCTTTGCCGATTTGGCTTTGCGGAACGGTGCTTATGGAGCGGTGCTGCCTGATTACGCGGCGGTGATTCTCGATGAAGCGCATCAGATTGAGGATGTCGCGTCGGAATATTTTGGCGCGCAGATTTCGAATTATCAGATAGACGATCTTTTACGAGATGTCAGCTATTTGAAAATTGATGTCGAGACGCAAAAGGAACTCAGTCGCGTGAGTGCGCGCATTTCGCGCTTTGCCGATTTGTTTTGGGTTTCTTTTCCTGAAGGTCGTGGGTTGGATGGACGGTTTGCGCTGGCGAAGCGATCAAGTAACACAAACGTCAGGGAAGACGTGGAATACGACGAAGAGCAGGCAGGGATACCTGCGTACCGCCCGCAGGATGCGAGCGGTCCGCAAAGCGATGCGTATCGAGCGCTCGACAATGTTTTGCATCGCCTGGAAACGACGCTCGATATTCAAAAAGACGAGCCGGCGGATGTTGAGAGTCTTCTGCGTCGAACGCGTCAGATGCGCTTCGACCTGAACTTCATCATTCGGGCAGACGACAAGCAATTCGTTTACTGGCTGGAACGCAGAGGTCGCGGTACTTTCCTGCGCGCTTCGCCTATCGACGTTTCGGGTCTGTTGCAGGACAAGCTGTTCGAAAAAGTGCCGACCGTGGTGCTGACTTCGGCGACGCTTTCCAGCGCCGGCAACTTTCGCTTCATTCGCGAACGTCTGGGGCTCGATGAAGGCGAAGAGATGATTGCCGAATCGATTTTCGATTTCGAAAATCAAGCAGTTCTCTATCTACCGGCAAAGATGCCCGACCCTCGCTCAGCGCAGTGGGGCGCTGCCGCAGCAGCAGAAGTCATCAAGATCGTTAATGCGACCGACGGCCGGGCTTTTGTGTTGTCGACCAGCTTTGCCGGAATGAACGAGTTGTACGAACGCGTCGCGTCGCAAATCGATTATCCGTGCTTTTTGCAGGGGACGGCTTCCAAGAGCGCTCTGCTGAACAAGTTTCGCGCGACTCCGAATGCAGTGCTGTTTGCGACTTCGAGTTTCTGGCAAGGCGTGGACGTACGCGGCGAGCAACTGTCCTGTGTGATCATCGACAAATTGCCGTTTGCAGTTCCGAGCGATCCAATCGTCGCCGCGCGTCAACGTGCTATTGACGACCAGGGCGGCTCAAGCTTTAACGAATACAGCGTGCCGCAAGCGGTGATTAGTTTGAAGCAGGGACTTGGGCGTTTGATTCGCAGTACGACTGATCGCGGCGTGCTGGCTGTTTTGGATCCGCGACTGAGGACGAAAATGTATGGAAAGACTTTTCTGAAGAGCCTGCCGCCGTGCCGGGTTACTTCCAACATTGATGAGTTGCGTAAAGTCTTCGAGGGCGAAGTTCCAGGTCTCAAGTTTCAGGTTTCCGGATCGAATACGGTCTAGGCCGTTCGCGGACCGGACTGGAGCGCAACCGTCCCGTTTGCAATTTTGTTTCGATAAGTCGGATTGCAAGCGAGGACGCTAGCGCTCCAGTCAGTTAACCGAGTCCGGTGACGCCTTGTCTGTTGATCAGACCTCACTTACACTGCAAAAAAATGCCCGGACAATTTGAAGTCATGATCGAGCGCAACTTTTCCAGCGCGCATCAACTGCGCGGCTATCGGGGAAAGTGCGAAAACCTGCACGGCCACAACTACAAGATCGAAATCTATGCGCGCGGCGCGGAGCTAAATAACATTGGCTTGCTGGTCGATTTCGTGGAATTAAAAGAGGCGGCGGACGAGCTGGTCACTTACCTGGATCACAAGAACCTGAATGAATTAGAGCCGTTCGTTGAGGAGCAAAATCCGTCGGCTGAGAACGTTGCAAGATTTGTTTTGCTGCGGCTGGCCGAAAAGATTAATGACGAGCGGGTGCAGATATATAAGGTGAGATGTTTCGAGACGCCGACGAGTGTGGCGACTTATCAGGTCGATTAATCATCCACAGATTACACAGATTCAAAAACATTGCCAGACACGAAAAGACACAAAAAGAAGAGCTGCTGCTAGATCTTCAATTTTGTGCTTTTTGCGCCTTTTTGTGGCTTATTCTCCTCGTGCTTTTTCTCTGTGTAATCTGTGGATATTAATCACTCCTCGCTAATCTCTCGCAGATACTCCTCAAACATCTCGCGGTTGCGTTCGCTCATTTCGCTGATGCGCGCGCCGATCAAATAACCTTCGTCCAGCTTTTCATAACGCACCGGCGTCGCTTGAATCTCGATCGACAAGCCGTTGGGTAAATCAAGCTCGATCGCCATCGATCCTTCGCCACCCAGAAGGTATTGCTCGTCGATATTTTGCGCGTGCAGGACCACCGCCAGTCCGTGCACGCTGACATTCAGCGTATGACCCGCGCACGCGCGCAAGTGCTGCACTCCCGTTTCATCCACGCCGGCTTCGCGCAAGAGCACGCTGAATTCCAGACGCGCCTGGAGGTTGGCGTTCAGTCTGGGTGATTGGCGACGATCTTCAGGAAAAGGCACAGTCAGGTTCCTCTCAAATCCGGAATTTGTAATTTGGAATCTTACTTTCCTAGGTCGCGCTAATCGGCTCGGGACCGATCTTGTACTTCTTGATCTTGCTGTACAGACGCGGCCGATAGATCCCCAGCATGTTCGCAGCTTTCTGCTTGTTGCCGCCGGTTCGTTGCAGAGTACGCTCAATGACAAATTTCTCAATATCTTCCAGCGTCATGTTGGGCGGCACGTCCCACGCCAAAGTCGGGGCCGCCGCACCGGCGCTGCCATTGTCAAAGGGCAAGTCGACCGGCTCGATGTGTTCGCTTTTGGCCAGCAGTATCGCCCGCTCGATCACGTTTTGCAGTTCGCGAACGTTGCCGGGCCAGGGATGCGAAAACAATCTTTGATAGGCCGACTGTGAGACGCCGGCGATCGCGCGCTCGTATTTTTCGGCGTACAACTTGAGGAAGTGGTCAGTGAGTAACTGGATATCTTCCATGCGCTCGCGCAAAGGCGGCACATGAATCGTAATGGTTGAGATTCGATAAAAGAGATCGTCGCGCAGCAGGCCGTCGCGAATAGCATCGGCCGGCATGCGATTGGTCGAAGTGATCAGGCGAAAGTCTACCGGGTAGCTTTTCTCAGATCCGATTTTGCGGCAGGTGCGCTCCTGCAAAACGCGCAGGAGCTTCGGTTGCAGCTCGACGGGCATCTCGGCAATTTCATCCAGCATGAGCGAGCCGCCCGCAGCGTGTTGCACCAGGCCTTCTTTGTCTGCGTGCGCGCCCGTGAACGCGCCTTTGGTGTGTCCGAATAATTCCGACTCGATCAGTTCTTTGGGCAACGCGGCGCAATTTACTTTGATGAAGGGTTTCTTGGCGCGCAGGGAATTATAGTGAATCGCGTTGGCGATTAGCTCTTTGCCGGTGCCTGACTCGCCAACGATCAAAACGTTGGCATCGGATTTCGCCACCGACTCAATTGTCTCGTAGATGGTCTGCATCTGCTTTGACGAACCGATGATGTTGAAGTATTCGGCGCGAGTCGAAAGCTGTCGCCGCATGCTTTCAGTTTCGGCCATCAACTCGCGGCGCTCGAGGGCCTTTTCCACGAGCGGCAATAACTCTTCGAAGTCAAAAGGTTTCTCGACGAAATAGAAGGCGCCGGCCTTGGTCGCTTCCACTGCCGTCTGCACTGAGCCGTAGCCCGTGACGACGATGACTTCCGTGTTCGGCTTGGCGTCTTTCATGTGCCGCAGAAGGGTCAGGCCGTCCATGTCGGGCAATTGCAGATCGCAAATCACCAGATGGTGGGCGCCGCCGTCAAACAGATCGATCGCTTCGGCGCCGTTCGCGGCAGTATCAACCGAGTAACCTTCATCCTCCAGGTGACGTCGCAACGAGTCGCTCATCATTGGCTCGTCGTCGACCACCAGGATTCTTTCGTCGTGAGACTTGGATTTTGTCATGATTTCAATAAACTAATTTGTACTTGTTAAGGGCAGCCATGCGCGAATTTCGTTCTCGTTGCATTGAACGCGCCCGGCATGCGCTTCGATTATTTTTGCGGCCAGGGCCGTGTGAATTGTTCCACAGCCGTTCGAATTATTTATCGCTTGATATCGTGATTTGAGTTTTCCTCCCTGCCACCGGCACACAGCCTGATCCGCTTCGCGATGCACGTGAAGCGAGACAGTGTTTCCGGATTTCGTCGAAACGCTGCTACGCACCTCAGCAGTGATCGCGTTGAATGCTTCAACCAAAAGGGGACCGTCGAAATCTCCCAGCATCGCGACGTCCTCAATATGCAACGCGATGGATGGCAATTCCAGACCGCCGCTGTCTCGGTTAGGCAGTTCGGCGACGCTCATAATGATTTTCCGCAAATCTGTCCGCGGACTGTGTCGCAATTCCAAGGGTCGTGCGAAACGGACCAGGGCTGACATTTCCCGCGCGGCGTTGTCCAAACCCGCGATGAGCTTCCCGACGATTTCCTGTTCCTCGGAGGATTTATTTTGCGGCTCAAGCCGTTTTCGGAGAAACGTGGCGTACAATTTGAGTCCGTTCAATTGGTTCTTGAGATCGTGGACGATTTGCAGCGTAGCGTGACCTACTTCTTCGGCTGCGGCTGAGTCCATAACCTTTGCTGTTGCGGGATGCATCTTAGAACTCGCGAATCGTAGGCGAAGAACTGTACGAAATTGACCCGATTATTTCACCTTTCTGTGTCGTATTTCGATGCGGCATAATAACAAAAGAGCTGCGGCGTATGCTAGTGATGCGCCGATAGCCGCTTACCGAAGATGGCCGCAAACAAATCATGAAGAATGAAAAGAAAGTTTTTCTGGTGGTTGAAGATTTCGAGGACAGCCGTTTCATGATGAGACGATTACTCGAAATGGCTGGATATAAGGTTCTGGAGGCCAGCGACGGAGAGCAGGCCGTGAAGATTGCCATCGATGCGCGACCAGCCTTAATCCTGATGGACCTCAGCCTCCCGAAGCTTGATGGCCTATCGGCAACCCGAGAGATCCGCAAGAAGCGGATGCTTCGCAAGGTGCCGATTGTTGCTGTATCCGCCCATGATTCGCCCCAAACGCGGGCTGAAGCGCTGGCCGCCGGCTGCAACGAATATGTGACCAAGCCGATCGACTTCGATATTTTGAACTCGGTGCTTGAGCGCTTTCTCACCGAGAAGCCTCCTCCGCGAAACGCTTGAACCGTTTCCAAGGCAGAGCAGTTCCGCTTTGCGCCTGTACTGGAATCGCTCGACGTGCGGTCGATTATGCGGCAGAAAATTTCCCCGAAAGGCTTCCGTTAAGCGAGGTTAGGACTGGTCCTTAAGGAAATTTGAGTATATCTCGCTGGGCACATGAATTGATTAAATTGAGGTTTCCAAGGAGGTCTCGAAAAGAAGCCATGGCCCCTGACGGGTTCAATAGCGCTTAGAGAATGACATAGTGAAGCCCACAGCTGAGTTCTCACGAACGCCCAGACAGATACCGCGCGATGCACTAACGCACGATCAATCCGTACCGGAATTCCTACAAGGCATAAGCCATGAATTGCGCACGCCACTGAATGTGATCATCGGCATGTGTCAGTTCCTGGAGCGAGATCGAAAGACACCGCTTTCGCCTATGCACCGGGATGCCGTCGATCGGATGGAACGGAATGCACGATCGCTGCTGCACTCGGTCAATCACCTAATCGAAAAGCTGCGCACCAATGATGTTCCTGACACTCATTAGCGCTCAAATGCCGGCCGCATTTTTCCACCACTGAAAAAGTAAATGTCTGTCGTGGTCAGACATGGTTTGCTTTTGAGCTGCAAACCATCCGCTGATTGACTAAGCAGTTCAAGGCAGTCAGCGGATGATGCGCGATCGAATGTGTCCAGACTATTGCCGGGTTGAAGCGTGATCCTTTCGCCCTCCTGATGGAAGACATTCTCGTCCGACGGTGATTGCAGTGTTTGGAAAGCATTTATCTCGACGGACTCGAACGACTTTTGCGTCTGAAAGAATTGCAGGGCCTCCGGCAGTCCGTTATGAAAGACCGGTACGCCGCGCAAGTTATCGGGCGCGTTGAGAATCGTCAGATGTTTCTGTGAAGAGGAGCCTGCGAGCTCGTCCTTAATCGAGCGCGTGAGTTGGGCGGCTTCGCGCCAGAGCCGATTCGAGGCATAGAGTCTCCAGCTATAAAGACCAAGTGCGCAGACCAACAGAATTAGCCAGACCGTGCGATTGTGAATCATGATGATTGAAATATAGCCAATCAACAGACATGAAAAGACCGTCGGCAGATAGAGAAATCTTTCGCCCAATGTCTCGTACAAGCTCAGCCGCAAATTGATCACTGGCAGGATCGCCGACAGAAACAGAATGACAAGCACGAGCAGTAAACGGTTCTGTCTGGTTCGGTCGGATGCATCGTAGCGCCGTCGCCGGAAAACGATGGCGCCCGCCAGCGAACCTAGAATCGCCAAAGCGATCAGGATGAAGAGCGGCGATTGCAGCGGTTTGAAAAGAAACCACGACCACGCTGCGGGCAAAGGGGGAAGAATTGAACGGGCGACGGCTTCGAGCAGACGATCGCGAATCCAACCGGGTGCGAAATTCAGATGTTGGCTGGTTCCGTAGCCTCCGACTAACGAGCCGAGAAAAGAGGCTCGCAATAAAACGAAAGCGATCAGAATCACTCCAAACGCGCCAAACTCTACCAGCACTCTTCTTCCGCGCGACAAGTAGAGTCCTACGATCAAAATAAAAAGCGGCAGACAGATAGCAGATTCCTTTGCCAGCAACGCCATTGCGCCAAACGCTATTGCCGCGATCAGGTGCGCGTTGCGCCGCGTGTCGACATAAGCGCAGTAGCACCAAAGTGAGACCAGACAAAAGCATGTCGCCAGGAGATCGGCTCGCCCGGAAATCCAGGTGACTGCTTCGGTGTGCGAAGGATGCAGCAGGAAGAGTACGGCTGCGGCGCCGACGGCGGCCCTTATCGACTTTGCCGGGAAGTTCAGATTTTGAAAGAGTCGCAGGCCGAACTTAAACACCAAAAACGAATTCAGCGAATGAATCAGAATGTTGGTCAGGTGGAATCCGAATGGGCGTCCGTGCCAGATGCGGCTGTCGACTATGTAACTGAGAATGAAGAGCGGTCGAAAGAATCCTCCGTGTGCCTGGCCCCAGGCGACGGAGAAATCTCTGTGCAGGACTTTGCCGATCTGGGCAAAGTCGTCAGAGATGAAATAGCTGTTCAGGTTGATTGAGAACGCCAGCAGCGCGGCCAAAATAAAAAGTGCCGGCAGATAGATTTGAGGGGAGAGACGCCGTCGCATAGGTTTCGCGACATTGTCTCAAAAGTTTCGATTGGAGCGCGACCGTGCTTGGTTGGTACTCTGTGCGAGACGTGAACCTTCAACGAGCTGCGTAGCAGCGGTCAGAGTTAAGCCCAAGGCGAGGCTTTGCGAGCCTTGGGTAAGTGTTCGTGGATTCGGCGAGCCGCGAAGCGGCGACAGAGAGTTCGTGAACAGAGTCCCGATTATTACCAGTTATCGCTGTCGCCCCTACGGGGCTCGATTATATTTAGGTGGTTGACCCAAGGCTCGCAAAAGCCTCGCCTGGGC
>Ga0070703_10000416_pt1 | contig 17571 bp, 22 predicted proteins | sample KBSK5251metaG_FD_65453 | JGI IMG/M metagenome (GOLD analysis project Ga0070703, IMG submission 65453) | Corn, switchgrass and miscanthus rhizosphere microbial communities from Kellogg Biological Station, Michigan, USA - KBS K5-25-1 metaG | ecosystem: Host-associated > Plants > Roots >... | reverse complement strand
TCCCATCCGCTGCAAGCGGTCCATCTCGCGGCGGATCTGCGTCTCGTCGAACTCGTCGTTGCGGTACACATCCCACGCGTTCATCACGACGCCGATCCCCCATCCCAGGATCGGGAACACCGGCCAGAAGAACCCGTTCGCGCCCGTCATGAACCAGATCAGCACGATGAACGTGTTGACCAAGACGTAGACCAGCAGGTGTCCGGCGAAGTCGCGACGCTTCTTGAGGCGCTTGATCGCCCTCCCGCGCAGGACCTCGTCCCGGGTTGTCTGTTCGATCTCCATCTCCATCCCCTCCTTCTCACGACACGGGCATGCGTGCGCGGGCGGCTGCGGGATCGCGCATCTTGGAGAGCGAGACAGCGATGCCGTACGTCACGAACGCGCCCTCGGGCTCGATCTCGATGATGGCGGCGGAGGCCCGCCGCTCGGCCGGCAGCAGCGACCCGAGCTCCTCGAGGAGCGGGCCGACCTGCGGCGAGCCGGCCGGGTGCACGATCGCGTTCCCGTGGAAGCTGACGGTCGCGGGCGGGATGGGCATCAGCAGGGCGAGGACGCCGCCCCGACGCACCGGCACCGTCATCGAGACCTTGCCGTCGATCGCGATGTGTCGCGCCTTCCAGCTATCGGGCGCGACCGCGACGTAGAGGCGCCGGCCGAGGGTCCGATAGACGACGCCGCTCGACCGTGGTTCTCCCGACGGTGTGACGTGGCTGAGCACCGCGAACGAAGCCTTGGCGATGTGACGCCATACCTGCTCGCTCGTGTGGCGAAGCTGCAGCTCGCTGTTTCGGGTCTCCGTCTCCATGACCGCACCTCCCTCTGACGAGCCGAGTGCCGGAACCACTCCCTGGCGCAGCGTCCCGCTACCGTTCCGCCTCCCGCTCCATCGCGGCCAGACGGGTGTAGTAGTCGGGGATCTCCCTCAGGTGCGCTAGCGCGATCTTCCCCGTGATGGTCTCGTCGTCGTTGGTCACATTGGTCGCAGGGTCCTGGGTGCCGTGCTCGAGCTCCACGGCCAGTCCCATCCGGAACTGTTCGAGGTCGACGTCGCCTATGGCCCAGTCGATGCCGATCCGCTGACCGATCGCCCGTGCCTGTTCGCCGGTGAACTCCCTCGTGTTCATCGTTGCTCCCTCCTGGTCCTATCCCTTCACGTCGACAGTGGGGATCGGAGGCGTCGGTACGACGCGGGCGATCGACGCCCGGCGAGCCCGATGTCCCGCGACCACAAGACTCGTCCCTGATCCTGTTGAGCAGTCTCCGGGGACGCACGCGCCGCAAAGATGAGCCACACCAAGAGAGCTCCGAAGGTCACCCTTGCGTGACGCATCTCATCCACCTCCTACTGACCAGTGTGAGCGGTTGGCGGACGCGCCCTTTGGGTCGGAAGACCCAGGTTCCGAGGGCCGGTAGGGCCCTGAGGTGCTGAGCTTTGCCTCAGCGAGCGATGGCGCGGAAGACGTCGTAGACCATGAACGCAGGCCAGAACAGGCCTTGAAGTACGGCGAGCGCGTGTCCCCAGAACGTGTCTGCCTGCTGCCAAAACCACACCCAGGCGCCGAAGATCCCAAGGGCGTAGATCGCGCCTCCACCAGCAGCTGCGCGCCCGTTGTTGCCGCTCATCGCCACCCACTTTTCCGCGTCGGCGGGTCCATCGTCATCGCAGAAATCATCGTACGTTTGCCCCCTGCCCGCATATGCGTTGAACTAAGCCCCACGACACCAGTAGAACGAAGCGGGGTCCCGTTGGGACCCCGCTTCTTCGGTCCTGGCCAGGCTAGGCCAGAACCGGGTACCGCCTGACGAGCTTGGTCCGCTGCCAGGCCTTCCCGAGCCCGTAGTACCGGCCCGCGTTCGCCAGGAACAACGCGGCAAGCACGACCGCGTCGATGACGTGCTCGTCGACGAACGGGTTGTGCTCGGGCCAGATGGCCGTGGCCGTGAAGAAGATCGCCATCCAGATGATCCCGCCGATGCTAGCGAGCCGGACACCGACCCCAAGGATCAGCGCGAGACCGATCAGCAGCATCGACAGCATGTAGATCCAACCGACCCACCCGGCCGATGTGGGACCTGCCTGCGTCATCTGGTAGCCGGTGATCGTCTGGTATAAGTGCGTGAAGGGCCCCTTCAACGCGAAGCCCAGCACTCCCGCCGTCGGTGATGCGCCGTGGATCCACGAGGCGTCACCGAAGAAAGCGATCTTCACCGTGGCGCCGGCATCCACGACCCGCCCGGTGGAGAACCCGAGCGCGAAGGCTTTGTCCAGGAAGGCCCACAGGAACGTCCAGCCCATCGCGAGCCGGAGCACAGCGAAGACCCGCTGCAAACCCTTCGTGTGGATCGGCTCGAGCCGCTCCACGTCTGGCATCTCGATGGGGGTCTTGACCGTCGTATCCATCTACCCCACCTCCGATCATCTTGAGGTGAGCTTCCGGCTGCAGCGGATCGGGAACACCGGTCGGACGACCCCCTCCTCCCGGGACTTCTCCGGTCGAACCCGGGACTTCGCCCGCTACTCGACGCTGCCAGGTGTGGTGGTGTGCCGAGCGAGCTAGGCGGCGGCCTCGGCACGCCGGGCGACCTCGAGCTTCGACAAGATGCTCGACACGTAGTTCTTGACGGTCTTCTCTGCGAGCTGGAGCTCCTCGCCGACCTCCCTGTTCGTCCGTCCTCGGCGATGAGCGTGAGGATCCGCTCCTCCTGCGGGGAGAGCCGCGCGAGCTTCTCGTCCCTCATGAGGTGCTTGCCTTTGCGGAGCCGATCGAGGACCGCCGTCGTGACGGAGGGGTCGAGCAGGCTCTCGCCGGCTCCGACGGAGCGGATCGATCGGACGAGGTCGCCAGAACGAACCTGCTTGAGGACGTGGCCGGACGCCCCGCCATGATCGATGCGGACAGGGCTTCGTCGTCGGCGAACGACGTGTGCATCAGTACGGCGGGTTGCCGATGGTTCGCGCGGATCTTGCGGGTCGCTTCGATCCCGCTCCCGTCCGCGAGCCGGACGTTCATCACCACGACATCAGGTCGTGTGCGATCCGCTTCGTCGACGGCCTCGCGGACCGCGTCGGCCTCCATCGTGACGTGGATGTCTTCCTCAGCCTCCGCATCCGTCGGATACCGTTGCGCACGACCTCGTGATCGTCGACGAGCATCGTGCGGAGCGGGGGATGGCCCGGTGCGGTCATCGGCTGGATGGTTGCTCGGGTTAGGTAGAGGCTGGTGCCGCTCGTTCCTGGGCCGAGGGGATCCGCTCGCTTATCGAGGCACTGAGCGTTTCGCCGACCCTGTCGAGGAAATCCTTCACCGTCGCTTCGGCGACCCGGGAGAGTACGGCTCGGTCGATAGCGCGTCCAAGCTTGCCGAGCGGCGGGACGTATCGGGCGCTGATCGCGAGCTGGGTGCTGTCGGAACCGAGCGGCGCGACCTCCAGATCTGCATCGAGCGAAGGGAAGAGCCCGACGCTTCCGGTCGCCGACCAGCGTAAGGGGAAGACTGCCGTCGACCCCGCGCGCATAGGTGCCCTGAGCTCGACCGCCACGGTCCTCGCGATCCGGACGTCATCCCCGAACCCGACGTCTGCGAGGAGGAGATCGCCTCGGTGGTTCGCGCGCTGCGCGAGGCCGGGCAGCCACGCGCTCGGGTCGTGGGCAAGCGCGTGCTCGACGCGCTCGTGCGCGATCGGCAATTCGACGAAGTACCTGGCGAACATGGTGCGAGTTTGGGTGAGCTGCCGAGGCTAGGGAGGGGTCGTTGGTCCCTCCTCGCGCGGGACCAGCAACGCGTCCGACGCCGCCAGTCTCGCGCCTCAGGCGGGGAACCTCGCTCGGATCGTCGTTCCTTCGCCGAGAGTGCTGGCGACCTCGATGCTTCCATGGAGCGAGTCGACGCGTTCGCGAAGTTGATGAGTCCCGTCCCGGAGACCGGTCGAGCGACGTCGAAGCCGCGTCAATCGTCATCCACCTCGAGGATGTTGTTTCCCTCGCGTCCTCGCCGAAGAAACACGCGGCAGGTCGTCGCACCCGCGTGCCGCTCGACGTTCGAGAGCGCTTCACGCACCAGCTGCACGACGTCCGCGGCTGGCGAGGCGAGCTCCGATGCAGTTCGCCGTCGACCTCGACGACCGTGACGACGCCGGATCGCACTCCGAACTCGCTAGCCAGCTCCTTGAGGGCCTGGTCGAGTTGACGATCTGCGAGGATCCCCGGACGGAATGGCTCCCGCTCTGGCAACGCAGCGTTACGGAACCCACGCAGAGATTGGCCGAGCAGCCAAGTCAGTTCGGGGTCACAGGTCCCGAATCGGGTGGGTCCTTCGCCGTTCCGACGGCTCGCGGTGCGGATCTAGTGTCGAGGTACCTCAACGAAGGAGGCGGGAATCATGATCATGGGCAGCCGGCCCGGCCACCCGCCGAGCCGGGCCGCTCAAACGAAGAGCAAGGCGGAGGTGGATGTGATGTTCGAGAGGATCTTGTTGTCGGTCGATGGTTCCGAGCACGCGAAACGCGCCGGGGAGATAACCGCCGACCTTGCAGCACTGGTCGGTGCTTCGGTGACGGTGGCGCACGTTCAGGACATGCCGAAGGCGTGGGCGATCGACTTCGATCCGACGGTCGCGTGGTCTGACTCCGAGATCGTCGACGATGTCGTCCGCGAGCTGAAGGATCGAGGGATCGATGCGATCGGGGAGGTTCGCCTCCCGCGGACATCCGTGGCTCGGGAGATCATCGATCTGGCCGGGGAGATCGACGCCTCATTGATCGTGATGGGGACGCGAGGCCTCTCCGACGGGGAGGCGCTGTTCCTGGGGAGCGTGTCCCACAAGGTGGCTCATCTCGCTCGCTGTCCCGTGATGTTCGTTCGCTGACCGCCGATGACGCACCATGATGGGTCAGGATGAGCGCTGAAGGAACGGACGCACCCGCGCAGGTGGCGCCTTCGTCCGTCCAACCGAGCCATCCGATGAGCGGGATGGACGCCTTCGCGCCGGAGCAGATCGCGGACCTCGTCCGCACGCGGGGTGTCGCGAAGGCGACGTCTGGCGCGGCCACCACGTTCGTTCTGGGGATCGTCGCGGGTGCCTTCATCGCGCTTGGGGCGTTGTTCGCCACGACGATCGGCACGGGCTCGGATCTCGGCTTCGGTCCGACGCGCATGCTCGCTGGCGTCGCTTTCTCGCTCGGATTGATCCTCGTGGTGGTCGCCGGAGCCGAGCTGTTCACCGGGAACAACCTCATCGTGATGGCGGTCGCGAGCCGAAAGGTGACGATCGGTCAGCTCGCGAGGAACTGGGGTCTCGTATACCTGGGGAACTTCGTCGGAGCGATGTCGGTCGTCCTCATGATCGTCGCGAGCGATTGGTGGCGGTTGGACGACGGCGCGCTCGGCGTCAGCGCTGTCGGGATCGCGGCGCAGAAAGCCGCGCTGCCGTTCGGGACGGCCTTCGTTCGCGGCATCCTCGCGAACGCGCTCGTGTGTCTCGCGGTTTGGCTCGCGACGGGAGGGCGCAGCGTCGTCGACAAGGTCTTCGCGATAGTGCCCCCCATCGCAGCGTTCGTCGCGGCAGGGTTCGAACACTCCGTCGCCAACATGTACTTCATCCCGGTCGGACTGTTCCTGAAGCATCGGGTGTCGGCTCCCGACGTCGACACGTCCTCGTTGACGGTGGGCGGGTTCGTTCACAACCTGGTGGCGACCACGTTGGGGAACATCGTCGGGGGAGCCGTCCTCGTTGGGCTGGTGTACTGGTTCGTGTACCTCCGGCCGGAGGAAGGGTGAGTGTTTGGGTGCGGCCATCCGGACCTACGGGCTTTCGAAGCGGTTCGGGATCACGGACGCGCTCATCGATCTGAACCTCGAGGTTCCTCAGGGCGAGGTGATCGGGTACCTCGGACCCAACGGCGCAGGGAAGACGACGACGATCCGGTTGCTCCTGGGGCTGATCCGGGCGACCGCGGGCCGCGCCGCGATCTTCGGCATCGACGGGGGATCCGATCCGGTCGAGGCGCATCGCCACGTCGCTTACGTCCCCGGTGAGGCGAACCTGTGGCCGTCGCTCACCGGTGAAGAGACCCTCCACCTGCTGGGTGGCATCCAAGGACGTGTGGACACCGCCTACCGTGACGTCCTGATCGAGCGGTTCGACTTCGATCCGTCGAAGAAGGTGCGCGCCTACTCCAAGGGCAACCGGCAGAAGCTGATCCTGATCGCCGGCCTGATGAGTCGAGCCGAACTGTTGCTGCTCGACGAGCCGACGAATGGGCTCGACCCGCTCATGGAGCGGGCGTTCCGGGTGTGCGTAGGGGAGGCGCGCGAGCGTGCCCAAACGGTGTTCTTGTCCTCCCATATCCTGTCGGAGGTCGAGGCGCTGTGCGATCGCGTCGCTATCTTGCGGTCGGGGCGCCTGGTGGAGGTTGGGACGCTCGCCGAGATGCGACACCTTTCCGCCGTCCGGGTCGAAGCTGAGTTCGACGCCACCGTGCCCGACCTGTCGAAGGTTCCCGGGGTCAGCGCGGTGAAGGTCGACGGCAACCGCGTCACGTGTCAGGTGAGCGACTCGATCGAGCCGTTGCTGACCGTTCTCGCCGATGCCGGCGTGCACCACCTGACGAGTCGGGAACCCTCGCTCGAGGAGCTCTTCCTGGCGCACTACGGCGCGCCCCCACCGGTCGAGGAGACCGTCGATGCGCCATAGGGAGGTGTACGACGACCGCAGGGCACGCCTGGCGGTCGTCGTCGCGACAGCGAAGCGGGCGGCTCGTCAGGGCGTCCTGTGGGGCATCGTGTTCGGCGCCCTGATTGCATCCGCCGCGACCTCGTACGTGTCGGCGTTCCCCGATGCGGCTTCGCGCGCGCGGCTCGCGACGACGGTCCAAGGGAGCGCCGGTTTCGAGGCGTTGTTCGGCCCGATCCGTGGGATCGACACGGTGGCCGGCTACACGGCCTACAAGACGATGTACACGATGATCATCCTCGGGGCGATCTGGGGGTTGTTGATCTCGACACGCCTCCTGCGCGGAGAGGAGGATGCGGGCCGGTGGGAGCTCTTCGTGTCTGGTCGAACGACGCGCGGCCAGGCGGTCACGCAGGCGGGGATCGGTCTGGGCGTGGGGGTCGTCGCGCTCTGGGTGCCGACGGGCCTGATCGCGGCTGCCGCCGGTTCCGGCTCGAGGGTGGGCATCGGGTTCGCCGCCTCGCTATACCTTGCGAGCTCCGCGGCGGCGGCGGCGGCGGTGTTCATGGCCGTCGGTATGTTCGTCGGACAGCTGGCGGCGAACCGGCACGAGGCGAACCTGATCGGGGCCGGGGTCCTCGCCGCCTCGTACCTGATCAGGATGGTCGCGGACTCCGCCCCCGGACTGAACTGGCTGCGGTGGGGGAGCCCGTTCGGCTGGATCGAAGAGCTCCGACCCTTGACCGGGTCCGATCCGCTCGCGTTCGTCCCGATCGTGACGCTGGTGGCGATCCTGTCGGTGCTGGCCGTTCGGGTCGCTTCTCGCCGGGACCTGGGGGCGAGCGCGTTCCCGGGCCGTGACGCGCCGCGGCCGAGGACGTTGCTGCTGGGCGGGGAGGCGGGGCTGACGGTGCGGCTGACGCGTCCGATGATCGTGTCCTGGCTTGCGGCGCTCGCCGTAACCGGAACAGTCTTCGGTCTCGTCGCCCAGGCGGCGGGGAGCGCGCTGCAAGGGTCGCCCGGTATCGAGGAGGCGATCCAGCGGCTGGGGGGAACCAGCGCCGGGGCAGCCTCCTACCTGGGGTTCGTGTTCGTGGTCGCCGCCGGGCTCGTCGCGATCGCCGTCGCCGGGCAGGTCGCAGCGATCCGCAACGAGGAGGCCGCCGGGCATCTGGACAACCTCCTCGTGCGCCCGGTGGCGCGATGGCGCTGGCTCGGGTTCCGGCTCGCCGTCGGGGTCGTGCTTGTCGTTGTCGCCGGCGCGCTCGTCGGCGCCGCCGCCTGGGTCGGGGCGGCAAGCCAAGGTGCGGGGGTCGGGTTCGGCGAGCTCCTGAAGGCCGGGCTGAACGTCGCTCCGCCGGCCGTGTTCGTGCTCGGGATCGGCGGCCTCGCCTATGGGCTGTGGCCCCGTGGCGCGATCGGCGTGGCGTACGGTCTCGTCGTCTGGTCGTTCCTCGTCGAGACGATCTCAGCGGTCGTCGACTCCAACCACTGGCTGCGCGACACCTCTCCTTTACTGCACATCGCGCCCGTACCGGCAGCCGCTCCAAACTGGACGGCCGCCGTCTGGCTCGTCGGGCTCGGCGCAGTCGCCGCCACGGCCGGGATCGCCGCGTTCGGACGCCGCGATCTGGTGGGCGCATGAATGGCCTGCCTTTCCTCCCCGACCGAGGATGGCCTGACCGATGTTGCCCGCGCGGGCACAAAGACTGCCGATCGTTAGGCCCTTGAGCTGTAGGACCAAAGCCTCCCATCCGAAGTCTCCCGGGGTGAGAGCGTTTCAGTGGCCGCTCGGCTCAGAGGCCAGGTTCTGGCGGATGAGCGAGTGGAGAAGGGAGGCGGACGATGCGTCTCACTTGGAAGGATGGACTCGCGAGCTTGTTCGTGGGCGCGGCAGTGGTGCTCTACAGCCTCTGGCTGACTGAGACCGCGGTGCCAGACATGTCCACCAGAGCCCTCGCACTCGTTGTCTTCGGGCTCGGCTGGGCAGCGTGCACCAGCAACCAAGCCCAGATGGCCATCGTGTACGGGGTCCATGGACGCCGGCCACCAACAGCGTATGTCATGGCCGCATCGGTGATCGGCGCAGCTGCCCTCTTCGCGGGCATCATCACGCTCGTAACCGCGAATGAGGCGATGCTCGCCACTTTGGTCGCTGCCATGATCGCATTGTGGGCGATGTCCACGATCCGGCACGCGATCACCCGCAACACGGAGGCGGACATCCACCCGTTGCGGGAGCCAACAGACAAAGCTGCGTGACCGCCGCTGCATCGCGAGGACTGGGTTCGGGTGGAGTGAGCCTGGGAAGGAGGACGGGATGATCGTCGTCGCGTACGCGAGCAAGCACGGAGCCACCGAGGGGATCGCCCGACACATCGCGGATCGACTGACGGAACGAGGCGAACCCGCCGAAGCACGCTCGGTCACCGAGATCGACTCTCTCGAGGACCCCAAGGCCGTCGTACTGGGCAGCGCGGTCTACGCGGGGTCCTGGCGGAAGGAGGCGATCGAGTTCGTCGATGCGCATGCCGACGAGCTCGCTCGGATCCCCGTCTGGCTCTTCAGCAGCGGCCCACTCGGCGCCCAAGTCGTCGACGAGGAAGAACAGCCCAGACAGCTCGAGGAGATCCGTGAGCGCATCTCGCCACGAGCCCACCAGATGTTCTTCGGAGCGCTCGACCGCAGCAAGCTCAGCTTCGGCGAGCGGATGATCGTGAAAGCAGTGAAGGCACCGGACGGTGACTACCGGAACTGGGATGACATCTCCTCGTGGACGGATGGGATCGCCGTCGCCCTCGTCGGCGAACGAGCACGGTCCGATCGAAGGGTTCTTCCTTGGCGCGGACGCTGAACCGGAGAACGAGACGGCAGGCCAACGACAGGGTCTACGGGTCCCCCCGGGAGTGGGCCCTTCAGCCCTGGATCCGCGCGACCCGAGATGCGAGTCTCGCCGCATGAACGACCAACGCGCCAAGACCGTTCTTCTCGTCGATCTCGATGCACCGGAACGGGATCGCCTGGGGGAAGCTCTCGAGCACGGCGGCTTCCAGGTGCTCGGTTGCCCCGGGCCTTCGTTCCCGGATTACACCTGCGTCGGAGCACGTGAGGGCTACTGTCCCCTCGTCGAGCACGCCGACGCCGTCGTGCTCGACCTCTGGACGCGCGGTGACGAGCTCGGGCTCGGAACCTCAGGAGAAGAACTCCTGGAGCTCTATGTCTCTTCGGGAAGACCGGTCGTGTCGCTCGGTCCAGGAGGTCAGCTCACAGATCCGACAGAGGAGGAGCGCGTCATCCGACTCGACGCACACCCGGATCCGGAGAGGGCCGTCGGCGCCGTGAGACGTCTCCCTCCAGCGGTCTGAGCCCCGGGGACTTGGGATGATGATGAGCTTCGACAACCGGATCGATGCCTCGGACATAGGAGGGTCGCGATGACGTCAAAGGTGCTGGTGCTCGGAGCGAACTTCGCGGGACTGACCGCGGCGCTCAGTGTGAAACAGGACCTGGGTGATGACGTCGACGTCACGGTCGTCTCGAAGTCGGACCGCTTCCAGTTCAACCCGTCGTTCATCTGGATCCCCTTCGGGAAGCGGAAACAGAAGGATGTGGTCTTCCCCGTCGCCAAGACGTTCGAGTCACGCGGAGTTGAGTTCATCCACGGCGAGGCGACGTCGATCGATCCAGAGGCGAAGAAGGTCGCAACGTCTCAGGGTCAGTACGCATTCGACTACTTGGTGATCGCCACCGGCTACCTGAATGACTTCGACGTCATCCCCGGCCTCGGACCAGAGGGGAACGCGTACTCGATCACCTCGCTTGACGGTGCGGTCGACGCGGCTGAAGGCTGGGCTCGCTTCGTGAACCACCCGGGCCCGGTCGTGGTCGGCGCCACCCAGGGCGCCGCTTGCTTCGGCGCCGCGTACGAGTTCGTGTTCAACGTCGCCTACCACCTGAAGAAGGAAAAGCTCAAGGTCCCGGTCTCCTACGTGAGCGCCGAACCTTTCCCGGGACACTTCGGGATCGGCGGGCTCCCGGGCGGCGAGAAGATGCTTGGGATGTTCTTCAAGCACACCGGCATTGAGGGGATCTTCGATGTTGCCATGGAGGAGATCGTGCCGGGCGAGATCCGGCTCACCGACGGCAAGAAGCTCCCGTTCCGCTACGCGATGGTCGTTCCACCATTCGTCGGGGCCGAGGTCGTGAACGCCAGCGGGCTCGGCAACGCGAAAGGGTTCATCGACGTGAAGGACACCTACCAGACGCTCGGACATCCGAACGTGTACGCGGTGGGGATCGCGGCCGCGGTCAACGCACCGTGGCAGACCGCGAACGCGGTGGGCGTGCCCAAGACCGGGTTCCCCGCCGAAACCATGGCCCACGTCGCGGCGACCAACATCGCATCGCAGATCCGCGGCGAAGAACCATTGAAAGAGGAGAGCTTCGGCGACATCCCGGCGGTGTGCATCATGGACGCGGGGAACAACGGCGTCGCGATCCTCGCCGACAAGATGCTGCCACCGCGCAAGCACGGTGTGATGATTCCGGGTCCGCAGAACCACGCCGCGAAGATCGCCTTCGAGAAGTACTTCCTCTGGAAGATGAGGAACGGGTACGTGAAGCTGCCCTAGCGTCAGCGCGCGAGCCAAGGTCGTGGGAGATCATCCCGGCGGTCTGCACTTGCCGGCTCGCCTCAGGTGCTCTTCTGCAGAGGAGGTTGGCCTCCGATGCAGAGGAGGTTGGCCTCCGAAGGGCGCCGTCACGAGAGGCACGAAGACAAGACATGATGCGTGCTCGGCCGATGCTGGAGCCGCGCAGCATCGCGGGTCGCGATCTCAAGGCCGGCGCGCCACCCGGGTGCCCGACCGCCAGGCGGTGGATGGATCCGCCGAGGATCGAGACCAGCGCTGGCGAGCAACCATGAGATCACCGAGTTCGAATTCCACATGTCGCCCGTGTGGCCTTCGTCTCGACCCCAGACCACGGCGGGAACAGACGGCACGAGATCGAGGATCCGTGACGCTCGGGTGGAGTCGTCCGTCAGCCGCACGGGACTCGAAACGGCCTCCGCGATATCGGGGATGACGCCGTCTCGCCACCGGCGGATCTCATACCGGAAGAGATGGAAGCGTCCAGCGAGTTTCGATCCGACCGCTCCCTCCACGACAACGCCGCGTCGTGCCCCGTGATCATCAGAGATCGGCGTCTGCTCGATCACGAAGCGGCCCTCAGGCGCGACGATCACGAGAGCCGAGTGATAGAGGTCGCACGGACGTCGGTGCTGGACACGCGCGCTGATCGCCTCGAAGAGCCGTCCGCTCAACCTCACGACGTGCTGCCCCGCGCCCAGCGGGATCCAATAGAGATCCACGGCTGTGGAAGGCTGGCTCGCCGCGTTCGTGGTTCCGGTTCCTCGGTCCTCATGCAAATAGCCAACCCTGAGGTGCACCGCGCCGACAGGGCCGAACGACCCGAGCCCTGGGAGCGCTTCGACAGGCAGCATCGTGCCGAGCGACTTCATCTTGGATCTTTCGGCCCAGCTCGAACCGGGCCTGAAGCAAGAAACACGGGCGAGTCGGAGGGAGCGGGTGAACGCCCGGAGGGTCAGTCGGCCCTTGGCATCCGGGACTAAGGACCCTCAACATCCTGGCTGGCGGGGGCAATCTGGTCTCACGAGGAGGTGAGCCAACGTGCGCTACGGTACCGAACTGATGCAAGACGGTCCGTACCTCAAGGTTGTACTTTCGGACGTCTTGCCGCCTGATTGGGATGCCCTCCGTCGCGATGTCGAGTCCGCGATCGACGACGGGGCCACCCGCGTGATGGTCATAGCCAGTGATCGTGTGGGCCTCGAGCCCGATGACGACCGGCTTGAGGCCATGGTCGACTGGCTCAAGGACGAAGGGTTGGAGGTCCTCGTCTTCCGGCAAGGAGAGCCGTGCTTCGGCGACGTGTTCCCTTTCGAGGAGACCCTCGGTGTTCGTGGGGGATGATCAGGTAAGACCCAGCACCAGGGTCTGCGTTGTCACCACAGCCGAGGTTTCACAACAACGGTCGCGTGTCCTGCACATCGGCGGACCTTCGTGCCTTCCGACTGGCACCGAGGGTGCGACGCTACTACCTTCTTCGGGAGTCGCGCGGTCGGAGGAGAAGAGGACGTGACATGGGGAAGCGCAACCGTGCGGGCTGCGGTGATGCTGGTCGCGAGCTTCGTGCTGTTCGCCTATCTCCCCGATCGCCTCCTTACGTATCTGGCCGTTCGGACGACACCCACGGTTCGTGATCTGCTCGTGAGCCTCTCGTGGGTCGTCACGCTCGTCCTCGCCTTCTGGCTGTTCGTACGTCTCCAACGGACGGGAAAGGCCTGAGCCGTGCGCTTCACGCAGGTCGAGGTCAGCGGTGAGTGGTTCGACGCCAACGTGCCCTGTACGCAAGCATGCCCCGTGCTCACGAACGCCGGCCGATACGTGGCGGCCATCGCCGCGGGCGACGACCGACTCGCGTACGACATCGCTCGCCTCCCCAACCCGTTCGCCTCGATCTGTGGCCGGGTCTGCGCGGCCCCGTGTGAGATCGCCTGTCGCCGAGGTGCGATCGATCAGCCGATCGCGATCAGGGCGCTGAAGCGGTACGTCTGTGAGCGGTTCGGCGTCGAGAGCGAGACCGGAGCCGCCGCGTACGCGGCCGCCGCGCCCCGTGCGCCGGCGCGCGACGAACGGGTCGCGATCGTCGGCGCGGGCCCAGCTGGGCTCGCCTGCGCTCACGACCTCGCGACGTACGGCTACCGCCCGGTCGTGTTCGAGGCGCAACGGGAGCCGGGCGGCATGATGGTCCTCGGGATCCCGCCGTACCGGCTGCGGCGCGACCTGCTCGACGCCGAGATCAAGGCCATCCTCGACATGGGCGTCGAACTGCGCACCGGAGTGCGTCTGGGCGAGGACTTCAGCCTGGCCTCGCTCAAGCAGGAGGGGTTCGGGTCGGTCTTCCTCGGCATCGGCGCGATGCGGAGCCGTGATCTTCAGATCCCCGGGGTCGACCTCGACGGCGTGCTCCGCGCGGTGGACTTCCTGTTGAACGTCAACCTCGGGTACCGGGTCGAGCTCGGCGACGACGTGGTCGTCGTCGGCGGAGGCAACGTTGCCCTGGATGCGGCACGGAGCGCGCTCCGTGAGATCGCTGCCGGACGGTCCACTCCGTCCGCTGGAGTCGACCGCGTGGCTCAGACGGAAGCCGAAACCCAAGCCGAGGCCGACGCGGCCGGGGCCGCCACCGCTGCGGCGCTCGACGTCGCCCGGACAGCCGTCCGACTGGGGGCGCGCCGCGTCCGCTGCGTGACGCTCGAGAGCCGGGTCGAGATGCCGGCGAGCGAGTTCGAGATCGAGGAGGCCGAGGTCGAAGGGATCGAGCTGCTGCATCGACTGGGGCCGAAGCGGATCCTCGGAGCGGATCACGTCGAGGGGCTCGAGACGATCGACGTCGCGTCCGTGTTCGACGCCGACGGGCGGTTCAACCCCTCCTTCATCGATGGCACGGAGGATACGATCACGTGCGATTCTGTGATCCTCGCGATCGGGCAGACCGCCGATCTCTCCTGGCTGGAACCCGACGACGGCGTCGAAACGACGCTGCGAGGCACGGTCACCGTGGACACGGAGACGATGGCGACGACGGCAGAGGGCGTCTATGCGGGGGGTGATCTCGCCTACGGACCACGCAACCTCATCGATGCGATCGCGGACGGTCGCCGCGCCGCCGCCTCGATCCACCGGCAGCTGAGCGGAGAGGAACCGGTGCGTCCCTCCCTGTCCGGCCGCCGTCTCCTTCCGATCGTGGCGGTGAACCGGGGACCGCGGCAAGAGGAGTACACCGAGCGGTCGAGGCTCCCCGTGCCGGCCGAGCCGAGCGGGCGGCGCATCGGCTCGAGCGAGATCGAGCTCGGTTACTCGGAGGACGAGGCTCGTCTTGAAGCTGGCCGCTGCCTGCAGTGCTTCCTCAACATCACGCTCGAACCCTCCTTGTGCATCCTCTGTGGAGCGTGCGTCGACATCTGCCCGGAGAAGTGCATCCGGATCCTTCCCGCTGACGACATCGAGGATCTGGTCCCCGAGCGACCTTCGAGCGTGCTGGTGCTTCAAGAGGAGCTCTGTATCCGATGCGGGCTCTGTGTCGACCGCTGCCCGACGGACGCCCTGTTCATGGACAGCTGGTCCGAGGCGTCGACGGCGCCGATCGCCCTCCAGCCGGTGGCCGGGTGAGGAGCCGGCCCATGGGATCGAACGGACGGAAGGTGCGGGATGCGGGCTGGTACCGCTCGCTCCTTCACCCAGGGAAGGTGTACCGGGACAGCGAGGTCTATCGATCGGTGGTGCGCCACCCGAAGCCGGACACACCGCGCGGCAGGGCGATGACTTCGTTCCAGAACTTCTTCCTGCACATCTACCCCGTGAAGGTGCCCCGCGAGATCATCCGGACGCGGATCACGTTCCGGCTCGGGTTCATCGCGGCGGTCCTGTACGGGATCTTGTTCATCTCGGGTACATACCTGATGTTCTTCTACCGGCCGACGGTCCCCGATGCGTACTTCGACATGCACACGCTGTCGACGAGTGTCGCGTTCGGGCAGTTCGTCCGGAACGTCCACCGCTGGTCGGCCCACCTGATGGTCGTCGTCGTCATCCTGCACCTGTTGCGAGTCTTCTACTCGGGGGCCTACCGCCCGCCGCGACAGTTCAACTGGGTGATCGGGGTTGCGCTGCTGGTCCTCACCCTGTTGATGTCCTTCACCGGATATCTGCTGCCGTGGGATCAACTCGCCTATTGGGCGATCACCGTCGGAACGAACATCGCCGGGTACGTGCCACTGTTCGGGACCCACGTGAGGAACCTGATGCTGGGCGGAACGGAGGTGAGCAGTGCGGCGCTGCTCCGCTTCTACGTATTGCACATCTACTTCATCCCGGCGCTTATCACCGTCATCCTGTCGATCCACATCTGGCGCGTCCGCAAGGACGGTTTCGCGGTGAGCGATCGCATGCCGGAGCCCGAAACCGAACCGGTCCAGGAGATGGCCGATGCCGAAGCCTGAAGAGGAGCCCCGCTTCCGACTTCTCGGCGTCGTGCCGCAGGAGGTGCAGCAGCGCGACCGTCATGAACCAGACGACGGCGTGTTCACCTGGCCGCACCTGTTGATCCGGCACGTCGCCGTGGCAGCCGGAACGATCGCGGTCGTGTTCGTGCTCGCCATCCTCTTCAACGCGCCACTGAAGGACATCGCGAATCCGAACCAGACCCCAGAGGTGGCCAAGGCTCCGTGGTACTTCGCGGGGCTGCAGGAGCTGCTCTCGCACTTCACCCCGATGGTGGCGGGCGTCCTGATCCCGGGCGCCGCGCTCCTGTGGTTGGTCGCACTGCCCTACATCGACCGCGGCAAAGGATGGCGGGTCCGCGACCGGAAGTTCGTGGTCGTCGTGTTCACCGTGATCGCCGTGACGGCGCTCGTGCTCACGGTGATCGGCACGTTCTTCCGAGGCCCCGCGTGGTCGTGGGTCTGGCCCTGGCAGCACATGTACGCGGAGCCGTAGCCATGAGCGAACCGAGCATCACCAACGCGCCGCCCGCCGACGACCCAGGCCGCGGTGTCGACCGTCGCCGTTTCCTCAACGGCACCTGGAAGGCACTCGGAGTCGTGCTGATCGCCGAGGGCCTGTGGACCAGCTACGACATCTTGAACCCGCGTCCGGCGGAGGGGTTCGGCGCGATGGTCGACGCCGGCTCCGTCGACGACTACAAGACCGAGGGCACGGTGACATACTTCCTGGGCGGCCGCTTCTACGTGACCCAATACCAGGGCGGCGTCCGCGCGCTCTACCAGAAATGCCCCCACCTAGGGTGTCGTGTGCCCTTCTGCGAGAGCTCCGGACGCTTCGAGTGCCCGTGTCACGGCAGCGTCTACAACCTGATCGGCGAATACGTCGCAGGACCCGCTCCGCGCGGGATGGACCGGTTCCAGATCTCGATCAGTCCCGAAGGCCACGTGCTGGTCGACACGTCCTCGGTGATCGAGGGTCCACCGCACGGGGTCCTGACCGGCCCCAGCACCGCGAACGGCCCGTCCTGCACGGCTGGAGGTGCCGCGTGACGGAGACGATCCGTGACGATCCCGCGCTCGTGCGGTCGACGCGAAGGTGGCAACAGGCCGGCATCTGGCTGATGTTGGTCCTGGTACTTTCGTTCCCTCTCTACAAGCTCACGGAGAGCTCACGTCGAGCGAACGCGGCGGCGCTGCAGCAGCAAGCGCAGATCGCAACCGGAACCCAACTGTGGGCGCTCAACTGCGCCGAGTGTCACGGGAAGATGGGCCAGGGCACCAGCGCGCCGGCGCTCAATTCGCAGCAGTTCCTGACGAGCGTCACCGACGCGCAGATGACGAACATCATCCGAGGCGGCATACCTGGCACCGCGATGCCGGCATGGCTGACCGACTACGGCGGTCCGCTCACCGATCAGGAGATCGCGGCGCTGGTCACGTACATCCGGTCGTGGGAGCCGACCGCGCCGAGCCGTCCGGACTGGCGCACACCGAGGGGTGGTTAGCGCGATGGCAGCCGTGCGCTGGCCACGCTCGGTGCTTACGTCGATCCTCCCCGGGGTCGTTGCCTTGTCGCTCGCGGCATGCAGCGCGAACGTACCGACCGCAGCCGGGACCGTCGCCTTCATCCCGAACTACCAGGGAGGTAGTGAGGCCGTGGCCGGACCTCCGGTCCGGGGATATCGCAGCCCAGCACCGGTGATCACCGCATCCCTGTCCGACACCGACCCCACCCACATGGCGATCGACCTGTCCCAGAGCTTCGCGCCGGCGGGCCCGGTGAGCTTCCTCATCACCAACGCCGGCACG
>Ga0070703_10000415_pt1 | contig 17583 bp, 14 predicted proteins | sample KBSK5251metaG_FD_65453 | JGI IMG/M metagenome (GOLD analysis project Ga0070703, IMG submission 65453) | Corn, switchgrass and miscanthus rhizosphere microbial communities from Kellogg Biological Station, Michigan, USA - KBS K5-25-1 metaG | ecosystem: Host-associated > Plants > Roots >... | reverse complement strand
TTCAGGACACGATTACGAGTTACGACGGCTACGGCCGATTGTCTACCAGGCATTTGCCGGAGCAACAGGTAGATCCCAACAATCCTTCTTCTACGGATCACACGACCTGGTCTTACTATGCAGACGACACGATGCAGTCGATTACCGACGCGCGCGGGGCGAGCGCGACTTACATCTATAACAATGGCCGGCATCTGGCGAATGAGATTCACTTCAGCGCACCTTCCGGCATAACTACGGTTTCGAACGTCACGTTCGGCTACGACGCGGCGGGTGCTCGCAACTCGATGTCAGATCAGTCCGGAACCTTGACGTACCACTACGATCAACTTTCGCGCCTGGATTGGGAAGAGCGGACGTTTGCTGGTCTGGCCGGCTCCTTCCGTTTAAGCTATGCGTATAATTTGGCCGGAGAGTTGAAAACAATCACTGAGCCAGGAGGTTCCTATGCCGAGTATGGTTATGACTCCGTAGGGCGATTGGCGAGGGTGACTGGGTCGGGACTGGGAGCTTCACAATATGTTTCGTCAATGCAGTATCGAGCCTGGGGAGCGTTAAAATCCTTGAGTTACGGTAACTCTACAACTTTCACCCTAGGTTACGACAATCGCAGACAACCAACCCACTATGCTGTTGGCGGAGTCAGAAGCTACGCGAACGGTCCGATACAGCCCGAAGGCAGCGACTTCCAATACTACGACGACGGGCAGATCAAATTTGCCAGCGACCTGCGAACAGATGCGACCGCCTATGGGTTACATGATCGAGCTTACTCTTATGATCAAGCGGCGCGGCTCAAGGAAGCCTACTCTGGCTACGAAGCCAGAGATTTTCTGAATGGCACGAATTCAGGAATTCACGATGGGGCCTTCCGTCAGAGCTACGGCTACGATGCGTGGAATAACCTGACGAGCCGCACGGGTCGCTTCTGGAGTGAAGACGACTCCGCGACTGATTCGTACAATAACCAAAACCGCAATCCGGCTTGGGATTATGATTCGGACGGCCGCTTGCTATCCACGAATGAACCACCACCCAATAGTTTTCCTTATCAGCCGCTGCGTTACACGTACGATGCCGCGGGCCGGCGATACCAATCAACGCAAACAACCAGCAGGCAAGTTGTCACTTCGACTGTTTTCACCACCGCGGTTACTAAAACCGAAACTTACGATGGTGTGGGAACGTTAGTGAAATCCGCGCGCATAACCCAACTGAACAATAACACTCCGGCCACGGCGACCACGTTTTTTCTGCGCTCGAGCCTGACCGGCAATGTCATTACTGAATACGATTCAGCCGGCAATAGGCAAAGCGCTTACGTGTTTGCCGGTCGAGAAATCGTGGCGCAACAGCAGCGGTTCCTTGATGGCTCGACGCAACTGATATGGCAGCACGTGAATCCGATTACCGGCGATGGATTGAGTACCGACGCGCAAGGAACAGCGTGGGGAAGAACTAATGTCGATCCGATGGGTGTTAATGTTGGCGATACTGATGTGTTTGCTTCGAACCAGCCAACCAACGGCGGCGAAGGCGGGGGCATGGGCCAGGCCGCGATCGATGCGATGGTCGCATCGCTGATTCCCGGTTGGGGTGGGCCGAAGTGCAAAGTGGATGGGATGCTCACGGGGTGCCGGTTTGCGTCCGCGGTCTCCTCGAGCGGCGCTGGAGTCCCAGTCACGCCCGGAACGAACACGGCGTCCCGACTCGTCATTTACCAGGGCAAGGTGGTAGCCGCAACCTATCGCGCCACCGACGACGGCTATCAAGGCTTCATCCCTGTTACGGCCCGCTACGTCGGCAATGGTAACTTCATCCCATCCAATTCCGGCGGCCCGCCGACACGAGGCACCAACTCGCTTCACGACACTAACTTCGCCCGACTCAACGGAGCTACTGGTGAGGCACACCTAGCTTTGTCGCAGGATTCTACGCTCGACCCGCAACTGCAGAACGTCGGCTTCAATCCAAAAAAGCCAGAATGCTTACCGTTAGACGTCAAGAACCAACTTCAACAAATCTATTCGCGCACGCAGCTGGCTGATACGGCCGGGAGGCTCCAGGAATATGGCTTTACGACCGAGCCGAGTGGGTCGTCGATGTCCCCAACAACTATTAGAGACGGAAAGGTCAACGAACACCTGGTAAATCTTGAAATCAATACCTCGACCGTCTTCGCGGCTCACTCACATGGTAAATTCGATGAGGTCGGTGCCTCAGAGCCTGATCTGGAGATGGTTCGATACCTGGCTGATCCTAAACAGACAGGTATGCAGGCAAAGTTTTTGCCAATATACATTGTGAGCCGGGCTGGGATCGTACTTTTCGATATAAACGACAAGTCAACCCAACGCCGAACACCAGGCGGCGAACCCGGACATCCAAGTTATGGACTAATTGTGGGTCAGTTAAGCGGCAACAACTCGATATTTAAGAAACCGTGCGTACCAGAGCAGCGCGCACAGTAGAGTTCATCGCTTGTTCTTTGATTGAAGGGAAGAATGATTTCGAACGTTGACTATCTCGGAAGCACTACTTGAACCCCACGCAGCCACTGAGAGAACTTGATGCGCCTCATTCATCCATTGGACTAGCGGATTCGATAACTTTTGTCTCCCAAGCGTTTCTCCGGCTAGATGATAACTTACGTCATATTTTCCAGTAACGAGCCAGAGATTGTAAACGGTTCCACCAAACGGAATGAGATTCAAATCCTGAAGGTACGGTGGCGAGGAGGCCAAAAAGCCTTTGAGAAGTTTCTCCGCCTCTTCGCGCTTGAGTTCAATTTCCTTTCGCTCAATCGGAATCGATCTTACAAGCTCTTTAGCCGCTTCGAATTCCTGCTCACTCAGGGCGGTGATTGGATATTCCAGATCCAAGTATGAAAACGGTGACTGCTGGGTTCTGAGGGCGACGACCTTCATCCTGCCGTCATCATATCTGAGCATGCTGTACTGAAAGTCTCGGCTTCGTGTGGTTAAAGTGTATCGCAGAGTCAGCACAAATTGTTCTCTGCCTAATTCCAGAGGCTGATGTGGGAAGATTACATCGTAGAGCTCGGTGTACCGATCAGTTACTGGTCCTTTTGAACTTACCGCTTCTGAACTTCGTGCGGGGCTCGGAGATATGATCGCCGATGAGGTAGAACGAATCTTTTGAGGGGCTGTTTTCTTCGAATTGCACAATTGAGCGTGCGCGATGGGGGAAAAGCTAAACCCGGCAGCCAGTAAGCTAAAGAGGAAAATCGAGATTGATAGCGAGCGCACGGGAATAACTGGGAGAGAGTGTGTGGGGTTCATCTTTACGGACTCCTAAACTGAGGATTGTGTAGACCTTTTTGGGATCGGCGATGTTGCCACCATGATCACTGTGCGTAATGGAATAAGAGACTGGCGAATCAAGAGCGGCAGACGTGAAGACGAATCATTCATCGTGGTCGAAGCTCGCCGAGTAAAGAAAGCGAAGCTGAGTTATTCAAACTTAGCGCTGATGACGCCTTGCGAGGGGCTATCAATTTCAGTCGCTTGACCTGCTTGAGTGGCGACCACTTTAAGAGTCGCTCGACTAAATGTCAATAGTATTGAGCTGGGGCAGTACTGATATTGTGAGTCTGATCTTGAACGGCCCTGGGCGGGCAATTCGAATAGTAGCACACGGCTCTGGCCTCGGAATACAGAAAACTTCCTTCCCAACAGACAAACCGCCGATCATGCAAGAATTTTCTCATGACACGTAAAGACCTGGGTTTTTCAAGACTGGGAGTTGGGTAATTTACGTTGTGGCTAGCGCATCGATTTCTCAAGGCGAGTTCGAATTCTTGTGATGGTTTCCGAAGGAGTCTTGCGGTGTCTAAGCCAGCTAAGAGAGAAGGCCAAGCCTGCCCCCAGACAAGAAGCGGCCAGCGCGATGACAACATAGCGGTGCGAATCCGAGATTAGGGGAATGCTGAACGCTAGGCCCGCGGAGAGCAGTGAACCGGCGTAGGCGCGGTAACGGGATTCATGCCCTTGAGTCAGAGTCTCCAACTCGCCCTCCGTTAACTGGTGAACAATTCGCCCGCCGCCTGAATAAACATAGCCCTTCGTCTTCCCGCCATTGGCATTGAGTTCGGCAATCGTCTTCCCGCCTAACACGGTCGAATGAATATAGTAAGTCGTGGTTGTCGTGTCGCTCATGTAGACGGGATGGCCACGGGTTGCCGGCTCGCGTTCAGCGTACTTGCCAGCGGTGCGGGGGTAAGAGTATCGAGCAATGCTCCCAATGGAGTCTTTACGAGATTTATCAACAATACCAACGGTCAAGTCACGACCAGATGGTCTCCTTTGACTGCGGTCGATACAGGTCGAGGCACTTGGACTGGATATTTGCCCACGGGCGCGCAGCTGGGAGTTGATGGTCCTAATATCTGGGCGATCAATTTGAAAGATATAGCTGCGCCGGGCACGCACAACATGTATTACTTCGGTGCTCTGAGTGAATTGGCGGGCACGATGTTCTCCTCAGCTGCACCGCAGAATCCCACCTTAGCACCATTGGAGCCGAGTAAGCTTGCCGCCGTGACCAATGCTTTTGCGGAACTCGCCAAACGCTTGCGAGCTGGGAATATTAGCAAAGCTTGTAAGGAGAAGGTCATAGACAAGCTAAATTCGATACCTGGATTTAGCATAGACAAATTCGCGGACTTTTTAGCTCAAGGTGGAGAGTTCTATGATGGAACAAGATCAACTGCGAAGAATGGAGATTACAACGGCCCGCATTTTCCGGACCAGACCATTGCGAGCACCTTTGCAACCAGTCAACCGAGATACGACTCGATTACAAGTGCCAACCCCAATACAGGTTTCGTCGTATTTTACAGACCAAACGCAATCGACCGAAACCATAATGGGATCAATCCAGGAAACCTCTCTTTACAGTTTCATGAAGGCCTGCATGGCTTTGGTAACGCCAATGGTTTGCTTGGAACGGGACAAGCACCCGGACGGTTAACCGATCCCGGCCTGCAGATGTTGTTCTTTGGAAAGACCAGTACTGACACCACGAACATCAGCCAATACTTAAGAGAAAATTGCTTCTAAGGATTCTGCCAACTTCGGCCGTAGCACTTCGAGAATAACTTCCGAGACTCATTGTTGCGTTGCAATATATAATCGCAGTCGCCCAGTGGCGATCTTTCCCGATGAAGTGAACTTTGCTAACTCTCCGTCGAGTTCGATGTACTGATCGCCTTCTCGCTTTGGAGTTTTGAGAAATGTTCCATTGAAGGTGTATGAGACCCCCTCTTTCATTTCAGTTTCGAATATGACACGTTCATAGTCTTCGGTGCCCGCAACAAGTTTTCCATGCTGGATTTTGAATGGCTGGTTGTCTTTTGTCATTAAGTATCCGGTTATCGAGACGTCGCCGTTAGCCTCCATAGTCATCTCATCGTTCGGCTCCCGCGACACTTCGTCCAGATCGAAATAATAAAACTCCGCAAACGCTAAAGGAAGGTCGCTCGCCACTTTGTAACGGGTAAGACGTACGCCTGGCTCAAACATCGGCGAAGTCTGGAGGGGACCTCGCGATCCAGTGGTGGATCGTACTTTGTTAGAAGTCCTGCCGTCCCCCAATAAGCCGCCTCGCAGGATATTCGCAATCTTTTCGTTACTCGTCTGAACTGCGTAATCCAGCGCCGTCATTCCCTTGCGATCCGTGGAACTGGCATCAGCACCATGAGCGAGCAGAGTCTTCACTATTTCCACATGGCCATTGCCGGCCGCGAGTATCAGCGGCGTCAATCCGGCTTCATCACTTGCGTTCGGATTAGCCCGTTTGTTCAGCAGCGCTTTAACGGCGACCAGACTGCCAGAGGATGCGGCGGCCATTAAGGCCGACATCTCTTTCAGTTTGTCTGAGGCATTGGCCCCGTGATCCAACAAGAACACGACCACCTCGCCGCAGCCGTCAGCCGCCGCAGCCAGCACTGCCGTCTTGCCGCCCTTGTCCTCAACATCCGGACTCAAACCTGCGGCGATAAAAAGCCGCGTAACTTCAGTGTTACACCTCCCGGCGTGTTCAATGAAAGAGACCTTGCTGTATGAAATACCTAAACGAGCGAGCCGTTTTCTAGCCTCGTGAGGGGTTGTTAATTGTAGTCCCGCGCTTCGCGGCGCCGACTTGAGCGAGACATAAATTTGGTCCCGTTGAGATGAAAGAATATTCAATGGTTGGTCGACTTCGTACCACGGTCCGTCCGGACCTTCAAATGATGCGTCAAAAGTCCAGCGACCTTCTGGTAAGGAAAGAACTATCGAGAATGGACTTAGCCGGATGGCTTTTGACGGCACTGAGCTCATACTTACTACGTCGCCCCGAGCGCTCCGCAGCCGTACCCAAATCTCGGGGCGGTCGTCACCTTCCGCCGGATTCGAAAGAGGTGATACGCCGTCAAGCAGAGCTATCACAGACTGAAAGTGCACGTGAATCTGAACGTCTCCGACATTCAGATCATTTTTGCCGTTAAGCTTGATTGCTCTTCCCGGATTCACATTGATCGGAGCAAGGGTTCGAAATGGAGGCGTCAAAGGTGAATAAGCGTCTGCAGGGGTTGAGGTCGTAACGTAAAGCACCAGCTGCGCGTCTGATCCGAACGACGAATCAATTTCGAACTTGCCATTCGCATCGCTGGAATACACTCCTGTCACGTCATCGACGCTCTGGGTAAGATCCTTGTTACGCGACGCATTAATTAAGGTGATCTCAGCATTACTCACGGGTTGGTTTTTCGAGTCAACAACTCTGCCGCGAACCCGGAGTGTGCGATCTGTAACTCTTTTTTCTTTGCGCGAAGCCACAGCGTTATCTGCTGGCAGACGCGACGTGTTCGATCTTGAAACGAGATTTGGATCCTGTGCTTGGACTACACTGTCGCTGTGGCCGACCAGCAATATGAATAAGCCAACCAGTGTCAATGTTGATAGGGAGCGAAGAGAAATGGCGGGGACGGAGGAATTGAGGATCATCAGTATCTCCTAAGCCAGGCATCGAATTAGACGCCTGGAAGTTTTTGGCGACTGTGTACACGCGAACACAGGCCAGATGGAAGTAGGGATATTCCGGACGGCGAAAACGCACACCAAGACTGTTGGGCCGAAAACGTCGTTCAAATTCATGAGGTCTTGCTGGGCCATTCGGGCATGGCGACGATAAATTAGCATGATGGAGCGTGAGGGTTGGGGCGGAGGAGAAGGGATGTGAATCCAACCATCCGTTCTCTTCTACATCAACATCCCATAGCGTCTCTCATCAGGTCAAGCAAAACTTCTTGCAGCTGACTCTTTACTACGAAAACCCCTTGTTTTGCGAGCCCCTTATGGTTAACAGCAGCTCGCCTTGAGCGCCCCTGCACTCGCAGAGTGGCTCGCGACGCAGTTAGGAGCGCCGGAGACATATCCGGACGGAAATGCTGCGTTCAACGCCATCACGAACCGTACGGGGATTGTTTTTGTGAAGGGATTTGTTGGGATTACAGACCCAGGCCGGAGGTGGAATCACATCGACGTGTGGGATGGAAAGAACTTTGCTAAGGGGGCGGATGAACGGTGGATTACCAGTTCTCCTAAGCAGGTGTGGTTCTGGCCAATCAAGTAGGTGTCGTCGCTCAAGTCAACCGTCAAGAGCGTCAACCTGTTCTGTTATTCGACCGACGACGAGTTGAGGTTCTCTGGAAGACGGACTCGTTGAATCCTTCAGCGCCGCCGGGAGAGGAATCCGAAATTCACCTCATCGAGCCCGCCCCCGCCCGACGGGCACACGACCTGTCCGGTTCCAACCGAGCCGAGTGCTACGCCTCTTGGGCTGAGACTCACGGCCTGGATTTGCGTGCCACAGCCGGTTTTCATGTATTTATCCCTTGAGCTTGGATCCAGCGGTCCGCCCACAATCAGCACAACTGTAAAAGTAGAAGCACCGTTGGGATAGCTAAAGTGCTGGCCGGCGTCGTCGTTGAATCCTCTGACAAACTCGCACGGCCCCGGCAAATCTGTGGGTATGTCGCCGTTGTGAGGTCCCTCATAAATCAACGAGCATTTTCCGTATCGATTTTCCACCCGAAGCTTGTATGAAGCAACTTCGATCTCACCGGGCGTTACTGGATCATCATCGGGTGGATCCAGGACTCCGGGCGCATCAGGCCTTAGATAGTACCCCTCGTACCAATGATAGATCTTTTGCTGCAGGGCCTTGCGGTTTTCGACTTTCTTCACATATCGGTGATATGCACTGATGCCGCTGGTCCGAAGCTCTTCCTGCACAGCGGCCGGGAATGACTCAACAAAGTCACGGTTGGCCCAGTCCCTTAGCAGAAAGAAGGCGACATCTCCCACAGTTGTTTCCGGCCACTTTATTGTCTCGCGAGGATCGGGCATTAACCTAGTGTCCGACATTGACCGTATGAGACACAGCACGGTCCGGCTACCGCCTTTCATAAAAGCAGCATAAGTCGTGTCTTTTCTAATGTCGCGGTCCGCAGGTAAACCCTCACATCCGAAATTCGATTGCAGAGGTTCTCCCTTTGCTGAATGCCAACGACCGTTGCAACGGCGCTTGCAGCGGTGCCTCCGATATCTGAAGGTGCAGTACGATTTCTCGCGAGCGCTACCAAGAGGACGGTCGTGCAAGAGAGAGCAGTCACAACCAGCAACAAGCGCCTGGTTAAGACTATTCGACGTGAAGGCGTTTTCAGTGCGGCGTGAATTGAGAGTGTCATACCAGTCCAACCTACGTCACTTAGAAGTTGAGCCTAAGACATGATGCCCACGTTGCTATTTTTTTGGTGATCCAAGCTGTCCAACGTCCAAGGTCGATTGACCGCGAGGGGGTCTTTTGGAAAGGGCCAGAGCCATACTCCAAAGCGAAGACACACATTGATAACGTTGAGCCGAAACTCTCGTTTGAATTCATGAGGTCTTGAGCCATGTGGGCATGGCGACGTTCGTTTCTTGTAATTTGTGAGCGTGAGGCATGGAGGCTGAAGAGAGGACTTGTTTCATCGCTTCCACCCCAACATCTCACCGGCGGCTCCTATCCGTCCTTTGCGGTTGACGGTCTATTGCCGGGAGCCCTTTACAGAAAAGCGGTGGAAGCCTAGCACTTCGAAGCACACCAATCAAGACTTTTCTGAGAAAACTTTCCAACTGCTTACTTAATATCGGATAAAGCGTTCTTGCGTATTGATTGTCCAAGAAAGCAAAATCGATGAAAGCAATGCTGATGAAAGACCTTCCGCCTGTGTGGATCCTGAGCCCGATTCGCAGTCACTTCCCAAGTGTGTGTTTGCGCCAGGATAAGCGCTGCCGGTGAAAGTCCTGTCGATGAAACTCTCGCAGGTTTAATGCGGCAGTGCTAAAGTCTGCGCCCCATGAAAAAGAGAGTGCTCAGAACAAAATTGGCGGAACGTCTGAAGCGGCAGTTGGAGGTCGAGGGTAGCAAATCCGCCCTCGCGGCAAAGATCGGTGTGTCGCCACAAAAACTCACTGCGATGATGGGCGATGACTGGAATTACATAACAAGGGACTCGCTGGAGAAGGTGGCCGATTATTTGGAATTAGGAGTTGCGGATATTTTTGAGCTGCTGGAAGTAGATTTTTGGAAACCGATTGTGGACGCAAAGGATTGGCACCTTTTTGAGGGTCCCCAATCGCCCTTAACTCACCGAAAGGAATTCCAAAAGACTCGGTATAACGACGAGGCCAGTCAGACTGTAAAGAAATTCATGCGGGAGGTTCTCCGACAGGTCAACGAGCCCGTAGAAGAGCACGACCAAGACGAAGACGAACAAGTGATGAAGAAAGCGCGAACCCACAACTGCATAGTAGTGGGCTCTCAGAAGACCAACAAGGCGACAGAGATTCTTGTGAGTAGGTTTTTTGGGGCGGTGGCGGCTGTTTGATTACTGAATGGCTCGCGAGGCTTGGGATCGGCGACATAATTGCCGTTGATTTTGACCGCCGTGGAACCTAGTAATTTGCCGCGTATTGTCGGAGCCACGCTGTGGGATGCCACGGCATGGCTGATGAGATGGCTGATGAGACGACGAAGTGCATATCTCCAGCGATTAGGAAAGCGTTTAGCAATGTACTGGCGCAGTGGGAGAAGTCTTTGTTGCGACGAGGCCGGTGCTTCCATATGCTGCGGCTGGTTGTTTGAGCTGTCATGAGTCAATCCCTGCTTCGTACCTGCAAGACGAAGCGCTAAGCGGATCGGAACGCAAAGCACAACGTTATGTCGATTGCCTGCACGTTGTTGAACCCAGCGTGATCACTCTAAACGTGCTCTCGGCGGCGCAAGCGGTCAATGACATGATGATGTTGTTTACCCCCTTTATCATGAGTTAGGCTTGCGCACCATATTAACTTCGTTCGCGAGCGCCTGCTGGCTAACGTTGAACCGATGTCGGATGAGTTCTGCCTGGATTGCAGTAATACCGTATCGAGCAGGCGGGCCAGAGCGGATCGGGCTCGACTTCCATGTCGAGCGTGAGCAATCAGATTCACTCACTATGGTGCGGATTTCACTAACTATGAGAACCGACAGATCCCGCACAACGCACTCGTTCACATTATGATCGAATGTGCGTCACTTTTATGTCCTGCTACCAATCTCATTTTATGCTCCACCAATCTCACTTTATGCTCCACCAATCTCACTTTATGATCCACCAATCTCACTTTATGCTCGAACCCACACGGGCTTCTGTGAAGTGCGTTTCCGCGGTTGTCTGAATAACTTGCTGAATGAATGCTCATTCAGTATTATTACCCGCCATGAAAGCCGTGAAAAAAGCTGCTGTATTAGGAGCAGGAACTATGGGGGCCCAGATCGCCGCGCACCTGGCGAATGCGGGCATCCCTACGCTGCTGCTCGACATTGTTCCCCGCGATGAGCCAGTGTCAGAAGCCCAACCGTCAGGGACGGCCACTTTCGCCGCAGTGCAGGATCGCAACGCGATCGCCCGCGCCGGATTTGAAGCCGCGAAAAAAGCCAAGCCGGCTGCATTCTTTACTTCCGATCTTTCGTCGCTGGTAACAGTCGGCAATTTCGAAGACGATCTGGCGAAGCTCAAAGACTGCGACCTGATCATCGAAGCCGTCGTCGAGAATCCCGAAATCAAACGCAGCTTGTACGAGAAGGTCGAGCAGCATCGCCCGCTGGGCTCGGTTGTCGCCTCAAACACCAGCGGCATTCCCCTGGCACAACTTGCCGAAGGACGCTCAGACGATTTTCGCGCGCACTTTCTCGGCATGCACTTTTTCAATCCGCCGCGCTACATGCATCTGGTCGAGATCATTCGGACTGAATGGACCAAGCCGGAAGTCTCCTGCTCGATGTTTGGATTTCTTGATGAGCGTCTGGGGAAAGGCGTAGTGGTTGCGAAGGATCGGCCGAATTTCATCGCGAATCGGATTGGAACATTCGGCGCCTTAGTCACAATGCGCGCGATGCTCGACGATGGCTACTCTTTCGAAGAAGTTGACAAGATCACCGGACCCGCGGCGGGCCGGCCCAAGACTGCAACCTTTCGCACGTTCGATCTAGTTGGCCTCGACGTGTTCGCCCACGTCGTTAAGAACCTGCACGAGAATCTTCGCGACGATCCTGAACACGAAATGTTCGTCATGCCTGAGTTTGTCACGAAAATGATCGAGCGGGGCTTGCTCGGAAACAAAACGAAGGCAGGTTTCTATCAAAGGAAAAAGGGCGCAGACGGCAAGCGTGAGATTTGGACGCTCGACGCCGCCACGCTCGATTATCGCCCGGCGCAAAAGGTGAAGCTGCCGTCGCTCGACATGGCGAAGAATATCGAGGACACACGCGAGCGGCTCAAGGCTTTGGTCTGGTCCAAGGATCGCGTCGGCGCGTTTCTCTGGAAGACACTTTCGCGCACGCTCACTTACACCGCCGAGCGCATCCCGGAAATCGCCGACACCGTAGTCGAAGTCGATCGCGCCATGCGCTGGGGTTTCAATTGGGAGTTGGGACCGTTCGAGGTTTGGGACGCAATCGGCGTCGAGAAGTCTGTCGCGAAACTGAAAGAAGAAGGCAAAGCCGTCCCGGCGAATGTTCAGGCGATGCTCGACGCGGGCGTGAAGTCCTTCTATGCGAAGAAAGACGGCAAGCAGTTCTTCTACGACTTTGCTTCGGAAGAGTATCGGCCGCTCGCCGACTTGCCCGGCACAATCATTCTCAAATCCCTGAAAGATCAGACGGACGTAATCAAGAAGAATTCCGGCGCCTCGCTGATCGATCTAGGCGACGGTGTGGCCTGCCTCGAATTTCATTCAAAGATGAATTCGATTGGCGGCGACACGCTTGAAATGCTCAAGGTTGCGCTCAACGAAGTCGAAAAGAATTTCGTCGGACTGGTGGTCGGCAACCAGGGACAAAACTTCTCAGTCGGCGCCAACCTGATGCTGATGCTGATGGAAGCGCAGGACGAAAACTGGGAAGAGCTCGACATGATCGGGCGGTTCTTCCAATCGTCGGTGATGAGCTTGCGCTACTCGCCCAAGCCCGTGGTCGTCGCCCCGTTTCAGATGGTCTTTGGCGGTGGCTGTGAGATGGTCCTCCACGCGGATCGTGTGCGCGCTTCGGCCGAGACCTACATCGGTCTGGTCGAAGTTGGTGTGGGAATCATTCCCGCCGGCTGTGGCACCAAAGAGATGTTGGTGCGGGCGATGGATTCGATCCCGGCGGACATGAAAGACGCCGATCCGTTTCCTTTCGTGAAACGCGCTTTCGAAACGATCGCCATGGCCAAAGTTGCAACGTCCGGCGAAGAGGCGCGTAATTTAGGCTTTCTCAGCACGGATGATTCAATTTCGATGAATGCCGATCGCCTGATCGCTGATGCCAAGAAGGAAGTGCTCGCGTTGGCGGCGAGTGGTTACGTGCAGCCACAGCAACGCACCGACATTCTGGCTTTGGGAAATCCGGCGCTGGCGACTTTGAAGCTGGGCGTGCATCTAATGAAACGCGCGGGCTACATTTCGGATCATGATGCGTTGATTGGCGAGAAGCTGGCGCGAATTTTGACCGGCGGCGATTTGAATCACTCGACGCGAGTTAGCGAACAGTACTTGCTCGATCTGGAGCGCGAAGCATTTCTATCGCTGATTGGCACGCGCAAGACGCAGGAGCGGATTGGGCACATGTTGAAGACGGGGAAGCCGTTGAGGAATTAGCGCGATTTGTTCGCGACTGTGCCGTGCCGTTCGCGGCTGTGCCGCCCCGATGTGCGGAAAGGCTTTGCCTTTCCGAGAAGAGATTTGAAAATCCTGCGAGGCTCCGCCTCGCTAATCGGAGGCCTAGCCTCTATTCATAAAATGGTGCTATCGGAAGGGCGTAGCCTTTCCGCGCATCAGGCGGCGAAGCCGCAGAGGAATTCATGAAAGAAGCAGTAATCGTTTCAGCAGTTCGCACCGCCGTCGGCAAAGCGCCGAAAGGAACTTTACGCGACACGCGGCCCGATGACATGGGCGCCACGGCCATCAAAGAAGCAATCGCGCGCGTGCCCGGATTGGAAGCATCCGAAATCGACGACGTGATCATGGGATGCGCCATGCCGGAAGCCGAGCAGGGCATGAACGTCGCCCGCGCCGCGGCGATTCGCGCCGGCTTGCCAGTCGAAACCAGCGCCATGACGATCAATCGTTTCTGCTCGTCGGGACTGCAAACCATCGCCATGGCCAGCGATCGCATCCGCACGAATGGCGCGAACGTAATCGTTGCCGGCGGTTTGGAATCGATGTCGATGATTCCGATGGGCGGCCACATCATCCGTCCGAATCCGTCGCTGATGGAAGCGTATCCCGATTTTTATCTGAGCATGGGACTGGCGACCGAAAACGTCGCGCGCAAATATGAAGTGTCGCGCGAAGAGCAGGATGCTTTCGCTTTGCGATCACATGAACGCGCGATTGCGGCGCTCGACGCGGATAAATTCAAAGACGAAACCGTGGCTCTGACCGTAACGGTCGAAGAGCTCGATGCGAAAGGGAAAAAGCAGCGGCGGGAAATCACTTTCGACAAAGACGAAGGTCCGCGGCGCGACAGCACTGCGGACGCGCTGGCGAAATTGAGACCCGCGTTCCATGTCAAAGGGACAATCACCGCCGGCAACTCCTCGCAGATGTCCGACGGCGCTGCGGCGGCGATTGTCATGTCGGAGGAGCGCGCGAAAGAGCTTGGCGCGAAGCCTTTGGCGCGGCTGATCGCTTACGCAACCGCCGGCTGTCCGCCGGAAGAAATGGGCATCGGTCCGGTTTACGCAATTCCTAAGGCGCTGAAACTTGCCGGCCTGACGCTCGATCAAATAGAAGTGATCGAGTTGAACGAGGCATTCGCTGCGCAGTCACTCGCAGTCATCAAGATGCTGGAATTGAATCCTGACAAAGTTAATGTCAATGGCGGCGCGATCGCGCTGGGACATCCGTTGGGATGCACTGGCGCCAAACTAACTGCTTCGATCCTGCGCGAACTGGAGCGTCGCAACGGTCGCTATGGCATGGTCACCATGTGCGTCGGCGGCGGCATGGGCGCCGCCGGAATATTTGAGAGGCTGTAAGCAAACTGTCAGTTTGCGTTCTAACAAAACACGCAAGCTAACAGATTGCGTTACAAGAATGACCGTCACGGAAATCTTTGAATCCGTCATGAACGGAGGCAGCAGCGATTTCGCGTTGCTGGTCAGCGTGCTGGATAAGCATCGCCCATGGTGTCTGGTGGGCGGACTTGCGGTGAATTGCTACGTTGAGCCGGTATTCACCGCCGACGCAGATATCATAGTCGCATCCTCTGAGTTGTCCGCTGTACGGGCCGAGTTGATCGCCCGCGGATTCGATGTGACAGAATACGAGCATTCAGTTAACGCGCAAATGAAAGGTAGTCAACTGCGAATTCAATTCACAGTCGATCAGCGTTATCAGGAGTTCCTTGACGATACCGAGATCATGAACGTCCTCGACCGGAGGGTCCCCGTTACTTCATTGAAAAACATCGTTCGCGGAAAAGTTTGGGCGTGGAGCGATCCGAAGCGACGCTTGTCAAAGCGAAAGAAGGATGAACTCGACCTAATCAGGATAGGGGAGAAATATCCCGAACTTCGCCCTCTAATGCCAGGCGGGATAAATGAGCAACTGGAAACGTAACGCAAACTATCAGTTTGCGTTCTGAACAAAACACGCAATCTAACAGATTGCGCTACAAAAGAAAGGCGTTCCTTATGTCAGCCGTAGTCGGACAAAAAGAAATCGTTAAGGGCGGCAGTTTCTTGATCGAAGCACGCAGCCCGTCTGAAATTTTCACACCCGAAGACTTCAACGAAGAGCATCGCATGATCGCGGACACGACGCGCCAGTTCATGGACGCGGAAGTCCTGCCGCGGATCAATGAACTCGAGAACAAAGACTGGAAGCTCGCGCGTGAATTGGTTAAGCAGGCGGCTGAGCTCGGTCTGGTGGGCGCGAGCATCCCGGAAGAGTTCGGTGGGCTGGCGTTGGATCAAACCAGCGGCGCCTTGATTGCGGAAAATCTCGGGCGGTCTGCATCGTTTGCGACCACGCTGGGAGCGCAGAGCGGCATCGGTCTGCTGCCGATCGTTTATTTCGGCACCGAAGCAGCAAAGCAAAAGTATCTACCACCGATTGCAGCCGGCGACTTGATCACGGCGTACGCGCTGACGGAAGCGGGTTCGGGTTCTGACGCAATGAACGCAAAGGCCACGGCGAAACTCAGCGCCGACGGCACGCATTACATTCTCAACGGCGAGAAGATGTTCATCACCAACGGTGGTTTTGCCGACATCTTCGTCGTCTTCGCAAAGGTCGACGGCGACAAGTTCACCGCCTTCATCGTCGAGCGACAGGAAGGCTGCAAGCCCGGGGCCGAAGAGCACAAGATGGGCATCAAAGGATCGAGCACGACGCCGCTGATTCTGGCCGACGCGAAAGCGCCGGTGGAAAACCTGCTCGGCGAAGTCGGCAAAGGTCACAAGATCGCTTTCAACATTCTCAACATCGGCCGTTTCAAACTGGGTGCGATGTGTCTGGGCGGAATGAAACTCGCGCTGACTGAGTCGGTTAAGTATGCCAACGAGCGACAACAGTTCGGCAAATCGATCTCTTCGTTCGGCGCGATTAAGTCCAAGCTTGGCGAGATGGCGATTCGCACCTGGGTCGGCGAGGCGATGATCTTTCGCACGCTCGGCATGATCGAAGAAGGGCTCGGCGCGATCGGGGACTCGAAGGACATGGATGCGCGCCTGAAGGCGATCGAAGAATACGCAGCCGAATGTTCGATCATCAAAGTTGCTTTGTCGGAATACTGCAACTACATCACTGACGAGATGGTGCAGATTTTCGGCGGCTATGGTTATTCGGCTGACTATCCGGCCGAGCGTGCCTATCGCGACACGCGCATCAATCGGATCTTTGAAGGGACCAATGAAATCAATCGGATGTTGATTCCGGGCCGTTTGATGAAGGCTGCGATGAGCGGGCGACTGGCTTTGCTGCCTGCGGCTCAGGCTCTGATGGACGAAATTCTTTCTCCGTCGATGGCTTCGTTCGAACTTGACGAGAGTTTGTTGGGCACCGAACAGAAGCTGGCGCTGAACGCAAAGAAGGTTGCGCTGATGACCCTCGGCACCGCGGCGCAGAAATACATGCTGGGTCTCGGCGATCAGCAGGAGATTCTGATCGGGGTTGCCGACATCATCATGGACGCTTACGCGATGGAATCGGCCATCCTGCGGACGCAGAAACTCGCGGCCGCGCAAGGCGACAAAACGGCGCAACCATTCGTCGACATGACGCGAGTGTTCTGCAACGACGCGGTCGAACGAATTGAAGCGAACGCCAAGAACACTCTGGCGGCGATGTCTGAAGGCGATGAGCTGCGCACGCTTCTGGCGGCGCTCCGGCGATTCACAAAGATGACGCCGATGAATACGGTCGCGGCGCGACAGCGAATTGCGAATGCGATGATCGAAGCGAACAAGTATGTGTACTAGGGCATTGTGGATTGTCGATTGTCGACTGTCGATTGTCGATTTTGAGAAGCGACAGTCTGTATTAATGCATCGCAAGTTGAGCTAACTCTATCTAGATCACGTTTCCGCGGACACTCTGGTACGCGCAATCAACTTGAGAACGCAGTTGTTTCGATCTCGAATAACATTGCTGAAGGATTTGAGCGCGGGACGACTAAGGAGACACTGACGTTCCTTTACATATCGCGAGGTTCGGCTGGGGAAACGCGGTCGATGTACTGCTTTCTGGAACGCCTGCCTGAGTTTAGTGAGTTCAGATCTGAAATTTCAGATTTGAAATCCAGGGCTGAAAGTATTTCCAGACAGCTTCGGGCGTGGGCTGATGCTTTACAGAACACAGACATTCGCGGAACGAGGTATCTAACTGATCAATCGCGCCGCGCTGACGAACGGCGCCGGGAAAGAGAAGAGTTCTTGATCGAGTTGGAGCAGATTCGGAATCGCAAGAAGTAAGATCTGAGATCTCAGATCTCAGATCTCAGATCTCAGAT
>Ga0070703_10000414_pt1 | contig 17642 bp, 16 predicted proteins | sample KBSK5251metaG_FD_65453 | JGI IMG/M metagenome (GOLD analysis project Ga0070703, IMG submission 65453) | Corn, switchgrass and miscanthus rhizosphere microbial communities from Kellogg Biological Station, Michigan, USA - KBS K5-25-1 metaG | ecosystem: Host-associated > Plants > Roots >... | reverse complement strand
CCATACACGTACATCCACGACGGCGCGCTGATGATCGAGTGGGCCGCGCGCAAGCTCCTCCTCGGACAGAACCCGTACGTCGCCGACTACCTCGACACACCGCTCTACTACTGGCCGATGGTGAACAACCCCGCGCTGTATCACCTCACCTACTTCCCGTTCCTGTTCCTCATCACGACGCCGTTCGTGTGGCTCTTCGACAAGGTCGGGCTCTTCTGGGATCAGCGCTACCTCTACCTGCCGGCGTACGTCGCGGCCCTCGCGGTCGTGCCGCTCCTCGCGCGTCGCGTGGACAACCGGCTCGCTCTTGTCGCGCTCATCGCGCTGAACCCGCAGCTCTTCCCGTTCGTCGTCGAGGGTCGCAACGACTTCTTCGTCCTGCTGTTCCTCTTCGCGGGACTCGTGCTCTTGCAGCGCGAGCGCCGAACTCTGGGACCGCTCGCGATCGCGATCGCGGCGGCGGCAAAGCTGCACGCCGTCTTCATCATGCCGTTCGTCGCGGTGTGGCTGCTCGCCACGCGCCGGCCACGCACGCTGCGTGAAGCCTGGGACGCGCTCTGGGGACCGCTGTGGCCGGCGACGCTGTTCCTGGCCATCACGTTCCTGCCGTTCCTGATCAACGACTTCGCCGCGTTCTACGACGACGTCGTCCGCTACAACGCCGGCGGCGCGGCGTGGACCTATCCGATCTCGGGCATGGGCTTCTCGGCGATCCTCCTCGCTCTCGGGGTGATCGAATTCCGGCAGGCGGACTTCCCGTTCGCCGCGATCGAGATCGCCGTCGCGACTCCGATCGCCCTGTGGTGGATGTGGAGGTTGTGGAAGCGGCCGACGCTGGCAACGCTGCTCACCGGTTACGCGCTGACGCTGCTCGCATTCCTCTTCTTCGGCCGTTACTTCCAGGGCAACTACCTCGGCTACATCCTCGCGGTCGCGACGCCGGCGCTGTTCCTCAGAGCCGAAGCGATGCCCGTGAGGAAGCGCGTGGTGCGGAGCCGTTTGACGCGGGCGCAGCGCACATCCGCGGGCGCGACAGCACCGCTCGCGAGAACGGCAGAGACAGTCGTGAGCGGCGACGCGCGATCGCCTGAACCCACTGGTGAACCGGTCGCGGCACCTGCTCCTGCTGGAGCTCTCGACTAGCCCTAGCCTCAGCGCTCGTGAGCGTGCTCACTGACTTCGACGGATGGCCGCGCGGTCCGCTTGCGATCGCGATCGGCGTCTTCGACGGCGTCCACATCGGTCATCAGGCGCTCATCCGACAGACCGCGGCGCGCGCGCAGCAGCAGGGTGGGAGAGCGCTCGCCGCGACCTTCGACCCGCTCCCGATACAGGCGCTCGCACCTGGGGCGCCGCCCTCCGCGCTGTCGGACGTCGAGGAGCGAGCGCGTCTGCTCCACGCGGCCGGCGCCGACGACGTCGTCGTCTTTCACTTCACCAAACGGTTCGCGGCGCTCACCGCGGACGAGTTCATCCGCAGCCTGGCCGCGTCGGGCGCTGTGCGTCACGTCTTCGTGGGTGAGGACTTCCAGTTCGGGCACGAACGCGGCGGGAACGTGCGAACGCTCGCCGCAGCGGGACCGAAGCATGACTTCGAGGTGGTGGTCACGCCGCCGGTCAAGCTCGATGGCGAGATCGTGAGCTCGACGCGCATCCGCAACGCGCTTCTCGCCGGAAGTGTCGAGATCGCGGCGCAGCTTCTCGGCCGCCCCTATGCGGTCAAGGGCACCGTCGTCCACGGCGACAAGCGCGGCCGCGCGCTCGGCTTTCCGACGATGAATCTCGCGGTGCCGCGCGAACGCCTGCTGCCGCGCGACGGCATCTATGCGATGTGGGCGACCGTGAACGGCGAGCAGGTGCGCGCCGCGGCGAGCCTCGGTGTGAGGCCGACATTCGGCCCCGGAGGCGACCGGGTGCTCGAGGCATTTCTGCTTGATTGGAAAGGTGATGCCTACGGCGACACGATCGAGGCCGCATTCGTGAAGCGGCTGCGCGACGAGCTGCGCTTCGCGAGCGCCGCGGAGCTCAGCGAGCAGATCGCGCGCGATGTCGAGGCGACCCGTGGGGCGCTGCGAAATCGTTCGTGACGGATGGTCACTTCGTCGGGTACACTTTCGACCAACAAAACAAGATCTACGGATCAGAGAAAGGACAGTGGGTGCCGCCCGCAACGACGACATCCAAGCGTGAGCTCATCGAGACCTACCGGCGTGACGACAAAGACACAGGTTCGCCAGAGGTCCAGATCGCGGTTCTCACGCAGCGCATCAAGCATCTGACCGAACACCTACGCGCGGCCCGCCACGACAATTCCAGTCGTCGCGGTCTGCTCCAGATGGTCGGACAGCGGCGGCGGCTCCTCGCTTACCTGCACCAACGGTCTCCCGAGCGCTATCAAGCGATCATCGGGCGGCTCGGACTCCGCCGGTAGCGAGGCCGCGAGAGCGCGGATGACCCAGGGCCAGCCCTGGGTCTTTTCTTAGAGGCGCACCCCAAACAACACATGCCAGTCACGCAAGCCCAAGCAACCATCAACGGCAAGCCGCTCGTCTTCGAAACAGGCAAATACGCGAAGCAGGCGGGCGGAGCCGTCACAGTGCGCTACGGCGACACGATCGTGTTCGCCGCGGCCACGGTCGCGAAGACCACACGGCCTGGGATCGACTTCTTCCCACTCACGGTCGACTTCGAAGAGCGCCTGTACGCCGCCGGGAAGATCCCCGGATCGTTCCCGCGCCGCGAGGGCCGTCCGTCGGAGGAGGGGATCCTCACCGCGCGTCTTACCGACCGACCCATTCGCCCGCTCTTCCCCAAGGGATTCAAGAACGATGTGCAGATCGTCGCGTCGGCCTGGTCCGCTGACCAGGAGAACGACTACGACGTGCTCGTCGTCAACGCCGCGTCCGCCGCGCTGACGATCTCCGATGCGCCGTTCGAAGGCCCCATCGGATGCGTTCGTGTCGGCACGATCGGCGGCAAGCTCACGCTCAACCCGACCATCCAGCAGATGGAAGAGAGCGATCTCGACCTCGTGGTGGCCGGGACCCGCGACTCGATCATGATGATCGAGGCCGGCGCGCGTCAGGTCACCGAGGACTTCCTCGTGGAGGCGCTCGCGCTCGCACAGGAAGGCATCAAGGAGCTGTGCGACGCGCAGGAGGAGCTCCGGCGCGCCGTTGGGAAGCAGAAGCTCACGATCGCACCAGCTCCCGATAACACCGCGAAGCTCGCGCCCGTCGTCGCGTATCTCAAGGAGCGCATCCGCGCCAAGCTCCGCAATCCGGACAAGGCTCAGCGCGAGACCGGGCTCGACGTCCTCAAGGCGGAAGCGGTCGCCCAGTTCGTAAATGAGGGCAGTCTCGTGCTCGCCGAGGAAGTCGGCGCGGAGTACGAGACGATCCTCGAGGAAGAGTTCCGGCGCGCGGTCACCGAGGAGAACATGCGGCCGGACGGCCGCGACACGAAGACCATCCGGCCGCTCTCGATCGAGGTCGGCGTTCTCCCACGCACCCACGGCTCCGGGCTCTTCACGCGCGGGCAGACGCAGGTCCTCTCGGTCACGACGCTCGGACCGACGGGCGACGAGCAGATCATCGACACGCTCTCGCCGGTGGACACCAAGCGCTACATGCATCACTACAACTTCCCGCCGTACTCGGTCGGTGAGGTGCGGATGATGCGTGGCGCAGGTCGCCGCGAGATCGGACACGGCGCGCTCGCCGAGCGCGCACTCCTCCCGGTCCTTCCTACGAAGGACGAGTTCCCATACACGATCCGCGTCGTCAGCGAGACGCTCGAGTCGAACGGCTCATCATCGATGGCATCGACCTGCGGGTCGACGCTGTCGCTCATGGACGCGGGTGTCCCGATCAAAGAGATGATCGCGGGCATCGCGATGGGGCTCGTGACCTCGGGCTCGAAGCACACCGTCCTCACGGACATCCAGGGTCTCGAGGACCACTACGGCGACATGGACTTCAAGGTCTGCGGCTCCGCCAAGGGAATCACCGCGCTGCAGATGGACATCAAGATCAAGGGCATCTCGCTCGAGATCATGCGTGAGGCGTTCTACCAGGCGCGCGACGCACGCCTCTTCATCCTGAAGGCGATGCAGGACGTCCTGCCCGCGCCACGTCCGGAGCTGTCGTTCTGGGCACCTCGCATCGAGACGATCAAGATCCACCCCGACAAGATCCGCGAGGTCATCGGCCCCGGCGGCAAGATGATCCGCGCGATCCAGAGCGAGACTGGCACCAACATCGAGCTCGAGGACGACGGCACGGTGCGCATCACCGGCGCCAAGGCCGAGGGCCGCGAGAAGGCCAAGCAGATGATCCAGGGCCTCACGAGGGAGCCCGAGGTCGGCGAGGTCTTCGATGGCAAGGTCACACGCATCATGTCCATCGGGGCGTTCGTCGAGTACCTCCCGGGCAAGGAGGGCCTCGTGCGCATCTCCGAGATCTCGAACGATCGAGTCAACCGAATCGAGGACGTCGTGAAGGTCGGCGATAAGGTCCAGGTGAAGGTCGCCGAGGTCGACCGCCAGGGCCGCGTCAACCTCTCGATGCGCGCCGTGAACGAGGACGGCAACGGCTTCGAGGAGCGCCAGCGCGCCGAACGGGCGCGCTTCAACGACCGCGAAGGCGGCGACCGCGGTGGGTTCCGACCCGGCGGACCCGGTGGCGGTGGTGGTGGCGGTGGAGGCTTCCGGCGGAGCGGTCCGCCTCGCAGGTAGCCGCTGCTCTCACTAGTTCTCCCGGCCTATAACGAGGCTCGCCGAATCGCGGCGAGCCTCGCCACTTGCGCCGAATACTTCGAGGACCGCGGGATGGCGGCGGAGATCATCGTCGCCGACGACGGCTCGACCGATCACACCGGCGAGGCGTTCGCCGACGCGATCGACGATCTGCCGCAGGCCGGCCTCACGTATCGCTACCTGCCGCTTCCGCACCGCGGCAAGGGCTCTGCGGTGCGCGCCGGCGTGCAGAGCGCGACCGGCGACCCGATCGTCTTCCTCGATGCCGACCTCACGATCCCGGTGGAGATCATCGATAGGTTCCTGCGCGTGATCGACGACGGCGCCGACATCGCCATCGCGTCGCGCTACGTCCCCGGCTCCGTCGTGAAGCGGCCGTGGTGGCGTCGCTTTATGGGGAGCGGGTTTCGCGCGTGCGTGCACGCGCTCGTGCCGACCGAAGTGCAGGACACACAGTGCGGCGGAAAAGCGTACACAGCAGAGGCGGCGAAAGATCTCTTCCACCGACAGCGCCTCCACGGCTTCGCGTTCGACGCGGAGGTGCTCTTCCTCGCGCGTCGCGCGCGCTATCGCGTCCGCGAGATCCCCTTCGCGCTGGTGCAGGATCACGAGACGAGCATCAACTTCGCCGCGCAGGCGCCCCGGATGATGCGCGACCTCGTCCGCATCCGCCTGAACGATGTCCTGGGCCGGTACGGTTGAGCGTCGTCGTGACGGCCGACGACCTCGGACTCAGCGCGGGCGTGACGCGCGGCATCCTCGAAGCACACCAGCGAGGCGTGGTGCGCTCGACGTCCCTGCTCGTCACGTTCCCCGCGGCGGAGGAGTCGGCTGCTCTGGCGCTGGCCGAGCCGGATCTCGAGGTCGGTCTGCATATCGATCTGGTCGGCGGCACGCCGGCGAGCGATCCCGCAGCGGTGCCGTCGCTGTGTGATGAGGACGGCCGCTTCTATCCGTTGCCGGTGTTCACGCGCCGACTCTTCACCGGGCGGGTCCGCGCGGCGGAGCTCGCGGCGGAGGTCCGCGCGCAGGCGGCTCGGGCGCGGGCGTGGGGCATCCCGGCGCTCGCGTGGGACTCGCATCGCCACGTCCACCTGATGCCGCCCGTCGCGCTGGTCGTCGGACGCGTGGCACGGGAGCTCGGCGTGCGTTGGGTACGCCGTGCGCGAGCGCCACGCCTGCGTCCCCAGCTCAAGACCGCGTCGCTGCACGCCGCGTCGCTCGTCTCGGATCTCGCGCTTCGCGGGCTCGGCGGACCATCCTGGTACGTCGACCTCACGTCCCAACACCCACGTCTGGACGCCGCCGCCGTTGCGCTGCTCGCGGCATACGGCGGGCTGGGGGAGCTATCGGCCCACCCCGGCTACGTCGACGACGACCTCCGCGCACGCGACGTTCTGGTCGACGAGCGCACCGACGATCTCGCGCTGCTCACCGATCCGCTGCTGCGAACGGCGCTCGGGCAGACCGGCGTGATCTGGCGGGTGCACTGATGCCGGGCGCCACCGCGACCGGTGCTCTGGGCCGCGCGCTGCGCCGGTACACACGCGCGCCGATCGGCGCTCGCCTGTTCGTGCACGGACGCGCCTTCCTGTCGGACCTCGCGGTGGTCGAGCGGTACGTGCCGAAGAAGGGCTTCATCGTGGACCTCGGCTGCGGCCATGGCCTCTTCGCGTGCGTCCTCCGCGAGGCGTCCCCGACACGGCGCGTGCTGGGCATCGATCTCGACCCAAAGAAGATCGACGTCGCGCGCGGCGCGATCCAGGACACGCAGTGGCTCCGCTTCGAGGTCGGCGACATCGCCCTGGACACGCCACCGCGCTGCGACGCCGTGACGATCGTGGACGTCCTCTACCTCCTCCCATTCGAGATGCAGGAGAGCGTGCTGCGCAACGCCGCCGCTGCCCTTGGGGAGGGCGGGCCGCTCGTGGTGAAAGCGCAGGAGCGCAGGCTTGACCCGCGTTATGCGCTGACCTACGGCCAGGAGCTTGTCACGGTGAGCTTTGGCCTCACGAAAGGCGGCCGCGAGCGGTTCTACTTCCCGTCACGAGCGGAAGCGCTCAGCATGTTCGAGCGCGCCGGATTCGTCGTAGACGTCGTCGAGATGCCCAAGCGCATCTACACGGATGTGCTCTACCTGGCGAGAAAAGCTCCTACGAAAGCCGTGAGCGCGACATAATCAGCGCGAATGCAAGACGACCTGCGCATGCTCGCGGACGAGATCCGGGCATGCACGGCTTGTCCCCTTCACCGGAGCGCACGGCAGGCCGTGCCGGGGGAGGGAAGCGCCGACTCCGGGATCTTCTTCCTCGGCGAGGCGCCCGGATACAACGAGGATCTCCAGGGTCGGCCCTTCGTCGGAGCCGCCGGACAGCTGCTCGACGAGCTCCTGTCGGACATCGGACTGGACCGGAGCAAGGTGTTCATCACCAACGTGGTGCGGCACCGCCCGCCCGAGAACCGCGACCCGCTCCCCGAGGAGGTCACCGCCTGCGACGTTTGGCTCAAGCGCCATCTTGCCCTGCTGAAGCCACGGGTCATCGTGACACTCGGCCGTCACGCCATGGGAAAGTTCCTGCCCGGTGAGTCGATCTCCCGGATCCACGGGCGACAGCGCAAGGTCGACGGCCTCTTGATCTTCCCCGTCTACCACCCGGCCGCCGCGCTCCACCAACCCGCTCTGCGTGGCGCGCTCGCGGGTGACTTCGCGGCGCTCGCGCTCTTGCTGGCGACGCAGCCGGTCGCGAAGGAACCGGCCGCTGCGGAGAAGAAAGCCGCGGATCAGATGACGCTCTTTGGCAAGTAAGCTCCGGGTGATCCCGCTCGGCGGGGTCGGCGAGATCGGCAAGAACATGCTTGCGATCGAGCAGGGCGACGACATCGTCGTCGTCGATGCCGGCCTGATGTTCCCTGACGAGGAGATGCTCGGTATCGACCTCGTCATCCCCGACATCTCGTACCTGCGGCAGAACAAGGCGAAGGTGCGCGGCATCGTGCTCACGCACGCGCACGAGGACCACATGGGCGCGCTGCCCTACGTGCTCCGCGATCTTCCGGACGTCTCGGTCTACGGCACGAAGCTGACGCTCGGCCTCATGCGCACGAAGCTGCGTGAGCACAAGCTCGCCGACAAGGTCAGCGCGATCGAGATCACGCCCGGGACTCCGTTCACCGTGGGTCCTTTCGAGTGCGATTCCTACTACGTGTGCCACAGCATTCCCGACGCGGTCGGCCTCACGATCGAGACCAACTACGGGACCATCGTGCATTCGGGTGACTGGAAGTTCGACCATACCCCGGTCGACGGGAAGCAGACCGACTTCGCGCGTCTTTCCGAGATCGCCGCGCACGGCGTGCTGCTCCTCCTCTCCGACTCGACGCGCGCCGAGGTCGCGGGCTACACGCAGTCGGAGCGCCACGTCGGTGACCTGCTCGACACGATCATGTCGCGCGCACCCGGTCGCGTGATCACGACGACGTTCGCCTCGAACATCTCGCGCATCAAGCAGATCGTGGACGTGGCGGCGGCATGGGGCAGGCGCACCGCGATCATCGGACGCTCCATGGAGAACTACACGCGTACCGCGCGCGAGCTCGGCTACCTCGCGTTCCCCGAGGGCTCGCTCATCCAACCGAAAGAGATCGACAAGCTTCCGGACCACGAGGTCTGCATCATCACCACCGGTAGCCAGGGCGAGCCCACGAGCGCGCTGTCGCGCATGGCGCTCGGCGACCACCGTCACGTCGTGGTGAAAGATGGCGACACGGTCGTCATGTCCGCGACGCCGATCCCGGGCAACGAGGAGCTGGTGAGCCGCACCGTCGACAACCTCTTCAAGCTCGGCGCCGAGGTCATCTACGACGCCGGCGTTCGACCGCACGTGTCGGGACACGCAAGCCAGGAGGAGCTCAAGCTCCTCCTCAACATCCTGCGACCGAAATACTTCATCCCGGTCCACGGCGAGTACCGGATGCTCGTGCGGCACGCGCGCATCGCGATCGATCTCGGCGTCGCTGCGGGGAACGCCTTCGTCATCACCAACGGCGACTCGCTCGAGATCGACGAGCGCGGCGCGCGCCTCGGCGAGAAGGTCGCGTCCGGCGTCGTGTACGTCGACGGGCTCGGCGTGGGTGATGTGAGCCAATCGGTGATGCGCGACCGCTGGTCGATCGGCAGCGACGGGATCTTCCTCGTCGTGCTCACGATCGAGCGCCAGACCGGCAAGGTCATCGCCGGCCCGGACATCGTCACGAAAGGCTTCGTGCCCGAAGAGGACGCGAATGACATCGTCGAGCGCACCAAGCAGCGCATCCTCGACGGCCTCGGCGAGGCACAGACCGGCGAGCACCTCGCGGAGGTCGCGACGCTGCGGGATTCGATCCACAACAGCGTCACGGCCTACCTCTATGAGCGAACGAAGCGCCGACCGATGGTGCTGCCGGTGATCATGCAGGTATGAGCGCGCGCAGGGTGTCGCGCCGCCAACCGCAGCGTGGTGCGGTCTCGGCAGTCGACCCGCGCATCCGCAACGAGGTCGGCGCGATCGCACTCCTCGCGTTCGCGGTGCTCTCGATCGTCGCGCTCATCGCTGACCAAGGCGCGGTCCTGCACTGGTGGCGCTCGTTCCTCGTCTCGCTGCTCGGTTGGGGCGCGTTCGCCGTGCCATTCGTGCTCGGCGCGCTCGCGGCGGAGCTCTGGTTCGGTCTCATGCGACGCAGCGCGATCATCCCGATCTCGGGCGGAGCCCTCGTGTTCATCGCTCTTCTCGCGATCGCGCAGCACTACCAGCGCGGCGACCCAGAGGTGGGGGAGGGCGCCGGCGGCATGATCGGCGCGAGCGTCGAGAAGATCGCGACCGGCGCCTTCGGCGACGTCGGCGGTCCGATCGCGCTCATCGCGCTCCTGCTCGTCGGCGTCGTCATCACCGCGAACCGGACCCTTGGCGACCTAATCCGGCCGGCCTGGGAGCGACGCAGCGCCCTCCGGGCGGGTGTCAGCCTGCCCGGCGGTACGGCAAGCCGTTTCGGGCGGGGCGTCGACGAGGAGGAGGCCGGGGAAGAGCCGGGGGAGTCCGCCGCCGGGCCGCTCCGGATCAACATGCCCATCGAACGCCCCAAGGTGGCCGCTCAGCCCCCCAAACCGGCCCTGCGGCTCCTTCCACCACCGGAGACGGACGAGGCGTCCTCGGCTCCAGAGGGCGCGTTCACTCCCTCGATCGCCGGGCTGCCAGACAAGAACGTCGCCGTGGAAGGCGTGCTCCACGCCAAGGCCGACCGGAACTGGACGCTGCCGCCGCTCGATCTGCTTGGCCTCGGCGACGCGGGACATGCCGGGACCAGCAGTGAGATCCGCAAGAGCGCCGAGGTCATCGAGCAGACGCTGGCGCACTTCAACATCGCCGCGAAGGTCGTCGAGGTCACGCCCGGTCCCGTGGTCACGCGGTACGAGCTGAAGATCGCCCCGGGCATCCTGCTCTCGCGCGTCGAGTCGCTCAACGACAACCTCGCGCTCGCGCTCGCCGCGCGCACACTCCGCATCGAAGCGCCGATCCCCGGCAAGAGCGTCGTCGGGATCGAGGTCCCGAACATCGCGGTGGGTCTCGTGTCGCTGCGCGACGTCGTCGAGACGGCGATCTTCCGCGGCTCGCCGTCCAAGCTGACCGTCGCGCTCGGGCGTGACGTCGCGGGCGCGCCGATCGTCCTCGACCTCGGCGCTATGCCGCACCTCCTCGTCGCGGGACAGACCGGCTCCGGCAAGAGCGTCAACATCAGCTCGATCCTCTGCAGCCTGCTCCTCAACGCGACCCCCGACGACGTGCGGCTGCTCATCGGCGACCTCAAGCGGGTCGACTTCACCGCGTTCGGGGACGTTCCGCACCTGATCGCGCCGGTCATGACCGACGCGGACAAGATCCTGAACGCCCTGTTCTGGGTGGTCGGGGAGATGGACCGCCGTTACCGGCTCTTCGCCCGGACGAGCTCGCGGAACATCGGCCAGTACAACGAGAAGCACACCGGCTCGGACCGCATCCCGTACGTCGTGTTCGTCATCGACGAGCTCGCCGACCTGATGCTCCAGGCTCCGATCCAGGTGGAGAAGCAGATCACCCGCGTCGCGCAGCTCGCGCGAGCGACGGGCATCCACCTCGTCCTGGGCACCCAGCGCCCGTCGGTCGACGTGATCACCGGTCTCATCAAGGCGAACATCCCGGCTCGTATCGCGTTTGCTACCGCGTCCGCCGTCGACTCGCGCACCATCATTGATATGACCGGCGCGGAGAAGCTCCTCGGACGTGGCGACATGCTCGTGCTGCGGCCTGACCTCGCGAAGCCGATCCGGGCGCAGGGCGTCTACGTGTCGGATCACGAGATCCAGCTCATCAGTCGACACTGGACGCTCCAGAGTGGAACGTCGTACGACCGTCACGCCAAGGTGCTCGAGGGGCCGGACCGCCTGACCCGACGCGAGTCCGACGGCGAGGACATCGAGGACGAGCGTTACGACGAGGCGGTCGAGATCATCCGGCACGAGGGCAAGGCATCGGTGTCGATGCTGCAGCGCAAGATGACGATCGGATTCGCGCGCGCCGGCAGGCTCATCGACATCATGGAGCGCAACGGTGTCGTCGGTCCGGACCGCGGGCCGGGCAAGTTCCGTGAGGTGTACGGCTCCGCCGGGTCTGGCGAGAACTAGCGATGGCGCGGCTCGGCGAGACGCTTCGCGCGCAGCGTGAGAAGAAGGGCATCACGCTGGAGCAGGCCGCGTCCGACACGCGCATCCGCGAGAAGTTCCTGAAGGCGCTCGAGGACAGCGACTACCAAACGCTGCCCGGCACGGTGTACACGAAGGGTTTCCTGCGCAACTACGCCGAGTATCTCGAGCTGCCGACCGAGGAGCTCGTGGTGCAGTTCCATCAGGAGCGCGACCTGCCCGACGCTCCGCGCACGTTCAAGCCACTGAACCCAATCGCTCGGCGCAGCCTCATCTTCACGCCCGCCGTGCTCGTGCCGGTTGTGGTGCTCGCGGGCATCGTGCTGTTCGTCAGCTATCTCTATTACCAATTCGTGTCGTTCGCGGTACCTCCGAAGATCGAGGTGACCGAGCCCGCGTCGGATGCCATCGCGCAGAGCGCGGACTTCGTGGTGAAAGGCCGCACCGTCCCCGAAGGTCGCGTCACGGTGCAGGTATTCCCGGGTCCCCTGACTGTTGCGGACATCCACCCGAATGCCGATGGCACCTTTACCGTCAACGTGCAGCTGAACCCAGGGTCAAATCACATCGTCGTCGAGGTGCTCGACGTGACCGGCAAAGTGGGACGGGCCTCTCGGACCGTTCGCCTCGACACGGCTGCGGCGAGCTCGCCGGGTCAGCCGGTGGTCATCGTCGAGGAACCCGCGAACGGCGCCACGTTCACGAATGCGCCGGTGCTCGTGCGCGGCCGCTTCGATCCGAGCGTCACCGCGCTGACGGTGAACGGCGTGCAGGTGCCGATCAGCAACGCGCGTCTCTTCGAGATCCGCTTCACGTATCCCGCCGGCCCGCAGACGATCCAGATCGTCGCGCGGAACGCCGCCGGCGCCACCACCACCGAGTCGCGCGCCGTGACCGTCGCCTACACCGCCGCCGTCGTGAACGTGACGCTCAAGGGTGGGGAAGCGTGGCTGCAGGCGACCGTCGATGGCACCGTCGTGCCGGGCACCGGGCGCGTGTTCAAGGAGGGCGAGACCGCGACCTACACCGGCCGCGAAGTGCGCCTCCGCTCCGGGAACGGCGCGGCGACGATGGTCAGCTACAACGGGCAACCCGCCGTCGCCCTCGGTCAGCAGGGCGAAGTGGTGGAGCGCGTCTACACCGCGCAGTGACCGCCGCGAACGCACTGACGGCGTTCCGCGCCGTCGCCGTCGTCCCGATCGTCTGGGCGCTCGCCGCCGACCAACATGTGATCGCTCTGGGGCTGTTCGTGCTCGCCGCGGCTTCAGACGCGGTCGATGGGTTGCTTGCGCGGCGCTCCGGCAACGTCAGTGCCCGTGGCGCGTTGCTCGACCCGCTCGCGGACAAGGTCCTTGTCATTGGAACGCTCGGCGCGCTGACGGCCATCGGGACCGGATGGCCGGTCGCCGTCGTCACCGCACTCACCGCTCTGCGCGAGGGCATCGTGGCACTTGTCCGGGTACGCGCGTTCGCGCGAGGCGTGCCACTCCCCGCGGACCGCCTTGCGAAGATCAAGACGGCCGCACAGTTGATCGGAGTCGCTTTGATCATCGTCGGCGAACGCCCATGGCCTGTCGCTGGCGCCACGCTCGTCGGACTGGCGTTCCTCGTGAGTTTGGCCGCCCTCCCGCGCTACTTCGCGACGCGCCTCTCCTGATCGACGTGCCGTAGCTCGCCTAACCTTTTGGCGTGGCAGGCAAAGTCGCGCCGACGCTCGATGAGCTCATCGCTCGCATGGCCGCACTGCATGAAAAGCTGCGTCGCCGGAAACTCACCGTGGCCGCCGCGGAGTCATGCACCGGCGGTCTGCTGGGTGCGGTCCTCACCGCGCACGGCGGATCGAGCGAGTACTTCCGGGGCGGCGCTGTCGTCTACAGCAACGAGGCGAAACAGATCCTCGCGGACGTCACACCACAGCTCCTCCACTCGCACGGCGCGGTGTCATCGGTCGTCGCGGGCGCGCTTGCGCGCGGCGCGCGGACGCGGCTCGACGCGAAGATCGGCCTCGGCATCACCGGGATATCGGGCCCTGGTGGGGCGACACCGGGCAAGCCCGTCGGTCTTACGTATGTGGCCGTCGACAGCGACAAGCACAGCGCCGTGAAGAAGCACCAGTGGACCTTCGACCGCGCGGGCAATCGCCTCGCGAGCGTCGGCGCCGCGCTCGATCTTCTCGAGGATGCGATCGGATGAACTCCATCGAGCTCGGGGGCGTCTTCGCCGACGATGACGTCGCGGCGCTCTACCAATATCGCGCGCCGTATCCGCAGGGCATCTTCGCGATCCTCGAGCGGCTCGTCGTCGCGCCGCGCGTCGTCCTCGATGCCGGGACCGGAACGGGCGCGCTCGCGCGACGCTTCCCGCCTTCGATCGAGCGCATCGACGCCGTCGATCCGTCCGCCGCGATGATCGCCCGCGGGAGATCCCTGCCGGGAGGCGACGACACGCGGATCCGGTGGATCGAGGGTCGTGCCGAGACCGCGCCGCTGTCACCGCCGTATGGCCTCGTCACCGTCGGCGCGAGCTTGCACTGGATGGATACGGACGTCGTCCTGCCGCGGTTCCGCGACGCCCTTGCTCCGGGTGCGCGCCTCGCGATCGTCGACACGGAGACGACGCACTCGGGCGCGTGGCGAACGGAGATGCTCGACATCATCCGACGCTACTCGCCGCTCGAACATCACCTCGAGACGCACGAGATGGTGTTGGAGGCGGTGCAGCAGGGAGTGCTCGTGCTCGAAGGCGAGGAGCGCACCCCGCCGGAGCCGTTCGACCAGTCCGTCGACGACTACCTTCGACTTCTCGGCAGCACAAGCACGCTCTCGCGCGTGACGCTCGGATCGCGCGCGATGGAGTTCGATACCGAGTGCCGAGATCTGTTCGCGCGGTATCGGATGAGCCGGATCCGCTCTTCCGTCGTCGGTTACGTCGCGTGGAGCGCGCTGACTTGATCGACTGCGAATAGCGGCGTCACGCCGACCGGCTAGTGTTCATCCTCCAATGAGCACTCCGGTCGGCGTCGCGCTGCTCGGGCTCGGCACGGTCGGCTCGTCCGTCGCGCGTGCGTTCGCCGATCGCGGAAAGCGCCTGGACGCGGGGGCGGGACGGCCGCTCCGGCTCGTCGGCGCGGCGGTGCGCGACCGGCGCAAGGCCCGCGACGCCGGGGATCTCGCCGTGACGACCGATCCATTCCGGCTGCTAGAGGATCCAAACGTCCACATCGTCATCGAGGTCATCGGTGGCACCTCGCCCGCGCGCGACCTGCAGCTCGCGGCGTTCGAGCGTGGACGTCACGTCGTCACCGCGAACAAGGAGCTCGTCGCGAAGGAGTGGAACGCGCTGCACGAAGCGGCGAAGCTCGCCAAGCGCGAGCTGCGTTTCGAGGCCGCGGTCGCGGCGGCGATCCCGCTGATCGCGGGCACGCGCATGCTCGCGGCTTCGCGGCCACGTGTCGTGCGCGGCCTGTTGAACGGCACGACGACGTACATCTGCTCGCGGATGGAGTCCGGGCTCGGTTTCGACGCGGCGCTCGAGGAAGCGATCGCGAAGGGCTACGCCGAGGCCGATCCCACAGCAGACGTTGATGGCTTCGATGCGGCGTACAAGCTCTCGATCCTCATCAGCCTCCTCGAGGGACGGCACTTCCATCCCGACAACGTGCGGCGCACGACGCTGCGCGGGCTGTCGGCGGACACCGTGAATGCCGCGGCAACGCGCGACAAGAAGGTCCGCTACCTCGCGACGGCCGACTTCGGCGAGCGCGCGACGAAAGCGCGTGTCGGTCCCGAAGAGGTGCCGGCGAACTCGCCCGAGGGCGCGGCCGATGGGCCGACGAACGTCGTGACGATCGAGACCGACCTTGCGGGCAGGCTCGTCTTCAGCGGACCGGGCGCGGGCGGTGACGCGACCGCCTCGGCCATACTCGGCGACGTGATCGCGATCGCCCGGGCCATGCGTTGACGCGGACCGTCCTCAAGTTCGGCGGGACGTCCGTCGCCTCGCCGACAGCGCTCGAGAGCGTGGCGCGGATCGTCGGGGATACCAGGGGCGACCGGGTCGTCGTGGTCTCCGCGACCGCGGGCACGACCGATGCGCTGCACACGGCGGCGCGCGAAGCCGCGAACGGCGAGGCCTCGGTGGCCGAGCGCATCGTGAACGACCTTGCGAAAGCACATGCGAACCTCGTCGCCGATCTCCTCGGCGTGGGCGGTGGCGATGTCCTCGGGGAGATCACGGACCTCGCGGCGCGCACGACCTCCCTGCTGCGCAGCGTCGCGATACTCCACGAATGCACGCCCCGCAGCCTTGATGCGATCGTGACCTATGGCGAGAAGATCTCCGCACCGATCGTCGCGGCTCTTCTCAACGCGCGCGGCGCGAAGGCGAAGTCGCTCTCGGCGGAGGGCCTGCTCATCACGGACGACGCATTCGGGCACGCGAATCCCCTCCTCGATGAGACGAAGACCCGCGTGCATCAGGAGGTCCTCCCGCTGCTCAAGGACGGGGTGACGCCGGTGATCACCGGGTACGTCGCCTCCACCGCCAACGGCGTGACGACGACGCTCGGACGTGGCGGCTCCGATTACTCCGCAGCCGTGCTCGCGGCCGCGCTCAACGCCGACGTCCTGCTCATTTACACCGATGTGAACGGCGTGATGAGCGCGGACCCGCGCATCGTGCGCGGGGCGAAGTCGCTCGAGCGCGTGTCGTACGCGGAGGCCGCCGAGCTCTCGTACTTCGGCGCGAAGGTCATCCACCCGCGCACGGTGTTGCCCGCGATCGAAGCGCACATCCCGGTCCGCATCCTGAACACGTTTGCCCCCGAGCACCCGGGGACGACGATCACGGGCGACCCGGTCTTCGACGGCAGCGTCGTGAAGGCGACGACATCGCTCGGTGGGCTGGGCCTACTCACGGTCCAGGGCGCCGGTATGAGCGGCGTTCCAGGGTTCGCGGCCCGCGTGTTCGACACGACCGCGGCGGAGCGAGTGAACGTGCTCATGATCAGCCAGTCATCGAGCGAGAACTCGATCTGCCTCGTCGTGCCCGCTGACGGCGCCGAGCGTCTTCGGCCGGCGCTCGAGCGGATGTTCAGCGCCGAGCTGCGACGCCACGATGTCGAGCGCGTCAGCGTCGAGGCGCCGGTCGCGATCGTTGCCGCGGTGGGGGAGGGCATGCGCGGGACCCCGGGCGTCGCGGCGCGTGTGTTCGGGGCGCTTGGCCGCGCCGGGGTGAACGTCATGGCGATCGCACAGGGGTCGAGCGAGCTGAACATCTCGTTCGTCGTCGCGGACGGCGAGCGCGACAAGGCGGTACGCGCGGTCCACGAGGAGTTCCACCGCAGCTAGTGGTGCGACCCCTTCGGTACTCCATCAACGTCACATTGGACGGGTGCTGCGATCATCGTGCGGGCATCGTGGACGAGGACTTGCATCGTCACGCGGTCGAGAACCTCAGCCAGGCGGACGCCCTTCTCTTTGGCCGGGTGACTTACGAAATGATGGAATCAGCGTGGCGGCCGCCGGCGCCGACGGGAGCGAGACCTGATTGGATGGAATCCTTCGCCCAGACGATCAACGCGGCAAAGAAGTACGTCGTGTCGAGCACCCTGGAGCGGGTCGATTGGAACGCGGAGCTCCTGCGCGGGGATCTGGGCAATGCCGTTCGGCAGCTCAAGCGGGAGTCGGGCAAGGGACTCTTCGTGGGAGGTGTGAAGCTTCCACTGGCGTTGACGGAGCTGGGATTGATCGATGAGTACGAGTTCGTGGTGCATCCCAGGCTCGCGGGCCACGGGCCGACGTTGTTCGCGGGGCTATCGAAGCATGTCGACTTGAAGCTCGTGAGCCGGCTGGAATTCGGCTCGGGAGCAGTGGCGATGCGGTACGAGCCGAGAAGATAGCCATCGGGTCAGCGCGCGGCTGGAGCGAGCTCCTTGCGCAGGATCGGCGCGACCTTGGCGCCGAGCAATTCGGTCGCGTGCAGGAGCTTCTCATGCGGGACCGACGCGGCGTTCATCTGGAACGTGACGCGCACGATGCCGCCGAGCGCCTCGCTGTGGCGCAGGATCTTCTCGGCCACTTCCTCCGGTTCGCCGAGGAGCCACGCGCCCTTCGGCGTGAGCTGTGAATCGAACTGCGGGCGAGTCATCGGCGCCCAGCCGCGCTCCTTGCCGAT
>Ga0070703_10000397_pt1 | contig 18206 bp, 19 predicted proteins | sample KBSK5251metaG_FD_65453 | JGI IMG/M metagenome (GOLD analysis project Ga0070703, IMG submission 65453) | Corn, switchgrass and miscanthus rhizosphere microbial communities from Kellogg Biological Station, Michigan, USA - KBS K5-25-1 metaG | ecosystem: Host-associated > Plants > Roots >... | reverse complement strand
TGAGATCCCGGGGTTTTGACACACACTCTTCACGCCTGGGCTAGAGAAAACCCTACGATGAAAATTAGGTACTACCCTGCCACTTGATTGCTTCTTTTTCGATCACAGACTAAAGTCTGTGCCACTTTGAGGGAGGTGGCTTTATGGTGAGATCAATTATCGGAGTAGTCGTCGGTTACATTGTGATGTTTATTCTACAGGTGGCCGCATTCATGACCATCTACACGATCGTGGGCCCGGACTGGTCGTTTAAGCCGGCTTCGTACCAGGCCTCAACGCGTTGGACCGTGATGCAGTTCGCCGTGATTTTGATTACTGCAATCATCGCCGGTCTGGTTTGCGCGATTATCGCCAAAGGAGGTAAGGCGCCCATGGTCCTGGCGGGAGTGATTCTGGTGCTTGGACTTGCGCTCGGAGCGCTGGCCATTTCAATGAAACCGGCTAACGCGCACGAAGTCCGAACCGGCAACGTTCCCAACATGGAAGCGATGAGCAAGGCCCAACATCCGATGTGGGTTATCTTCCTTGGTCCCGTGATCGGAGCAGTTGGCGCCGTGATTGGCGGGAAGCTCAAACGGACGAGTTAGTCCGTGAACTGTGGCAGAGACTTCAGTCTGTGATGGCCATTGCTCACACAGACTAAGGTCTGTGCTACTTTGCAGAATCAAACCAGATAAAAGCGCGCGGCGGACCTTCGTGCTTATGTTCGATGGTTGAAGTGAAGCTGAGAGTCTTCATCGTGTGTCAGAAAGCCCGACCGTAAGGGAGGGCACTTTGTAATAACGAACATCGCTGACGGCAAAGGCGCGCGGGTACGCAGAAGAGCGTGCTACTCAAGCTGCCCTCCCTCACGTTCGGGCTTCTGACACAAATCAAAAGGGCGAGTTCTGAATTAACAGCACTCGCCCTGAATTTATGGTGCGGATGAGAGGACTTGAACCTCCACGATGTCACCATCACAGGCTTCTGAGACCTGCGCGTCTGCCAGTTCCGCCACATCCGCGAAGTGGGTTTTGATCTTACGAACGCGTTTGTGGGGTGTCAAGCAACCGGGCAGCGCGGCTGATCTATGAATCGATACGACGCGCGAAACCGTTGCGCGTTGATTCTACCCGCGGAGCCGGTGCCGCTTCCAAACCGAAAAAGCTCAAACCCTAATTTGTATCCGCAATCCGGTTTTGACGACGAACTCGTCGGTCTCGGTTTTCCGTGCCATCTCTGGAGCCCTGGCGCCGTCGCCGATAGTCGTCGCGGTCAACGTCCCCATCGCCGTCACGATCGACGCCGCGGTTTCTGTTCCGCCGGTTAAGAATCCGGTCGTCACGATCGATATCGCCGTCACCATCGCGGTCAATTCTTCGATTCCGCGTCTGCGGTGGATAGGGATAGTTGTTTGGGTAGGGATTGTTATTTGGGTAATTGTTTGGATAGGGATAGTTGTTTGGATACGGGTAGTTGTTTTGAACTGCAGGTCCGCGCCCATCCAAGCGACCGTCACGAGCATCGTGACAATTAACAAATTTCGCGCATTTGTCGGGTTTGCCGGCGCCGCGGCCGTTTCCGCGACCCTGCGCAAACGAAATAATCGGCAACGCCAGGGTTAGGATCAGCGCAAACAAAACTGCGGCTGGTAGGTTCATTCTCGTTTCACTTAACGACATAAAATCCTCCGAGTGACTCAAGCTAGATATGTTGAATTGGATTTGGTGAAAGCCCATGTCGGAAGGGCTCGGCCGGAGGGCAACAATTACCATGCCAGCCTTCTGTTGAAGAATTTCTTTAACAGGTGTGGTGCTCCGAGAAGCGAGGGCAAGTTGTGAGTGCACGATATCGTGAAGTTCAACCCTATATCGGAGAGCCGAGAATCTCTTATGGTTGATTCCCGGTCTCCGTTGGGCTAGCTATTTGGTTAGGTCGCTAATATCTGTTGCGCCAAACCCGATTGTATCTGGTGCCATTAGTCAGGTGGCGACGTCGCCAATAGTCATTCGTGTTATAGCGGCGATATCCCACGTTTGAACCGCGCGGAACGAAAATTCCGTTCTGCCAGAAACCTGAAGTCCGCCTCGGGCCGCGTCCGTCCCAACGGCCGTCGCGCGCGTCATGACAGTTTACGAACTTGCCGCATTTCCAATTCTGACTTCGACCGCGATTGCCGCGATAATCACGATCAGAAAAGATGTCGTATCTTCTGCTTTGTCCATTTCCTCTGCCACGACCCTGGGCGAACGCAGCGGCGGAAACCGCAAAAACGATCGTCACGCACAAAGCAAATCTTATTAGAATCTTATTCATGAGTCCTCCCGTTCAATATGAAAATGGGGAGAGTAAGCCGGTGCGAGGCTGGTCCGCGTCGCGCCGCGCTCCGTTTACCTCAACCGAATTCCTATGCGGAATCGATTACGGTGATAGCGGGGCCGATATGTGTCGTAGCTGTATCGATAGGCCGGAGAGTATGCGTACCGGTTGACGAGGTACGGCTGCGAATAGCCGTAAGAGTAATCCTGATTCGAGTAGTACGGCTGGGAGTAACCATACGAGTAGTATTGATTCGAGTAATATGGTTGCGAATACGTGTTGTATCGATAAGTGTAAGCCGGGCGTCGTTGATAAATCAGAGATGGTCTCGGTTGATAAATCACGACCCGGTTCCGATATGGCCGTGCGACCCATCGCCTTTGGGCGAAGGTGGTGACCGGCAAAATCATCAGCACGAAAAGCGCGAGGAACGCTGCTCGTCCTAAAGTCGAAACACTTGTTCTATTCATAATTCCTCCCGAAAATTTCAAAGGGTTTATGAGGAGAGATATGTTTACAAGCTTATTATACCGGCAGTTGTTAGCCATCAGCTTGCGGCATTGTTATAGTTGGGTTTCAGCGAAGTGATTGCGAAAATGTCTGCGGCGAACACAGAAACGAAACTGTCTGAGCGCGTTAAGGAAGTGCGATCGCGACTAATTGCCGCCGCAGACAGAAGTAATCGGTCGGTTGACGAAATCACTCTGGTGGCCGTCAGCAAGACGCACCCGGCCGAAGCCGTAAGTGAAGCGATTGCCGCGGGCCTCGACAACTTTGGCGAGAATCGCGTACAGGAAGCCGAGGCCAAAATTCCGGCAGTGGGCCGGACTGCAGCGCGCTGGCATTTGATTGGGCACTTGCAATCGAACAAAGCCCGGCGCGCGGTCGAATTATTTGACTGGATTCATTCGCTGGATTCTTCTGACCTCGCCGGGCGGCTTGATCGTATTTGTGTTGAGCTTGAGCGTCAGGAATTGCCGGTATTGATTCAGGTTGATTTGGGCCATGAGACAACCAAGACGGGAATCGGAGAGAGCGGCGTCAGCGAGTTGGTGGCAGTGGTGCGCGAGTGTCCACGTTTGCGTCTGATGGGTCTGATGACGCTGCCCCCGTTTTTTGATGAAGCCGAAAGCGTGCGGCCATACTTTCGCCGGCTGCGCGAGTTGCGCAACGATCTGAAAGCGAAGGGCGCATTTGGCGATCATCCTGGTGAATTGTCGATGGGCATGACCCACGATTACGAAATTGCAATTGAGGAAGGCGCGACGATGCTGCGCGTCGGGACGGCGATTTTTGGGGAAAGAGAAAAATAGATTCTCTGTGTCTCTGTGATTTCTCCGTGTCTCTGTGGTGAGAATTCCTCGGCAACATATCCACCACAGAGACACAGAGGATTCACAGAGGCACAGAGAAGAATCAAGATTTCCGAGGAACTAAAGTCCATCCATGCTGGCTCTTGCTTTAACTTATTCATTCATTCGTTGGGCCGTGATCGCGACAATCATGGCGGCGATTCTGCTGATCATTCTGCGTTCGATCTTCAATTACATCGACGTGAACCCATTCACCTGGCACGCGCGCAATGTTCGTCGCGCCACGGATCCGGTTATTGCGCCGGTGCGCAGAATGCTCATCGCATTTCGGCTCGATCCAAAGGTGGCGCCGTTTATTCTCATCATTTTGCTCATCGTGGTCGGCTATCTGATCGTGCAAATCGCCGGCACCCTGCTTAATACGATAGCCGGGATTTTCTTTGCCGTGACTGAGCGCAAGGCCAGCGCGCCTATCGGCATTGCCGGTTATCTCTTGTTTGGCTTTCTCGGTTTTTACACGCTGGCCATCTTTGTGCGCATCGTCCTGTCGTGGTTTGGAACAAGTTACGCAAACCGGCTGATGCGTTTCCTGATTCGATTGACTGAACCTCTCCTCGGTCCGCTCCGGCGCATGCTCCCGACGGTTGGCATGTTTGATGTTTCGCCGATCGTTGCCTTTTTGATCGTCTGGATCTGTCAGGCGGCGGTGGCCGCAACTCTTTTACATGGCTGGCCGATCAGCTTCTTTTGAAAACCTTAGATCGCACGGAGAACCGCAAACGTAGGAATGGTGGAGTTTGGATGTGGCACGCGCATCTTGCGAGTGATTCACGGGGCGGGACGCCCCTGCCACCAAAATCCCATTTACGATTTAATGCTTTACGATTTACTATTGGGCTCGAGTGATTCAGTTAAGCGAAGACGACCGTGGAATAACTTTTACGGTACGCATCGTTCCGCGGGCTTCGAGCAGCGAAATCGTCGGCGATCACGAAGGCGCTTTGCGAATTAGGATTGCCGCGCCGCCGGTCGAAGGAGCTGCCAATCGCGAGCTGATTCGCTTGCTGGCAAAAAGATTGAAACTGCCGCAAAATGCGGTGGAAATACTTTCGGGAGCAAGTTCAAAAAATAAAGTTATTCGCTTGAAGGGCGTCACTGCCACCGCCCTCGCGCCGTTGCAATTGAAATGGACGAGTCCCCCAAAGAAGAACTGACCTCGATCTCTCGATATCGCATTATCGAAAAGCTCGGCTCCGGAGGCATGGGCGAAGTCTATCTTGCTGAAGACACGCGCCTGGGCCGTAAGGTGGCGCTCAAACTTCTCGCCGAAGAACTCACCCAAAACCGCGATCGTCTAAGCCGCTTCGATCAGGAAGCATACGCCGCGTCGGCGCTCAATCATCCGAACATACTGACCATTTACGAGATGGGTGACGAAGGTGGTCGCCATTACATCGCGACGGAATTTATCGATGGACAAACCTTGCGGACGCATCTCTCCGGCGCGCCGATGGAGCTAACGGAAGTTCTTGACGTGGCGATTCAGATTGCCGGCGCTTTGGAAGAGGCGCACGCCGCGGGCATCGTTCATCGTGACATTAAACCCGAGAACGTGATGATTCGGCGCAACGGTCACGTCAAGGTTCTGGATTTCGGATTGGCGAAGTTGACTGAGCGCCCGATCGCAGACGATACCGACACTGAAGCGGTGACTCGCGCGCTGGTGCAAACCGATGCCGGAATGGTCCTGGGGACTTCGCAGTACATGTCGCCCGAGCAAGCGCGCGGCAAACCGATCGACGAACGCACAGACATTTGGAGTCTCGGCGTGGTCCTCTACGAAATGGCGACTGGCCGCGCGCCATTTGCCGGTGAGACAAAGACCGACGTTATCGTGGCGATTGCCAAGTCTGAGCCCGCGGCTTTGGCCCGCTTCGCCCCAAATGCCCCGCCGGAGTTTGAATGGATCGTCCTGAAGGCGTTGCGCAAAGATATCGATGAGCGGTACCAGAAAATAAAAGAACTCGAGTCTGATCTGAAGAAGCTCAAGCAGCGAATCGATTTCCAAAACGAGTTGGAACGCTCGATGTCTCCCGAGCAATACGCGTCCGCGATGAGTGGATTAGCGGAAACTGAGATTCACGCCACCGGACCGCGTTTGAGCACGCATTCGATGTCGCCACACGCTCTTCATACGAGTGTGGCTTCCAGCGCCATACAGACTCGCGCGTCAAGCGCTGAATACATCGTTAACGGAATCAAGCAGCACAAAAAGGTTGCGGCGATCGTCGCGGGGCTGGTCCTGCTGGCGATTGCCGCGTTCATCCTGCTTCCGTGGCGATCGAAAACGAAACTGACCGACAAGGACACGATTCTGATCGCCGATTTTCTGAATACGACAGGCGATCCGGTTTTCGATAAGACGCTGAAGCAGGCTTTAGCGGCGCAACTCGGGCAATCTACTTTTCTCAACATTTTTTCTGAAGATCGGGTCCGAGAGACGCTCAAGTACATGGATAAGTCGCAGGACACGCGGGTTACGAAGGAGGTAGCCAAGGGTATCTGTGCGCGTGAAGGAATCAAGGCGATGCTGCTGGGTACGATCTCAGTCGTGGGTTCGCGTTACTCGGTTGTGCTCGAGGCCGAAAACTCGCAGACCGGCGACACTATTGCGACTGAGCAATTCGAGGTTGATGGCAGAGAACAAGTGCTCAGTGCCCTGGGATCGGCAGCTTCGCACTTGAGAGAAAAGCTGGGCGAATCTCTGAACGACATTAAGAGATTTGACGCGCCGATCGAGAAGGTGACGACTTCATCACTCGAGGCTTTGCGTCAATATTCCACCGGGGTGGAACAACACTCGAAGCTCGATTATAAGAACGCTATTCTTCTGTATCAGCGAGCGATTGCGAGCGATCCTAATTTTGCGATCGCTCACGCGCGGCTGGCTAACTGCTATAACAACACCAATCAATTCGAAGCGTCGCGGATTGAATTTACGAAGGCGTACGAATTGGTTGACCGGGTTAGCGAACGCGAGAAGTTCCTCATCAGATCAAGTTACTATGGCGGCGTAACGGGACAGTGGGAAAAGCAGATCGAGGAACTCGAGACCTGGAAGCATACCTATCCTCGGGATTGGGAACCCCTGAATCTTCTCGCCAGCAAGTATTCGCTGGTCGGTCCGTTCGAGCAGGGGATAAAGGAAGGCAATCAGGCCATCGAATTGAACCCGAAGGATGCGCGCGCTTACGTTAATGTCGGCGTCGCGTTCATTGAACAAAATCGGTTTGACGAAGCCAAAGAGATGTTGCGCAAGGCCGAGAAGTTAAAACCGGAAAGCAGCAACATGCACATGCGCCTGTATCAGATCGCTTTTGTGCAAGGTGACGCCGCGACGATGAAGGAACAGATTGATTGGGCCAACGCGACCAAAAAAATCGAAGACGCTCTCATCTGGCAAGCCCGGGTCGCCGGCTTCTCCGGACAATTGAGCAATGCCGATAAGTTGAATGATCGCGTCATCGAGATGTTTCGCACCAGCGATGCGAAAGAGTCGATGGCTCAGACGATGCTGATGGAATCCGTGCGCGATGCGACTTTTGGCAATTGTGCACGCGTGGGGCAACTGGCGAAAGAAGCTTTAGCTTTGTCGCCGGAACAAGCTAATCTGGTTAATGCCGCTACTGCCTACGCTGCCTGCGGTCAGACTAAAGAAGCCCAAGCTTTGGTGGATGATTTGACCAAGCGGTTTCCGGTGGACACTCTGCTGAATGCGAATTCCATAGCGATTATTCGTGCCCAGGCTGCGTTGGGTCGAGGCGATGCCACCCAGGCAATTCAGCTGCTTGAGTCAGCCCGCAAATACGAAGTGTTCGGTGATTTCTGGCCGCAGTACCTGCGCGGCCAGGCCTATCTCAAAAACAACAATGGCGCGCAGGCAGCGGTCGAATTCAAGGTCATTCTCGATCACCGCGGTTGGTATCCTGTTTCACCGCTGTACCCTCTGGCCCAGCTCGGCTATGCGCGCGCGAACGCGTTGAACGGGGATAAAGATAAAGCGGCGGCGCGCAAGGCCTATCAGGATCTTCTGTTTGTTCTATGGAAAGATGCTGACGCCACGCTCCCTCCACTGGTGGCTGCTCGCGCTGAATACGAAAAACTCAAATAGTCGTCACGTTGCGGGCGAGGTGCGCTCCTGTCGGTGGTCTACCAAGACATAGAGAATCCATGGCGTTACAGAAGAGCGCGACTTATGAGACGAGCGCTGCCGGGTGGCGACCTAATTTCATTTAAGGTTTTTCTCTAGCCCAGGCGTTTACGCCTGGGTGAGAAACAGCGGGCGCTATTAAAGCCCCATTAATGGGGCTTTTGAAAATACCGCCTTTCATTCCCAGGCGTAAACGCCTGGGCTACGGAAAAGTCATCTAAATTGGGGCACTACTGTTGCTGGCTCAACTCCGCCAGCGACCGGTGTTGTGCTAATATTTGGCCCCTAAAACTCAATCAAATATCTGAAGTAAGGATCACTGATTTCCCATGTCCGGACATTCGAAGTGGCATTCGATCAAACATAAGAAGGGCGCGCTCGATGCCAAGCGCGGAAAACTTTTTACCAAGTTCATTAAGGAATTAACCGTCGCGGCGCGCACCGGTGGCGGGGATCCTGATGCGAACGCGCGTCTGCGTAAAGCTATTTCCGACGCCAAGGCCGGCAACATGCCGAACGACACCATCGATCGCGCGATTCGCCGCGGCACCGGCGCTGAAGAAGGCGTGAATTACGAAGAGATTACTTATGAAGGCTACGGGCCCGGCGGCGTCGCTTTATTGATTGAATCTGTGACCGACAATCGCAATCGCACGGTCGCCGAGATTCGTCACATCTTTTCAAAGAACGGCGGCAACCTCGGCGAGTCGGGTTCGGTCGGCTGGATGTTTGATAAGAAGGGTTATCTGGTTGTCGAGAAATCCGCCAGGGCCGAAGATGAACTTTTCGATCTGGCGATCGAAGCCGGCGCCGACGACATTCGCGACGATGACGACAATTGGGAAATCATTACTGCGCCTGACAGCTTCGAAGCTGTCCAGACCGCCATCAAAGGCGCTGGGATCACACCGCAGGTTGCCGAAGTCGAAATGGTGCCGCAGAACTACATCAAGCTGGAAGGCTCGCAAGCGAACCAGATGCTCAAGTTGATGGAAGCCCTGGAAGACCACGACGACGTGCAAAAAGTTTCGGCCAATTTTGATATCAGCGAAGCAGACATGGCCGCGGCGTGACGTTGCAAGATTTTTGCATTGCATGAAGTGTTAACATGCGATCAGTGAGTGAATCGAACAACACAGGCTCATTAGCTATATCGCCAGCACGATAGAAAAGATGCCCGACGAAATGGCCACGATCGCCCGGCAGTGCTGCGATTGCCTGGCCAATCCGGCTCATGACTGGTCGCCGGTTTTTGAATCCTCACCCGACCTGCTTTTCCATTAATTTGCAAAGTCGCGTAATCCTTTTGCTCGTACAGGAAGCCAAACATTTCCGCGCTCCCTCTTGCGCAATGCTGTACACTCTGAAGCCATTGTGCGCGTTCTGGGAATAGATCCGGGCAGCGAGAAAACCGGCTGGGGTGTCGTTGAGGGAGATAGCGGCGGCCAGCGCTATCATCTCGTCGAGTTCGGTGTCGTGAAGCTGTCATCTTCGGCGACGTTTGCTTCGAGGCTTTTGAAGATCAGCCGGGCACTCCAGGAAGTTATCGATCGATTGAAGCCCGACGCCTGCGCCATCGAGGAGGCTTTCTATTCTGTTAATCCCAAGGTCACTCTAAAGTTGGGCCAGGTGCGCGGCGTGGTTCTGCTGGCGGCTGAAAGCGCCGCTTTGGAAATCGGCGAATATTCCCCGCGCCGCATAAAGCAGACGGTTGCCGGCTATGGCAACGCCGAGAAGCAACAGGTTCAGGAGATGGTGCGCCTGCTCTTGTCTCTGCGCACAGTACCGGAACCGCACGACGCGGCTGATGCACTCGCGGTCGCTATTTGCCACTTTCACCACGCGGGAGTGAGTCAGCGATTGATCGCAGCCGAAGCCCGCACCAAATTCAATCCGATTGCGGTCGCCACTCGCCGCCGCGCGTAAGCGTACGAACGCCTCCGGCGTGCTTGTATTTTTTTAAGCCCGTTTTCCGCGCCCCGCAAGTAAGCGGCCTTTTCAACCTCTCTTTGAGGAAGAGGACGAGTATGTCTGCGCCTACAACCAAGAAATGGATTGGAAATCGGCCAGGGTATCGTGAAACAGGAGCTACGCCGTATGCGGCTTTGCCGCGCTGTTTATCTGATTTGCGGGCTCTGCTGCTCCGATGTGCGGTAAGACTCTGCCTTACCGGTCGATGTCCCAATAATTATTCGCGAGGCTACGCCTCGCGAGGAGGTGCAACACTCTTTCTCATTACGATCTTGCTTACCTGTGCGTTTGCCCAGGCGCAAAAGCCTCGCGTTCCACCGGGAGGACACCTCGCCGTAATTGCGGATGAGAGGCTCGCTGCCTTGCGCAGCGCGCCTGATCCTTCCGCCCGTCTGCTTCGTCGCATAAGTCGCGGTCGCTTCGTCTCAATTCGAGGCTCGAGCCGCAGCCGCGACGGTTTGCTCTTCTATCAAGTCGCGGTCACGCGCCGGACGTCGGGCTGGCTGCAAAGCGAGGCAGTGATCTCGTCATGGCGTTCCGGCGACGATGATCGTTTGGTCCGCCTGCTTGAAGGCGGAGACGAATTCGAACGCGTAGCGCGAGCAAAAATATTTCTCGATCTATTTCCTCGCTCACCCCTCCGCCCGAAAGTCCTTCTCATCTATGGCGATGCTGCCGAAGAAGCTGCTGCGAAACTGTCGCGCGAAGCCGAACGCCGGTTCGAGCGACGCGAATTGCCGGCCGGCGGCGCGCCTGAGTTTAGTTACTACCTGAACTACAGCAGCCTCGACCGCTATAACCGTCAGGCAGTAACTTTCACCTTCGATCGCACCAACAAAAAATTCCACTACGAAGGCTGGGCCTGGCGCGAGATCGTTCGGCGTTATCCCAAGAGTTCCGAAGCGACCGAAGCGCAGAAGCGACTGAACCTCTCGTCGAAGTAACCTCCTCTAGTGCCGCCGGCATTCCAACGTTTGCTTCTTATGCGTCGACGAATCTCGTCCTTGTACACCTGGCCGATGAAGATGTTTCCGCCTCCCCTTCTCGCGCTCTTAACAATTCTGCTGAGTGTCGGGTTCTATTTTGATCCAACCGAACTTTTCCCTGACGGCGCCATCGGGTTATTGTTGCTCGCGGCGGTAACCGCACTCTTTGCCTGGCAGTCCATGCGGATGAAATTTGTGAGCGTCGATTCGACTAATCTTTATGTGGCCGGCTATTCGAAATCAGTCGTAATCCCCCTCGCCGCAGTTAAGTTTGTTTACTATTCCGGGTTGGTTATCATTCAGCTGAAATCACCTTCGCCGTTTGGCGAAACAATCGCCTTCATGCCCACCTGGGGTAATGGGGTTCGTTTGCTTTTTCGCAGCCGCTCAATCGTCGAAGAGTTACGCGAAATGGCAAAAGACGCCGCCCTTCGACAAGGGACCAGTGAATAAATCCGGCGCTGACGAGAATCTTTGTCTGGTAGGATGGACGCCGTCCGAGATTTGTTCGTAATGGAGGATAAGCTCGTGAGTTCAAATACCAACAGGTCCATCCGTTTCGAAAAGGCCGTGCCTCAGTTCACGGTGCCCGACCTCGTGGTCACAGCCGAGTACTACCGGGACATTCTCGGTTTCCAAATAGCAGGTTATTGGGACGGGGAGCAAGTTACTCAAACTCCCGAGACACCTCCCGTGTTTGCGATCATTTGGCGCGACGACGTCCAGATTTTTTTCAGTCGTGCCGACCAATCCGACGTGCGAACGGGTCGGGCCGACGGCGCTTATGATGCATTCTTCCAGATCATGGGAGTTGACGAACTCGCGGCCGAATTGCAGACACGGGGTGCTGAAATCATTGACGGTCCAGAGACTCGTGTCTACCAACAGCGTGAGCTGGTCGTCGCAGACTGTAACGGATTGGTTCTTTGCTTTGCGGAGGACACAAGCCAACGCACGTCATAGAGCTCTCAGCGAGTAAGACTCAGGCGACAATTGGTTTTTGAGAGAGTCTTCGAACTGCTCAAGTTCGCGGACAGCTTCCATTACGACGGAGGTCAGAGCTTTTGGGCTTGGGTTTATTTTTTGGACTAGAAGCCAGGGCTTAGTTTAGATTCGTTTTCGCTTCCAACGTTTCACGGATAATTTGCCGTGCCATTTGCTCTCTCGTCGGTTTTTCCTGCGCACTGCCTGGAAAGCGCCGGATAACCTTGCCATTCTCGTCGATCAATAGATGTGAGGGGACAACCATCTTTCTTAGCGCTGGCAAAACGCTATCTTTGCTGCCTTGCCAATAATAACTTCGTCCTGCGTCACACAGTCTATTGGCGTAACGGAAAAACTCTTCTTTGGAACTTTCCGAAACAAAGGAAACTACAAAGAACTTGACTTGATGCGATTCCGCTTCACTTCTGATTCTTTCAATCAAGTCAGTTGAGAGTTGACACATTTGGCACTTGGGATCTTCTATTGAAAGGAGCATGAGACTCTTCTCAGAAACATGAGGGAAGGGTTCACCCTTTTCGTTTCTCAACTCGCTCAGCTCAATTTTCTCCCCTTCCCTGGGGCCGGCCCACGTGATCGTTTGGTTTTGCCGGACCGACTCATAATTGAATCTCCACGCTGCCAGGTAGGGCTTTGCGAGACTCACCAGGAGGGCGACCGCGATTGTCAGTACCACACAACCAGCGGCAAAGATCAGGTTCTTTTTCCGAGTCATAGATTAAAGGGTCTTTTCAGCGACTTGTTTTTTTTCGTCGCGATATTTTGTCACGCACGCGCCCAACAGGCCGAGCCTGAGTCGGACACGGGTGTAGGGCTTTTGAACCTCATGAATATAACTGCCGATAACGTCCTCATGCTCCAATAACTCAGGCGGCAGCACGATAATATCGCTGGCGCCGGCGAAATCCTTGCCGTGATTCTTCTCTTGATCCTTCGCGTTATCGGCGCGGTTAATAGCCTTAACGGCCTCCTGAAAAACCAGAATTGCCTCATCAGGCAAGAGAGTCGCGTAGCGCCTGACGAGACCCAGGTAGAGATTTACGCCCGCAAACGGGTCATCCATATTAGGCAGTTTTCGGCGCGCATCATTTACCAGGTCGAAGGCAAAAGATTGCATAGGGTCGGAAGAGTCGGCTTTAGACACTTTGCGCAGGATTGCCTGGCTGATCTGGATTTCAAGTTCCGGTAGTAGACTGGTTGGTGTTTTTTCGATTAGCCGACTCGCGCCACCGAAATCCTGGGTTTCGAGACGTTGAAGAACAGCATTCAAGGCATTAGCCTGGCGCGTTGCTCTCCAAAAAGAATCGTCATTATCTGTGCCCATCGCCCGTTTTGTTTCTTCATTCATATGGTCCAACAACTCGAGCGCCCGTTCGAACTTTTTTTCTTTCCCTAGTTTCCCGACGGCCAGACTGAAATAGAATGCCTTCTTCTGCGGGTTCGCCGCGTCCTCTCCAGCTTGGATCAACTCCTCCAAAGTCAGATCTCCGCTACTCTTGGAGAGTTCGTCCAGCAAAGACTGCGTTGGGTCTGTGCCTGGAACTGCCTGACACAAACTTGACAACTGGTCTAGCTGAGGAGCCAACGGCGCTTGATTCGGCAAGTAGGAACTGATTACGGGGCTCAGCCCCCTCCGAACTATGTTGAGCCGGCAGGCCTGGCCCCGCTGTTCTGGAGAAAGTTGGTTTTGTTGGGCGAGAGCCGAAAGTCGCACGAGTCTATCTATGAAAATACTCAGAACGTACTTCTTTGAGCTATCCGACAAGAAGTCAACTTCTACGGTGCTGGACTTTGGCGACGTTAATAGAGCCAATGATCCGATCGACTGCAAGTCGTCAACCTGCTTTGCGAACTCAAAGACCCTTAACAGGAGATCTTCAGAGAGCTTCTTGTCTTTGCGTGCCACGAACAGGATAACGCTAAGAAGCTTCTCGTTCTCGCTGGGTCTTTCGATGTATTGCAAAGCAGCAGTTGCCATCTCAACAGCCAGGCTGGGGTTTGTTGAAACCACGGCCAACGCGGCATCCGTGAAAGCAATAGAGTTTTGCAAGCGGTGGCCAGGTTGAGCTTCGCTTTCCGCTTTGAGCTGCCTGGTAATCTGTTCCGTTAACGTTGGATCTATTTGTTCGCTTAAAGGGAGTAACTTTCGGAGAGACGCCATCTTCTCGTCTTTCTCATTTCGACTATCGACGAGAGCTGGGGATGCCTGGTCAATCGCGTCTTTAAGAAACTTCTTCGAGACCGTGGGCTTATCAACTTTCCAGATCCTGGCAAGGTTGGCGTAGAGAGAGACTCGTTCGCCTGAAGTTAACTTAGGCTTTTCACTCAATAAGGCATTGTTCAGTCTTTCGATTTGCTCGTCGCGTTTTGAAAGAAGCGGGGAGGCGTCCGGAACGGGAGCTTTAGAGGTTGGGTCCTTCTTTTGTCCATACCCAAAACCGATAGACAAGACTACCAAAGCAGCGCTCATCAATTGCCTAAGCATACGCGCATTCCACCGTCGGGAGATTACTTTGTAGATCCCGCGGTTGTTCGTTCGGTAGCCGGAACCTTCGAAGGAGTCGCTTTCAGCATCTCGCTCGAAACGACCTTATCCTGGGATTTTACTACTCGATGATGGCGCTACCCTGACATGCATTACAGGGGGGACACAGTTCGATATAGTCGCTGGTAAAAGCGCAGCAATGCGTCTCGATGATGCAGCCCGCAGACTTGCATAGCTGCCCACTTGCGCACTCACGAGAGCCATCGTCAGCGAAAACGCGGCGTGTTAGCACTGTGCCAGTGTCCGAAATCCCGATCACAATGCCAAGTAACAAAGACGCGAGAAGGAGCTTCAACTTCCAGCTGTTTCGAATCATTTGTGAGTTTCTCCTATTTTGAGTCTTCAAAATGCCGGCGAATACACTGAATGAATGCGGACTAACCTGTTTGAGTCGGAGTCTCTTGCCAATTCGCGCAAAAAAACTGCCATAAAATACAATTCAAACAATTGAATGTCAACGCAAATTGTTGGAACTGTCGTTAGCACATCATATGTCCGGTGGAGTTAGCACATGAAGTGTCCGCTTTGGGCGATGTAGGGCTTTCGCTTTCCTCACGCTTCGCTCGTCTTCGTTACATGAAAACGTTTATGGATCAAAACTGAAGTTATTGGATCAGAAGAGCTATGTGGGTCAAAAGCCTTTGGCTGGAGCAACCTGAACTCGAGAAAAAATTGAGTTCACAGGCATTTCTGCTAGAATCCGCCGCATCACTTTTTCATTGAAGCGACTGTCGCTCTCGCTTCGCCTCCGTCAACTGCAATGACCGAAAGGGGTCTGTCAATGAAGAGATTCAAGAATCCGCTGGCATTAACAAGTTTGGCTTTGTGCTTGTGCGCTGCGGGACTAGTTACTTTTGTAACAGTGTACGCCGCGCCGCCGCCGGGCACGATTCAAGCTTGCTATAACGATACGAACGGTAATCTTCGGCTCGTCGGCTCTCCGAGCGATTGCCGCAACCACGAAACCGCAATCAGTTGGAACACGGCAGGACCAGCGGGACCTCCGGGACCAGCGGGACCAGCGGGACCAGCGGGACCAGCGGGACCAGCAGGACCTCCGGGACCCGGCGCGAACATAACAAGCTTCCGGCACTCGCGCACAGTAGGGAACACGTGCGGACCGGTATCCAACCCCAACCATTTCACTTACATTGATAACCCCACGATAAACGGTGATCCGAACGCGATTGTCTTTGTCACGGCGATTGTCGGCATCAAGGGCGATCTGTCGAATACCAATGGGAATTCAAATTGGTATCTGACTTACACGGGAGCGGCGGGCTTCGGAACGTGCCCGGCGAACCGTTGGATCATAGCCGGCGGAGATGTCGAGGTCGTCGCCAGCGGACAATTCAACGTGATGATAGTTGGTCCGTAAGCGGACGGCTTTGTGGAGTCAGTACCGTCCGCGTCAGCGGATCGGATCAGGAAGCCAGTTGGATTAGTAGAAGCACTCTTATCCCATTCGCTTACGCGAATGGTACTGACTCCAAACCACTCGAAAGCGGTCTGCGCCGCAGCGAGTTTAGCGTGGCCCTCCCAACAAAACGCCGCGCGACGGACTGCAACTGCTGCCGTGTCCGCGACTGGCGCCGATTGAGATTGCGGTTCCGAGCAGCATGGCCGGCCAGCGACTCTCTCGCCGTTGGCCCTCGCGAATTTCCGGGGTGCGGGCGCGCGCGGTCCGCTCACGTTCCTGAGTGCGTGTTTCGGAACTGGAGACCGATGAAGTATTCGCCGGCTGGGAAGTATCCGCCGGCTGCGTGACGCGGCGCGGCCGAGTCTGTGAGCCAACAGGAACTGCCAGAGCAATCAAAGTCGGGAAGAGTAAGGCCAGAATACAAGTCCTTCTCATTTCAATTTGCCTCCTCTAGTTGGCGGCGGGCAAGAGTGAATTATTCAGGAGAGGGTTGGAGCATGCATCAACTTATCTCTACTAGTCAAGGAAAATTCTGGCGGGTCTTGCCGGAATTTGAATGGCTTTTCCGCAGCCCAGGCGTTCACGCCTGGGAATGAAAAAAGAGTTAGTTTCAAAAGCCCCATTAATGGGGCTTTAATAGCATCTCCTGTTTCTCACTGGGCTGGAGAAAACTTCACGATGAAACCAGGTCACAACCTTCTGGCGCACAGTCCATGACTCTGCGGATTTCTTTGCGGCTCTGCGCGTTTGCGTGACAAACTGAAACGCAAGTAACTATGAGGATGTCGAATATTCTTTTGGTGCTTTGCATCTGGTCCGCTGCTTTCGCTCAGGAAAGGATACCGAGGTTCACGGACTATCCGGCGCGGGTCACGCAAACGAAATCATCGATCAAGGTTAAGGTTTACAGCACGACTGATACTTCATGCTTTCGCACGATGCTGCGGCAGACTGCAAAGCAGGGCGTCAGATTCGCCGGACACTACGCCATCGATTACTGGGGTTGCGGAACGAACTGTGCGCGCATCGGCATTGTCGATCTCAACAACGGCCGGGCTTATGTCTCTCCCTTCTATGTCGCGATTGCCGGTGGTGGGCAGCACAGATCGATCAAAACTGAGGCCGGGAGCCGCCTGGTGCTAGTCAACGACCCCGAAGTGGTTCGTGAAGAGTATGGGGATCCAGCGCCCGAAGAGTTTGCGCCCAGCTATTTCCTTTGGACGGGCAAACATCTGTTGCCAATCCGCGCAGGCAAGGTCGAAAGCGTTGAGCCAAAACGCGCCTTCGAACCATGCTCAACGAACAGCAATTGACAGGATTTACATGATTCACAAAATTGGAGAAGAGCGATTAGCTTCTTGCTCTTAATCTTGTCAATCCTGTTAATCCCGTCTATTGAATTCGCAAACTAACAGTTTGCGTTACCTTGGAGGAAACCATGGCCGACAATCCGAATCAAATAGTCTCACTTAATGAAAATGAAAAGGCTTCGGTGGTTGAGAAAAAAATCACCTGCCCATTTGTCGGCAGTGCCGTCGCCCAGGGCGACCTCGGTGTGCGAAACGAAGCCAACAACCCTCTGGCCAGCATTGAAGATCTTCGTGCGCTGGGCAACATGGGAGGCGGCGACCTCGGGGATTTGCTCGTCTTTTTCGCCGAGGGAAACCATGCCTTCATGCGCGGAGCCGATGGCAATCTGAACGCGCCGGCGCCGGCCAATCTTTTTTCGCTCGAGTTGCCGGGATCGCAAGGTTCGCATCCGGGGCACAGCGGCATTCTTCAGGGCGATCCGGAAGCCCTCGACTCAGGTCGTTTTAGTCAGCCGGATTTCGAAAGACTGTTGAGTCACGCAAAGGATGGCGTCATTAGGCGATCAGATGTTGGCCGCTTCATCGCCGAGAATCTCATGCGGGATCCGAAATCGAAAGTAGCAGATTTGAATACGGCCGAACTCCTCGCCGGCGACGTGTTGAATCTGGTAGAGACCGCCGGCTCGGCTTTGGCAAGTAAGCTGTTCGGAGCCGATAAAGGCGGCGGCGCGACGCATCGAAATGTTGAAGAGAAACTCACGAAGATTGGCGGCGAAAACAATTTGGTTGGCTCCTCCGGCGAGTTTGGACTGCTTTTCGCTTTTCTTGCGAACAAGCCGGGTGCAAAGAAAATTCACGGCGAGCCCGCAGTAGATGTCGATGATCTGAAGACGATGTTCGTGGACAAGCGTCTTCCCAGCGGTTGGGAAACGTGGAAGAAATCACGAATTGATTGGGTGACAAACACGACCGGTTTGCTCGTGAGCGCCGCGAAGGAATATCGAAGACTCAAGTCTCAATGAAGCGGTGACGGTTGCAGATTATTTATCCACAGATTACACAGAGAGATCTGTGTAACAAGTCTGGAGAATCTTGTTTTTCCAACAAAGTTTTGCGGCCACACAAATCCCGTAGGGATGAAATGTTTATAG
>Ga0070703_10000396_pt1 | contig 18210 bp, 14 predicted proteins | sample KBSK5251metaG_FD_65453 | JGI IMG/M metagenome (GOLD analysis project Ga0070703, IMG submission 65453) | Corn, switchgrass and miscanthus rhizosphere microbial communities from Kellogg Biological Station, Michigan, USA - KBS K5-25-1 metaG | ecosystem: Host-associated > Plants > Roots >... | reverse complement strand
TGTTGGCAAAGCCGGACGGCACACGCGAGCTGGCTGAAGGGCACAACCGCTTAGCGGTAGGAAAGGCTGTGTAGAGATTATCTCAATTAGATTAATGTTCGGGGCGTGCCTGGCCTCAGAAGTTCCGAGCCAACGCTGGAGCTGCGCAGCGGCAACATATTTGTAGAACAACGCCGCGAATTTGATTCCCAGCTCCGGAGGAGCGGCACGCTGGGTCACCCATAAATGGGCTTAAACAAAACAGAGACTGTTCGGTTTCTACAAATATTCCGTGCCCAACGGCACTCAAGATAAGTTTACTCTCGCTTCAATTTCTTCGAACGCTCACAGCCTGACTTTAAGGCAAGTCGCTTCAATCTGCTTTCTTTTGCAGCAACTGGACCGAGCTGTCGTTGATTTCGAATTGCTTGTTTTTCAAGAGACTGATCATTTCGGCTCCCGCCAGAAGCACCGGTCCATAGCCGTGCGCTGCGAAAGCGCTGGTGGGCCGAAAATAATAGAACGCCGGATCAAAGGCCATGCCCGTCCCGACGCACGTTCCTTCGACTTGTCCACGCGGATTTATTTTGGTCGAGACTGCATTCCACGCCAGCAGGGTCATCGGCGCATAAGCGAGCGGATCGATCCAACCACGATTAATAGCGCGCGCAAAACCGTAGGTATAGATCGCGGTTGCCGATGTTTCCAGATAAGAGTCTTCGCGATTCAGCAACTGATGCCAGAATCCCGATCCGGACTGGTAGGACGCCAGACCTTTTGCATGCGCTTTGAGCAGTTGCAGAATTGCCGGCCGCGACGGATGGTTTTCCGGCAAGACGTCCAGCAGTTCCACTTCGGTCATAAAGGCCCAACCGTTGGCCCGCGCCCAGTAAAATTCAGGATGCTCAGTCATACCTTCAACCCAACCGTGAAAGAAGACTCCTTTCTCCTTATTGAACATCCGCTTCGCGAAACTCAGAACCTGGCGGCAGGCTTCGTCATAGTATTTGGTTTCGCCCGTAAGCTTTCCCATCTGGGCGATGGCCGGCACGCTCATGAAAAGATCATCGAGCCAAATGGTCTTCGGTTGTGGCCGGTTACGCGCGAGGGTCCCATCCTGCAGACGGAACTCTTTGGTCATGATGTAGTTGATGTGGCTTTCGATTAGCGGCTGCAGATTGGCTTTGCTCCCGTTGCGCTTGGCCTTGATCATCGCCGCACACATGGCCCCGCAATCATCAAGCGCCCGCGGCTGTAACAAGTTTCTCAAAGGCAGCTTCGTGCCCCAATCCGCGTGCGCTTCAGTCGTGCTGCGAAAATAAGGCGCCGAGTCAGCTATGAACTGCAGACGCTTCTCAGCGTAGTCACGGAAGCGTGGATCACCCGTCGCCTGGCTGGCCAGCAACATGCCCGCATAGGCCACGCCCCATTCATAACTAACAATGCGAAAGTCGCCAGGCTTCAAACTAGTATTTTCATCTATGCGAGTCAGGTCCGAGAGCACCTCGCCGGTTTTTGAATTAACAAAAGCAGCCGGCGTGACTTCGTCCAGATAACCATGAACGCGGTTCAGGACCGCGGCGATCTCCTCTGATTTAGCGATGCCATACGGCACCGGATAGTTTGGCTTCAACTGGTGCAGAGGAGTGTTGGAATCTGTCTGCGGTGCTTGCTGCGAGACAACGGTTTGGCAGAAGAGAACCAACAAGAGAAGCAGAGTTATTGTCTTCATAGTCAAGTCGTTTAGTTTTGCTGAGCATCTTAGACTCAGCAGCATGTCAGAGCAATGGAGTCAGTACCATCCGCGTAAGCAGATGGGATAATCCACAACTCCTGGAGGCTTCCTAATCCATGTCGGTGGTAACCGGTCTGCGTTCCTGCAGGATCTCGCTAATAGTTCGTCGCGAGACGCCAAGCAAACTGGCAAGCTTATCTTGAGTCAATCCCGCTGCCGGCAGAACGTCTTCGCGCAGGATCTCTCCGGGATGGGTCGGTCGTCGCTTTCTGTTGTTCGATGAATTATTGGGCATTGCACTCAAATCCGCCTTCGGTGTTGACCCTCAAGATTATCACTAATAAAGTTTGACTCTACTGAATCGCGCTCTGTATAGTCACTGAGCCCCATCGATTCTCACCATTTAGGTACTTAACCCGCCCCGACCATTTACCAGCAACAGGAGTTATTATGATTCACAATTCACGGATCACACCCTTAATGCTCGTCCTGTGCCTGTTAACGGCACTGTATCCTCATTCGATTTTCGGAACAGCTGACGAAACGTTTTCGACCCAGACAAAACTGGTCGATCCTAATCCAAACGAAGTTGGTAATTACGGCGTCGCCATTGACGTCGACGGCGACACCGCCGTGGTAACGCGATTGGCAAATTTCTTTACCGGAGTGCCAGGCGCCGCCTTTATCTATGTCAGACAAGGATCGAGTTGGACGCTACAGCAAACTCTTAGCGAACAGGATAACGAGCCCAACGCGGATGACGGTTATGGCTTCTCAGTCGCGCTAAAGGGCGACACGCTGGTTGTCGGCGCGATCGGTGATAGCACTGCCGCATTCAACTCGGGCGCAGCTTACGTTTATGTTCGAAATGGAACGACTTGGACATTTCAGCAAAAGCTCACGGCCGCACAGCCTGTTTCCAATTCTAATTTCGGGATATCGGTTGATGTCCTTGAAGACACTGTTGTGGTAGGCGCGCATCTGGCTGATTCTGCATACGTGTTTCATCGCGATGCGGGAGTTTGGACTCAGCAACAACAGTTGCTTCCCAGTGGTGGACCAGAGCAGTCTTTCGGGTTGAGTGTGTCGATTAGCGGCCAAACGATTGCGGTGGGCGCCGCGAGCTTCTCTGAACCTGGCGCGGAATTTTCTGGAGCAGTTTATGTGTTTGTAAACAACGGGTCTGAATGGATCCAACAACAACGATTCACAGCTCATGACGTCGCGGCTGACCAAAACCTGGGATTCACCGTCGCGATTAGCGGTGACACAATCGTCGCTTCGGCGCCGGGAGAGAGCGTTGGAGCGCATTCGAAAGGCGCTGTTTATATCTTCGAACGAAACGGCATGACCTGGGACCAGAAGAAGAGGTTAGTAGAACGATCTGGCGCGAAACTCGATTCCTATGGTGTGCGAGTCGCCATCGATGGCGACACTGTTGTGATAGGAAGCAGCAACGACAGCACAGTGGCACAATTCGCCGGCGCGGGTGACGTATATGTTCGCAGCGGGAATGCCGGCTGGTCTCTTAAGTATGTTTTGACGGCCAACGACGGCGGCTTTCTCGATCTACTCGGTCAAACTGTGGCGATCAGCGGAAACACGATCATGCTCGGCGCACCGCAGCAGAACAATCTGAAAGGCGCAGTCTACATCTATCAGTAGGACCAACCACTCGTTCTCTGTCGGGAGGCAGTGAACCGAAACCAGATGTAATGTCGGATACCCGGCGTGCTGTCCCGTTGAACGATGAACCAGGGGTCGAACGATCCAGCCTTCTTTGTTCAGCGCGTCACCTATGGATACGGGGAACACTCTACGTCCGGCTCTGCCACTCCGATGCGCGGTAAGTCTCTGACTTACCGGAGAACTCCTACTTATTCAAACCGGCGTCTAAGACCGCCGCCATCTTTTAGGAGGGACGCCCCGGTAAGTCAAAGACTTACCGCGCATCGGCGTGGCAGAGCCAGAGTTCACGAAACACCCAAGCCTTGACACTCGTAGCGTGGCGCAATATCTTGGCGTCGCCGCATTTGAAGACAAGGGCACTCGCCCACAACTTAAGTGAACGATCCACGTTCGCTGCTTCAAAAACTAGACCCGTAGGAGGTACGGATGATGACCAGGCTTCTTCGTTCCAGCTCACTGGTGTTGTTGCTTCTGCTTTCGCTTTCCTTCGGCGCATTCGCTCAATCAAAAAGAGGTGCTGCCGACAAAGGCACGCTCAACAAAGAAACTTTCATGGACATGGAGAGCGTCACCAATCCGGCCATCTCTCCTGACGGCCGACAAATCGTTTTCACTCGATCGTGGGTTGATAAAGTCAAAGACGAGCGCGTCAGCAATCTTTGGATCGTCGATGTCGATGGCGCGCGCGCGAGAGAGCTTACCAGCGGGACATGGCGCGATAGTCAGCCGGTTTGGTCGCCCGACGGCAAGCGTATCGCCTTTCTCTCTGACCGCGACGGCACGAATCAGTTGCACGTCCTTTGGGTGGACACGCGCGAGGCCGCTCAACTTACTCACCTCGAACAAGCGCCCGCAGGAATCAACTGGTCGCCGGACGGCAAGTTAATAGCCTTCACTGCTTTTGAAGCTGACAACGATCCAATCCTCGCAGTTAAGCTGCCCGAGAAACCGAAAAATGCGCAGTGGGCGAAACCTGCCGTGATCGTTAACCGTTTGGCCTGGGCCGCGGATGGACGAGGGCCTCTGCCGCAGGGCTTCACGCAGGTTTACACGATCGACTCGGTGCTCGGAGGCACGCCGCGCCAGATCACTTCGGGCAAGTACAACGCCAGCGCACCAGAATGGTCGGCCGACGGAAAAACGATCTATCTGTCCTCGATTCGAAAGCCGGATGCTGAATACCTGCGCGGTGACAGCGAGATTTATGCGATCGATTTGAAAACTCTTGAGGTCAAAGCTCTGACCACCCGCGTCGGCCCCGACGGAAACCCGCAAGTCTCGCCCGATGGCCGACTCGTCGCCTACACCGGATACGACGAGCAGAAGTTTACCAATCACGTGGCCAGTCTCTACCTGATGGATAGCGCAGGTGGAAGCAAAAAACTTTGGGCCGGCAAGCTGCCGAGTTCTCCGACAGACGTGCGCTGGGCCGCGGATGGGACGGGCGTTTACTACGACATGGAAGAGAAGGGTTCGTCGCACATCTATTTCATCTCGGTTGACGGAAAGACGCGGCAGATAACCCAGGGCACCGGAATCATCGATGCTTACTCGATGGCGAACAATGGACAGATTGCCGGAGTTCGAACGAGCTTCAAAGAGCCCGGCACACTCGTGACCTTCAACGTGAAGGACCCGATGAATGTGAAAAAGCTCGTTGACGTTAACGAGGACGTTCTGGCCGGCATCAGGATGGGCGATGCCGAAGAACTTTGGGTCACCTCGAAAGACGGATTGAAAGTGCAAGGATGGCTAATCAAGCCGGTCGATTTCGATCCGGCAAAGAAGTACCCGATGGTCCTTTGGATTCACGGCGGACCGTGGTCGATGTACTCAGTGGCGTTCAATTGGTCGTTCCAGAATTTCTCGGCGAATGGGTATGCAGTTTTGTATATGAATCCGCGCGGCTCGACCGGTTACGGCCAGGACTTCGTCAACGGGATTCAGTATTCGTATCCGGGCAAAGACTACGACGATTTGATGGCGGGCGTTGATGCCTCGATCGCGAAAGGATGGATCGACGACAAGAACCTGTTCGTGTGCGGCGGCAGCGGCGGCGGCGTGCTGACCGCTTGGATAGTGGGTCACACCGATCGGTTTACTGCTGCGGTTTCGATGCGACCGGTGATCAACTGGCACTCGTTTGTCGGGAATACGGATGGCCCGAACTGGTACTACCAGTTCGACAAGTACCCGTGGGAAGATCCGATGCAGTACGCGGTGCGCTCGCCGCTGCACTACGTGGCCAATGTGAAGACCCCGACGATGGTCATGACCGGCGAAGCGGACTTGCGCACGCCGATCCGGCAGAGCGAAGAGTTCTACCGCGCCTTGAAGATGTTGAAGAAAGAGACCCTGCTGGTGCGGATGCCGGACGAGTATCACGGCTGGCGACGACCGTCGCACCAGTTGCTACAGCAGCTCTATCTTATGGCGTGGTTCGAGAAGTACAGCAACAAGAATAAGAGTGTTCCGGTGGATACGAATAATTCGCAGAAGTAGGGTGCGACGAGCTTTCGATTACCAGTGGTTCCGTGACTGGAGCGCAAGCGTCTCGCTTGCTGCTTGAGGCAGTCAGTGCTTGCAAGCGAGGACGCTTGCGCTCCAGTCGAGCCACTCGGGAGTCGTGACCTGATTTCATCGTAGGATTTTCTCTAGCCCAGGCGTTTACGCCTGGTGAGAAACAGCGGGCGCTATCAAAGCCCCATTAATGGGGCTTTTGAAACCATCGCCTTTCATTCGCCAGGCGTAAACGCCTGGGCTCCGAAAAATCGCAAGCCCGATACCCGGTATCCGGGTATCGATTTCTCCCGGACCTACAGAAACTTCACCTTCTCCAATTTATTACCTAACTTATCGCAGAGCGTTTTCGCGTGGTCGCCCGCGGCCATTATGAACAGCATGTAGCTCTTATGGCCGAGCTTCGCGAACGTCGTGGCTACGATCGTGTCCTGCGTATGCCCGTTCACATCAGAGGGGTTCTTCTTCACATCCGAGAGACCGACTGCTTCCATCTGCTGTTTTATTACACCCCACACGTCGTTGTCAGATTCGATTGCCTCACTGGCAAGGTTGACAGTTCGCCAAAAGAGAGACGGGATAGCCATATCTACCTCCTTCTATGCCGCGCCACCAGGGCGCCTGCGACTCATGCCCGGTAAGAAGTCCGTATATTAGCAACGGCTCTTTGTACCAGCCTGCACGTCCACCACACCGGGACAGGTGCGGCGCCGATATCAGTTGGGGAAAGGGGAGCGGTTTGTATATCACGGATCCAAACAGAATAGGAAAGCGATCAGGCTTACGATTTGTGCGATTCTCGAAGAGGCAGCGTGCGGTGAGAAGTACCGAACTGAATCGCACAGATCCTTTCTATTGCGGAAGCGAAGCTAGAATATTAAAATCCCAATGTTGAAATTCAAACGATCAGCCCGCGAGGGATCGATTCTCACGGGCGACTGGCGCGAATAGTCAGAATCGGCTGTTCTCCGACTTCTAGCTTGAGCGAGCAACCTCCTATGACTTCCTCATTAAGTGTAAAAAGTTGCAAGTGCGATAAGTCGGGCGGATGCGTGATAGTCCAACGGAGTAAGCCGGCCTTCGATCGATTCGCTCGCGTGCTGCGTGCAATGAATTAACATAGCCGCGGCTTAGGTCCTCAACCAAACATACGCTTCCCGATGAGCCCACAAGAGGCACCATTTCTCGATAGGCCTCCGGAAACAGCGGATTCTCCCGTGTTGCTAATACCGTGCGGAGCGACTCACGCAACTGTCCGACAGGTGCAAGAGTTTATCTGGGAACGGTTCCGCGTGCAGTCAGCTATTTGGCCCCTAACGGATCTTCCCACCTCCGCTCAACTCGGTAACGAGAAACGGTTCATGGTAATCATTGCCGGCCCGGAAATCGGCCCGCGCGAAAAGTCATCGAAGAAACCGAGGGGCCTGATTCAAACTGTTGAGCAGATTTGCCGCATGATCGCCGACAGCCCAAACGGTGGCGTGCTCTTGCTGTCGCCATCAGAATTGCGGAGGACGCTGCCGCTGAAAGCGGTGACGATAGACGCCGAAGAAACTTGGCAGCGGCCGTTAACTGAAGAACTGGTGAAGGCCAAAGCAGTCGTCGACCCAAGTGTTCTGGGCAAGCGTCTGGCACCAATTATTGAACATCTCAATCGCAACCTGCTGGAACGTGAAGAGGCAGTGCGGCTATGTGTTTTGAGTGCGCTGGCGCGCGAGAGCATTTTCCTGCTTGGGCCGCCAGGTGTGGCCAAGAGCCTGATTGCACGTCGCATTAAGGAACTGTTTCCACGCGAAGCTCGCGCCTTTGAGTATCTGATGAATCGATTTAGCACGCCGGACGAAATCTTTGGACCGGTTTCGATCGTCGGGCTCAAGGCTGACCGACTCCAACGGAAAACCGAGTCTTATCTCCCCACCGCCGACGTGGTTTTTCTGGATGAAATTTGGAAAGCGGGTCCCTCGATCCAAAACGCGCTGCTAACGGCTATCAATGAAAAGATTTTTCGTAACGACGGTGTCGATCAACCGATTCCGCTGCGCGCGCTCGTCTCCGCTTCTAATGAGCTGCCGGCCGAAAATGAAGGGTTGGAAGCGCTGTGGGATCGGTTTCTGCTCCGTTTGGAAGTCAATAACATTGAGATCGCCGAACATCGCCACGAAATGATCCGCGGTGGCTCGCAAATGCAGGTGGGGATTCCCGATGACCAACGCTTTACCGTGAGCGAACTCGCATCGCTTGATCATCAGATTGACAATATCGTGATACCTGATGAAGTACTCGGCCTGATCGATAACCTGATCGCCCAAATTGAGAGGTTCAATCACGAGCAGCGTGAGCGTCGCGAGAACGAGCAGGATCCAGAAAAGGCGAAACAGTTTCGCGGTATGTATGTTTCAGATCGCCGTTGGAAGAAGATCGGCCGTCTGTTGCGCACGTCGGCGCTTTGTAATAGCCGATTCGCGGTCAACGAACTTGATTGTTATCTGATCGCGTACTGCATTTGGAACGACCAGGAGCAGATTCATCGGGCCCGCCAAATGGTAATTGCGGCAATCGAAAACCGTTTCACTTTTGCGGAGCTCACGCAAAAGTGGGAACGGTTACAACGAAAAGCCGATGCGCTTCCGGGCGTAGAGTACGTCACGCCAATTCCCTTCGGGAACCACTACAAGATTGACCTGTCAAGGAACGGTAATCTTCTTAACGACCCTAAGTTCGGTGAATTCCCTCGACTCCCGAGAAAACTTTACGACCGCCTCACCGACAGTTTTCAGGAGATTTATCTGAATGGACCGGGAACGCATCGGGCCAAGGTCTCGGCGAAGCTGGGAGGTTTACCCGCTCAGATTGTTCTCATGAAGCCTGACGACGATCCTCCGCTCAAGTCTTTTGCCGCCGCCGATTTTCAACTAACACACAAGGCAAGCGAGCCCAAACAAACGAAAGTCGATCGGGCAACTGAGCAGGCGCGCCGTTTCCTTGCTGAGATAAGCGAGTTTCGCGCGATGCTGAAGGCGCGACAAGAAAACAGAGATGTTTTTTCAGGTTCGGGCACGCACCTGTTTGTGGACCTTTCATCGGACGTTCTGGATCGCTGGTCAACTGCCGCAGGAAAAGCGAAGCCGCACCTGGATAGTCTGTCGAAACAAATCGCCAGAACCCTGAAAGAGAAAGGACTGGAATAACGTGGCCCGCCGGCTGAAGAATCCTACTGCGCGACATCTGGAAATTTTCAGACCTCTATCGCCTCGCGATGGCGTCGGGTGGCGTCGGGTTCAGCAGGATGACCTGCGAGAGGAGTCTGCCAGCCTGTTGCGAAGTTCTCCTATCGTTGATTTCCTGAGGGAGTATCCGGGCGAAACCGCCGCCTTGGAATCGGAGCTCAAGAAACGGCTGCGCTTTGTCCGCGACCTGACCGCGGACAAGGTGCAAAGTAACCTCGAGGAAAAGCTCTTGACCGATTTCCATAACGAAGACTCGGAATCACAGGTCAAAAAGTGGAGAGGGAACTACCGCTACCGGAAATTTTTGAAGGGAAAATACGGCGAAGCCGAAATTGCCTTATCGGTTTATGACGAGGAAGCCCGCCGGCTTCGTTCTGGAGCTGAAGATCGTGACGCGTTCGAATCTTTCAAGCACCGCCTCATTCGCGATTGGGAATCTGCGCGCAGGGTGAACCGGCAGACGTTTGAGCTGGACGATGAACAACGCGCACGAATACTGCGGGACGTAGGCGTACTCATTGGTCGGTTCCGCTCGTTGGCTGAAGTCCTTGGGCCCATCCGCCGTTATTTTGCTTCAGCGTGGGACCTTTCCGCTTCAACGCAACACGAGTCGCTATTTAACCTGCTCCAACGATCTGATTACATCCTGCAGCAGCGAAGGCAGATTCAAGCGATTGCGGATCGACTGGGCCGGTTGGATCAGGCTGAATTGGAACAAGCGAGAAGATCCGTCAGAAAGTTTTCCAAACCGCAATCGATGATTCTTAATCGAGCTGCAAAATCAACCGTGATCGGCATCCGCGAGAGTGACGATATTTCTGCGATTACCAGTTGCGAAGCGGTTTTGCTGGCATCTCCTGAAACGGAAGACCTGTTTTTCCTGAAGTTTGCCGAGAAAAAGCTGCTGACCTATGACTACCAGCCGGAGCTAAGGTTAGAGGGGACCAGCTCGGTCGGCAATTCTGAGGCGCGCATAAAGGTTCAAAGACGCGGGCCGATTATCCTCGCCGTCGATACCAGTGCGTCAATGACCGGAGAATGGGAATGCGACGCAAAGGCCCTGGCGTTGTCGATTGTGCGAGTCGCTTTCCGCCAGCGTCGTTCCGTTCAGGTGATTTCATTTTCAAGCGCGGCCGATTCGATGGTCTTGACGCCCAGCCGTAAAGGATCGCTCGACAAACTGATCCGATTTCTCTTGCTGTCTTTCCACGGAGGAACTGATTTGTCAGTGGCGCTGAGAGAGGGATTGACCATGCTGGACAGTCCACAGTTTCGGAAGGCTGACATGGTGTTTGTCACCGACGGCGACGCGGATGTCTTGCCTCGAGAGCAAGTGATCAAGATGAAAAAGGCCAGAGGAATGGGAACCCGTTTTTACAGCCTACTGGTCGGCAATGGCGGCAACCCGAGGTTGTTGAAACAATTCGACTTCAACTGGCGGTACCACGCGTCGCAACTGTCTGAAGTGGCGATCAATCTGGACCGCTTTGAATGGGACAAGTCGCTGGTTGATAAACAGCCGACGGTCCTCACTTCCACGTTATGAGTACTTTATTTCGTCAATCCTCACTAGTCCTTCGGCAGCAGAAAGACGGCCAGCCAGGTTTTCGCGTCTGCCAGCTTGGCGCCATCTGGGCCGCCAAAGCTCATTTCACCGCCTCGAACGAGCGGGCGCTCATTAGTCTCCCGACGGGCGCCGGCAAGACCGCGGTAATGATGGCGCTGGCCTTCGAGCTGGGCGCACGAGGTGTTTTTGTTTTGACGCCTTCGGTGTTCTCGCGGGGGCAGACTGCGGACGAGTTCCGGTCGCTGGAGCAGCTTTCGACTCGCATCGGGGCACTGCGAAAAACACCCAGGCGCGCCGTTAACGTAATCGAAATCGAGAATGAGCTCAGGGACGATAACGATTGGAGCAAGCTGGTCCGGTTCGATGTTGCGGTGAGCACGCCCAACGCCATTCGCTCAAACCCGCCGAAAGATTTTTTCGGATCGAACGGCGACGAACAAGCGAAGTTTGATCTGGTATTCGTCGACGAAGCGCACCACAGCGCCGCGACGACCTGGAACACGTTTCTGGAACAAACTGGCGGTGCGCGGACTCTGTTGTTCACGGCTACGCCTTTTCGTCGGGATCGAAAACGAATTCGGGCCAAGCCAATTTACGTGTATCCGATCTTCAAAGCGATCAAAGACGGTATCTATCGGAAGGTTGAGTATGTTGGGGTTGAGACCACGGATCCGAGCAGGCGCGATGCCGAACTGGCGGAAACATGCCGCAAACATTTCCTTGAGGAACGAAAGAACGCTCCGCAAACCGCCGTGATCATCAAGGCGGCAGGCATTGAACACGCGAAAGAACTGGCGCAGGTGTACAAACAGGCGGGATTCCAGAAGCTCGGGGTGATTCACTCAGAGGAGGACTTCAAGCACAACCATGAAGTGCTTAGGAAGGTGAAAAACAACCAGGGGGACGCGACGGACCCGGATCAGTTGAATGGCTTTATCTGCGTGGATATCGGCAGCGAGGGCATCGATGTGCCTAATCTCAGAATAGCTGTCTTTCACGCTACGCCGCAGACGCTACCTTACACGATCCAGGTTATCGGCCGGGTCACCAGAGCTGAGCCGAACCAAAAGGGCAACGCGCTTCTAATTGCGGATCGGGAATCCGCCAGAGGAGCTCCGGAAGTGCAAGTGCTTTATGAATCGGACGAGGGCTGGGCCGAATTACTTCCGGGTCTGTTCGACGATTACATTAAGACGAAAGGCAAGTTCTTGCCGACGCCGGGGAATGCGCTCGCAGGCGCAGCCGCCCTGCCGGCTGACGACCTCAAGCCCTATCAGACGGTGCGCGTATATCAAAAAAGACCACCGAGCGAATTGCCCCTCGAACTCAAAGGCGATGCCGCTGACGATTCGGAAATGTTCGCCGCGACGTTTGACAATGCCGCCATCAAAGATCGAGATGTGCAGGTAGAAGTATTCGATAAAAAGGACAACCGCGTCGTCATCATCACCCGAACCTGGGAGGTCCCGCGCTGGACAAATCATCGCGCGTTTGAATCCGAGCGGTTCGATTTGCATATCTATTGTTACGTTGAGGCGACAGACGTTTCCGGAAAGCCGCACTCGTCGACCTCGTATGTGTTCGAGTTCACCACTTTCGAGAAGATTGCCGGCTGGATTCGCAAGGGGTTCTGGGATGAAAACGCTTTTCAACGCGCCAACTATGGTGCGATTGGCAGCGGTCTATCAGACGCAGTTGACGGAAATTATCTGATGGTTGGCATGAATAAAGAGACTGGAGACGACGCGACGCCACAATACAAGACTCTGATGGGCGAACTCATCCAGAACGCGGTGAAATTCACCGACGGTCGCAGCTTTAGCGCCGGACATGCGGTGATCACAACGGACGAATTTACCCGTGGCATTGCTACGCGAACCAGTCGGGTTTGGTCTAATAAGCGCGACTCATTGGAAAACTTTGAGGCCTGGTGCGCCGAAGTTGCAGAAGCGATGGCAAAAGGGAAAGCCCTTCCCAAAATTGAAAACAAGCTGATCAAGACTGAGCCGGCTTCTGAGTATCCCGAGGACACTGAAGTCATCGACATCAATTTTGACAATAGTTGGTGGCGGGCCCAGAAGGTCAACATGCTGCTTCAGGGCGAAGAGATAGAGGATGCCGTGTGCCGCTTTAAAGATTGGGACATTAATCGGGCCGACAACATGCTGACAAGCACACTCGTAATCGCCGATCGGGATGGAACAACCGTAGAAGAGATTGAGGTCGAGCATCACTTTGAAAGCCCGTGGTGGAGGGTTCAATCACGAATTGAAGTACGCGTGGATATCGACCACGGTGAGTCATTTCTGAAGGATCAGCGGCTGCTTCAGGAGTATTTTCAGGAATGGCCGCCGCTAATCCTCCTAAGTTCAGGTCAAACGATCCGCAATGACCTGATGTTTACCCCAAGGATTCAGACTCAACGGCTCGATTCAGCCGCGATCGAGAAAAAAGATTGGCGTGATACAGACATCACGAAGGAGGCGAAACCAGCTACGCCTCCGCTTCTCTACAACGTCCAGGAAAGAACTGAGCAGATCATTCGCGATGAGTACGATCTGGGACCGGAAGACTTCCTGATCTGCGACGATCGAGCAAACGAAGTGGCCGATTACATTTTGATCCAAGGCGGTCTGCGCCGGAAGATCACTTTCTTCCATTGCAAATACGCGCAAAGCTCTGGAAAGTCGAAGTCAAAAGACTCCACTGCCGGCTCGATCGAGAAAGACCACGACGAATTGAGCGGCGGCTTGAGCAAGAAGGATCTCACCGAATTGACGGAGCAAGCGGTGCGGACCGGAAACTGGATTCGAGCTCCAAATCTCCTTGAAAGGCTGCTGGACCGTATGACGAAAGGCGCGAAACTATCCACGGTGAAGCATGGAGAGCTGGATGATTTGAAGAAACTGAGTATTCGTCCGCACGAGTGGGCTTATGCAGTTACTTTGGTTCAGCCGGGACTAAGCCGCCGCCAATTGATTAAGGGAATAGAGCCGAGCCAGGCGGAACAACTGCTGATTGTAATTAGCGATCGAATCGTTACTGACTACGGCGCCGGATTCAAGGTGTGGACGAGAGCGTAACGAACCCGGCGGCCCTTTACCCCACAAACTTATAACCATGGCCGCGCATGGTGAGAAAGTGCTGTGGCTCCTTTGCGTCGTCTTCCAGCTTCTGCCGCAATAATCCGACGTGAACGTCGACGGTGCGGGTCAGCATTCCGGTTTCGTAGCCCCAAACCTCGCGCAGCAGTTCTTCGCGCGAAAGCGTCGCGCCGCGTTGGGCGATGAAGTAGCGCAGCAGTTGAAACTCTCGCGCGGAGAGTTCGACGGGCTTCCCGTTGCGAAACACCTCTGTGCTGCGAAAGCTTATAGTGACAGAGCCGAAGCTAAACGTGTCGAGCGGCTCGGCTTCGCTTGCCGTGGTTCGGCTGCGGCGCAACAACGCTTCCAGACGCGCCAGCAGCTCGAGCGGCTCGAATGGTTTGCACAGATAGTCGTCCGCGCCCAGCTTCAGGCCCAGGACTTTGTCGATTACCTGGCCACGCGCCGTCAGCATCAGAATCGGAGTCGTGATGCTTCGTTGCCGCAGATCGCGGCAGACATCAAAACCGTTTTTGCCCGGCAGCATGACGTCCAGAATGATCGCGTTGAAGTTGCCTTCGCAGGCGCGCGCCAAACCGGTCAAGCCGTCGGCGGCTGTCTCCACGCGATAGTTTTCCGCGTTGAGCAGATCCATGAGGGCCATCGTAATGCCTGGGTCGTCTTCAATTAGCAGGATCTTGTTTGCCATGGTCGCTCTAAATAAAAGAGGGGCCGGGTTCGCGATCGTATCACCATTCCGTGAACCTTTATCGAACTGCGTAGCAGCGATCAGAGTTAAGCCCAAGGCGAGGCAGTAAGCCGCGAAGCGGCGGTCAGAGTTAAGCCCAAGGCGAGGCCATTGCGAGCCTTGGGTCAAACCCCCTAAGTAGTCGAGTCCCGAAGGGGCGACAGAGATCACCGGTAACGGGACCTGTCACCAACTCTCCGTCGCCGCTTCGCGGCTCGCCGAATCCAACGAACGATTACCCAAGGCTCGCAAAGCCCTCACCCTGGGCTTTACTCTGACGCTGCCACGCAGCTGAGCTACCCTACGACGCAAGCCCCCCTCACGAAAGCGGCAGATGCAACGTAAACGATGCGCCCTCACCCAACGCTGACTGTACCGTCACGCTCCCGCCGAGCGCGCGCAGTTCACGCTCGACGAGACACAGCCCCAGTCCCGTCCCGCTTACCGTCGCACCACTCACACTCTTTCCGCGATAGAAAGGTTCGAAGATATGCGGCAGATCCTTTGGCGCGATTCCGGGACCGTGATCAGCGACAGTGATCTGAACTTCATGGCCCTTGGTGCTTCGCGCGACAGACGCGGTTATGCTCAGCCACTTACCTTGCGCTGCGTACTTGAGCGCATTCTCAAACAGATTCTTCAGGGCACCTTCAACCGCCGGGCCGTCTGTGATCACCAGCGGCAGATCTTCGGCAAAGTGCTGCTCGATTTGCCAGCCATCTTCCGCGAAAGGCGCGGCGTACTCGGCCAAAGAGCGTTCGACTATCTCAGTCACGTTGGTCGGTTGTAAGTCATAAACTCGCCGACCGGATTGAATGCCGGCAAAGCTGAGCATGCGCTCGACCTGATTGATCAGCCGGCGCGCTTCACGTTGAATCACTTCGCCGTATTGTTGCACCCGGCCGGGGTCCTGGATTGTGCCTTGCGATAAATTGTAGCTCGTCGATTGAATGACAGTCAGCGGCGTGCGCAATTCGTGAGAGACGCCCGCCACGAACTCCATCTGCTGTTTTGCCAAACGCCGCGCGCGCACCGTGGCCAACATCAACATCACTGAGCTGCCGGCCAGAAGCACGAGCATAATCAAACTGAACATGAGGATGTGTAGCCGGGCATTGTCGACCAGCGATTCAAGCGAACCGGCTTTGTTCTTTACCACCAGCCGCCAGGCGGGGTCGCCGGCGCCTCCGCGCTCGCCGCGGATTTCAGTGAGCGGCACTCCTTGCGGGCCGGCAACAAACGGCTGTGGTCCAGGACGGGACGGCGGACGACGCTCGTTCGGCGCGACGCCATCGGGCGGACGCGGCGGCACTTGACGATCCTGCGGAAGGTTCCCGTCAAGCAAGACAATGCCGGCGTCAACCTGTGAGAACGACGCAAGCGTCAGTGTCGGATCAGAACTATAGATCAACTTTGATGGGTCGCTGGCAACGACCGCCACCTGATAACGGGCGCCAGTTCCGTAATGCCGGGCTACTAGTTCGGGGATCAGATACTGCCGGAGATAGTCAGTATTGACTTCAAGAAAACACCAGCCCCTCAGATCGGGCACATGATCCGATCCCTGTGTGGGCGCTGGCTTGAGCGATTGCAGCAAGTCGCGCGGGGCGAGCGGTTGTTGTGATGGCGGCGATTCAATCGTTGTGTCGGTGTTCACGGGCGCACCAGTCACGAGTGGAAATATCAACACCGGTCTACCTTGAAAAAACTCAAACGCAAATCCCTTCGGGAAAAGCGGAGGCTGGCCTCCGGGCAAACGCAGACGCTCCTCCAGAACGCGGCGATAAACGAAAAACTCGTTCGGCCAGTCTTCAGTTTTGAATTGGTTGTCGCCAGTCCGCAGCCGTCTGAAGACGACTCCCTTGTCGCTCTGCATGCCGATGCTGATTGAGGCTAGTAGTTGCGGGCGATCAGAAGTGCTGCGCCATCGTTTGACAGTCTCGATCATGTAGGGCTCAAACGCGGCATCGTTTTTTTCGTCGGGCGGTGGACGGAAGAAAGGCAACAGTTGCAACAGGGTATCTCGGAAATCGCCGCAGAAGTTCCGTAACGTCGCCGCCGTGACTTCACGGCCTTGTCGCCGGTGAACCTCGCTCGCGAAATTGATCCAACGATACTGGAGCACGCCGGCGATCACCGTGAGCAGCAGAACCGCCACGCAACCTGCGACCAGCCAATTTATTCTGACGCGTCTGACGGGATCGAACATCGTTCGCATTATAGCTTTCGAATTTGGTCAACGGCCTCGACTTCGGACGAGGAATTTACCTCGTCTTTACAAAGCGGCGGTCACTTTACGCACAGTTTACACAGCCACGCCCGCCTTTCGCTTAGCATAGCCATCGATCGTTACAGTTTCACAAATCAAGAGGGAGTACCAATGAGAAGACTAGCAATTCTAATCATGGTTATTGCTACGGCCGCCGTCGCGTTGCCGCAGCAGATGCCGATGCCGAAAACATCCGGCCCACAGTCTGATGCGCAAAAGGCTTTCGAGAAACTAAAAACCCTGGCAGGTACCTGGCAAGGTACGGTGATGGGCAACATGCCGGTCAACGTCACAATTCGCCTCGCATCCAGCGGTACCGCACTTTTGCATGAGGCGACTGGAGATGGAAAGCGACCTCCCAACCACGAGATCACCATGTTCTACGTTGAAGGGGATCGTTTGCTCGGGACCCATTTTTGTGACGGTGGAAATCGGGTTCGCTGGGAGGGAAAGATGTCGCCGGATGGAAAGACGATCGAGTTCAGTTTCCTCGATGTCGCCGGAGGCACGCAGGGAGGATTGGCGAAGGACATGGTGTTCACCATGATTGACGCGGACAAGCACGCCATCACGTTGAATTTCATAAGGCCAGACGGTAAGTCGGTTGATGTGCGCGGCGAATTTCAACGGACAAAATGAGTGGGGCCGTTGTCAGAGTACCGCGAGGGACGGCTTAAGAATACGGTTCGTCCAGAACTGAGAGACACTCACATCTAACAAGGACGATATGAATGAAACACAGCGTAATGTTAACCATCGCATCTCTGCTCTCGATCCTCTTCTTTACGTTTCACCTGGCGGACGACATCGTCCGAGGGTTTGAGCCGGGAAAACTCGCAAACCTAACGGCGGTGCCCATTTTTGTTTTCTGGCTGTACGGAACGTTGGTGCTCGCTGAGCGGCGATCGGGGTTGATCATTACCCTGCTCGGAGGGCTCTTTTCGTTGGTTGTCCCCCTTGCCCACATGAGAGGGAAGGGCATCGGCGTCACCAGCAGCCTCGGTCACACCAGCGGACACTTCTTTTTCGTCTGGACGGTGATCGCGATCGGCGTAACCGGGCTCTTTTCCGTCATCCTTTCGGCGCGCGGACTGTGGAGTCTGCCATGGCGCCGGGCCCGTTAGTGCAACCTTCAAGACTATCTCAAACGAGCCGCGAAGCGGCGGTCAGAGTTAAGTCCAAGGCGAAGCTTTGCGAGCCTTGGGAACCTCGCACCTACTATCGAATGAGCCGCGAAGCGGCGGCAGAGACCCAAGGCTCGCGAAGCCTCGCCTTGGGCTTAACTCTGTCGCCGCTTCGCGGCTCACTGATGAAGGGGCGTGTGAGTGACCCAAGGCTCGCGAAGCCTCGCCTTGGGCTTAACTCTGTCGCCGCTTCGCGGCTCACTGATGAA
>Ga0070703_10000395_pt1 | contig 18239 bp, 10 predicted proteins | sample KBSK5251metaG_FD_65453 | JGI IMG/M metagenome (GOLD analysis project Ga0070703, IMG submission 65453) | Corn, switchgrass and miscanthus rhizosphere microbial communities from Kellogg Biological Station, Michigan, USA - KBS K5-25-1 metaG | ecosystem: Host-associated > Plants > Roots >... | reverse complement strand
AGCCCTGGGTTGGGTGGTCCGATGAATTCTGGAGCGCTGAAAGCGCGAAATAGAAAATCTCGATAAAACAGAAGTGATTATGCATCTTTCCAATATTACGCGCTTTCAGCGCTGGGCGTCGGTCAACGGCTTCTTCCTGGGCCGATGGCCCAGGCTATTACATTTCGCGCCTTCGGCGCTGAGGGATTGAGTTTTGACACACACTCTTTACGCCTGGGTGACGAAGCCGCGGCGTTATTAAAGCCCCTTTAATGGGTTTTGAAACTACCGCCTTTCACTCCTCAGGCGTAAACGCCTGGGCTACAGAAAGTTCATTCAAGCTGGGGCACGATCCCTCGCGCACTTCGCTTCACGTAGAAAAGTCTGGTTTCGCTCCCGCCGAGTCCGCCTCTCGTAGCATCCGCTGCATTCGAAACTGAAACAGAGCATTGACGACAGCGAACAGGAAGGCAGTTGAAAGTCCGCACAAAAGTACTCCCGAGATGCCCTCCAGGGCGCCCAACAAACGCCAGTGTTGCGGCAGCAAGACATCCCCGTAACCAATCGTGGTGTAAGTCGAAAAGGAAAAGTACAGAGCTGTTTCGTAGCTCTCCAGGACACCCGACCAGTAATAAAACCCGGCCCAGATGCAGTTCTCAACCACGTGCAGCAGCATCAGGATGGCAAACACGCCAATCAACAAAATGATTTTATGCAGGATTCGCGCCCGTTCCTCGATTACGACTCGCCGTCTGACGAGCGGCACGGCGATGAGAACCATTCCGCTAGTGTGAATAATCAGGCAAATACTAATGAGTACGAGTGCGTTGATTAACTCGGTTAGCATCGATCACTCTCGAGTGAGACGGTGTTTCAAAAATGTCGAGGGTCCATTCAATTCTCCGGCGACGTTAACGACGTGTCTCACGGCGCCGAATCTCTTTCCAGCCGCCAGTCGAACCGCACTCATGTGGCGCACGTCTCCGCCCTCGGGGAAGCCAAGATTCCGCTATTTCCTCGCCCCTGAAAACTGTCAATTTTGCCAGTATAAGCCTTGCCTCCGCGCACTTAAGATTGCGCCCAGATTAGCTGCCAGATTCTTCATTTTGCTGGTTAGCGAAAACTATTAATTGAAGGGAGTGACGACGAATCGCCGGTAACAGAATGACCCATTGGTCTCTGGGGTTTGCTGGTCGCCACTGCTCAGGAGTCAACAATGAAAATTCAGAACCGTCGCCAATTTTTGTTCTTCGTAGGAGCGTTGATAGTTGTCGCAGTCCTGATTTGCGCCGGGTGCGGCAAGAAAGACGCCGCCAGGAATGGGGCAGCGGCAGGTCCGCCTCCGCCGCCAACCGTAGTCGTGGCCGAAGTCACACAAAAAACAGTGCCCATCTTCAGCGAGTTTGTCGGCCAGACTGCGGCCAGTCAGACAGTTGAGGTCCGCGCGCGCGCCCAGGGCATGCTGGAAAAGACTTTCTTTACCGAAGGAGCTGTGGTCAGGAAAGGACAGATTCTTTTCCAGATTCAAAAGAGTGAGTATCAGGCCAAAGTTCTGTCGGCGAAGGCGGCCGTCGCGAAAGCCCAAGCTGATCTGGCTCAGGCCAGAGAACGCGTCGATGTAATTCAGGCCGAATCAAATTTGGCCCAGGCTCAGACCACGCACAGCCTCGCGCGCTCAGATCTGGCGCGGTATGTTCCGCTCGCCAAACAGAATGCAGTAACTCAGATCGACCTGGACGCTGCTCGCGCGAAGGAAGAAACCGCGAAGGCGGAAGTGAATGCCGCCCAAGCTACGCTAACGAACCGGACAGCCGCCGTTAAATACAACATCGAGCAAGCGGCGGCGGTGGTTTCCGCGGCCAAAGCAGACCTGGCACTGGCCGAGATCAATCTGACCTATTGCACGATTTATTCTCCGATCACTGGGATCATCGGTTTGCAGGAAGTTAATGTGGGCAACCTGGTTGGTAAGAATGAGCCAACGCTGCTCACGACTATCTCGTCGTCAAGTTCCCTCGACGTTGATTTCAGCATCAGTGAAGCCTACATGCTGCAACTGACAAAGTCGGGCAAGGCAGGCGCGAGAAGAGGCGTGGGCTTTCAGTTGATCCTCGCAGACAACAGCATCTACGACCAGGAAGGTCGCTTCTCGGTAGTTGATCGAACCGTCGATCCCAAGACAGGCACTATCAAAGTCCGGGCTTCGTTTCCAAACGCCGCCAACCGGCTTCGTCCGGGTCAATTCGCTCGCGTGCGCGTCGCGGCCGAAGAGCGAGCGAACGCGGTTCTCGTCCCGCAAGTAGCAGTTCAGGAGTTGCAGAGCGCCAAGTATGTCCTGGTCGTCGGCGCGGATAACAAGATTGTGCAGCGGACCGTCACGGTTTCGGACCGTTACGAGGACTCCTTCATCGTCACCGACGGACTGAAAGCGGGTGAGCGCGTGGTGACCGAAGGTGTCCAGAAAGTTCGCCCGGGCATGGTGGTCAAGCCGACAACGACAGCTGGAGGTGCATCCTAGATGGGGAAATTCTTCATCGGCCGGCCAATCGTTGCCATCGTCATCTCGATTCTGATCGTCATGATCGGAGTCGCCACGATGTTGAGTCTTTCGGTCGAGCAGTATCCGTTTCTCGCCCCACCGAACATTCGCGTTACTGCTAACTATCCCGGCGCATCAGCAGAAGCGGTTGAAGGATCGGTGGCCACGCCAATCGAGCAGGAAGTCAACGGCGTCGATAACCTGATCTACATGAAGTCGTCGAACACCAGCGACGGCCGCATGTTGCTTGACGTCAATTTCCAGGTTGGGATGGACCAGGACACGGCCAACGTGCTCACCCAGAACCGGGTCTCGTCGGCCCAGGCTCGTTTGCCGGCCTCGGTTACCCAACAGGGAGTCACGGTAAAAAAGCAGAGCCCGAGCATCCTGATGCTGATCTCGCTCTACTCACCGAAAGATTCTTACGACGCCAATTTTCTCATCAACTATTGCGGCATCAACCTGCGTGACCAGCTGCTCCGCATTCCCGGCATTGCCCAGGTAGATCTCTTCGGTGGTACGGACTACGGTATGAGAGTCTGGATGGATCCGGACAAGCTGGGCAAGCTCGGACTCAACGCGTCGGATGTGATCTCGGCCATCAACGAGCAGAACATTCAGGCGCCGGCGGGGAGGATCGGGGGTTCGCCTGCGCCTAAGGATCAGCAGTTCACCTACACGGTCAGCGCTCCTGGTCGCCTGATCACGGCCGAGGAGTTCGAAAACATCATAGTCCGTCAAAGTGCCGAGGGCGCTGTGGTCCGGATCAAGGACATCGGGCACGCGGAACTCGGCTCGCAGGATTACAACTCTTTCGGCAGGCTAAACGGCAAGCCAGCCGGCGCAATGGCGGTCTATCTCCTGCCCGGAGCGAACCAGCTCAAGGCCGCCGAGGCGATTTACGAAGCCATGGAGCACGCCAAGGGCATATTCCCGCCCGATTTGGATTACAAGATTGTCTATGACACCACACCTGCAGTCGAAGCTTCGATCCATGAGATCGAGAAGACTTTCGTCGAGGCGCTCATCCTCGTGACGATTGTGGTGTTTGTTTTTCTGCAAAACGTTCGCGCAACCATCATCCCGCTGATCACTGTTCCTGTTTCGCTCGTCGGAACCTTCATCTTCTTCCCGCTGCTGGGGTTTTCGCTGAACACACTTTCGATGTTCGGCCTCGTGCTGGCCATCGGCATCGTGGTGGATGATGCGATTGTGGTGGTTGAGGCGGTCATTCATCACATGGAACATGGATTGGCGCCGAGAGAAGCCACGATCAAAGCCATCGAGGAAGTAACCCAACCGGTGATCGGGATTGCCCTGATCCTCTGTGCGGTGTTCGTGCCCGTGGCTTTCATTGGCGGCCTGACCGGACGAATGTATAAGCAGTTCGCTCTGACCATCGCGATCTCGGTTCTCATCTCGGCATTCAACGCGCTCTCGTTGACGCCGGCACTCTGCGCGATGCTGCTTAAACCCCACAAGCCGATGAGGGGACCGCTGGGCATTTTCTTCCGCGGCTTTAACAACGTGTTCGACGTGATCACCAAGGGTTATGTTAAGACCTCGAGCATCCTGGTTCGGAAGGCGATCCTGTCGCTCATCGTGGTGGGCGTGGTGGTGATAGGCGCCGGCTTTTTTGGCAGCCTGATCCCGGCCGGATTTGTACCTGAGGAAGACCAGGGAATTGTAGGCGTCGGAGTTCAACTCCCGCCCGGCGCGTCGCTCCAGCGCACGGACGAGGTAATGAAGAAGGTAGAAGCGATTGTCGCCAAGACCGCTGGGGTGGAATCCTATCAGACGGTCGTTGGCTTAGGCATTGTCACCAACACCTTCCAACCGAACTACGGCACAATCTTCATGCGGTTAAAGCCGTGGGAAGAGCGTAAAGATCCAAAGGAGAAGGTAAAGGGCATCATGGCGTCGCTGCAGAAGCAGTTTACCGCCATTCCGGAGTCAATAGTTTTCCCTTTCAACATTCCGACGTTATCAGGTTTTGGCGCCTCTGCGGGATTCAATTTCCTGCTCCAGGATCGCAGCGGCTCCATGACCGTCCAGCAACTGGGCGAACAGACCCAAAAGTTCCTGGCCGCGGGACGCCAGCGGCCGGAGCTCGCAAATCTGAACACCTCTTTTGATCCAAACTATCCGCAGGTAAAAGTGACCCTGGATCGCGAAAAGGCGCGCACGCTGGGCGTACCGGTAGACGAAGTCTTTAAGTCGATGTCCTCCTTTCTCGGCGGAGCGTTCGTCAACGACTTCAATCGTTTCGGACGCCTGTATCGCGTCTATGTTCAGGCGGACTCAGGAGCGCGACTGAAGCCCGATGACATCGGTAAGATCTACGTGAAGTCGAAGACTACCGGCGAAATGATTCCGCTCTCCACTCTGGTTACCGTCGTTGACACTCCGGGAACAGAGATTACGACCCGGTTCAACCTGCTGCGCTCCGTGGAGATCACTGGCGTGCCCGGCAGCGGATATACCTCCGGGCAGGCGATGAAGACGCTCGAGGAAGTCTTCGCGCAGTCAATGCCCAAGGAAATGAGCTTTGCGTACACCCAACTGTCATATCAGGAAAAAATCGCGCCACCATCTGCGCCGACTCTGATCCTGGCCATCGTGGCTGTCTTCTTACTGCTCGCTGCGTTGTACGAAAGTTGGAAGCTGCCATGGGCGGTGTTGTTGGGTTCGCCTCTGGTCGCACTGGGAGCTTTCTTCGGAGTTTGGCTGATGGGCTTTGACAACAATGTCTACGTGCAGGTCGGACTGATTATGCTGATCGGCCTCGCTGCCAAGAACGCAATTCTGATCGTCGAGTTTGCCAAAGCGAAACAGGATGAAGGAATGGCGATCGAGGATGCGGCGCTCGAATCGGCCAGGTTGCGTTTCCGACCAATCTTGATGACAGCGTTCGCGTTCATTCTCGGTGTCGTGCCGCTGATGCTTTCCAGCGGCGCCGGCTCAGGCGCGCAAAACGTAATGGGCACTGCGGTGTTCTGGGGAATGCTGGTCGCAACGTTCCTCGGCGTGTTCATCATTCCCGGCAATTTCACCTTCATGCAAAAGCTCAGACTTAAGTTTTGGAAGAAACCGGTCACCGTAGATGTGCTTCCCGAACCTGCCCCGGCCGAAGGAGGTGGGCACGCGTGAAACCACACCTTCCTGTTTCGTTAATTCTGATCGTGCTGCTCGGAAATTTGGCGATGGGCCAAAAGAAGGTCTATCAGCCACCGCCGGTGCAGACACCACCCGTCTATCGTGCCGAAGAGGCAACTGCTCAGCCCGGCACACAATCGTTCGGCGACCTCAAGTGGTTCGAAGTTTTCAAGGATGATCAGTTACAGGTTTTGATTCGCACGGCGGTCGCGCAGAATTATGATCTCCGCCAGACAATGGCGCGGATTAATGCGGCCCGCGCCCAACTTGGTTTAGCCCGAGCGGATCAGTATCCCAACTTTGCTGCTTCCGCGAATCTGACCACCACGCGATTGCCGAAGGATGGCTCGGTCGGCGAGTTGACGCCGGGAGCTCAACGAAACCTAAGCTTCGGACAGGTGCTTCTCAACCTGCTTAACTTTGAAATCGACATCTGGGGTCGAGTACGAAAGATCAAGAACGCTCGAGTCGCTGACCTGAAGGCCGCTGAAGAAGACCGCAACACAGTTCTTAGCACAGTAGTGAGCACGGTCGCGGCCGCCTATCTTCAATTGCGCGAGTTGGACCTGGAGTTAGAAATCTCTCAACGAACACTCACAACCCGCGAAGAGTCTCTGAGAATCATCAAGCTGCGTGCGGATGCCGGTGTGGCGACGGCTCTGGATCTTCGCCAGGCTGAGCAGTTGGTTTATGCAGCGCGCGCCGCCATTCCCGACCTGCAGCGCGCAATCGAACAACAAGAGAACCTGATCAATTTGTTGCTGGGTCAGAATCCGGCGCCGATTCCGCGGGGCAGGGAACTGGTGGCTCAGGAACTCACACCCACGGTACCGGCGGGCTTGCCTTCGGTTCTGTTGCAACGCCGTCCTGATATCCGATCCGCTGAACAAACTTTGGTGGCGGCGAACTTCAGTGTGGAAGCGGCGAGAGCAGCATACTTTCCGCGCATCTCGCTCAGTGGTTTTCTGGGAGGCGACAGCACCGCGCTCTCAGCCCTGTTTACCGGCGCCGGAAGTGTCTGGGGGTTCGCGCCGCAAGTGACGCAGCCGATTTTTACCGCCGGCCGGCTGAAATCAAACGTGAAGTTGAATAAAGCGCAGCAGGAATCGGCAATCGTCGGCTATCAGAGCACAGTACAAGGCGCATTTCGTGAAGTCTCAGATGCGCTCATCGCCTATCGCAAGAACAGGGAAGTGCGGGCCCAACAAGAGTTGCTGGTGGAGACACTCAGAGAGCGCTCGCGTCTCGCCTATTTGCGGTATGAAGGTGGCGTCGACAGTCTGCTGAACGCGCTGGACGCCGACCGCGACTACTTCCAATCTCAGATTGATCTCGCTCAGATTAAGCTCGACGAACTAACCGCCGTGGTCCAGCTCTACCGGGCGCTTGGCGGAGGTTGGCAACAGTAAAATTTAGTCAACGTCTTAAAGGCGTTTCAGCTGCGAAGCAGCGGCAAAGTTAAGCCCAGGGTGAGGCTTTGCGAGCCTTGGGTAATGGTTCCTTGAATTCGGCGAGCCGCGAAGCGGCGACAGAGACTGGGTAAACCGAGTCACGCTAATTACCGGTGATCGCGGTCGCCCCTTCGGGGATCGATGACCTTAGGTGGTTGACCCAAGGCTCGCAAAGCCTCGCCTTGGGCTTAACTCTGACCGCTGCTTCGCAGCTGAACCAAATAGCCCTGGGAAAAGGCTGGCAACAGTAAGAACAAACAAACCATGAAAACAAAAGAACTCATAAAACGAGCTCGAAGTGTTTCTGATCCGTTTCGCATTACCGACGGGAAGCGTTTCCGTTTGAAAGACATAAAACCCGGTGACACGCTGGGCTTTAAGTCAGAAGACAAAGAGGCCGCCAAAGAAGCTCTGGCCAACGGTATCGAAACACTCGCTCTCCTGCAGGACATGCTGTACGCCCAGGACCAATGGTCCGTTCTGCTGATCTTCCAGGCGCTTGATGCCGCGGGCAAGGACGGAGCGATCAAACACGTTATGTCGGGAATCAACCCGCAAGGTTGTCAGGTCTTCTCTTTCAAAGGACCGTCGGCAGAAGAACTCGACCACGACTATCTTTGGCGCTGTATGAAGTGCCTTCCCGAACGCGGACGAATCGGCATCTTCAATCGCAGTTATTACGAAGAAACAACTGCCGTGCGCGTTCACCCGGAATTTCTGCGCGGACAGAAGCTGCCCGGCAAAGTCGTTACGGACAAGATTTGGGATCAGCGCTTCAAAGACATCAGTAACTTTGAGCGCTACCTGTCGCGTAACGGCGTCGTCGTGCGCAAGTTCTTTCTTCACTTATCGAAGGATGAACAGAAGAAGCGTTTTCTGGCGCGGCTCGACCGGCCGGACAAGAATTGGAAGTTTTCGATCAACGATGCGAAAGAGCGCGGTTACTGGAACGACTACATGAAGGCCTACGAAGACACCATTCGTAACACGGCGACCGACTATGCGCCGTGGTACGTCGTGCCCGCCGACAACAAGTGGTTCACGCGCGTCGTCGTCGCGGCCGCAGTCATCGAAACACTCGGATCGCTCGACGTCGCTTATCCGGCAGTTGGCAAAGAAAAACTCAAGGAGTTGGACGCCGCTCGGCAAACGTTGATGGTCGAGAGATAGTTTTGGAACAGTCCAGCGCGCGAGGCGATCTACGGCAGCCACTCGATACAAAGACGTGAGCCTTCAACAAGCTGCTAAGCAGCGGTAAGAACTAAGCCCAAGGCGAGGCTTTGCGAGCCTTGGGTAATGATTCATGAGATTTCGGAGCCGCGTAGCGGCGACAGAGGGCTAGGGTCGCACCTGTATGGCGCTGATCGCTGTCCCTTCGGGGCTCGATCGCCCTTAGGAGGTCGTTGACCCAAGGCTCGCAAAACTCGCCTTGGGCTTAATTCTCACCGCTGCTTCGCAGCTCGGACGCTTGAGGCAAAGCGATGGCAACACCTGCAGCCGCATCGTCGAAAGAAACTGCCGGATTAATTAATCGCATCTCGCGCTTTGTGCCTGCACTGAATTGGCTGAGGTCGTACCAAATCGCCTGGTTGCGTCCGGATCTGATCGCCGGGCTAACCCTGGCAGCGTACCTGCTGCCGTCGAACATCGGCACCGCCAGCCTCGCGCAGTTGCCGCCGCAGGCCGGTATCTATGCCTGCCTGTTTCCCGGGCTGGTATTTTGGCTCTTTTGTAGTTCGCGTCATACGGCCATCACGGTGACCTCGGCCATTGCGTTGTTGTTGGGCGCCACAGTCGGCGGGCTTGCGGGCGGCGACATAGCTCGCTTCAGCGCTCTCGCAGCCTGCACGGCCTTGCTGGTTGCCGTCATCGCCTTCCTGGCCTGGCTGGTCAGGGCAGGTTCAATAGTCAACTTCATTTCAGAATCGGTGATGCTTGGATTCAAGGCCGGCGTGGCCCTGAGCCTGGCCAGCACGCAACTGCCAAAGCTCTTCGGCTTTAACGACACGCCCGGCAGCTTCTGGAAACGCAGCGCCGGTTTTCTGTCTCATCTCGGCGACACAAATTCCGTGGCTTTGATCCTGGGCCTGGGTTCGCTGGCGATACTCTTACTGGGCAAACGATTTTTGAAAAACAAACCGGTCGGTATGTTTGTCTTTGTCGGAGGGATTGTCCTGGCTTCGGTGACGAATCTCGAAGTGCACGGCGTCAAACTCCTCGGCAACGTGCCGCAGGGACTCCCGCCCCTGAGTATTCCAGCGGTGCACTGGTCGGATCTGAATGAGCTGATGCCGCTGGCGCTTGCCTGTTTCCTACTGGCTGCCGTAGAGACTGCCGGCATCGGCCGCATGTTCGCAGCCAAACACAACACCCGCTTTGATAGTAATCAGGAGTTCCTGGGTCTGGCGTTCGCAAACCTGGCAGCCGGATTCGGACAAGCGTTTCCGGTCAGCGGCGGGATGTCCCAGTCGTTGGTCAATGAAGGCGGCGGCGCACGCACGCCGATCTCAGGTCTGGTGGCCGCCTGCTTCGTACTGTTGGTGAGCGTCTTCCTTTCGAGTTTACTGCGCACCCTGCCGCAACCGGTTTTAGCAGCCACTGTTTTAGTGGCGGTCGGGAGCCTAATCAAGGTTTCGGAGTTTCGCCGCCTGTTCAAAGCCGACCGGACAGAGTTCATCGTTGCCGGCGCCGCGTTATTAGGTGTGCTCGGGTCCGGCTTGCTTCGTGGTGTTCTGATTGGTGCAATTATCTCTCTGATTCAACTCCTCCGTCGGGGATCTCAACCACACGTGGCGACACTCGGGCGCATTCCGGGAACTAATCGCTTCTCAGACCTGGAACGAAATCCTGATAATGAACTGATACCCAACGTCAAGATCTTCCGCGTCGAATCAAGCCTGCTGTACTTCAATGTCGATTATGTGCGCGACACAATTTTAGCGCGCGTGCGCGCCGAGTCTGTGCCGCCCAAATTAGTCGTGTGCGACTTGTCGGCCTCGCCCCATGTCGATTTGCAGAGCGCGACAACGCTGCACACTTTGGCAGATGAATTAGTCGCTGCGGGAATGAACCTCCAGGTGGTCGAAACCCGTTCTTCAGTGCGAGATCGCCTGCGCGCCGCGGGCTTGCATGAAAAGCTGGGCGGCATCGATCGCTTCCGCACGGTGGCCCAGGTGATTGAAGATTTTGAACAGAGACCAGCCGGCTGAGGTTAGAAAGACCCGGCGAGTTGTAGTTCCGAAGAGAAAAATTAGACAGGATTTACACGATTTACATAATTAACCATATCAACACGGTGAAGTTCGCCAGCGCTGAAAGCTGATTTTCTTTTCATGTAAATCATGTAAATTCATCTTCGCTTCTGGCACCGTCTTCAATCTTTCCATCCGGCAAAGATGGGGATTGACTCATCGAAGATAAGGTTTTGATACGGTCGAGCGGCGAAGGTTACGCCGGAGCGTTCAGCGCTTTCTGAGCGTTGGCCCAACCTGCCCGATGCTCACGAATAATCGCAATTGCCTCGTCGGCATTTGGGACGCAAACCGGGATGTCGAAATCGCCCGGACTGGCCAAAGGCGTTTCGAACTCGAGCATTTGGGTGCGCGCCCACTCAACGAAGCCCGGCCACATTTTGCCGACCAGAATCAACGGCGTCGAATCGAGATGGCGCACTTGCAGTAATTGCCAAATCATCGTTGTTTCTAAAACAGAGCCGATGCCGCCCGGCGCGACGATGAACGCGTCCGACGCCAGCACGAAGTGATGAAGCCGGGTAAAGAAAGTTTTGTGCTCAAACGCGAGTTCGACAAACGGATTCACTTCCTGTTCGAACGGCAGGTCGACGCGAATGCCTACTGACTGGGCCGCATCGCCCGCGAGTTTTACACCTTCATTTGCGGCTTGCATCAAACCAGGCCCGCCGCCGGTAATAATGTCACAGCCCATCTCAGCCAAAGCCTTTGAGACTCGCTTCGTTTCTTCGTAGGCAGCCGTACCGGGCCTGGCTCTGGCTGAGCCAAAGATGGTCACGCGATAACGCTCGCGTCGCGTTGGCTTTAATCGAGTCAGATTATTGACGACTTCCCATAGTCCATATACGGAGTCGAGCAGAATCTTCTTAACGGCCTCTTCATCGGCGAGACTGACGGTGTTCGTTGGTTGCATTGTATTAGTTTGTTCTTCGCTCATTTTTTCTCCTGGTTATGATTGAGGTCAGTACCGGAAGCGGTAGCGACCGGGTCTGGATCAACACAACGATCGAGATTGGCAAAACGCCGACCCGGTCGCTACCGCTCCCGGTACTGACTCCAAACATCTCCCCTGGCTAACTTCAAATCTCGATCACATCCCCCAGCTGCGGGCATTCAGTCTTGATCCCATGCTTTGTTTGGATGAGCCCGGAAAATATTTCCCGCGCGCGGTCTTCGCCGTGCGTGATGATTGTGCGTGGCTTCGACGGCGCTACGGCATCGAACCATTTCAGCAAGTCCTTCTGTCCGGCATGGGCGCTGAATCCGCCCATCGTGTGAATCGACGCGCGTACCGGAACTCGCTCGCCGAAGATAAAGACCTCTTTCTTACCGTCTACCAGTTGACGTCCGAGCGATCGCCCCGACTGAAAACCTACAATCAGCACAACCGTCTCAGGCTTCGCCAAATTGTTTAGTAAGTGCTGAACGATCCGGCCGCCACTGCACATGCCGTTGCCGGCCATTATCAAGGCCGGACCAGTTAGATCGTTGAGGGCTCGGGAATCGCGAGGCCTAGGACACGCGCGGGCAACGGCGAGGCTCTTTCTCAGTTCACCGGAGTCCACCATCTCGCGCGCTTCCTCGTCAAAGAGTTCATTGTTCCGGCCGTAGATTTTCGTCGCCTCGATCGCCATCGGGCTATCGAGATAGATCGGAAACTGGGGCAGAGTCTTTCGCTTGAAAGCGCCGGCCAGAAGATAAAGCAGTAGCTGCGTGCGACCGACCGCGAACACCGGCACCAGAATCGTGGCTTTGTTTTCGATGGCCCGGGCGATGATGTTTCGTCCCTCGATAGCTGTCTCGTGAAGTGATTTATGATCTCGATCGCCGTAAGTCGACTCCATGATCACCGCGTCGGCTTTTTCGAATGGCACCGAATCGTTGAGCAGTGGCGCGCCGCGTGGTCCAAGATCGCCCGAGAAGACCACGACCTTCGGACGGCCGTTTTCCTGCACAGTTAACTCGATACTGGACGAACCAATCACGTGACCGGCGTCCGCAAAACGGGCCTGGATACCCGGGGCGACTTCGATTCTCTGGTTGTACTTGATTGGTCTGACTAATGGCTTCAGATTGCGCACGTCCTGCTCTTCGAAGAGAGGTTCGAGGAGTGGTTGTTGACGACGGATGCGCTCCTTGTTCTCGCGTTTCAGATCCTGCTTTTGCAACGAGAGAGAATCGCGAAGGATGAGTGCTGCGATGTCGATTGTTGGTTGGGTCGCGAAGATTGGACCTTCGTAACCTTTTCTGGTCAGGATGGGTAGCCGTCCGACGTGATCCAGGTGGCCGTGAGTCAGAAGCACCGCGTCGAGTCTGCCACCCTCGAGTTTTCCTTCCCCGCGGTTCTTCGCCTTTTCTTTTTTCCCACCTTGAAACATCCCGCAATCGATCAGCACGCTCGCGTGCTTTGTCACAACGTGGTAAGCCGAGCCGGTGACATCACCAGTTGCGCCATGAAAATGAATCTTCATTTTTTGCCCCCGAGATTAGCCACAGAGGCACAGAGACACCGAGAAAGGATTGAAAAAATGTATGAGTCTAAAATGCTTCAGGCCTCCGAATCAGATTCCCGATTTGATTTTCTTTGTGTCTCTGTGCCTCTGTGGCTAGCTTCTGACTAAAACGGCCAACGCCACTCGACGATCTCCGGTTTGTCTATCCCGAACTCGTGCGCATAACGGCGACAGCCAATCTGTATGTTGCGGAACTTTTCTTTGGCGTGGGCGCCGACCACCTGAAGTCTCGGCACTCGATCGATTACATCGATGGCCAGCGTGAACCGGTCAATCTCGTTTTCGATTGCCAACTCCAGCGGCGTATTGATGTTGCCGCGTTCTTTGTAACCGCGGACATGCAGGTTCTTATGATTGGTCCGGCTATAAGTGAGCCGATGAATCAACCAGGGGTACCCGTGAAAGTTAAAGACAATCGGCTTGTCGGGCGTAAACAAACTGTCAAAGTCGCGATCCGAAAGCCCATGTGGGTGCTCGCGATCTGCTTGCAGCTTGAAGAGATCTACGACGTTGATAAAACGAATCTTCAAGTCAGGAAATTCTTCGCGCAGCAAAGCTGTAGCGGCGAGCGCTTCCTTGGTAGGAATGTCGCCGGCGCAGGCGATCACCACGTCGGGTTCCTGACCCTGATCGTTGCTGGCGGGACCCCAGATGCTTATGCCCTTGGTGCAATGCGTGATCGCGGCATCCATTTCCAGGTATTGCAGGTGCATTTGCTTATCGCAAACGATTACGTTGATGTAGTTTTCGCTGCGCAGGCAGTGATTGGCCACGGACAGCAGGCTGTTGATATCGGGCGGCAAATAAATGCGAGTGACTTCAGCGCGTTTGTTGACCACCACGTCAAGGAAACCCGGGTCCTGATGCGTGAATCCATTGTGGTCCTGTCGCCAGACCGTGGAGGTGATTAGCAGATTTAGTGAAGGAATGGACTGTCGCCACGAAAGCTCGTTGCAGATCGACAGCCACTTCGCGTGCTGATTGAACATCGAGTCGATGACATGCGCGAACGCTTCGTACGTCGAGAAGAAACCATGCCGCCCGGTTAACAAATAGCCTTCGAGCATTCCTTCGAGCGTGTGCTCGCTGAGCATTTCAATGACTCGCCCGTCAGTCGCCAATTGGCCGCCATCGTTGTCTTCGGGAAACATCTCAGCCAGCCAGAGTTTCTTGCTGACTTCGTAAACGTCATCGAGCTTGTTCGATGTATTTTCATCCGGACCAAACACGCGGAAGGTCGTCATGTTCGCCTTCATCACATCACGCAGAAAGGCGCCCAGCGGTCTGGTGTTTTCAGCTTCGACTTGTCCCGGCTTGTCGAACTTGATTCCGTAATCCCGGAAGTTCGGCAAGCGCAGAGTCTTTTTCAGCAGTCCGCCGTTCGCATGAGGATTCGCGCCCATGCGACGATTACCCGAGGGCGTCAGTTCCTTCAGTTCCGAAACGATCGAACCATTCTCATCAAACAATTCTTCAGGCTTACAACTCCGCATCCATTCTTCGAGCATTTTCAGGTGCGCGGGATTCTTCTTGACGCCTGAGAGCGGAACCTGATGCGAACGCCAGAAGCCTTCGAGCCTCTTTCCATCAACTTCTGACGGCGCAGTCCAGCCTTTCGGCGTGCGGAGAATGATCATGGGCCAGCGAGGTCTGATTGCCTCGCCAGTCGCGCGAGCCTCTTGCTGAATTGTTCTGATTGTCTGGGCGCAATGGTCCAGCGTGGCAGCCATCGCCTGATGCATGCTCGCAGCATCTGATCCCTCAACGAAGCATGGCGAGTAACCGTATCCCTTAAAAAGATTCTCCAACTCTTCGTGGCTGATGCGAGCAAGCAGCGTGGGGTTATTAATCTTGTAGCCGTTGAGATTCAGAATCGGCAGGACCGCGCCGTCACGAATTGGATTCAGAAACTTGTTGATGTGCCAGGAAGTTGCCAGCGGACCAGTTTCGGCTTCACCGTCGCCGACAACCGCGGCCACGATCAGATCGGGATTATCAAAGGCCGCCCCGCAAGCATGCGACAGGACGTAGCCCAACTCGCCTCCTTCGTGAATCGATCCAGGCGTTTCGGGCGTGCAGTGACTTCCGATGCCGCCCGGAAACGAAAACTGTTTGAAGAAACGGAGCAGGCCCTCTTCGTCCTGGCTCTTGTCCGGATAGATTTCTGAGTACGCGCCCTCCAGGTAAACCGGGCCGAGCACTCCGGGTGCGCCGTGCCCGGGACCCGCCATAAAAATCGCGTCGAGATCGAATTTTTTTATGATTCGATTCAGGTGTGTATATATAAAGGAGAGCGCGGGACTGGCCCCCCAGTGACCAAGCATGCGGTTCTTGATGTGCTCCGGTTTGAGCGGCTCGCGGAGCAGGGGATTGTCCTGCAGGTAGATCATTCCCAGCGCGAGATAATTACAGGCGCGCCAGAACGCGTGCGTCTTGCGTGCTTCTTCATCGTCGAGCGGCGCGCCGCTGATGGTGGATCTCGCAATTCCGTAACTGCTCAATTCGTTGGTTAAAGACTTAGTCGGAACGACCATAAATCCTCTTTCTGCGCACGCACGATTTTCGTACCTGGTGCTTATCTTAGCGTGAAGCTTATTTCGAATGGTAAGTGAGGAGAACTGTCAGAAATGACAGGTTTTTCCGAGAGGTGGCACGGGCGTCCCGCCCGTGAATTACGCGCAGGATGCGCGCACCGAATTAACTGCGCCACCATAACCGAGCCGTGGCGATTCGACTTCCAGAGCAACCTTCTTTTCCGTAGCCCAGGCATTTACGCCTGGATAACGAAAGCGGGATTAGTTTCAAAAGCCCCATTATTGGGTAGCGACATACTTGACTCCGCACGTGATTCTGTCGACCTTCGATGAGACCGCTGCAATGGCTCTGCCACTTTGATGCGCGGCAAGTCTCGGACTGGCCGACCCGTGGCCCATTAATCCGAAACGGTCTTTGACCGGGGCGGGTCGAAGACCCGAATGAAAAAGAAGGTTCGCCGCCGGCAAGTCGCAGACTTGCCGCGCATCAGAGTGGCAGAGCCATTGCCGTAATGAGTCAAGTATATTAATGCCCATTAATGGGGCTTCACCAGCCCGCCCTGCTTCTACCCAGGCGTAAACGCCTGGGCTACGGAAAAAGTTATTCAGCTTGGGACACGACCCTCTCTTCATCCTTCCGGAATGAAATAAAACATTAGCGCGATGATCGCATAGACGGTCATCAGTTGAATTCCCTTGTACCAGTTCGATTGGCCGTCACCGCAAACCATCGCCCCGATCAGCACCGCGAATATCAGCGAACCAATTTCAGCTCGGCCAAACGCGAGTTCCAGCGGTTGCGGCGCGATGAAATAACTGGCCAGCACGAGCACCGGCGCCACGAACAAAGCGATCTGAATACAGCTTCCCAAAGCGATGCCGACAGACAAATCCATCTTGTTTTTGCGCGCCATGGCGATCGCTGATCCACTTTCAGCCGCGCCGCCGACAATCGCCACGAAAACAATGCCGATGAAAACCTGCGACATGCCCAGGGCCTTGCCCGTGCCTTCCGCTGCGCCCACCAGAATCTCGCTCATCCAGGCGGCGAGCACGGACGCGACGATCAGACTGACAACCGCGCGGGTTACGCTCCAATGTTCCTCTTCGTGGCTTGCCTGCTGTGCTTCGCTCTCCACACTGGCAAAAGCCGTCGGGTGAGTTTTCAGAGAGAACAGCAAGTAGAGTCCATAGGCGATCAGCAACAGGATGGCGATGCCGATATTAAGAAGTTTTTCCTCGCGCAGGACACCTTGCGCTCCGAACGCGCGATTAAAAGAGCTCGGCACGGCCATGCTGATGGCGGCGACAAACATCATCGTGCTGTAAGCTCGGGTCGCTGCCGGATTGAATCGCTGGTCGTGAAATCGAAAGCCGCCCAGCAGAAAAGCCATCCCCAAAGCGAGTAACAAGTTGGCCAGGATTGCGCCGACCAAAGATGCTCGGACCATGTCGAGGTAACCCGCCCGCAACGCCACCAGGGAAATGATCAGCTCCGGTGCGTTGCCAAAAGTCGCATTCAACAAACCCCCGACCGCGTCACCAGTGCGCGTTGCCAGTTGTTCGGTCGCGCTAACAATCAGCGCGGCGATCGGAATAATCGCTAATGCCGCCGAGAAGAACAGAACGGGCGCGGGCAAACCATGAATGTGTTCCAGGGTCACAGTGAGTGGGATGAACAGCAGAAACCAATTCATTGGGCGGCGCAGGAATTCGCCAAACGGGCCACGCGCGAGCGGCATTGGGTGAGCAATCACATTGCCTTCAGGAAAAGACATACCTACCTTCCGATCTATTACGGCGTCACCATCATGGACTTTCGCACATCGTGCATTGACTGTTGATTCACCCTCAGCAGACCCTGGCCGGGACGGTCAAGGTCTGTAATTAAGACGAGCACTGTCGAGAACGCCAAGACCAGCACAAAAACCGCCACCGAACGTCTGGTCCCTGAGATCCCCTCGTGGTAACCCATGACCGTCATCGACAAAACAAACAGCGCATAGAGTCCCAGCCAAATCGCGGTAGGCACCCGACTGTACACACTCGCCATTAAGCGCTTTGCATGCAGGTTGATCACGTCGTTGAGCGATTGCATGAATAGAGAAGTCATGGGGGATCGCTCTTTCTGCGCAGCGGCGACTGCTTGAGCCCAAAGACGTTTGTGAAGGTCTTCAGACTGTAGGATTACCGCCGTCGTTTTGCTCGGGTCCACCGCGGCCAGTCGCACATCCACATACTCGCGCAGCAGATTTCGAGAGTCTGTGGTCATCGGTTCCGGCAGCATCTCTGCGCGCAAGTACGCCGTACTGATCGCGCTGGCTTCGGCCAGTACCGCTTGTCTTCTTTCTTCGAAGCGGGAAGCGGCCATCCCGAAAGTGAAGGCGAGCATGAACGCCAACAAGCCGAGCGTCGCGGCTACGATCGGCGCCACCGGCGCCTCGGTCCCGTTTTGATTGCGACTTTTGCGATAGCGGGCGACGCGACAACCGAGTTCCACCGCAAGGACGCCGATGATTAAAGTAAAAGGGAAGAGAGTCCAGATAGGAAAGGCATCAAGAAATCCACTTATTTGCATCAGCGTGTTTTCATCCTCGAGCAGATTTACGATAGTGCCCCTAATTTTTTCCCTGGCCCAGGCGTTTACGCCCGGGAATAAAGAGCGGTTACTTTCAAAAGCCCCATTAATGGGGCTTGCTAACACCTCCTGTTTTTCACCCAGGCGTTTAGAGTGTGTGTCAAAACCCCGGGATCTCAGCGCCGAAGGCGCGAAATGTAATAGCCCAGGGCAACGCCCTGGGTTGGGTGGTCCGATG
>Ga0070703_10000393_pt1 | contig 18270 bp, 20 predicted proteins | sample KBSK5251metaG_FD_65453 | JGI IMG/M metagenome (GOLD analysis project Ga0070703, IMG submission 65453) | Corn, switchgrass and miscanthus rhizosphere microbial communities from Kellogg Biological Station, Michigan, USA - KBS K5-25-1 metaG | ecosystem: Host-associated > Plants > Roots >... | reverse complement strand
AAGTATCTGTGGTGTTATGAATGCCCTAAACAAAAGTACGAATGGTTGTACGCCAATTTTTTACATCGTGGAGGTCCCGGCCGATCTTCCATAGTGTGTCGACTTCCCTCATAATGTACTTGCCCAAAAGAGAATCCAAACCTTCAATCTCGAATTGTGGTGAGTCAATGGCGAGCCTTCCATGAAAGAATATGCCAGCAAAGATTCTGTCGCCTGCCCGATAAACGGAAATTGACGGCAATGAGTGGTAGATCTTAATTTGCAAATACTCTCTGTTTTCCTTAGGCAGTTGCCTGATTACTTGTTGCAACGTTTCCATATTACGCTCGAAACCTAAGCGAACATCGTGAGATGTTGTTGGTGGTGAGCTATCCGAGATGCGAAGTGCTGTATTGCGGAGATCGGCGATGTCTCCGGGCCGTAATAGAAGGATCTGAAAGTGCGTTTTTCGTTTAAGTGCCTGCAGAAAAGCCTCCGTGTAAAGGTCACGCTCAAGATTTGGTATCCATGTATTGAGGATCGTTACTTTGTGAGACCTGCCAATCTGTTTGCAGAACTCTGCTTCAGGTAATCGTTGGCGGACACGTACTAAACCTTCGAGCCTGTGGTCGTCAATAATCCCCGGAATTGTTACCGCCATGTTATTGAAGACGTCAAATACAATACTGTCAGACCGGGCATCCGCTTTAAGCCCCTCTCGAATAAACTTGGCTATCTTTCTAATGGCTACGTCACAATTTGAAAGATCGTATTCGACGTACCGGTATCCGCTTATATCAAATGGGACTTTCGTACCCTTTTTTCCTTTAGTACGGTTTTGCTTAATGAGGATCGTCGTCTTTTTTCGTAGAGCATATCTGATACCGAGTTCAAGAAAGACGTTTGGATTTCTCCCGGTAATATCAACGATGACGACATCCGCCCTGACAATGTTCTCCACGATTCTATTAATTATTAAGCCAGATGTGTTGCGGTCTACTTCCCTTTCGATCTCACCAGAATGCTCTGGAAGAACCTCTTCAACCGCTGGTTCTATGATTTCATGGAAAATCTGATTCGCTTCCGTAACACCGCCTTTGTATTCGTGATTGCTACCATGCGGCATTAAGACAAAGGTCTTGAATTTGCGATTTCTTTGAGAAGCGCCCAATGAAGATTCCTCCTCTGCTGGGGACGGTCTGTAGGTTGTTTTCAGCGAGAGATCATCAGACTCGGACTATGAAGCGGGCTCTTCAACTGAGGTCAACTTTCCTCAATTCTTATTCTTACCTGTAAGAGATCGAGTTGACAGTACAGATCTCAATGTTGATTGTTACCGTGAAGAACCAATCGATGACACAATCGCAATTATCACGATGAGTAGGACAAGCAATACAACAGCGCCGGCCACAGCCATGACAATGATAGTGGTTTTTTCTTTTTGCTTGATCGCCGCGATCTCATTGTGACACCCCTGAACTTCCGCCTTTAACCGACTTGCAGTTTCAATTTGCTCCCTCACCTTGGGTACAAGAGTCTCAAGCTCGGTTGTTGGTAAGCTGTCAGGTCCGAACTGCATCTGTATGTCGGCTGGCGCGCAATCCGGTATTTGCTTAGCCATCTGACCGAGATTGCCAACCATACTTTGCGACCTGTCGTAGTCGTCCCATATCTTTTCGCGATCGAGAATCAATTTACTCCAGTCAGGTGGAATGATTACATTGGAACTGGACATCGGTTCACGCTCCTTTCAGTCATTCGCACGCGGCATTCGCGTGATCAATAAGTTCCAGCACAAGGGGAAACTTCGACCGGGCTTCTGAGTTGTAATGAACATACAGGTCAAACTCGCTGTAAGAATTGTCCATGTCTTGCTCGGCGAACTGCAATTTTTCGGTGACGAACGCCGAGCATTCGTCAATTTGCAAGGTAAGATCAGTTGTTGACTCCAGTGTTTGGGCTGCCTGCACAAGAAGTTCTCTTTGCTCGCCCAGCGCTGTTCTCATTCGATCGTCCTCAAACTCCTGGGGGTCCAGGTATCGGCCGTTGACATCGCGCGCGGCTTCGTCATTCCAAACGTTGCGAATATCTTTTCGCAGATCTTGTAGCGACCGTGATCGCTGCGACATCGACCAAAGGGCCTCGTGCATGCCATCTACTCCGGCGGTGCTATCCGAAACTAATCGATTGTTACTCATCTGCCGCAAATGAAATCGTCCAAATCCTCGATGACATCTTCACCTTCTTCAAATGTAAATCCGGTGCGCGTGTGGAATTCTTCCTCGCCTAACTCGCGAAGTGTTTCCCGTAAAGCGTTACGGAACGCCTTTGTCTGATCCAGGCTCAACTCTATCGTGTCATTGTTATCAAGTTCTTTTAAATCAGTTAGTAGTTGCCCAAGTTCTGAATCCTTCATTCCGATCGTCACTTCAGGATTTTCGAGTGCAAAGCCATGAAGAACCTCATTCAAGACAGCCCTGAGCATCCCGGGGTGCGGGGATCGATAAGTGGAATATTGGTCGCTCACAGTCATTTTTGCTGGTGACGAAATCTATTCAAGCGAATCGAAGTAATCTCTCCCATCTTTGGGACGAAGGGCAGTGCCGCGATCAGTTCTGGTTGGATCATCGATGACAATCATCTTCTCCTCCTGATTCCAATAGGCAACACGGCCCCTCAAAAGCTTCTTTACGTCAGCACCGCTGGCTTTTTGGATGGTTTCCTCAATCTTGCTAGTGAATTTCCCAAGATCCCAACCCGGAAACTTGGCTCGGTGCTTGTCCCACGAATGACCGCCGCCAATCTGCCGCGCAATCTCATGCGGGCTCAAAGCACCATTCCCTACCAACGCTTTTGTCTGGACACCTATTGCGTGCCCGCTGCCGGAACCTACAACCGAAATCAGCAAATCCGGCCGGTTAATTTCATGAAGCAAACCGAGACGATACTCAATCTCACGTCCGCCCCCGCGTGCGTATCGTTGGGCCAACTCTTCCGCTCGATCTGCCTCGGAAAGCCGGTTGGCGGCCTCGTCCGTAGTTGAGATCGCACCGCGCGCTGCGGCCATCATTTCCTCAGCGGCGGCAATCTCCTCCGCAACTTTGTCACTTGCGACCGCCGTATTTTGTGCGGCAGCTGTGGCGAATTCCAAGCTCCGTTCCACGGAATTGACTGTCTGCTCCGCCAGCGTTTCGCCTTCGTGCGCTACACTGACGGCCTCGGTGGCGTATTGCACCGCGTTCGAACAACAGTTGACGCGTGCCCGAGCAGCTGCCACTTCCTCTCTCGCCGCGATCACCTCAGCTTCTGCTATTTGAAGGCGGTAAGCTGCTCGTTGTAGCTCTTCCTGGGCCGAGTTCACAGCCCGCGCCTCTGAGTTGCAGTTACTGCGGTTCTTGTCTCTTTGGCAAGCGTTATATCTCGATTCTGCTCGCTCAAGATTCCATTGAGCCTGCTCGAATGCCCGTCGGGCTTGTTCATATTCATCGATCGCCCGCGCCAGTCTCGCCTCAGCACGCGCCAACCACGCCAGTGCCTTCCTCAACTCCTCTTCCCAGAACTCCAGGGTTGAGCCGGCTGCGGCGAGCACTTGACGCGCTTCTGACAGAGTCGCTTCCGCGTCCGCTTTGCCGGTCTCAGTTTGATCCACCAAACCTTTGGCGTCCGCAGACAGTTTATTCACTCGCTCGCCGTCTAACTGCGCTTCGCTGATTACGACAGCGGCACGGTGGAAGGTGCGTTCAGCCGACTCTCTGACATGCCGCTGGACGTGTTCGGCAACGCTTAGTGTTTGGCTTGCCGACACCGACCACAGCCCGATCTCGTGAGCTACATCTTCCAGAGCGATTGCTATAGTGCGTGGGTCGTAACTCATCCGATCAAACCCGATTCCGTCTTGTCAGCTTCGCGCAAGGCCGCAATTCGTTCGTCCAAAATCTTTTGAATCCGATCAGTCTGCTCGATGTATTCTTCAAAATTTCTTGTGGTCCGCCCCCAGCCGGCGCGGAATTGGTCAGCGGCCTCGCCCTCATACACACTACTGAACTGGCGCCAATGAGAATCAAGATTGTTGAATTCGGCTTTAAGCAAAATCGTGTGATGCTCAAGCACGCGACTGTATTCATCCAATCCTGCAAGTAAAACTCGGGCATCAGTCGCCATGGAGATACCTCCTCAGAGCCTCGCTCTTTATTTGCAGGAACTCGACATAGTTTGGACCATCTGAAGCAACATATCGTTTCATTGTTTCCTCAAAAGGGCTCCAGATGGCGTCGTAGTCCTTGCGCCACTGGTCCTGCCAGTGTGGCGAGACCCGGTCGTGTTGTGTTGCCAGATCCGACATCGATGCCCGCAAGGTCTCATTGAATTGGGTCAACAATTGATGAAAGTTTTGCATCGCAAAGTACTGTTCATCCATGCTCATGTGTTTCTCTCCTGCCTGAAAGCCCCTCGCCAATTACTCGAACCTGATCAGTTAAAGACTCGTTCTGCGCAACCACAGCCGGATCACTGCTGTAAGGTTTGAATCGCACGGATGCATCGCTCTCGACGTCGGTATACAGCGCACAAATTGGCGTTGCCCCATCAAGTTGCAACTGCGAGGCTCTTCGACTTCTCGTTAGAGTGTGAGAGTCGTCTTCGGACATCTGGAGTGCGACGCGGTGGCGAAAGTTGACCAACCCGCGCCGCTCATCGATTACGTTGACCATCGGTCTCACTCCAGAGAAGCTTAGGATGAGGTGAATTCCGAGCGGCGGGCCCTCCACGTAGAGTCGCCTCAGGTTCTCACCGGCCGGAGACGCGACTAGTGAACCGTACGCGTCCGGCTTTCTTCGCAGCGCTTCGATGCCGTCGAGTTCGGTCATAGTTACAAAGATTGAGCGCTCGCCGACCAGCTTCTCTTCTGCCAACGCCTTGCGCCGATCGAGCTCTGCAGTAAGATCCGACAGAATGGCCTCAACCTGCTTTGGCTCTTTGCTAAAGCGCGTCGCAAAACCAGTCTGAATTAGAACATCAGCGACAGTTTGAAGGACACCGTTCCAGCTTGATCCGGCAATGCTTTTGTCGACGATCACAAACTCTGTGTTCGATGGATCGAGATTTGAGATCAAGCTCACAAGGATGGCTGCCAGCATGCCGTAGCGTGCGGAATTCGCTCCCCCAATGATCAAGGCGTTTTCCGAAACCCGCCGGCGAAAAACCAACATGGCTTGGCCCCGCACATTGAATTGCTGACCCAACCAAACAGCGCGAGGATGCTCTTCAGGAAACCAGTCCACAATTCCAAGACCACCTGTTTCGATAGGCTGTCGAGCGAAGGTCGCAAACTCTTGTGAAGTCATCCACTCCGGATGCCGCAACAGGCGCGTCATATAGGGATTGTCAATCAGGCTCGGTTGAGACTTGCCATTGAAGACTACTCGACGAGGCAAACTATCGTCGGGAAGTGATTGAGACTTTTCTGTTAGTGATCGCAGCAGAGTATCGAGCCGAGTTAACGGTAAGTAAGCAACTTTTCCTGTTATGTTACCGCCATCATCGCCGGCTTGATCATTGATCACGATCTTGCCGGGGAGGTCGCAGGTTGCGATCAATGCTTTGCCACGGCGACCGAACTCAGTTAGAGCCTGAATGTCGGATGCCTTCATCTTCATCCCCATAAGCAGATGAATGTTTCCAAAGATGCCCGTTTGATTGAGCATGCCAGCGGCGCCGAATCGTTGCGATGCCAGAAGCATGTGAATACCGGCGCTGCGAGCTTGTTGAGAGAGTTCCAATAACCGACTTGACGCTATTCCATCCTTGTCGCCTTCAAACAACTCCTGATATTCGTCCACCATCAATAAGACTCTTGGCAACTTACCTTCTGGTTCTCCTATGGATCGATAGGTCGTAAAGTCGTTAACACCGACGCGCGCAAAGATTTCATTCCGACGCTCTTTTTCTGCAATCAATTCTGCTAGTACGCTTCGCGAGAGTTCGGGTGAAGAGCGCAGTGAGACAACTTCCGCGTGCGGTAGATTGCGATAAGGTTGAAATTCCACTCCGTCTTTGCCATCTATGAGATATAGGCGAAGTTCTTCTGGGCTATAACGTACAGCTAGGCCGAAAATTAAGACGTGGTACAGATTTGATTTGCCAGCGCCAGCCATCGCACCTAGCATCCCATGGACGCACGGCTGGCCGTCATTATTCACTCCGAACCATAATTTCAGCCGATCTCCGCCACCACGCGCGCCGATCGGAGACTCGATGATTTTGGTAGCGCTTGCGGACCACCATTCCTCTTCGGGGAGCGCGACTACACTATCCCACTCAATAATTCGCTCGGGTGGTTTCGCACTGCTTAGTTTTTGGAATAATCCGTTCTGAAGATCTGCAGTTGGCGGGCCGTCCACGGTTAAGGCCAAGTTCAGCTTGGTTAGAGTGCCGTTGGCATCGACATCGATGTAAAAGGCATTCTTGAAACCATCCATGCCCATGTCCCGTGGCAGCTCATAGTTGCGATTGTAGTGAATAAACAAATACGTTCCAGCGACAGGACCCGTATTGGCAATGCTCTGTAAGGCTTCAATTGCACGGCGATCATATCGATTTGGAAAATCAGCTGCGAAGACAAATTGGAATCGTTCGTTAATCCGAATTTCGGGCGGCACCGCCTCAAACGACGTGGTCGAGGCGTCAAGATACGTTTCGATTATCCGATGAATTTCGGCGATCACCTGATCAAGGTCACGGCGCACATCACCCGAGTTTTGCTGCACGAGTGGCAGAAATCGACGCATCGGAAAAGCGATGCCAGCGCCAGCGGGATCGAGCAATGTGTAACGTGCTTGGTGTGGCAACATCAAAGCTGTGCGGACCACGAGGGACTGCATGAGAGCTACCGCGCGCTCGGCGGCTTGGCCCCCACCGATGATGATGGTTTTATTTAGTCCGATGAATGGAATGTAACCAGGAATCCGTAACCCTCCGTTCGGGCGTTGTTCTATCAAGTCACCCAAGCGAATGAAGGGTTGGTCTTCGGAAGTATTTGCATCCCATGATTGCCATTCCTGATTGCCCCAACCAGCAACACTCGGAAGAGAGCGACCGTCAAGCAGTTTGTCGAAGGTTAGCGAATTCGCTGTGATAATAGCGTTAAAGTGATCTTTGAGCTTTTCCGCGCTCGCCTCCCCGACTTTGAGGAGCGCTTTTGCTTTGGATTCGGTTGCCCGAACTTGATCGTTGAGGCTTGCAATGCGAGCTTCCAATTCGGAAATACGTATTTTGTTCTTCTCAAACACGGGATCTTCCTCCAGAGGGCTCTTTGAAGGTTGCGGGTTTAGCCCTTTGATCGGTCTCGGCGCGAATTCAACGTGAGACGCGCACTGCGTTAGATTCCAATCCAATTAACAGCGGAAAGGCGCCAACACACGTAGAAAACTTTGGGATCGCGCTTGCCAAAATGTTTGAGTACAAAGGAAACCTCAGGCTGGTTCAAACGCTTTTGCGGTAAGTACGGCGTGAGGACTAGCCGATGGCTTGCGCGAGACCGGCGATCAATACTACAAGGGCCAAACTCAAGTCAAGGATTTTCCTGCGAGCATTTTTTCTAAAACAGTAGAGCTCAACGGATTCGGGTCAATGTCCCAATCAGCGACACATCCACTTGAACTAATGGCGCTTGCCGCTTAGGTTTGTGTTGACTACATTAAGGGCAGAGTGACATTTCGCACGCGAGAAGGATATGAGCAGAGGTGAAAGCCCAAACTGGACCGAGCTACTGATTGAAAGCAGCGCACACCCGCTGCCGGTCTCGGCCGAGCGCTATAGGGCTTGGATGGCCGGCCGTCAGATCTTCGTAAGCTCTTTAATGGACCAAGAAATGAGGCCCTATCGAGACGTCGTGCGGACCCATCTGCATGCGATGGGCGCGACGCCGGTAATGTGGGAGGAGATTACTCCGAGGGATGAGGGTCCACAGCGAGCGTTTTTGGGAGGCGTGGATCGGTCTTCTGTTTTCGTGTTGATGCTTGGGACTCGATATGGGGTTACGGATCAGAGCGGGTACTCGCCCACGCATCAGGAGGGAAACCGAGCGGCTGAGCGACGAATTCCAAGACTGCTATTTACTCTCGGAACGCTCAATGATGCTGAACGCGATGGCAGATTAAACGACTGGTTGCGTTCTCTTCGTAACGAACTATCGGGAGCGTCTTTTATGACCGCGAATGATCTGATTGGTCAGCTTGACGCAAGGCTCCGAGAAATGGCGGCTCGTAGTGATAGGCTATGGATAAAGCTTGGAGCCCTCGTGTTTCCAGGAATTGTTAATAGTCGCTTTGACAGCAGAGGCGAAGGTGAAATCACCGTGACTGCGAACGTGAGTGATGGCGAAGTAAGGCGCTCGCTCATTGAAGGCGGCCAATCTTACCGATCGCGATCTCGGGCAGAACGCATTACGTGGTCGAACAATAGCTTCCCCATACAAATCGAGTCGGTATCGGTGAAAACTGAATATTCAGCAGAAGAACAGGTTGAGATTGTCTGCAAGAGCTCCCAGAGTTGGAACTCAGGCTCGAGTTCGATTCACACTATGATGGGTTCGTTTGGAAAGCTAACCGCTGGCGAGATGGCGAAACTGTGGGCGCATCGAGCCATTCTTGGAGAAGACTACAGAGGGGATGGTGGAGGCGCGCTCGACATGACCGCTTCCTTCAGTGAGCCGGAGACTGCGACCCTTCCCCACGTCCTTCGCGCGTGCTCGGCCGGTGGTTGGTTGGCGGAGGGCTTAACGAGGCTTTATCCAATTGAAGAAGTTAGCCGTCGCTACGATGGACACTTTCATTATCTGGATGTCGGTCCTTCCACAGCCACAAGTATTCGTATTAGAGGAGCGTTTACATTTGGAGCTGCGAGTTCGCATCAAGACCCGATAACAATTGAAGGAAACGTTCCGCTTGATTCCGTGCGTTAACGAAGTATGACTTGAGCAACTTCTTATGACAGACGGCCCCCAGAGCGATCACGATTGGACAATTCACTCGCTAAACATTCATGGCATCTTTTTTGAACGATGGTGTCGAAAGATCATTAGGGAAAGTAACGGCTGGGCACAAGTTGCCACAAATTATCCAGTTGCGTATAGACCAGTAGATTCGCACTGGCCTTGGCGAGAGAGTGAGCTTGATATTCGGGCTATCCACGGCGGTTATCAGGGACGTAGTTCTGGCGTTAGTTTACGAACTTTTTTCTGGCTTCCGTGAACGATTCCACTCCTAACATCATAAAACCGAAGAATGACCGCGCAAATGATCTTTCTTATTTCCGGAGAGTTGGTCAGAAGAAAAGCCGATCGTTCTGAAAGTGTACGTGCTAACGCTTCCGACTCAGTGAAAATTAGTAGAGACTCTAGGGCGATTGCAGTTTTGACTACGGCAGCACCTATCCTTGACTCCCGCCTGGACTCCAATAGCCAATCTGTGGATACGCGGACCCTTTTAGCTAGGTCGTCGTCGGCTGATTGGATGTATTGCAATAGTTGCGAGAACCCACACCTGTTAAAGCGGTTACAAAATGATCCGTCGATTAGTATTCCCTCTGTTCTTGGTGCGCGTTCGGATCGAGCGCGAATCCGTTTGAAACCGCTTGTGACTGCGAGGTTTATTTCTCGAGTTGTGTTTGTAGCAATACCCAGCTTCCGATGAACCTCAGGTCTCCGCATGTTGAATGTGGATGCCAGAATCGCCAATTTCTCAATTGACTGAGCCAGTCGCTCCCCGGCGGCGAGCATCTGATCCGGCGTGCCTACTCCAGTTATTTCAATAACCGTTCGATCACTTAGTTCAGCAGCCTTAGCAAGGTAGTGGTTATTAGGCCCACCTAGCCTTGCGACCACATTTCGGCGCCGCATCGCGTCTATGAAAGCTGCGGCTTCATTTCGTCCGAAGAAGCAGATCCTACTTGAGAATGGAAGATTTAGGATCACTCGGGCCTTGAGCGAGCTAGTAGTTTGGATGTAGCGAAACTGAACATCCGTATTCTTGGGACCCAGCTCAAACATACGCAATCTCTTATGCGCTGAGAGAATAACATTGGCAAAAACCAAAGGGCAGAGCCAAAGCCCTGCCCCTCCGTATACTCACCTGCTACGGCGCTCGGGTCGCTCTCCAGCGTTGCCCTATCCTCCGAGTAGGCGAGGTGCACTCTAACACGAAAATCGCCGCCTAAGATCTTTTCTTTTCAGAAACCATCGTGAGTCGATTCTCTTCATCGACTCGTCGTGACGTCGCTCGCGTCAAGTTCCGATCGAATGAGTTTATCGCTTTATGGAGTACCGGAGGGGCAGGGTCGGAACAACAGACAATCACATAGATAAAATTAGGCAAGATATGTTTGTTGACCATGAGTTGCAGTCAGCAAAAATCGGGATTCATTGAAATCAAACACATGCTGAAACTCGGCTATATAAAACATCGTAGGGTGGGTCGGCGTAAACAAAATCGTCCGGCCGCAGGCGAATTTGATCGAACGTCGAGCGCGAAAATTCCCAGGTCTCAAACAGCGGCCGGTAGTCGACGAAGCTGCGCCGATAATTGATGTTTGCATAACGACCGAACGGCACGTTGAATTCGCCGCTGCGATTAAATCGACAGAGCCCGTTGTAGCCGGTGCGATTCAAATAGTAGAAAAGCGACGCCGCCTCGCGCGTTTCATCTTTGCGCGCGCGCAGGAGTTGATTAAAGCGATCGCGATGCTCGTAGAAGAGGTTCGCGTCGTTGGCCATCTCAATCGAAATTCTCAAGCCCCGCTTCAGCCACTCATAAAAATTTATCAGGTGTGGGTTCGCGTCGTTAAGGAGAGCCTCTTCAGGTTGTAGACCAAGCGCAACTGCCAGACCGCCGCAAAACGGTTCGACCAGCCGGCGATGATTTTCACAATCCCAAAACTTTCTGAGCTGTGGCAGTTGCCAACGTTTCCCGCCCGCCCACTTAAGCGGCGGCGACAGCGCAACGCGCGCGTCGCCGTTTGCGCGCGGATTGTTTTTCTGAGCGGTTGCCGAGGGCTTCATCAGATTGTTGTGATTCTATCATGATGATTTTTCAGCCCAATTACTGGCATGAGAGGTGCGCTTAATCCTGGTGTCGCGTCACTTCTTCCCGCAATAACAGACGTGATGTCGCAAGAATCCAGTGGCTTTGCCACGATTTAGAACGGAGGGAGTATGAAAAGAGTTCTATCAGTCTTGTTATTATGCCTGTTACTTGCAGGAGGTTTTGAATTTGCAACTGAAAGGATCGCAACGGCGCAGACTTTCACGCGCACAACCGTTGTCAGGACCCGTTATCGCCGACACAAACGCACGTTCTGGCAGAAACATCGTGACAAGTTAACACTCGCCGGAAGTACGGCGGCAGGCGCCGGTGTCGGCGCAATTGCTGGAGGCAAGAAAGGCGCTGCCATTGGTTCGCTGGTAGGCGCGGGTAGCGGTGCGCTGTACACGTACAAGATTCGCAAACGCCATCGTCACTATCGACGATACTGACGAGCGAAGAGCAAGGAGTAAGAGTCGAAAAAAAACGAAGAATGCCGTGGCCTAAGTCGCGGCATTTTTTTGTAACTTAATCACAAGTTATTGACACGAGTTTGGGCTGGTCTATTTCGAACTTTCACTCTCAGGAAAACGTCTAAATGATTAGAGAACAAGGAGGGTTAATTCCCATGAAAGGAAAATACTTACGTAAGTTTGGAGCATTAGTTTTGACGTTGTTGGTTCTCCCCGGCATCGTCGCGCTCGTGTCGAGCACGACTGTTGAAGCCCAACGTCGCAGTCGAGTGATTATTGTGCGTCGTCCGATCTTCCGACCGTTCCGTCCGTGGGGCTGGGGTTATCGCGGTTACGATCCGTACTTCGATTATTACAGCCGTTACAACCACTACGTGTTCGACGATTCGGACAAAGCCTATAACGAGGGCTACAAAGATGGCACGAAGACGGGACGTGGAGACGCCAAGAATGATCGCACCTACAATCCGCAGAGGTCTCACTACTATCAGGAAGCCGGCTTCGGAAATTTCGGAGAAGTTTATCGATCAGGTTTTCTGCGAGGCTATGAGGAGGGGTTCAGATCATAATTGAAGAGCGCGGGCACAGTGTCCGCCTTAAGAATCCGACAGAATGCCGCGAATGAAAGTTCGCGGCATTTTTTTGCTTTTTGTGCGAACAACCCGTCCGGATTGAGCGTAGAATGTTCCGAAGTCGGGAGTGACTATGTTTTGTCCTCAATGCGGCCTCGAATCGCAGGCCGAACTCAAATTTTGCCGATCCTGCGGCGCTAATCTGAAGGTGATTGGCAAAGCCGTCATCCTCAGCGAAGCGATCGCGCGCAGCGACGGCGTGCCCGCGAAAATCAAAGAAATGGTCCAGAACCTCAAAGTTGAGAAGGTTACCGAAGAGGTTTCCCGGGCCATGGACAAGATGAATCGCGAGATCGAACGCACCGCCGAAAATTCACGAGAGCGGCGTCGTCGTCGCAAGGAGAAGACTGCGGCAGAGCGGCGCGAAAGTATGCTGACCAGGGGATTCATCAAGCTTGGATCGGGCGCGGGCTTTATGTTGTTCCTTTACTTTTTTTCTCACGCGATCGTCCTCAGACTTGATCCCGACACCATCAACAAGGTTCCGTTCGACATTCCGACCGCCCTACACATGATCTGGTTGATTGGATTGATTCCGGTTTTGTCCGGACTTGGTCACCTATTCGCCGGGCTGACGATTAAGCCCGCGCCTGAGAAGCAAATCGAGTTTCCGACCGATGCTCCTTTGCGGATTGATCCGCCAATTCTTAATCCGGAGTTGCAGACGGCCTCTGCCCGTCAGCCTCTCACCAGTGTCACTGAGCGCACGACGAACATACTGGATCGCGACCAATCACTTCGCAAAAGCGAAGCCAGATAAACGTAACGCAAACTGTTAGTTTGCGATTTATGTGGCACGCGCATCCTTGCGCGTGATCCACGGGCGGGACGCCCGTGCCGCTTCGCCAAATTACCCTCGCCGCTGGGAGCGAATCGGCGTATAATCCGTCCACGCACACTCTTCCCGTTGAATCCTTTTACAGTCCCAGAAGGAGGCGACATGAGATCCAAATCCCACATCATTACAATTTCGTTCCTGGCGTTCGCGCTGGTGTCGTTTATCTGCGCTTCGGTCATCTGCGCAAGTGCGCAGGATTTGAAGCCGGAAAGACCTGAGCCATCGAGTCCGCCGCCAAGTGCACCGCCACCGAGTGCGCCTCCACCCAGTGCGCCCGCGCCGAGCGCGCCGGCGCCTAGTGAGAATCGAAGCAGCGATTCCAGTCACAGCTCTGACAACAGCAGTCGCAACAATGACAGCGGCAGTGGTAATCGAAGAGACGACAGCCCGCGCGACAACTCAAGTCGTGGTCGCGACGACAGCGGTCGCCGCGGCGATTCGGATCGCAGGTCTTCGGACAACGCCGGGCCAACGCGTCGCGGCAGCGATGGTGATGGCAGTGAGAACCGTCGAGACCGCGCCCCTGTGGACAACTCCAGCCCGGTAACGCCGAACGTCGATCGGAATTACGATCGCAGTCGCGATCGAGATCGTGACAGAGATGGTGATAAGGGTCGCGATTGGAGCCGTGATCGTAACAAGGACGGGGACAAAGGCAAGGATGGAGATCGTGGTTGGGGCCGCGACCGAGATCGTGACCGCGATAAGGACGGCGACAAGGATAAGGACCGGTGGCGAGATCGGGATCGCGACAAGGACAAGGACAAGGATCGAGACAAGGACAAATATAAGGACTACGGCCGCCACCGAGATCGCGACAAAGACAAAAACAAATATCGCCACAACTATCCGGTCTACGACGATAGCTATTACTACGATTACTACACCACCGTTTACGATGCGGGAAACTATGGTGGCTACGCGCAAGGCCTGGGCGCCTACCAGCAGGGATATGAGGATGGGCTATTCACCGGCGCCAACGATGGGCGGCGCGGCCAGACCTTCGATCCGCAACGATCGCATTTCTTTTCAGGCGCCACGCATGGGTTCAACCCGTCCTTCGGCAAAAAAGACATCTACCAGCAGGCCTATCGCGACGGCTTTTTGCGCGGCTACGAAGAGGGCTTTCGGAATTGGCAAAGGTATTTCAGTACTGGGGTTTTTCATCGCGGACCGTAACCTCATATCGAATAAGGGCACAGATTTCAGTCTGTCATCTCATCCAACCAACATAGACTGGAGTCTGTGCCACTTTGCCCTGACGATCTCGTGCATATCCAATTTTCGTTCACACGAAAACGTGACGGGACCTTTTCCCAATAGCCAAATTTTTAGGGCAAACGGCCCTCTCCGGAATGGTCTGGCAATCGGCATGGCAGTTGCCAAAAGCCCGAGACGGAGGGTTTTCAAAAATGAATTCACATCATCTTAGGAACAAGGTCGGGAGAATCTTGCTGGGGCTGGCCTTCGTCGCGGGCATTGGAATCGCATCAAGTACGGCGGTCCAGGCCCAATATCCCCAATGGCCTTACGGCCAGGATCCTTACCGGCGTGACCGTGATCGGGATTATCGCCGAGACGATCGCTACGGCCGGAACGGCGGCTACGGCAACATCTCTCAGATTGCGATTAACCAGGGCTACCAGGACGGTGTTAACACCGGTTCGCGCGATGCCGAACGTCGCCAGAGTTATGATCCCCAACGCTCGCACTTCTATCGCAACGGACACGGGGACAACGGGGGCTATGGCAGAATTGACGACAGTTACCAATTCCAACAGGCCTACCGCTCAGGATTCCTGCGTGGCTATCAGGAAGGCTACCGGCGCTACGGTGGTTACAATCGTGGTAACAATGGTCGTAACAACGGACGCTATGGTCGCTGGCCGTTCTAACTCTTAGCGCTCAGTCCCGACCTGAGACAGTTTCAAGGCGATGTTGCTGATTTGTCAGCGGCATCGCCTTTGTTTGCATGGAGTCGGTACCGGGAGCGACAGCGACCGGATCATTGGGCCTGTTTTGATCACAGCTTTTCAGACTTACTAACGACACTTCATGATCCGGTCGCTATCGCTCGCGGTTCTGACTCAAGAATGGGACGAGCTTTGTGTCGGCTCGCCTATTCCCCCGTGGTTGTGGTAATAGAGTTCCCAAAACCAAACAAGTAATAATTCGGAGGAGCCAAATGAAAATTCCGTTAGGCAATCGCCAGAAAACCACGAGCAGGATCACGTTAATGCTATTCGTCGCGTTCGTGTGTTGCGCCGGCAAGGTTTCTGCTCAGGACATGAACGCGCATCATCACGTGACCAACTCAACTAATGTGAACGACGAAGCAATTCAGGATTGGGCCAAACAGAAGTTGGCAAAGTCGCCGCGTCACAGCGAGTGGGTAAAGGTGAAGAACGGCACGCGCGAGGTCAACAGCTTCGTCGTCTATCCCGAGAGCAACAAGAAGGCGACTGCGGTTGTGGTGATCCACGAAATTTTTGGCATGAGCGATTGGGTGCAACAACTCTCGGACGAATTGGCTGAAGCGGGTTATATCGCGATTGCTCCGGACCTGCTTTCGGGCATGGGTCCCAACGGTGGCGGCACCAGCTCTTTGGAAGGTAATGCTGTGCGACAGGCGATCGGCGCGTTGCCGCCCGCGCAACTCGCCGCCGATCTCAACGCGGTCGCAGATTATATTGCCAAAGTCCCGGGCGCCAACGGCAAGGTCGTGGTTGCGGGCTATTGCTGGGGCGGATCACAAACATTCGCGTTTGCGACGAACCGGCCAAGTCTGAAAGCAGCCTTTGTTTTCTACGGAACCGCGCCGGGAAGCAGCGCCCAGGGACAGCCGTTCGCGCCAAACAAAGAAGCTTTGGCGAAGATCGGCGCGCCCGTCTATGGCTTCTACGCCGAAAACGACATGAGGATTGACGCGACGATTCCCGCAACCACGGACGCGATGAAAGAATTGAAGAAGACATACGATCCCGTGACTTACGCCGGCGCCGGTCACGGTTTTATGCGTGCCGGGGAACCCAACGCACCTGAGCCGAAAGCGGCGGCGGCGGACGCTGATGAAGCAGCGGTCAAAAAAGCCGCGAGTGATTTGGCGATGTATAAAGCCAACCGTAAAGCGCGCGACGATGCCTGGGTCAGGTGGAAGGCGATTCTGGCGAAGCTGTGATTTCACAGGAATGAAATAGACAGGATTTACAGGATTTACGTGTAAGCAGAAACCGAAAAGTCTTTTGGCGTGATCAGGTTCCATGCTGCTTCAATTAATCATGTAACTCATGTAAATCCTGTCTATTCATTGTACGGAGCACACCTTGATGAGATTCAAATTGATTACAAGCATCGCGATGATTCTCGCGGTGATGGCTGGAACGGCTAATACAAGATCGTCGAGCATCGCGCCGGTTCCGAAAGCGGAAGACGATTTTCAACTCGTCAAAGTTGCCGAGGGCGTCTACGCGGCGATTGCCAAGCCGGGCGGGCTGGCTTCCGGCAATGCAGGTTTTGTAATCGGTGATGACGGCGTCTTGATTTTCGACACGTTCTTTACGCCGGCGGCGCTCGAAGAGTTGATTGGCGAAATTCAGAAACTCACCAAACTCCCGATCAAGTACGGCGTGAACAGTCATTACCATCTCGATCACACGGGTGGAAATCAGGTGCTGGCCGCGCGCGGTGTTCCGATTATCGCGCACGACAACGTCCTGATTTGGCAGACTACGAAGAACAAGCGTTTTCTGCCGGCCACTGCTGATTTGGAAAAACGAAAAGCAGACGCCACCAAACAGTTGGCCGATACGCCTGAAGATCAAAAAGACAAGCGGGCCCAGTTGGAGATGACGCTTCGACGGCTGGACGCCATGATGGCGATCACTCTGACGAATCCGACAAAGACTTTTAAGTCAGGAACCATGGAACTGAAACTCGGAAAGCGGAAGGTGATTCTCGCGACCTTTCCTGGTCACACGGGTGGCGACGTCATCGCGTTCATACCTGACGCTAACGTCGTATTCACCGGTGACCTTGGTTGGACAAAGACTCTGCCTAACCTGGTTGACGCCACGGTCAACGATTGGATTCCCACGCTCGACACACTGCTGAAAGAACACGCCGCGGCAAAATATATTCCGGGTCATGGCAATGTCGCCGAAGCCGCGGACATCAAAGATTTTCGCGACTATCTCGATGATTTGAGATCGCGTGTGAAGCAGGGAATTGCCAACGGCTTAACCGCCGATCAGGCGAAAGAGCAATTGAGTCTGCCTGAAAAGTACAAAGGCTTCGCTTTTCAGAACTTCGCGACGCGCAACGTTGAAGACATGTACAAGGAACTCAAGGGGACAAAGCAGATCCAGTAAAGGCGACTAGTTACCTACTTTGATTCTGACGTTTTCTCGTAGCCCCAAAGCCCCATTAAATGGGACTCTTGAAACTGACCGCCTTTTCATTCCCAGGGGTAAACCCCCGGGCTACAAAAAACCATTCAAATTTCGAAGCACCGTAAGCCGGAACGATTTAACCTTCTACTTGATTCTAACTTTCAAAACATAATGCGCCGACGGGTGGGCCACTACTTCAATAAAGTAGTCGCCGGTCCGGGGAACTTTACCGACCCACTTTTTACCGTCCGCGGATTCTTTACCGAAAGGCACGGGTTCGAAATCCGCCGATTTTCCAACGCCGAAACTGGCTGTATTGTTGTCTTCGCTGCGCCACGAAATTTCCACGCTCAGTGAGCGCCCTTTAGGAACGCGGACAACATAAGCGTCGTGGGATTCGCCTCCAACCAAACCTCGCACAGTCGCGGGAGCGTGCAAACGTTTCGGTTTCGGCGCGGCTTGTCCGGCGGCCATGCTCGGTAGCAGCGCTGCGATCGAAATAATTATCGTTAAGGTAAGCAAGCCCGAAAAGTTACGCCGCATGTCTTTTGCTCCACTCCGAAAAAAGGGGTCGTGCCTCGCTTTGAAATGACTTTTTCGTAGCCCAGGCGTTTACGCCGGGGAATAAAAGTAAGATTAGTTTCAAAAGCCCCTTTTAATGGGTAGCGACATACTTGACTCCGCACGTGCTTCTGTCGACCTCCGATGCGACCGCTGCAATGGCTCTGCCACTCTGATGCGCGGCAAGTCTCGGACTTGCCGACACGTGGCCCATTAATCCGAAACGGTCTTTGACCGTGGCGGGTCGAAGACCCGAATGAAAAGAAGGTTCGCCGCCGGCAAGTCGCAGACTTGCCGCGCATCAGAGTGGCAGAGCCATTGCCG
>Ga0070703_10000391_pt1 | contig 18426 bp, 17 predicted proteins | sample KBSK5251metaG_FD_65453 | JGI IMG/M metagenome (GOLD analysis project Ga0070703, IMG submission 65453) | Corn, switchgrass and miscanthus rhizosphere microbial communities from Kellogg Biological Station, Michigan, USA - KBS K5-25-1 metaG | ecosystem: Host-associated > Plants > Roots >... | reverse complement strand
GCCACGCCAGCCCGCCACGCCGGGCTATCTCTCCGTCAACTCGCGCCCGTGGGCCGAGCTGTCGGTCGACGGTCAGGTAGTGGGCAACACGCCGCAGGTGAGAGTCCGAGTGATTCCGGGTCGGCATCAACTGCTGGTGGCGCGGCCAGGATTCCAGACGTACTCCGCCTGGGTCGACGTGCCCGCCGGCGCCACCGTGCGGCTGACGAACATCACGCTGGCGGAAATCACCCAATGAAGCTCACGATGCTTGCGATGCTCCTGCTGCTCGCCGCGCCACTCAAAGCGCAGAGCGATAGCGCGAGCGGGGTACTGAACCGAGCAGTTCGCGCCTATCAGGATCTCGACTTCGACTTCGCTGCGCGTCTGTTGCGGCGGGTGCTCGCATCGCCGCTCGCGGCGCAGCTCGACGACGCGGGGCGCGCGCGTGCGCTCATGTACCTCGGTGCCACGGAGCACTACCGCGGGCATCCGGACTCCACGATCGCAGTGTTTCGCCGGCTCGTGGCATTGGCACCGGACCAGCGACCGGATACACTGGTCTTCCCGCCCGAGATCACTCGGCTATACGATGGCGTGCGGAGCGCCGCGACAGCCGTCGCCGTGGCTCCACCGCCACACGCGCCACCCCCGCCTCCGGCACCGCCGCCCGCGCCGCCACCCAAGCGCGCCGCGGAGCCTCTCACAGCTAAGGTCGCTGGTCTCATATCGAGCGTAACAACCGGAAGAGGCTCGAGTGCCGCCGTGGGCTTCACGGGCAGCGTGCAGGTTCACCGTGTAGAGCTGCAGGTGCGATATGCCCAGGGCAGCAACGACCTGGTGGAGGGGGCACTGGCACTGCGGGTGCTGGCGACGCCGTGGCTTAGCATGCAACTGGGGCCGCACGCCCGGGTCTTCGACACACCGCTCGGCGCGGAACGCTGGGTCACGTGGCGACTGGGCGCTCGGGGGGACGTCGCGATCGCGGGCCCCGGGGTGCGTGGCTACGCGATGCTGTGGCGTTCGCTGGCGCTCGACGTCAATCTGCCATCGGGTTCGGGCAACGCGCATGGTGGCGAGATCGGTGTAAAGACCGACGTCGGGCACCCGCCATTCTGGGTCGCAATGTCCTATGGCATCGACCAGGCGGCGTCGCAGGGCGCCAACCGCCACGAAACCTTCAAAACCCTGACGTTGACGGTGGGAGTAGACCGGCGCTGATTATTGGGTCATGAGCGGCGTTCGAGTCCTCGTCGGAACACGCAAAGGTGCTTTCATTCTCACGGCCGACGGCAAGCGCAGCCGCTGGACGGTGAGCGGCCCGCACTTCGCCGGCTGGGAGATCTATCACATCAAGGGATCGCCCGCCGATCCCAACCGGCTGTACGCCTCGCAGTCGAGCGGCTGGTTCGGCCAGGTGATCCAGCGCTCTGACGACGGCGGCGCGACCTGGAAAACTCCTGGTGGCGGCGTGACGAAAGAGCCCGGCGAGATGCCGCAGGGCGAGAGCAACAAGTTCGTCTACGACGTCACGCCTGGAAGCGGGAAACCGCTCACCACGCACCAGTGGTACGACGGCACGCAGCATCCCTGGGAGTTCAAGCGCGTCTGGCATCTCGAGCCGTCGCTGACCGATCCGGAGACGGTCTACGCCGGCGTCGAGGACGCCGGGCTCTTTCGCTCGCGTGACGGCGGCACCACGTGGCAGGAGCTCGCGGGGCTGCGCGGCCACGGCAGCGGGCCGCGGTGGCAACCGGGCGCGGGCGGCATGTGCCTCCACACGATTCTGCTCGATCCCAAAAACCCGAAGCGCATCTACACCGCCATCTCGGCCGCGGGCGCGTTCCGCAGTGACGACGGCGGCGACACGTGGCGGCCCATCAACCGCGGGCTGCACTCGCAGTACATCCCCGAGCCCAACGCCGAGGTTGGCCACTGCGTCCACCGGCTCGCGCTGCACCCCTCGCGCCCGGGCGTGCTGTTCATGCAGAAGCACTGGGACGTCATGCGCTCGGACGACGGCGGGGACTCGTGGCGAGAGGTGAGCGGCAACCTGCCCACCGACTTCGGGTTTGTCATCGACGTGCACGCCCACGAGCCGGAAACGATCTACGTCATTCCGATCAAGAGCGACTCCGAGCACTTCCCGCCGGAAGGGAAGCTGCGCGTGTACCGCAGCAAGAGTGGCGGCAACGAATGGGAGCCGCTCACCAAGGGCCTGCCGCAACGGGACTGCTACGTGAACGTCCTGCGCGACGCGATGTCGGTCGACTCACTGCAGCCGTGCGGCCTGTACTTCGGCACGACGGGCGGTCAGGTGTACGGATCCGCCGACGGCGGCGACAGCTGGACACCCATCGTGCGGGACCTCCCGGCCGTGCTGTCGGTCGAAGCGCAGACGCTGCCATGATCCGCGTCGTGCTGCCGCCGCACCTGCAGTCGCTGGCGCAGGTCGGCAGCGAGGTCTCGCTCGATGTCAGTCGCCATCCGCTCACGCGCGCGGCGGTCCTCGACGCGCTCGAGGCACGCTATCCGATGTTGCGCGGGACGATTCGCGACCATGTCACGGCGCAGCGGCGGCCGTTCCTGCGCTTCTTCGCGTGCGCGCGGGATCTGACGCACGACCCGCCGGACGCGCCACTGCCGGAACAGGTCGCGACGGGCGCAGAGCCGTTGCTGGTTGTCGGGGCGATCGTCGGGGGATAGAAAAAATGGGGGCGCGGCAATGCCGCGCCCCCATTGATTTTGCTGTAGCCCCTACGCCGATTTCTTACTCGGACGCTCTTCCGTCCGCCGCTCCTCGCGCAGGTGTGACACCGCGGTCCGGACGGTGTCTGTGATCTCCCGCTCCTGACGCAACTGGGCGATCACCGTCTCGGCCTGCTTGGTGTGGAACTCGAGCGCGCTCGCCTGCGTGACCGCCTGGTCGAGCAACGCCTTCTGACCAGACAGGCGCTCCATACCCGCCTGAACTTCCGCCAGCATCGCCTCGGCACGCGCGAGCCGCTCCTCGGCCTGCTCGACTTGCCGCTTGCGGTGATCGAGCGTGTTGGCCGAATCGTGGACGTGCGTCACCATGCTGAGCACCGTCTCGAGCATCGCGCGCGTCTGGCCGACTTCCTCGCGCGCGCCGGCGATCGACCGCACATCGTCAGTCGTCTTTTCGGCAACCTCGTACAGGCGATGCATGTCCGCCTGCATCGCATCGACTGTGGCCTGGCGCTGGTTCATCTGCTCCAGGGCGCGGGCGAGCTGCGATTCGACCGCCTCCCACTTCGCCAGCCGTTCCTCGAATTGCGCCATGCGCTTCTGCGCAAAGCGCAGCGAGCCGGCGCGATGGTCCAGGTCGTCCAGCGTCGTCGTCAGCTCGGCCAGGCGATTCCCTGCCGTGGAGACCGCGGTGCCCAGCTGAGACGAGCGTTCTTCGAGTTGCTGCGCGGCAGTAGCCGCTTGCTCGCGCAGCTGGGCCACCCGGTCCAGATGCTCCGTCGCTTTGTCGAGCGCGGTCTGTTTGAGGTCGAGCTCCTGACCCAGCGCACGCGTGCGCTCGGCGAGGCCCTCGAGATTGTGCGACCGCGATTCGAGCGTCGCCACGCGCGTGTCGACTTCACCGACGCGCCGCTCCGCACTTTCGACCGTCGCCACCGCGGCCGGCACGAGCTTCTCGATCCGTGCGGCCTCGTCGGCGCGCGCCGCGAGCGCTGCAAAGCGCTCGTCCGCACCCGCCATGCGCGACACCAGGTCGCGGCTGCGATCATCGATCTGCGTACCGAGCGTGCTGAGCTCGGACAGCCGCTTATTCAGGTCGTCCACCATGCGGCTGCGAGCTTCGATCTGTCCCATCGCCTGCGACAGGCGATCGGCTTCGCCGCGCACCGACTCGACGCTCGGCTTCAGATCGTCGATTGCGGCCAGCTCGACACGGAGCGCCTTGATCTGCTCCGTGACGCCGGAGAGCCACGACTTGGTGCCGGATTGCTGCTCGAGCACGCGCGCCATCTCATCGGCCGCACCCTCCACCTGCTCCAGCGCGCCGCGGACCGACTCATGGGTGCCCCGCAGCATCGCGACATCTTCGAGCGCGGCCTGCACGCCCGGGCGGGCCTTCTCGAGCTGTGCCACGCGCTGCGTCATCTCGTCGACCGAGCCGCTCAGGCGCGTGGTGCTCGTCTCCATGGCGCGCACGCGCTCGGCCTGGCTGCCGAGCGTCGCGACGGTCTCCGCGATCCCTTCGAGCTGCGTCACCAGACCGTCGGCCTGGGCATTGACGTCGTTGATCTTGCGGCTCGACTCCTCCAGCACCTTGAAGCGGCCTTCCATCGCGGTGAGGCCGCCGCGGAGATCCACGATCCGCTGGCCGACCGCATCGAGGCCCTGGTTCTCGAGCTCGAACCGCTTCACCGCGCGCTGCACGTCGTCGCGCAATGACGCAAGCCGGGCGCGCAGTTCATCGTCCGCCTGCTTCACCGCGTTGTGATTGGCGGTGATTTCGGTGGACCGGCCGAGTACTTCGGCGTGCAGGTCTTTCAGCTCACCGACCTTCGACTCGAGGTCCTTGAGCCCCTTCGCGCTTTCCTCGTGGCGGCGGATCTTAGCATCCACCTCCTGCATCAGCTCGTGGAGCTTGCCCACCTCGGATGTCGCGCGTTCGACCACTTCGCGCTGCGACTCGAGGGCCGTGACCTTCTGCGAGACGCCGTCGGCAAGGGCTTTCAGCGTCGTCAGCTGGCGCTTGGTTTGCACCGCCTCGGCCGCAGCCGCGGACAGATCCTTCAGCGACTGCCCGACCGTCGTGGTGCGCGCCTCGGTCTCGGCGACGCTGCGCTGGACCTCGTGCTGGCGGTCTTCAAAGGCGCTGAAGCGGCCGGCGACCGCATCGCTCGTCTTGCGCAGCTCTTCCTGGCGTGCGCGGACCTGATCGAAACCCTGCGTCAGCTCACGGACCGCACCGCTCAGGGTGTCGGCGTCCATGCGGAGTGCCTTGAACCCACCGCCCAACTCGAGAAAGCCTGCGACGTCGTTCTTCAGCGCGAGCGCCTGCTCGAGCACACCGCGCAGCTCGTCGATCTCGCCGCGCAGCTGCTTCGCGCTCTCCGAGTTCTGGGTGAGCTGCGTTTCGGTGCGCCGCTGTGACTTCGAGACGTTTTCGGTCTGCTCGTCGAGCGTCGCCAGGACCGGCACCAGCCGCTCCAGCGATTTGACGCGCGACTGCAGCTCGGCGACCACCTTCTGCGCCTCGGTCAGCGGCTGCATGAGCTGCGTGAGATTCTGCCCGGAATCGCGCGCGGCGGTGGTCAGGGCTTCGAACGCGACGCGCTCGCGTTTCATTTCGGCGAGGATCGCGCGCAGTTCGGCGGGGAGCTGTTCGGGCGTGGTGTCACGGCCGAAGATATTCCAGGCCATATGTTTATCCGCCCCTGTTAGGGGGGCTCCAAAAGCTGGTCGTGGCACTTACAGTGAATCAGTGAGGGGCGGGGGGCGCAGGTCCCGACCTGGGACGACTTCAGTGCCGCGACGAATATGTGGAATGGGATATCTACAGCGCAACGTGACGGACCTCACTCGTCGACTGGAACGGGTGAAGTCCCTAAATGTCACCGCCTAGTTGTTTTCTCCACCCAAAGGCATCTCGAATCTCGTTTTAAAGACCAAGCGGTCACCCGCAGTCGTCCCGCCGAAGCCCACGCCAAGATGCAGTGTCACGTCATCTCCAAACCGCAGGTCCGCTGTAGGGAAGTACTGATGCTTCTGGCTGGCCTCGCCAAAGGACCCGTACCACTCGAATCCCAGCGTCACGACTTTACTGACGTCCACACCCGCACGCGCCCGCGGCTCGAACTCCCACTCGTGTTCCGGCCCCGCCAGATCGCGCTCGAACGTCGGATCTGCGATCAGTTGCACACTCCCAAACCGCCGCTCGAAGATCGCCGTCAGCTCCGCGGTCCGTGCGCTCTCGCTGAACGCGGGGCGCGCCGTCTCGTACTCCAGGCTGAGGCCCATATTCACCGGCAGGCGCCACGACTCCGGGGCACGCATCCGCGACCGAAGCCGCCAGCCTGCGTACTCCAACCCCATCCCTGGTACCTGCGCGCCGAGGAGGTAGCCAGCCAGCTCCCAGTGATCGCTGATCCCGCGCGAGACCTCGGCCGTAAAGCGCCATTGGCCCTGCGTAGGGGCAACACTGCCATCAAAGACGCCCGTGCCGCGGCTCGTGTAGTTGATGTGGCCTTCGAGCTCCCATTCGCCGCGGTGTGCGGTGGCGTAGGGATAGACTGAAATGTCGAATCGCTCTTGCGCTGATAGGTGAGTTGTGACGGCGAGAAGCACGGCAACAACGCCAAATATTCTCCGCATCGGCTGTCGACTGGGTTAGAGGAAAGCCGAGTTTAATTGTCGGGATTCAACGACGCAAGCCTTCCATTCGTACTCCATTCACTACAGCGTTCCAGCACTCACCATCATCGACTGAGGGCCGTCATGTCCCAGCGCCTGTGGGCGGCTGCTGCCGTCCTCACCGTCATCGCCGTACCTGTGTCGACGCAGAATCCCCCCGCCCCTGCACCACCTCCAGCACCTGCGCAGCGCCCGCTTCCTCGTCCCCAGCGTCCTGCTCCCAGCAACGTCACCGTGACCACCGGCGTGTCGAGCGCCGGCGGGATCACGCTCGATTCGACGCTGCTCGCAGGATTCCGCTGGCGCAACATCGGCCCGGCGAACATGGGCGGCCGCGTGTCGAGCGTTACCGGCATCCCGAGCCCGTCGCGCACGTTCTTCGTCGCGGCAGCGGCCGGCGGGATCTGGAAGACGACCAACGCCGGCACGACGTTCCGGCCCGTCTTCGACAACGAGAAGTGCGTGTCGATGGGCGAGCTGGCGATCGCACCGTCGGACACGATGCAGGTGTGGGCCGGGACTGGTGAAGAGGATTCGCGCAACACCATCTCGCCGGGGTGCGGGATCTTCAAATCGACCGACGGCGGCCTGACGTGGAAGCGCGTGGGGCTCGAGAAGTCGGGCGCGATCGGCCGCATCGTCGTGCATCCGACGAACCCGAACATCGTCTACGTCGCGGCGCTGGGTCAGGCGTGGTCGGCAAATCCCGAGCGCGGCCTCTACAAGACGACCGACGGCGGGCAGACGTGGCAGCTCGTCAAGTTCGTGTCGCCGCAGGCCGGCTTCATCGACGTCGCCATGGATCCTTCGAATCCCGAAGTCCTGTTCGCGGCGAGCTGGCAGCGCGTGCGCGGGCCCTACTTCCTTAATAGTGGCGGTCCCGGTAGCGCGCTCTGGAAGACGACGGACGGCGGCAAGACGTGGACCGAGGTCAAAGGCGGCGGTCTCCCCACGACGACCAAGGGCCGCATCGGCATCGCCATCGCAGCCTCGGATCCGAAGGTGGTCTACCTGATGGTCGAGGCCGATACGAACGCCAACGCCCAGGGTGGCGCCGGCAAGGCTGCTCAGACTCGGCCTTCTGGCCTTTACCGGTCCGGTGATGGTGGAGCTACTTGGGAAAAGATGAACGGCAACAACGTCCGCCCCTTCTATTACTCCCAGGTGCGCGTCGATCCCAAGGATGCGAATCGCGTGTACTGGTCGTCCACGCCGGTGAACTACTCGAATGACGGCGGCAAGACGATCGGCAACGCGACCGTCGGGATTCACGTCGATCATCACGCGATGTGGATCGATCCGAACGATCCGAATCACATCGTCGTCGGAGACGACGGTGGTATATCGCAGACGTGGGACAAGGGCGGCAACTGGGATTTCCTGAACACCTTCCCGATCGGGCAGCCCTACATCGTCAGCTACGACATGGCATTTCCGTACGGCGTCTGCGCGGGCTATCAGGACAACGGCTCGTGGTGCGGGCCGTCGCGCCGGCGCCAGGGCGAGCTGACCAACGCCGATTGGACGACCGTGGGCGGTGGCGACGGCTTCTATACCGCGCAGGATCCCACCGACCCGAACACGATCTACGTCGAGTCGCAGGGCGGCAATATGTCGCGGCTCAACTTCGCGACCGGCGAGCGCACCAATCTTCAGAAGCCGAACTGGCGGCCGCGCTACACCCAGTTCGAGGACTCGATTGTCATCGAGCGGCCCGACACGACCAAGCCCGAGACGGCGGAGCAGCGGCGCCGCATCGCCGACCTGCGCCAGCGCCAGCGCGCCGACTCGAACGACATCGATCTCCGCTGGAACTGGAACACGCCGTTCTTCATCTCGGCGCACAATCCCGAGATCTTCTATGCCGGCGCGAACAAGGTGATGAAGTCCACGCGCCGCGGTGAGGATCTCTATGCGATCTCGCCCGATCTCACGACCAAAGACTCGATGAAGATCCGCGTGAGCACGCGCACGACGGGCGGCGTCACGCCGGATGTGACCGGCGCCGAGACGTTCTGCACGATCGTGTCGCTGGCGGAGTCGCCGATCCGGCCCGGCATGCTGTACGCCGGCACGGACGACGGCAACGTCTGGGTCACGAAGAATGACGGCGGCACCTGGGACAACATCACCGGTCGTGTCCCTGGCGTCCCCGCCGGCACGTACGTCAGCCGCATCGAGCCCTCGCACTTCGACACGGCGACGTTCTACATCACGTTCGACAATCACCGCAACGGCGACTACGCGCCCTACGTGTACGTCACGACCGACTTCGGGAAGTCGTTCCGGTCGATCGCGAGCAATCTCCCGAAGGGGGGGGCCGACGACGGGCCGGGCTACGTGCACGTGATTCGCGAAGATCTCGCGAACCGCGATCTGCTCTTCCTGGGATCGGACGTCGGGCTGTATGTCTCGTTCAATCGCGGCGGCTCGTGGCAGCGCTTCATGACCGGCCTCCCCACCGTGCCGGTGCACGACCTGCGGATTCACCCGCGCGAGCGCGACTTGATCGCCGCGACGCACGGCCGCTCGCTCTGGATCGTGAACATCGCGCCGCTCGAGCAGCTCAGCGACAGCGTGATCGCCGCCGGGACCTACCTCTTCCAGCCGACGACGGCGTATCAGTACGGCCAGGCACCGCTCGGTGGCGGCAACAACGGCCAGAAGCAGTTCCGCGCGCCGAGCCCGCAGTACGGCGCCGAAATCGCGTACCGTCTCACTACCGGCAACAGCGATCGCCGGGCGCGGACGCAGATCGTGATTCGCGACGTGCGCGGCGACACGGTTCGCACCGTTCAGGGACCGGCGGGGGCCGGCCTGCACCGCGTGGTCTGGAACTTCCAGGGCAAGACTCCGCCGCCGGTCGCGCTCTCGCCGTCGCAAAAGCGTGACAGCGCGTGGCTCGTGCAGCGTATCAACGTCGTGTTCGACTCGCTCGCCAAGAATGGTGGCAACGCGCAACAGCTCGACCCGATCAAGAACCTGCTCCTCACCGGCGACGTCCAGGGGATCGCGCAACGGTTTGGATTTGGTGGAGGCGGCGGGGGCGGAGGCGGTGGTGGAGGGGGCGGCTCACCCTTCAACGCCCAGGGACGGTTCAACGAACGTCCCGGTGAGTCGACGCCGCGGGCCGCGTCAGCAGCGCCGGCGTTGCCTGCCGCCGGCGGCGAGAGTGGCGGCGAGTCCGGTGACGCGGCGCCCGATGCCACGTTCCTGACGACGCTCGGCAACCTGCTGCGCAAACCCGGCCAGGGCGGTGGTGGGGGTGGCGGTGGCGGCTTTGGCGCGCTTGGTTTTGTGGCGCAGGCGTTCGGGCGCGCGCCGGCCGGCGGCGGCTTCGGCGGGTTTGGAGGCGCACAGAATCAAGTCACAACCGGAGATTATCTCGTGACGATCACGGTCGACGGTAAAACGCTGAGTCGAGTCCTGCGGGTCGAGCGCGGGCGGTAGCCCATCGCCAGACTCTCGGGCTCTGTGGCCTTTCTCGACACCAAGCATCAACGCGCCGCGCTCATCGTGTTTGCGTTGGGCGCGGCGCTGCTGTGGGCGCTGGGTCCGTATGCCACGGGGATCATTGGCATTCCCGTGCTCGCCGTGCTGTTCGCGCCGCTGCAGAACTGGCTGGTGCGAAAAGGCGTATCGCCGTCGGTCGCCGCAGTCGTCGTGACGCTGCTCGGCGCCGTCCTGCTCATCGTGCCGGGCATTTTGATCGCAGGTCTGCTCATCAATCAGGCGCAGGAAATCACGCAGTCGGTGCTGCAGAGCCCGATTCTCGAACGGTTCAGCCGCCTGCAGATTCGCGGCATTCCGTTGGGTCCCCGTCTGGCCGAGGCGGGCGGGCGGATTGTGGCGGCGATCGGGTCGAGCGCGTTTGGGCTCGTCGGCACCGCCACGCGCATGACGTTGAACCTGACGATTTCCTTCTTCGGCCTGTACTACGTGCTGAAGCATCCCGGCGACGTCTGGCTCGACGCTCGTCCGTACATCCCCTTCTCCGACGCGAATACCGAGAAGCTCGGCAAGCGATTCAAGGACGTGACGGTGTCGACGGTGATCGGCACCGGCGTCGTCGCCGCGCTTCAGGGTGCGCTGCTCGGCCTCGCGTTCGCCGTCGCCGGCCTGCCGAACGGTCTGTTCTGGGCCGTCGTGACGATGGCGTTCGCGATCCTACCCGTCGTGGGCAGCGGCATGATCTGGGGTCCGGCAGCGGTCGTGCTGATCATGCAGGACCGAGTGCTGGCGGGCGTACTGCTGATCGTCTGGGGTGTGCTCGTCGTGGGGAGCGTCGACAACTTCATCCGGCCGTTGATCTATCGCCGCTTCTCTGCGATCCATCCGTTGATCACGCTGATCGGCGCGATCGGCGGCGTCAGCTACTTCGGACTACTGGGCCTGCTCGTCGGGCCGCTGGCGCTGAGCTATTTCTTCGAGCTGATCCGGATGTATCGCGAGGAGTATCTCGAGCCGGAGGCTGCGCAAGGAGCCGGATGAGACCTGTTCGTCTCGTACTCATGGCATTGCAACTTGATCTTCGTGACACGCTCACCACTCAGTTCGGGGCCCGATTCAGCGAGGAAAGATGAACTGCTGGCGTTTCGTGGCCGTGGCGCTTGCCTTCTTCGGCGTTGCTGCGTGTCGCGGCACTGATGCGTACTGGCGCGGTGATCCAGCGCGCGATGCCGAGGCGGCCAACGCTCGAGGTGAGTACGGGCCCATCGCCCTGCGAGATGGTGATAAGCTGGTTCTTCCGGGCTGGCCGGACTCGCTCCGAGAAGTGAACATGGACTTCGGCCGTCTGGACTCACTCACGCTGGGAAGGGTAGGTGCTGCTCAGCGGGACTCGGTCATCACGTACGTGGCAGCGTACAACACACCCATTTTCCAAGCAATCCTCCGTCACATTGCGGCGCATCCAAAACCGCCGCGGTGAGTCTCTAATGCAGTTCGAAGTATTGAGGCCGAGACCGTTTCCATGACTCGCGTTGTGCTTCTGACGGTACCTGCCATCTCCGTCGCTGTCGTGCGGCGCCAGGTCAAACAGTCCGAGCTTTCACGCGTCGTGCCCGAATGTTGCGGTCTTGCGTGGAAGGCGGTGCGCGCCCAAAACGTGAACGCCGGGCGCAACATTGCGATCTACTGGGACGGAAGTATCCGCCTGGAAGCCGGCGTCGAGTTGCAGGGCCCTTTTGTCGAGGACGGTGAGGTCGTGCGTTCCGTCACCCCGGGCGGTTCCGCGGCAAGCACGACGCACTTTGGGCCCTATGGTGGTCTGGGCGCCGCGCACGCGGCGATTCAGGAATGGTGCACGAAGCACAATCACCGGTTGGCTGGTCCGCAGTGGGAGATCTACGGCCATTGGCAGGAGGCCTGGAACAACGACCCCTCGCAGATCCGCACTGACGTGTTTTATCAAGTGGCTGCGCCGAGGGAGCTCGGGTGATCCTGAGGACCGTGGCATTCGCATTTGGCGTTTGCGCGGCCAGCCTCGGCGCCCAGGTGCGACGCGATTCCGTCGAATGGACGGACTCCGTCACGACGCGCGCAATCATCTGGAGTCCAATCGGCACGACCCGCGACCTGCCGGCGATCATCTTTTCGCCAGGCTTCGGCCAAAGACCTGCGGCCTACTCCGTGATCCTCGCCGAGCTGGCGAGCCACGGCTACGTCGTCATCGGCGTGGAACACCCCCACTTCAAGGATCCCGAGAACATCGAGCTGTACGATGTCGCGCCGGTGTTGGCGCGCCAGCTCATGTCCACGCTCTCCCACATCCTCGCCGAGCGTGGACATCGCGATTCCCCGTTCGCGCGACTCGACCCCAAGCGCATCGGCGTGCTCGGCCATTCCATCGGCGGCGGCGCCGCGGCACTCGCCTGTTCGCTCGACGAACGCTTCCGGGCTGGAATGGACCTCGACGGCACGATCTTCGGCAGTGTCGTCCATACCGGCATGAAGCAGCCGTTCTTTCTTGTCCGGCAAGACTTCATCCTGACCGACTCGCTCACTGATCCGCCGCGCTTCCTCGAGAAGCACGATCAAGCGAGCCTGCACGAGGATTCTGTCTTCGCGCACACCCCCATCATGTACTGGCTCACGGTGGAGCATCTCGGCCATATGAGCTTTACCGACGCCGCGCTCACGGATTCAAGCCTCCAGCTCAGCGCTGCACGCGCGCAAGAGATTGCGTCGCGCTATGCGCGCGACTTCTTCGCGACGTACTTGAACGGTGCGCCCCGTGCTGCCAGCTTGGACAAGTCTCCGTATGGCGAGGCGCGGCTGAAATGGAAGCGGTGAGGTTCCCACCCTTCCCCGGGTTCATCCAAGCACCACCCGGTTGGAGCATCGAGCAACACGACGGCTACGTCGTGATGGTCCCCGTGACGCAGGATGCAGAGTTGCGCATCACGACATTCGACGTCGACGAAGTGCGTGTCGACACGAGCAGTTGGATTGCCGGGGTGGTTCACGCGAACCGGAAACTGGGCCGAACGCTGGTGGCCTGCGAATACGGGCCGTTCGCGGGCTACGCGTTGGAGAATGTCGCTTTAGGGACGCGGATCCGTGGGTGGTTTCTTCGGGCGGCGCGAATACCCGTTGTCATCACCTATCTCGCTCCAGAGTCGTTAGGTAGCCGAGATGACGTGCTCGTTCAGAAGGCGCTGGAGACTTTGAGTCTCGTCGGGGCGGCGGTCTAACACGCGTCAAGTTGGCACGCGTAGATTGTTGAGATCGGGAGGATCACGAATGCGTCGCACGCTTCTTTGGTCGCTCGGCCTCGCCCTGAGCGCTCACCAATTGTCGGCGCAGACGCTCCCGCCCGACTCGCTGTTCAACCGCCTCATCGGCCGCTGGGTACTGCGCGGCACCATCTCCCACCAGCGGACGACGCACGACGTGACGTTCGAGTGGATGCTCGGCCGCGAGTACGTGCGGATGCACGAGGTGTCGCGCGAGCGCGCGAAGGACGGCTCTCCCGCATATGAAGCCGTGGTGCTGTTCGCGCGCGACCCGCGCACCGGCGAATATGCCTGCATGTGGATGGATAACACCGGCGCGAGCGCCTTTGACCCCGCCGGGATCGGTCATGGCAGCGTGGCGGGCGACTCGATACCGTTTCTCTTCAACTACACGGCGACCACCGCCTTTCACAACACGTTTGTGTACAACCGTGCCGCAGATTCCTGGCAATGGCACATGGACAACGACAGCGTCGGAGTGCGGCGGCCGTTCGCTCGCGTCACGCTGACCCGCCGCTGATGCTTCGCCTTCGCGCAGTTGTGACCATTGTGGCAGTGCTCGCCACCGCGCCGGTCGGCATCTTTGCCGCCCACAGCAACGTCGGCCACGCTCGAGGCTCCGTCACCTACGACCCGCAAGAAAAGACATATCTCGTCGCGGGCTCCGGCCAGAATATGTGGGACGTGCGTGACGACTTTCATTTCGTCTGGAAGCGCATCAGCGGCAACTTTACGCTGTCGACGCGGGCGCATTTCATCGGTGTGGGCGTGGAAGAACATCGCAAGATCGGCTGGACCATCCGGCCGTCGCTCGATCCCGGCAGCGCGCACGTGACCGCGGCGTTACACGGCAACGGCTTGATGTCGCTCCAGTTCCGCCGGCAGACCGGCGCGATCACGGAAGAGGAGAAATCCGCGGACAGCCTCCCCGACGTGGAGGCGATCATCCAGCTCGAGCGGCGCGACGGCGAGTATTTCATGTCCGTAGCACGCGTCGGCGACACGCTGGTCACGCAGCGACTTGCCGCCGGCGTCTCGCTTCCTGATACCGTCTACGTCGGTCTGTTCGTGTGTTCGCACAACGCGTCGGTCACGGAGCGGGCCATCTTCAGCGACGTCGAGATCAGCAAAGCGCCGAAGCGGCATTGAGGCGGCGCGACCCTACGCGATCTTCCCGCATCACACCGTGCGACCCCCACCGAGGCTGATTGCATGGCAAAGTCGCTGAAATTGCTGGCGTGTGTGCTGAGCCTGGCCATCCCCGCGTGCGCCCACCCGCATGCCCAAGAGTCAGTCGTCCCGGGCCTCAGCGTCCGCCTCGGCCACACCCCCGCGGCCGACACGATCGTGTTTCAACGCTCGATTACGCGCGCCGGCCGGGACAGCAGCGCCGGTACCAGAGCGGTCGTACTCCGCGTCATCGAAGCATCTCCTGGCGCAGAGCTGCTCGAGGTGGAGCAGCGCTTTCCTGGCGGCGGTGGACAGATCGTGGACACCGCGGTCGCCGAGGTCCAGACGCTGCGCGCCGTGGCACACCGGTCGCATCAGCCCGCACGCACCATGCGCTTTATTTTTTCGGGCACCGACGCCGAGGGAACCGTCGCGTCGGTCGGCGCCGCACATGACTCAGTGGTCCAGGTCCGCCAGGCACTCGGCGGACCCATTTTCGACTCCAACGTCATCGATCTCGTCGTCGCGGCCCTGCCGCTGCATCAGGGGTTCACGGCGGACCTGCCCTTCTTTATCTACGAGCGCGGCGGCCGAGTCTCGATCCCTGTCGCCGTGCGGGAGCGCGCGACGGTGACATTCTCGCGCCTCGGCCCCCGCGACGTCTGGATCGTATCCGTCGGCGTGCCGGGAGCGCCTGCGACCGTCTGGGTCGACACCAAGGCTCATGCCGCGTTAAGAGTCCGCTACGACATCGCGGCCCGCGCGCTGAGCTTCACTGATGAGCGAGTGACGCCGCTGCACGCGTAGATTTGGGGGAATGAAGCGCGCGCAAAAACGTGGCGTGGAGATGGCGGCAGCCCGCCGGCTCTTGCTCGAGCATCCGGGCGTGGTCGAGGGCCGCTCCTATGGGATGCCCTCTTTCCTTTTGAATGGCCGATTTCTCGCCCGCTTTCGTGATGATGACACGGTGCTCGTGCTGCAGCTCGCCACCATTGGCGAAAGGGATGTACTGATGGAGCTTGATGAGCGCGCATTCTTTTTCACCGATCATTATCGGAACTACCCGGCCGTGCTGGTGCGCCTCGCCGAAATTCCTCCGGCGCTGCTCGGCGATGTGATCAAGGAGTGCTGGCAGCACGTCGCGGCGCTGCCACCGAAACGGGCACGCCGTGCCACCTGAACTTCGTCGTGCCAGACCACGACACGTCCTCGGCCTGGCCACCCGCACCACCAACGCGGCGGAATCGGACCCTGCGTTGGGCAAGATCGCAAAGCTTTGGGGCCGCTTCAGGAACGAAGAGTGGTTCGATCGCCTCGAGCACGGCGGTGCGTTTGGACCACCGGTCGGGGTGTACTCGGCGTATGAGAGCGACGACACGGGTAGTTACCAGATTCTCGTGGGTCGGGAGATTTCGACTCCAACATCACCGACGCCACCGCTGCAGATCGTGTCACTGCCGGAAGCGGGCTATCTCGTGTTCCGCCGCTCGGGATCGTTGCCCCAAATGGTGATTGATGGCTGGCAGGACGTGTGGGCGTATTTCGCGGGCAAGGATGCGCCGGCTCGTGCCTATTCGTTCGATTTCGAGATCTATCCCAACGCGACCAACGTCGAGATCTGGGTGGCCGTGCAAGACACGAATGCCTGACGCGGGTACGCATTTCTATACTGGAGGAGGTTTGCAATGCGACGCTCGACTCTTGCAGGGATTTTCTTCGCGCTGATCCTGGCCCTCGCCGCCGTGAACCCGGCGTCTGCACAAAGCGGGACCCGCACGATCAAAGGGACCGTCGTGGATTCGGCCAAGCACAAGCCGGTCCCCCAGGCAACCATCTTCATCGGCAGGATCTTCACAGGGCAGCGCACCGGCGATGACGGGACGTTTCACGTCGCGGCGCCGCAGGGGCCGCTGGTGGTGATGATTCGCCGGCCCGGCTATGTCCCGGTCCTCACCGCACTGGCCGGAGACACGTCCGCAACCGAGACGGACATGGGCACCGCGACCATGCAGCAGGTCAAGTCGGATGCCGACCGCGCTGCCGTGCAGGCCGCCGACATCCAGATGTACCCGGAGCTCGGAAGCTTCTACGATCACAAGACAAGATTTCGCCAGGGTCTGTTCCTCGCGCCCGATGACCTGCAGCGCGGCGGAAGCCTTTTCACCCTGATCAGGCAGAAGCCGAACTTCCACTTCATCTGCATCGTCACCCAGCGGGGTGATCTGGACTGCGGGCAAGAGGCCAGTCGCGGTCGTACGTCGATCATGAATCCCAATCCCACCAGCGCCGAGCAAACCCCGTGCGTCATGCAGCTGTGGTCGAACGGGCACGGACTCCAAAAGACGCTGGATCAGGTCCAGATGGACGAGGTGTTGGCCGTCGAGGCCTACCCACACCCCGGCGTCACGCCGCCCGAGTTCATGGGGAGCCCGTGCGCCGCAATCATGCTCTGGATGAAAGAGGGCGGGGCGGTGTTGAGTCGGTGAATACCGCGACCGGCGGCTGGACCGTTGCGCCGTACTTCATCGTGGACGACGTAGTTCGCACGGCGAACTACTACCGCGACGACCTGGGCTTTCACTACGAGCGCTTCTGGGGCGAGCCGGCCTGTTTCTGCATGGTCAAGCGCGCCGGCGTGATCATCATGCTGGCCCAGCTCGAACGGAGTGGTGTCATGCGTCCCAACAGCACCGTGGACCCGGAGGGTGGCGCCTGGGACGCATACATCTGGATCGATGACGCCGATGCGCTCTATGCCGAGTTCACGTCGAAGGGTGTGAAAATCGCGCGGGACATCAGCGACAAGGACTACGGCTGCCGCGACTTCGACATCGAAGACTGCAACGGCTACCGGCTCTGCTTTGGACAGGTGATCGACTAGCAGCTATCATTGCGGCGCCCTTTCCTCAGGACGCCCCGTGCGCCGCTGCTTGATCTTCGCTTTGTTCCTCGCCGCAGCTCAGCCGCTGGCCGGCCAATCGTTGCGCGAACAAATCCGGACCGACCTGTTCACGTTCGGGAACTGCGGGCAGCCGCTGTGCCTCGCGGGTGCGCTCACCGGCCACGGCTCGCACTTCATTCCGGCAACGCAGAGCGCCGCGGGCGACATTCTCGACCTGCTCGGTAATTCGCTGGCCGCGAGCGTGTCGAATACGCCGGTCGGCGCGACCTCGAGCGGCGTGACGTACCAGTTCGTGGGCGGGCTTCCGGTCAAGACGGCGACGTCGGGCGGGCCGATCTTCGGCGAGCGGTCCCAGACGCTGGGCAAGGGACGGTTCTTCGTCGGGACGAACATCAGCGCCATGCATTTCCAACGGCTGCGCGGCGTGCGCATGGACGACATCGAGTTCAACTTCACGCACCAGGACACGCCCCCGCTCGACACCCTGGGGAGCCCCTTCTTCGAGAACGACGTCATCGGCGTGCGCGTCGCGATGAACGTCAACCTGATCGTGACAACGTTCGTGGCGAGCTACGGCCTGGTGGACGGCGTAGACCTGTCCGTCGCGGTCCCGGTCGTGCACGCGTCCGTGCAGGGGACGAGCGTGGCGACCATTCACCCCGCGGGATACCCCTCGCCGCACCGCTTCGCCGGCACCGACTCGGCACCGGTGATGACCGCCGTGGCCGGCATGGACGGCGCCGCTACCGGAATCGGGGATGTCGCCGCGCGGCTGAAGATCAATGTGACGCAGAGCAATTCGTTCGGCGCTGCCCTGCTGCTCGACGGCCGCTTCCCCACCGGCAACGATGAGAACTTGCTCGGCTCCGGGAAGTTTTCAGGCCGGGGGCTCGGCATCCTCTCGGCCCGGTTCGGCACACTCGCGCCGCACCTCAACTTTGGCTATGTGTTCCGCGACGCGAAGCAAGCGAACAACGCCATCGTAGCAACCGCGGGGTTCGACAACGCGGTGGCGAGCTGGGCGACGATGGCGTTCGATCTGCTCTCGGAGTGGCAGCTGGGCGATAGCAAACTGACGATTCCCGGCCCCGTGCAGTACCAGCTACCGTTCCCGCACACCGTCGATCCCACGAACATCCCGGCTCAGAAGGACGACTTCTTGAGCGCCTCGGTGGGGTTCAAGTTCCAGACGCCGCGCGGAATCCTGATCACGACGAACGCGCTGTTTCCGCTGCGGAATTCGGG
>Ga0070703_10000390_pt1 | contig 18439 bp, 6 predicted proteins | sample KBSK5251metaG_FD_65453 | JGI IMG/M metagenome (GOLD analysis project Ga0070703, IMG submission 65453) | Corn, switchgrass and miscanthus rhizosphere microbial communities from Kellogg Biological Station, Michigan, USA - KBS K5-25-1 metaG | ecosystem: Host-associated > Plants > Roots >... | reverse complement strand
CTCGATAGGACCGTTTGGCATTGCCACTATTTGCCGATCCATGAGAATGAAACCGCTCTGATCCTTATTGAAGTCTTTTTCTTCACGGTATTTGGTTTTGTCCCAGTGTTTTAGCCCGAGCTTGTCGGCATCGAGACATTGAATATTGTCTAACTCTCTGGTCATTACTGCGAGGAACTCTTGACTAGCCCTATACCACTTCCTGTTGTTAACGAAGTACACGTCCTTCTTGTACGTAATGTCTCCACAAATGAAATACAAGAGCGACTGAGACTCAGTGACTCCGTCATCAAAGGTAACGTTGAGATTCATTCGTCTTAACGCATCGTGCCGATCTTGGGTTGAGCTAAGCCCGGCCAGAACTGTGCTAATGTTTTGAAATACCTCAACGAACGTGTCTGATTTGTATTTTTTGCGGTTATATACAAGTTCATAGTTTGTGACTCGATCCGGCAAGTAACCCATATCTTCGTTATCCAGGAACAAAGAATGAGTCTCGTCCGCTTTATACTTGAGGAGTGCTTTGGTTAGCGCCAGTTCCAATTCATCTATCAGGGCAGTATTAGCTTTCTTATCAATCTGATCCAATTGGGGAATCTTCAATTGTGTCTTTCCCCAAGCCACGAGCTTGTTGACTTCGATGAGAAGCCGAACGATATCATCAAACTTCTTGCTGCCATTGACCGTGAGAGCGTCGCTTGCTTGAATGCTCTTTCCAATGGTCGCCTGAAGTGGATTTGTTTTCTGAAGCGTCCCTCTTACATGCGTGAGAACTCGTTTGAGATTGTTGATATCGCCCTGTGGGTTATAGATTCCTCGAAAGACCCGATCCAAAGCGTTTACCACTCCACTAGTATCTCTCTGAGTAAGCCCCCGCAACTCAGGCAATGCCAATATTCGTTCAGCCAAGTCCAGGCCGAAACGGTGCTCAATGCTTAGATGTTTGCGCAGATGAATGTGACCAATGCCACCGGTAATGCCGAATAGCGAACCATCTACCTCAATGAGCAGAACGAACCCTGAAGTCATCGTTTGCGGTAGATCTTTTTTGGCAACTTTGGGTTTTAGTGGATCGAATACTGACAGCCAACTAGGCGGATGAGGGCCGTCTTTATGAAAAAAGAGTCGATAAGCGTAGTTCTTCTTACCCAACTTCCTCGTTCCGTCTGCAACCAGCTTGTAGCCTGATATTGTTATTGAGTTCAGCCCAACAGGTGCCAGCTTGTACACGGTAAGCTTATTAATCGATTCACCTGGCATAGGAACCTCCTGCATCTTCTCGCGGAGCCCACGCGTGCCTTCTGTACCGCCTCAGTAGTTGTTTAGAAGTTGGATTTGGCCTGTTTCCTCGGTCAACCGCGCGTGGAATAGCTTTGCATGAACTGTGAGGTTCATTTACGAGAAGTACCGGCAGCTTGAGAACATATCTCATTGGGGGATAAGAGGACGGAACAATCTTGAGGCAGGTGCAGCGGATGCGCGATTCGCAGGCTCTGAGGACCAGCCTGTCAAGCTCTCGTCTTCGGCAGCATTATATAACATCTCCTGCTGTAGGGGGCGCAAAAAAGATGTCTCAGGTTGTCGCTTCAATCTGGCCTGAGGGTCGCTTGGTATGCTAGCGGTTCATACGTAAAAAGACTTTCAATTTCACTCGGATTGTACCGGGAAAGTTTTGGCTTTTGGGTGAGCGCTGCCGTGACTACGCATAGAACAAAATAAGTATCTTTTTGTCCTCGGATCTTTTCTCCCCGAGTAATGATGAATGATATTACTTCGCCTTGAACGCCCTTCACCTCAACGTGCTCTTCGCGTGGTCCCTTGGTGCAGTGCAGGTCGTAACCACATTTCTCAGCTTCAACAGATTCAACAGCCCAACCTCGCGAAACATAATCTTCAGTTACATGATCAACCGCCGCGCGTTCAACTTTCTTATTTGTTTCAGGTGTACCAAATGCAACACCCTTTCTAACTTGTCTCTCGAAATCGATTGCCTGGCCGATTCCCTGCCAAATTCTCTCTATTGCGATCGCAGATTCGGAAGTTAGTTCGCGAATCGTCTGTAATTGCTTGCCGTCAACTTTGCCAGCAACAATGTCTAACCTGTCACGATCGGTTTTGCTAATGAATCTGAGGCTATGCGCGATCGACATCAGACTTAGCTCATTGATCAGTTCTTCAGTACCGAGCTTGGAGACAGCGTGATACTCGGCCTCCCAAACATTCAAGCCAAACCGTTTTTTCGCTTCTTCGTAACCAATAATTTCGCCAACGGCTAATCGGCCTACTAAGTGGAGTTGGCCCGGTGGTCGGACGGTCACTATCCAAGCGATGTCACCCGGGGTCAGTTTGGTAAGCTGTTCGCTCCCACTGTGGTTCAGAGCAAGACCTATTGCGGTCTCACGATCGACTTGTCTGGGCTTCCAGTATTGTAAAAAGTGGCGCGGGCTACTCCTTGCAATATCCGAGAATCGATCATAGATGGACCGCAAAGTGCGAAGCTTCGTGCTCCTTGTTTTTTCGTAATAGTCGATATGCTGATGTAACGAGGTTAACGCTCGCGACAAAGCATTCTGTCCATCGTCTTCAAGGAATTTCGTTAAATAGTATTCTGTTGCGAAGGCATTGAAGGTGCGAGTAAAGAGCTGTCCCTTGCTCATGCAGTCGTAATCATGAATCAAAGTTCCGGCTGAGCTTCTGTTTAATATGTATTCGTTTTCTAAGATAGCGAGTCCTTGCGGACCGGTCAGTTGGCCTTTGCGAATTCTCTTAGCAACGTCGTAAGCTGCGCGAACGGCTTCTTTTGTTATTGAGGCCACTATTGCTCTCCGATGCACACCAGATTAATGTGCTGTCATCTTCATGGGAATACGTGCGAAGAAGACAGCCTGAAGGAACAACCCGTAAGGTACAATTAGACTGTCCTTTCGGTCTGCCCTGTTAGATAAGAGTTGATCCACTGAACTATTCCGTCGCGGTTCTTAAGCTCCAGTTCCCAACGGTGTGCTTCTGCAAAGTTGACGGCTGGTTTCGTAAAATCGGACGTTGTTGCGATTATTGCTTTACTGGCACCTAAATGGTGCTTTATGCCAAACAATTCCCGCACTAACGAGACGCCGACTTGCCTGCCTTGCGCGTACCGTTTGCATTCAATCAGAAACCGCAAAGACACATCGTCGATGTTCTTCACAGCGAGGATGTCAATACCCCCGTCTCGGGTTCGTTTAGTTTGCTCGACTGCGTAACCCAGGCCGGCAAATACTTTCGCCATCAGATCTTCGAAATCAGCTGGTGTGATGTTGTTGAGACGAGACGGAGTCTTCGCGACTTCATGGATAAGCCGGTCGTTAACTCCGAGCACCAAAGCAGGGCCGTAGGTTTCTAGGAGAGTTATTGGGCTCAGAGCAATCCAATTGTCTTTGAAAAAGGCAAGGGCAGTATCGAATGCAACTTTGTTTCGATCAACGTGCTTCTCGCCCCATTCCGTTAAGTAGCTGAGCATTGACTCGCTGGATACCTTAGGATCATGAATAGCAACTACAATCGAGAATATCTCAGCCTCTGCCTCCTCTAAGACTTCCTGTAGCGGTTTAGTAATGTCAGACCACTTTTCCGCGTGAAACAACGCGTGGCCAAGCGCATGGTAATAATTGACCTTGCTATCCAGATCGTCATTCAACCCTTCAACACAAACGACCACACCGCCAGTGGAGTCCACGGTAGCGAAATTGCCAGGGAATTTGGGGCTGCCGACAACAAGACGAAGGCTTAATTGGCTACTTAAGTCATCCGCCAAGTCGGCGAATGATTCTGAGGCTTGCGCACGGACCATTCCTGCAACGTCGAGCGCCTTTTGGAAGACGCCCTCAAGTCGCGAACTATCGGCTCCCAATTTCTGAGCGTATTGTTTAAAGTCAATCTTCGTAGCCGTCGGCATCGTTTTTCGTGACGATCTGTAAGGAATGTTATCGGAAGCTCGCGATTACAAATGGAGTGCACGGTCTTTGGAATTCTACGTCTAATTAGGCGGCTTACGGCGTATCTTGAGTCCAAATTTTGCACACGCCTTCTTGTTATCTCTACCGCAAAATCTCCAAATGGCCGCTGTATCCCAATCAACCATATCTAGAGGCCCGTATTGTTGCCTAACACGAGTCATATACCTTTCTAAGTCGTGCGTGGTAAGAGTATCGAATACCAAGCCGCGGAGATTTGTAAAAAAGTATTTACTCTGAGAATGGAGGTGTAGGACTGCTTCCTCAAGTTTCTCTGGAACTATTGCGTGGAACCCCATTACCGTTGTGATCCCATATTCCACAACGTTCATGGCCAGGTCGTAACCCCAAATATCATCTTGACCGTAGTTGTCCTTGGCGATTCCACGCTTTATTAGACTGCCGAACCTATGATGCAGGTATTGATGCAGCGTGTTATCGTCGAGGGCAAGATGCAGCATATGATCGGGAAGCCCTTCAGCCGCGCTATCCAGATATGGTTGACAGTCTTTTACCAATCGTGAGAACTCGTTGTCGGCGAGCTCCAGGGACCCCGCAAGCACCAAAAACCGTCGCCTCAGATCGTCTGGCATCGCGCCGTGAAACTTGTATTGCCGATCGTGTTCAATTTCCGTCCATGTATGTTGGAGGAGCGTTTGAATTTGTATCTCAAATCGATACCCGTCAAAAATACGATATTCCGGTAGTGCGGTTCTATCGGCCGTGAGCTCCGCAACGTAATGTGTTGCACGATAGCCAACTCGGTCGACACCCAGGCTGACCTTCTTGTCAGCACTGCGCTCTTTATCAACAGCGAACAACTCCTCTACGATACCAGCTACTTCTTTGCTGTCCTCTTCGACGTAAGTAATCACACGAACTCCTGCCAGATCATCTATCTCACTCAATGGGTTTTCGTATCGATGGGCCTTGGCTTTGAAACTTTCAACGTCCTTAACACGCGATACAATTCGGTAGTAAGTAATGTTGCGTTGCACCAACATCCTTTCCAAGATCGCTTGGACAGTTTGAGCCAAAAGTGTAAATACTTCGCGATTCTCTGCGAACGAGGCAACGGCGGCGTCGACTTTGGGAAACGGTCTCTCCATTGCGAACCCTTCTGCCTTATAACTCCTTTGATGAGCTCTCAGGGAACCCTCTTGGCGTTTCTCAGGCGTGCCCAGCTGAAAGCATGTTGATTAAATCCTTTACGTACGTATCCGGTTCGTCTTTAGCACACAGAATGTGGTGCGCCATGTATTCCGATGAGGTTGCCTGCTGCTTAGGATTCTGTTGACTTGGCCATCGCAGTTGGTTGCGGTAGGTTTGTGAGATTAAGTATGACTCAAGGCGAATATCGTCGCGCTTAAGATCCTTCTCCTTCTCCTTTATCCGCCGAAAGAACTGCACCTTGGGATTGTTAAAATTATCGGTGAAGTTGCGCATGCCTTTTGGATCGATGAAGGCAATAGTCTGACGGTTCTCGTTGAGCAGCCACAACACAAAATCAGGCCGGAACTCGCTCGCGGCAAAAAAGCTGATTGCTTTGTCCGAACTGTAATTACGCAACAGATATAATTCTGTTTCGGCAAGTTTACCCTTCGCCTCTGCTTTGCAGTAAGCCTCCAGGTCGTCAACGAAGCGCTTCTCGCCCTCATTAAGATGCGTTGGCACAACTTTAATTAAAGACTCTTGTCCGCCGCCGCGGCTCAAATGGACCAACGGTTGGTAGAGATGATGATTTGCTTGGAAGATCTCCAGCTTGTCGAAGCTAAACGCCTCAAACTCTCCCTGCTGGAACTTCTGACTAAGCTCGCGTAGACGTTCAATAAGCTGCTTCTCGGTCTTCTTTACAAGGAACTGATAATACTCAAGGACTAACGGATCGTTCTTGGGCCGGAGCGTCTGATACTCGAGAAACGGCTCCTCGAACTTTGCCTTTTCGTAGCGATAAAAACGATCGACGTAACCCTTAAGTAGATGAGTGGCTATTTCATGCCAAAGAGGCAGCCGGTCAAAGCGAAAATCAAGATAACCTGGTGGAATGAATAACTCATACCACCACGCCTTCTGAAGTAAACGCTTCAAGTCCTCAGGTGAGATGACTACATTGTAGTAGGCTTTGTCGCGTTTATGCCGTTCTATTTCGAACCAAATCGATTCCCATTTCAGGAATGCCAAATGATCTTGCCTGAGGGGTTCCTTATTCAGTGTGGCTAGGGCTCCGCCACTAGCATCGACCGACGACTGCCTCTGCAAGCGCGGATACCAATCCGCGATCACGCGGGTGTTCATCTGCCCCTCAAGATCATTCAGCCTGAGCTTCACGGTCTGCTTGAAGTCGGGCATGTCCGCTTTTGGTCGAATAATGCTAAGTTGAATTTTACCTTTTTCAAATTCTGGCAGTTTGATCGTTGGTAGGAAAATTATCTCGCGACGCTCATTCTCACCGAGACCTTCCTCTTCAAGATACTCCTCGAACTCCTTCATGTAGTCGCTCTTGATGCCAAAGATATTCAGAGTCTCAAGTAACTCAACGTAATCTGGGTGCTTTCGCTGATCGCGTTCGCCCGCAAAATCAAGTGCGTCTAGCGCGCTTGTTCGCTTCAATTTGAAACCATATCCTTTCAAGCGCACGCCACGCCCGAAGAGTTGAATGATCTCGCTGCCTTCCTTCTTGCCAACATTCATCAGGCCCATTGATGAGACACGCCACGAACTCCAGCCTTCGGTAAACTTCTTAGCGCCGGCCAGAATTCGGATCGGGCTGTCCTCTCCGTTTATGTTGGCGAAAAGCGACCCTGAGAATGCCATGTCTTGAACGGTGTAATGATCGGCCTCTGTTTTGCGCTCCCTACATAAATCGCAAAGCTTCTTCGCATCGCCCACGTTCACAACCCCAAACCAGTCGTTCTCGCCGACTCGAAGGCCAATCTCACCCTCACTGCCTTGCAATCGCACTATATGTAATTGTCCGCCGCTTGGTGAGTTGAACACGTATCGCAGGATGTCGCTAAACACCTCCGTGGCATCGGATGGCTTCCACTTGTTTTCGACATAAGGAAACAACCGATCGAACACTCGGCGTCCACCGGCTACTAGCCCATCCTGACGAGCCAACAATTTTCGTAAGCGCCGCTCTGTCTCCGCCCGGTTGCCAATAAACTCTCCCAGGAATTTCAGGATCAGCACCAAGTCGGTGTCTTCCTGAGCCTGTCGCTGCCCTGTTACGGAGCCCCCCACAAAAACCATTAGTGGCAATTCCAATAAGTAGGAGACAAGATCATTTCCACCGTCTGCAAATCGCCGACACTGTTGATAGAAGGCAAGAATGCAGGCAGTCAGATAGAGCGGTCTGCTTTCCTCCTCATGCTCTTCGGCAAGGTTTAGGATGTTGAAATCCTTGCCGTATCCATCGTCGTAAAAGAACTTGTATGAGTAATCAAAAAGAATGCTCTTGGCGTAAGTTTGGGTCAGCTCTCTTTGCTTCTTAGCGGAGGCCGCTTTGATTGCCTGCCCGAAAGTGGCGGAGTATTCAAATGAAAAGCCGTTCGCACACAGACGAGCGCGCTTTTCCATCCACTCTTCTCCACCCGAGCCTCGATGCCCTTCGTCCACCAAGACGAGGTTGTTTCCCTCGAAGGTGTCTACCGCAACCGTCTTTTCACCCGACGTTTCGCGCAGCTTGTGAACGTCAATTATGTCGACTCCGCGGCCTGTAAAAAGAGGCGGCCTGTCTCTGTCGTAAAAATCCGCTTCGATACCTGACAACTCAAATTCGTCTTTGTGTTGACGCGAAAGCCCTTCATTCGGTGTGAGCAAAATGATGCGATTCAATTCCTGGCGCTTTCCGGCCTTACCGAGGTAGTGCAGGTACTGCCGGATATGGCAATGCATCAGGAGGGTCTTGCCGCTTCCGGTTGCCATCCAGTATGCGAGCTTATTGAGGTCACTCTCGCCAAATGATTCAATCTCGATCGTTGGTTTCGCGCGCTTGCGTCTGGGACCGGCTTGGGGGGTAACTTCCTGATCATTGGTGCTGCTTTGAAGAAACTCATTAAGAGAAGAGAGCAGCTTCGCTTGATCGTGAAAATACCTATCCAAGTAGATCTCAGTTACGAGTAGCGACAGGTATTGGAAATACAGAGGGAGGATGGTAGGGCCTTGCAGATTCCGCTTTCGAGTAATGTGCTTCCAATGGCCGACGATGTTCTCATCGTAGGCGCGCAGCATTTCATCCGAGACTGTTCGGCCTTGTGCGGGCAGTCGAGCTTGTAGTTGCTGCACAAACAACGACCCACCGTCGTCGGCCCAACCTTCAAATTCAGGCGAGCGCAACATGGTCGATAACCGGTCAAAGTCATCAACCCCTAGCTGCTTTAGCGCCCAGCGGTAAAGCACAAGCCTGTTTGCGAAGTGTGTGGGCATCTCGCTAGCTTAGTGATTCGAAACTTTCACTCTCGAACATGCGGCGCTGAAACTCCTCTTCGATAAGGTGAATCTTTTCATGTGGATCGTTCAACGTGTGTGAACCATTAATGTAGATGAAGTCAAATTCAGTGTCCGCCGGATTGATTTCCAGTTTCGACAGATAGTTTTCCAAGGCCTCATTGTCGATTATTGAATCATCACTCAAAGCGCGCCAAATAATTAGTGTTCGCCCGCCCACGCGCTTTTCGCCCGTAACGGTTAGGAATCCCTTCTGAGCATCGATGTGCTTCACCTTGAGGCCAATTAGCCAGTTAAAGGTCTCGACCAGATCCGTTTGAGTTTCCGTTGTCTCACCGGCACTGGAGTTTGCGATATTTAGTTTGTAGTTGAACGGGTCGTTGAACTGCTCAAGATCAAGCAGACTAGAACTACCCGTGCTTTCCGTATCGAGAAAATAGGCCAGGAGATATTCGTTGCGCTGCCGTTCATCCGACTTTTTGAGCGAGGCTTCTTGCTCTGGCGTTTGAACTAATCGGAGGTTGTTAAGTGTGTCCTCATAGCTCTCAAGCCGCACGATCTTGAAAGCATGAGAGATACCGCCGCTGCGATTCTGGGGTTTGCCCTGTTTCCAATCAGGCGAATACGCAACTTTCTTCAATCGAGGGACGAGAACGGTTTCAAAGTATTCGGCTACCTCGACAAGCAAATACTTTCGCGTGCCTCGGTCGAGGCGATTTAGATTTATAACAGCATGTCCCGTACTGCCGGAGCCGCCGAAACAATCGAGGATTGCACTCTCCTTATTACTGGCATGTTGAATAAACCGTGAGACGAAGTTTGAATGCTTTGGAGCGAGAAAGATCCCAGACCTTCCGAACAGCGCTGATGTTTGCTTTTCTCCGTCTGAATAGTCTTGAAAGACGCTCTTCCCTACATTCGTAGCAACTTCGTGAAGCATGCGCTTGAGACGAGGCACCTTCTTCTCATCTGGACCCCACGCAATCCGGTGATCCCGATCAAGTGAAACGAAACTTCGCTTATCGGGAGAATCTTCATCATCAGCGTAAGCAAATTTCCAGCCGCTCTTGGGATGAGGACAAGGCTTGCCGGTTTTGTAGTGCGGTGGTTTATAGTATCGCCAATTCGGATGTGTAGGATCGCCCGTGCTCGCCGACTGCTTTGTTGCCGGCATCGACGTATTGTCTTCTTGCCAAACCCAAATTTGCGCTCCTACCTGCTTGGCCTTAGCCTCCTCAACGAGATTGCCATCCGAATCGCGATATTCCGCATGGCTATAGTTATAGAGGCCTTTCCATGGGTCATTGTTTTTTTCGTCGTCCCATTCCAATCCTTGTGAGTCAACCTCGTCGCGATACTCAAGCTTATGTTTTCCATAGATAGCGCGCAGTTCTGACTCGATTGTTGAGATTGGCGGATACTCTGGATTCAGCCTGGCAATTAGGGCCATTACCTCCTCGAAGCCAGGCTTCGGTTCCCGAAACATGCCTTTGTCTTGCTCAGCAATCGATCGATTCTTAGCGTAGACCTCCACGTATTCGTGATTTGTCGAGTAGTTAGGCGCTTGGCTGTTATTCGTGTTCATTGACCAGATGAGCTCCTCAATTCCGTTGTGCGCTCCAAAGACGCTGTCCAACGCACTCTCTAACAAGGTCCGCTCAATCTTATCGATGCTGACGAAGATCGCGCCGTCCTGTCTGAGGGTTTGCCTAAGAGCAACCAACCGGTCATAGATCATTGTGCCCCACGACGAATGTCGGTAATTGTTTTTGTAAGGAATGGAGCTGCTACTAGTATTGTACGGTGGGTCGATATAAACGCACTTCACCTCTTCTTGATAGCGCTCTTGCATGAGTTGGAGGGCTTGAAAGTTTTCACTATAAAAGCAGACCCCATCGAGCATTTCGTCCATATCCTCGATGGACTTCAATAATTGAAGTTTAAATTCATGGCTGAAATGGCGCGTATCGAGCATCAGGAACCGATTGGCATGCAAAAACTCAGGCGTTCGGCTTGTCGATTCCGGCGAGAGGAGATCGGCCTCAACCTCTGAAATGGAGTAAAGCTCTTCCCACTCGCGCCATTGCGCGTCAGTTCTGCAGATTTCCCCATATAGGCTGTCGGGCACTCGGTCGAGCGTGAGGCAGTACCGCGTGTCAATGACGAACTTCCTCTTAAGCCATAACTTCTTTTGAAAATTCTCAAGCTGTTCCAACATCCGAATAATCGGTAAAGCGCACTGGCGCAAGGCGCGGATTTTCGATAGATATTCTTCGGCTTTCGGCGTGGACTGCTCCTCGATGTCGTCGAGGTACATGACTTCATTCTTGATATAAAAGTCTAGTTCGCGCCGCAAGAAACCTCCGAGGTCCTTGTGAATGAAATAATCAAACTGATACTTGGCTGTGTAACTGCGGAGGTGCCTTTGAAGAATCGTCCGAGATTGATTGTCTTTGCCTTTGTAAGTTGGATCATCCTCAAATAGCAGCGCACGCCAACTAGACGGCAGATTATCTGCAAGAGTCTTCTCTGTGTCTTCGTTCAACTTCTTTTGGAGATCGCGCTCTGAGGGATGCTCTCTATAGCGAAAGCGAATAGCCAGTGTATCGCTGGACATTTCCATGAATGGTTGGTCCGCGTCCAACGCAAATGCCCTCATCACTTTCCCTACGGGTTTGCGATTGTCTTTTTCCGAATCGCCCTCTACAAGCTTGAAGTGAACCGTGACGCTCTCGGGCGTCCCACCAAAATCTAGTTGCCTAACCGGGAGATCGGCCGGATTTAAGTGGAATGAGTAATCCCGCAAAAGTTCAGAAGTTTTTATGTAGTACTGATCCATGTTAGCCCAGACCAGTTTGACCTCTTCGCCGTTATAGGGGATGACGTATTTCTCGCGGCCGTGAATTGTTGACCGCTGCAAACCGAGAAAATCACCCTCTGAGTAGTAACGGGAGAAGAAAGTGAGCAAGTGAGAGTAGACTTCGTCGGCTAGCGCATCTTGGCTTTCGCTGCCGGTCGCGGACTTGGTTCGCAGCTCTTGAACTCGCGGCGATTGAGCCGGATCGAACCCCGCCTCACGTGCGGCCGCTTCCGCCTTACGCAGTTCGTCTTCGAGTTGTTCCGTTTCCAGCGCGGCATGACTCTGGAGAGCCTCGCGCACGGTGCGGTCGAGATGCTGGTTGAGAAATTCCGTGATTTCTTTGTGACGCTGCCGCAGAATGCGGTAAATCCCAAAGTCGAGGTCGGCTTTGTCCAACTCGAATAGCTCGCGGAGTTTCGCCGTGAGCTTTCCGAAATTAGCAGAGCCTGGGGTAACCGACTTTTCAGCCATTCTTCTGTCCTTTTGGAAATTTGGGGTTCAGCTTACCCTGTTGTGCTGGTCAGTGACCACCTAAGCGAAAACAAACTCTGACTTGTAACAGACTGCTCAAGCTTTCGTCTAATGGTGCTGACCAACTCATCACGTTGCGCCAGAATGCGATCCTCAACATCGAAAATATCCTGACGAAGCCTGCGTTTGCGGCGCTCCAGTTCTGCAATCTCATCTTGGAGCCGTGCCTGTTCAGATAAATCTGCAGCCTTGCTGAATTGATTGCGTAAGTCGCGGACAATTCGCTTTACATCTTTAAGTGCTTTTTCGGAACTTGCTATCTGGTCGTCGGCCCAGCCGTCAAGTTTCCTTAACTCAGCTTCGAAGAATTGAGAGTTGCGCGCCGATATTTCCTTGAGAAGAGACTCCTGAGAAGCTCGCGTCATTTCCCCCAGTGACGCAGGTGTCTCATTCATAGGTAATTGTTCTCTAGTCTTTCCAGGCAACGAGAGAAGCCGCTGCGCCTGAGCCTCGTCAAGCGCCTGTCCCGAGTCGGTTGCGGCGGCAAATATCAAATGATCCTCCGCTTGATCGAGTGAGTCCACGGAAAACAGCGTCAACATCAACCATCCGGATTGCCTTAGTAACGGCTCAAGGATAGTGACCTTGCCTGCGTGCTCAGTGTAGTCGAATTCCACTTCAGCGAGCGGAAGGGTCCGGTCTTTGGCTTGCTGAATAACCGACTCAGCCAGGGGATGGCCCAGTCTGTAGAGGTGGGCTTCGCCCGAGCGCCTGGGGAGTTCGTACAGTCCAAGCGGTATCCCTCCGTCAGAATTGGCAAACGCTGACTTTAAGTTGAACGAGGAATCGTTGATAAACTCCGCGTGAGTTGCGAGTTCATGTTTCGTGAGTTCCATTAGTAAGCGCTCATAGCGGTTCAAGTATGCTTTCGAATCCTGATCTCGAACCCTCAGTTTTTCGCGTACCTCGTCATCGAAATTCTCCAGCAATTGCTGGCGTGTGCGCGTCATTGCCTCGTTGATTTCAAAACTGAGTTCCAGTTGGAGCGCATCAAATGCGGACTTGATCTCTTCGGGCTGGCGGCAGTTTTGATATATATCGGCGATGCGCTTCTCGAAATCCACACCCGAGCCTATGGCGCCAAGTACTTCGTCGCTAGCGCCAAACACCCCTTCAAAGAGCTGAAACTTCTCTGACAGCAATTGGAACACGCGCTGGTCAGCTTCATTCTTACGGTTCAAAAAATTGACAACAACCACATCATGCTTTTGTCCGTAGCGATGAGTTCGACCAATACGCTGCTCAATCCGTTGCGGATTCCACGGAAGATCGTAGTTTACGACCAGCGAACAGAACTGGAGATTAATGCCTTCAGCACCTGCTTCAGTGGCAATCATGATGCGCCCTTTGTCGCGGAAGTAATCCACCAGGGCCGAGCGCATATCGGCGGTGCGTGAGCCGCTGACGCGATCAGTTCCCTGATGTTCGTTAAGCCAATCCGCATAAACCTGTCTTGAACGCTCGTCAGTATTGGACCCATTAAACAGGAGGATGCCCTCGGAGAATTGACTATCGGCTAGCACTCGCAACAAGTAGTTCTGAGTTTTCCGAGACTCGGTAAAGATGATGGCCTTCTGTTCCGCGCCAAGTTCGGCCGCTTTGGTGAAAGCGATCCCAAGGGCTGTGAGCAAAGCTTTGCCTTTGGCGTTGGATTCAATTGAAGTGGCAAGTTGGATGAATGATTCCAACTCGGCGATCTCGGCCTCGATCGCCTGACGGTCTGATTCGGAAACCCATTCTTGAGCCTCCTCTTCGGGCCACTCCTCAGCGGTCTCACCTAAGGCTTCGTAGTCCTGATCGAGCTCTTCCGCCAGGGGTTCTTGGGGCTCTGCCTTTTGAAGCTTCTTTCTCAATCTCTTGGACACTGTCTCCAGAGCCCCCGCGATGGCGAAGGAGGACGAGGCAAGAAGCTTTCGCAGCACAAGTGTCATTAGTGAGCGCTGGCTTGCCGGTAGAGCTTGGAGATTGTCGCGCCGCAGATAATCCGAGACCAGATTATAAAGCCTATCTTCACTCTCCTCAGGAGTGAACTCTTCCACCAGTGGAAAGCGTCGCGTATAGGGAACGTACGCCGTGACCTGACGTCTCAATGTGCGGTGGCAAATCGGTTTTAGTCGTTCCTTTAGCGTTTGGAAGACCTGATCTTGGTTTACGTTGGTGAACTGTTCGCGAAAGCTCTTGAGGTCGCCAAAGGTGTGTTCATCGATGAAACTCACAAGGCCGAACAGTTCAAGGAGAGAGTTCTGTAGCGGCGTGGCCGTCAGCAGCAGCTTATGACGTTGCGCAAGGGCCTGTTTCAATGTGTTGGCGATAATATTCGACGGTTTGTACACATTACGCAGCCTGTGCGCCTCGTCAATGACGACCAAATCCCAGGACGTGGCGTGGACTTCCGCCGCCTTGGTGCGCGCGAATTGATAAGAGCAAATAACAAGACTGTTCGGTACCTCGAACGGACGAAAGTTGCCGAGCTTGACTGCTTGGTTGTAAGAGCGTGACTCCAGGATTGTGCAGGGTAAGAAGAATTTTTCCGTTATCTCTTGGTGCCACTGCTTTCTTAAATTGGCGGGCGTGATGATTAATATGCACCGCTTGCGTTCGGCCCATTTCTGCGAAATGAGAAGTCCAGCCTCGATCGTTTTCCCCAAACCCACCTCATCGGCCAAGAGTGCGCCCTTGGACAAAGGGGAGCGAAATGCGAAAAGGGCCGCGTCCACCTGATGGGGATTAAGATCTACTTGGGCGCTCGCAACTGCGCCAGCGAGTCTCTCCGGGCTATCGGAGGGAAATCGTTTGCTGAGCTCGAAGGCGTAGTATTTGGCGTGATAGGGGGTTATCATTGCTCCACGATTTATTCGGGATGCCGAAGTGCCAATGATTTCAACCGAGTCAGCTGCGGGCTACGGTTGGCGGTTGAGGCCCACGATTCTTGAAAGCCCGACCCAAATTATAAGAATACCACTGGCGCTTGTGAACTTGCCGTCGGTGTGAACTAGTTGCTTTAGGCCGATTACACCAGAACTCGGCCCAAACGCCAGAAGCTATAGACGATAGCAGCTTTCACTCTCATGAACATTCCGACCGAGACCATCTCGAAATTGACAACTGCACGCGAGCAAACTCAACAAGACGCAGCTTGGGTTCTGGAACAGCAAGCCCGCAATCGCGCGAGATCATCCCAGGGTACTTCTATTCTATTCTCAGCCCCGAGCAGTGGCCTCGATAATCACGCGAAGTACCATGGGTTCTCGCGAACGTGGAACAAACACTCGGATACGCTAGCTTGATACTCTGATTACCAAAAGAATAGGCTTCACTGATTACCAAAAGAATAGGCTTCAAATGTTCTCCCCAACTTCGATCGCCGACTTCCTCGCCTGTCACCATCTCACGGCTTTGAATCGAGCAAAAGCCGCAGGACAAATTAAGAAACCGTACTTTGCAGATCCGGGTTTGGAGTTGCTTATCAAGCTTGGACACGCGCACGAACAGTCCTATCTGAAACTCTTAACGGAGCGCGGACTTAGAGTCCTCGAAATAACAACTGATACTTCACGTCGAGAAGCTGCGGCAAGAACGGCCGATGCGATCCGCAGCGGCGCTGAAGTTATTTATCAGGCAACTTTCCTGGACAATGAATGGTACGGACGTGCGGATTTCCTGATTCGTGTCGATAAGCCAAGTGAGATTGGCCCCTTCTCATATGAAGTGGTGGAAACAAAGCTCGCGCGATCCACAAAAGCGCGCGCCATTATTCAACTTTGCTTCTATTCGGATTTGCTCTCCCGAATTCAGGGTGTGGTGCCGGACTTGATGCACGTCGTGTTGGGCGGCGCAGCGCCGGCGGAAGAGTTTCCTGTACCTCGCTTCTCAGCTTATTTCCGAAAGATCAGACGGGATTTTGAAACAGGTTACGCCGCAGACGCACCGACTTACCCTGAACCGGTTGAGCATTGCGGAGTCTGCGACTGGTTCACGGTCTGCGACAAGCGTTGGCATGATGATGACCATTTGTCCCTTGTGGCCAATATCACGCGCAATCAGCGCGAAGCATTAGTGGCGCGAGATGTGGACACGACTGCGAAACTGGGAACGCTGTCCCTTCCGGTGACGCCCAAGATAGATCGAATTGCCCCGACGCCATTATTGCGAATTCGCGAACAGGCACGCATACAGATTGAAGGGCGCCTGAAGGGCCAACCGGTTTTTGAGTTCGTTAATCCTGATGAAGTGTCCGAGAGCAAACGAAAAAGGAGATCCGGTAAGGGAGGCGAAGCTGAAGAGAAGCCCGAAGCGCCCAGAGGCTTTGCCATATTGCCGTCACCTTCACCGGGTGATTTGTTCCTCGACTTTGAGGGTGATCCTTTCGCTTTCGATCAAGGCCTCGAATATCTGATCGGCACAGTTACGGTTCCATCAGATGGTCCACCTCTCTATGAATCTGTCTGGTCGTTCGACCCGAAATCAGAGAAGCAGGCATTCATTCACTTTATTGAGAAGGTCAACCGAGCGAGGGAAGCACATCCAGATTTGCATATCTACCATTACGCTCCCTATGAACCGACCGCAATCAAACATCTGACTGGTCGTCATGGCGTCTGCTCTGATGAAGTCGATCAATTGCTGCGCGCCGGAGTATTTGTCGATCTCTTTCGCGTAGTCCGGCAGGGATTGCGGGCCTCAGTGGAGAGCTATTCCATTAAGAAAATGGAACCGTTCTATGGGTTCCAGCGGAAGGTCGCCTTGCGTGATGCTACTTCGTCACTGCAGGCATTCGAATCGGTGTTAGCGCTTCAGGACAATCCCGATGACGCGAAAGACATACTGAATACGATAGGTGAGTATAACCGTGATGATTGCATGTCAACCTTGCAGTTGCGGGATTGGCTGGAGAAGGTGCGCGCCGAACTTGAAGTCAAACTTAGACGACCGATTCCTCGTCCCGAGCTTAAAGCAGGCTCTCCAAGTGAAGCTCTCGAAGCCGAACTTAAAGACATAGCCGTTCTCAAGGACCGCCTCGTTGCAGGCTTGCCCGAAGAACAGGGTGAATGGACCAGTGAGCAGCACGCGTGCTGGCTTTTGGCGCAGCTTTTGGAGTGGCACCGCCGCGAGGAAAAGTCGATGTGGTGGGAATACTACCGTCTGTGCACTCTTTCGGACGATGAGTTGATCGAAGATAAGAACGCGCTGGGAGGTTTAGTTTATCAGGGTGTAATTGATGAAACTCCGAGATCGTTGATCCACCGGTATTCGTTTCCTCCTCAAGATCACTCGATGAAGCGCGCGCTTGAGGCCCATGATCCTGACACAGAAGAGAGCGCTTGTTCCGGTTTTGAAGTCGATGACGTTAATCTGACTATCGATCTCAAACGAGGCAAGAATTCGGACAAGCCTCATCCTACGTCACTCATTGCGCACAACTATATCAACAGCAAGAAACAGGTTGCGAGCCTCATGAGAATCGCAAAATGGGTAGCCGACAACGGCATAACTAACGATACGGGTCTGCAGTTCCAGGCCGCGCGCGATGCTTTGCTACGGCGAGCGCCGCGCGTTGCCGGAGGAGACATCGAAACTGCGATAAGGGGTTTGTCACCCCTCGATGCCGCAAAGAAACTTGTCGTTACTCTCGATTCTTCGATTTTGCCAGTTCAGGGACCGCCGGGATCTGGTAAGACCTTCACGGGCGCACATATGGTTCTTGAATTGGTCAAAGCCGGCAAGCGCGTGGGCATTACCGCGAATAGTCACAAGGTGATCAGCAACCTGTTAACTACCTTGTGCGAAGTCGCCGACGAAACTCACTCAAGACTAACCATCGTTCAGAAGCCAAACGAAGAAGATGGCTGCGAGCATTCATTCGTAACGCCCACAGACGACAATGACGTCGTCCTAAAGAAGCTGCAAAACGGTGAGGCGCAGATTGGTGCTGGTACACCCTGGCTGTGGTCACGAGAAGAATTCGCAGGCTCGATTGATGTTCTGCTCGTCGATGAAGCCGGTCAGATGTCGTTAGCAAACGTTTTGGCGATCTCACCTGCGGCAAAGAGCGTGGTGCTGCTCGGCGACCCACAACAACTTGATCAACCACAGAAAGGCGTGCATCCGCCCGGTGCTGAAGTCTCAGGCTTGGCCCATCTCTTGAATGGGCACGCCACGATTGAGCCCGAGCAGGGATTATTCCTTAGAGACTCGTGGCGATTACATCCAGACATTTGCGATTTTACATCGGAGGTCTTCTACGATGGTCGATTGAAGTCGCGTCCTGAAAATGCCCAACAACGTCTCAATGTGACAGGCCCATTAGACGGAACGGGACTTCGGTTTTTCCCTGTCAATCATAGCGGCAATACCAATGACTCTCCGCAAGAAGTTGAGGTGATCGCAAAACTGATTGAGGAATTGTTAAGCCGTGGGGCAACGTGGACAAACAAAAAGGGCTCAACGACATTGCTGGAGTATAAACACATCCTAATAGTCGCGCCCTATAATGCCCAAGTCGCTCTGCTTGCAAAACGATTGCCGAATGCGCGCGTGGGAACTGTTGACAAATTTCAGGGTCAGCAAGCCCCCATAGTTTTCTATTCAATGACGACATCCAACCCAG
>Ga0070703_10000388_pt1 | contig 18514 bp, 30 predicted proteins | sample KBSK5251metaG_FD_65453 | JGI IMG/M metagenome (GOLD analysis project Ga0070703, IMG submission 65453) | Corn, switchgrass and miscanthus rhizosphere microbial communities from Kellogg Biological Station, Michigan, USA - KBS K5-25-1 metaG | ecosystem: Host-associated > Plants > Roots >... | reverse complement strand
CGACAATTTGGGGACCGGATAAGGATAATTCGGCGCCCGCCAGGCGGCGGGACGATCACCAGCGAAGCGATCATCCGCGGTATCGAATATGGCATCGAGCGGGACAACTGGACAGTCACATGGACCTTGCAATCGGCAACCAAATGGGCGTACCTGGTGCTAAACCACACCACCCTTGGCGTGCTTGACTCGAACGCACTCGGATATTAGGTAGGAGCAGCAATGGCATTTAGGGTTTTCGCTGCCGGGGAAGTCCTAACGGCGGCAAACGTTAACGACTACCTTGCTGAGCAGGCCGTTATCACGTGTACGTCAGGCACGCGACCGTCGTCGCCCAACGAGGGCATGACCGTGTATGAAACTGACACTGATGCGTACAGCACATATAGCGGTTCGGCGTGGGTGCGTGCGGTCACTGTCGCCGCGTGGGAAACGTACACACCGACGTGGACAACCACTGGCACCGGCCCGTCGGTGGGCAACGGATCAATCGCCGGCCGGTACTGCCGCCACGGCCGGGACATTGACCTGCAAATCACGCTGCTATACGGCTCCACGACAAGCAGCGGCACCGGCGTTTTCTCCTTTTCCCTGCCTGCGACTGCGTCGTCCGCGTCGAACGCCAGGTGGATCGGTGCCGCGTTTTTTCGGGATAGCTCAGCAGGCAGCACCGGCCACTTCCCCGGCGCTGCGATCGTAAGCTCAGCCGGCACCACGCTAAACATGGCTCAAGGCACACAGCAGGTATCGGACACGACCCCATTTACCTTCGCCAACACCGACTACATCTCCCTGTCGGTCAGCTACGAAGCTGCATCATAATCATCTCCATGCGTAGATACGTAAGGCCCCTAACACTTGCCGGGACAGCGCTCGCACTGGCGTTAACCGCGTCTTCGCCCGCACAAGCCACCCGCTCCGATAACTGGGCCGCTCGGACAGACACCGCAATCGCCGCGTTTCAAACCGCCGACACCGGCACATCCGGGGCCTTGGCCTACTCCTACATCACCGCAGCGATCGCGCACCGCCGCGGATGGGACGACCCGCAGGTCGCCACCTATCTCGCGAAGCTGTACGCACTGCGAAACCCCGACGGCGGTTGGGGCACCAACTCAGCTTGGGACCCTTTCGGAGACGGCACGACCAACCCGGCCAGCACCACCTACACAGTGACGATAGCTGGTCATGTTGGCCCAGTGCTTTTGGAAGCGTGGCAGCACGGCAAAGTCCCCACCGCAGACATACAAACACTGGTCAACCTTTTAGTCACCACACAGCAGCAAACAACTAGTACTGGACGTTGTGTGGCCTACTCCCGCTCAACCAACGACGCAATTACTAGCGCTAACGGGTATTGCGTGCATAACGTCGACGCCATCGCGGGAGCGTTTTTACAACAGGCCAACGGTTTAGGCTTTACGAAAAGCGGGCTGAACTCGCTGATCGTGGACATCACCCGCAGGGAAACCGCAAAATATAACGCTGCTACGAAATGGTGGAACTACTCCGACGCCAACAGCGGCCTAAACGACTCCGACCACAACTCGGCGCAAGCAGAAGCCATGTACACGCTAGTGCCGCAAATCGGCCGCGAAGTCGCCTGGTACCAAATGACCAACACGTTAGCCGACAACGAAAAATCGCCAATCGCGCACATACGCCTAGCGAGCATGCCCACCGGGCCAGGCCCGGCGCACTCCCCAGGCGAATCCTGGTGGTGCTATTTGTCCGATCAGTGGATGGCCGAAGCCGACGGTTTCATCACGGCCAGCGCGAACCTACCCGGTCGCCTAGCGCAAATTGCCTACTACGCCAGCCTTGACACACTGGCCTGCTAAAAGGGAAAACGAATGAGATTTGTTTGCGACGACTGCAAAAACGAAAACCATAAGGTGTGCTGCGGCGACACCTGGTGCGACTGCCAACACCGCAAACGGACATGACAGTTTACGGCTGGGACGCGTCCCACCACGACGACACCCCAAAAACACGCGACAGAATTGACTTTTACACCCACAAAATCACCGACGGGAACCGCTACTACCGCGACACCGGATACAAAGCTGCTGTAGACGCTATGCGCAGCTTTGGCGTGCCGATCCTAGGCTCCTACCACGTGCTCCACGGCCAAACCAGCCTTAGCGCACAAGCCGATTGGTGGGTAGAGCAAGTCACCCAAGACACCCCCTGGTGGCAGGCGCACCCATATTGGGTTTGGCAAGTCGACGCTGAACCTTTCGATTATTTAACCGCACCGACCATTGACCAAATAAACAAATTTGGGGGCCTGGTCCTGGACCGCACCGGATGCCCAGCCCAATCATTCTTGGTATACGCACCAGCGTGGCACTACGGTGTGAAACTCACCGAATTGCGCTACCCGCTATGGCATAGCTCATACGGCGCCAACCCAGTTGGCTGGTACCAGGACGTTTACCCCGGTGACAATTCGGCGCGGTGGCGGGCACCAATCGACCCGCTGATCCTGCAATACGGGTCCAGGACAACAATTGCCGGTCAAACAACATGCGACGCGGATGCTTTCCGCGGCACCCTAGACGAGCTCAAAGCCAGGCTCAAACCAAAGACGCTGGAGGATGATGTGACTAAAGACGACTTTTTTGCTTGGCTCACCGAATGGGCCAAAACCCAAAAACTGGGGTGGGCAAGCAACGCGCAACGCGACAGGATGGTCACCGCGAACTGGGCAGCGGAAGGACTATCCACATCAGCCCTGCTCGCCTACACATTTGAACGTGCCGGGTCCGCAGCGACGCTAGACGCTAACGACCTAGCCAAAATCGCCGCCGCGGTCGCATCAGATTCGGATCAGCTCGCAGCCGCTATCGTGGCTAAACTCCCCACCGGCCAAGCCGCGCTCACCACAACCGATGTGGAAACGGCGGTGCGCGCCGTATTCGCAGACGCAGCCACAACGCCGTGAACCTTGTTGACCTACTACCACTATTTGCACAATCTGGAGTCATGGGTCTTATCGCCCTAGTGGCCACCCTGTGGCATCGCGACGCGATCCGGGTACACGACCAGCGTGCTAAAGACTGGCGCGCCGTGGCTGAGCAGGCACAAGCCAGAGCGGACGAGCGCGACCGTCAACTCATCCACTTGCTGTCCGCGGTAAAAGACACCACCGCGCCGACCACTGAGACTGTGTAATGCGGCGACTCTGGCGACGGAAAAGGTCAGCGAACGGAGACGACGCAGCTAAAGCCAAGGCGGACACCGAACAGAAACTCAACGACGCGCGTCACGACTGGCCGGCGGTGCACGACGCGCATGACCAACTGGCGCAATGGATCGAATCGGCACTGCGAGGACAACGGCTGTGATCATGATCGTGCTCGCGGAACTGGCCATCGCAGCACTAGCAGGACTCGGATTTTCCGTCGCGTACTGGTCATCACCATGGCGCAAATCAGCGGCAGGACGCCACATGATGGCCGTGTCGCTCGTCATGGCGGCGGAATCCACCACACTTTTCGCAGTCGGCGTCGGCGTACGAATACCCATCTGGACCTTCGCCGCCGGCTACGCAGCTATGGACGCGGTAGTGGTCCACCGGCTGGTATTGCTATGGCGCGCAAGACGGTTAGTAGGAAGAGAATATGACTGAGACAAATGGTAATTGCTCATCGGCGCACAAACTCGTCGCCGCGCTCGCGGCAGCAGCAGCGGTTTTCGGAACCGCCGCAGCCGATGGGAACATCAGCACCCAAGAATGGGTAACGATAGCAACAGCGTTAGCGGGCGCGGCCGCGGTTTACTGGACACCCAACCGACACGAAACCGTAGCCACTACCGGCGAACAGAAGTGAAACCATACGACTTGATGTGGATCGGCTGGATCCTTTCCGGCATCATCGTCGAAATATTGGCGATCCGGGCAGATAACAAAGCGCGGCGGGAAGGCAAAGAGCCCCAAGGGCGGCCATTAAGTAACCACCTATGGAAATGGTTTGGCATAAAAGGAAACGGCCGCAACGGCATACCTGGATTTGTTAAAAGACAAACAATAATCGGATTCTTAGCCTGGCTCTTTCTGCACATCATTCTCGGCGGAGTTGTCTAAATGCAAATACCAACCAAGCTCAAATATGCGCTCGCGGTATCAGCCACCGGCCTGCTCGCGTTTATACTCGCCCAAGTTGCCATCAGCGCCGACCCCGACGTGCGCCTAGGTCAGGCGCAGGCGCAACTACGGTGGTGTCAGGACTTACAAACGCAGGCCACTACTGACGCAGAGCATGAGTGGGCCAACCATTGTGTGGATTTAGCTAAGCGCCTAGTTGACTCGCTGTCCCCCACCCAATCCCCATCGGTGTCAGCTTCGACGACCACGTCAGATGCTCCCGCCGGGTGTTTGGCAAAGCCAAGCCAATGCGGTTACCCGGACGCAACTAACACTGGGGTACCCGCGGAAACTGGTCTTACCGTGGTCAATGGTGATATGAAAATCGCCACCGACGACGCTGTGGTGGAAGGCAAAGAAATCCACGGGTGCGTAACAGTCGCCGCGAAAAACGTGACAATTCGCAAGACAAAAATTGTTGGCGCCTGCTACTACATGGCGGAAGTCACGTCAGGTGACGCCACACTTGACCAGGTTGAAATTAACTGTACCCAGGCCGGCACGGGAATCGCCAACAGTAACCTTTCCGTGCACCATGCGAACATTCACGGCTGCGAAAACGGCCTAGACGTGGGCAGTGACGTCACCGTCGAAGACAGTTGGATCCATGACGTTTACAACGGCGGGACCGCGCACGGTGATGGAATCCAAACTGACGACAACGGCACCGGGGTGCTGTTTAAGCACAACACGATTGTCAACCCGGGCGGAACGTCGGCAATTATCACCGCGCGTAATGGCACGGTGGGTACGCGCATCGAAAACAACTTGTTGGATGGTGGTGCTTACACGGTGTACTGCCCGTACAACTCGGCTACCAACTTTCAGCTCGCCAACAACAGGTTCGGCGTGGGGTATACGTATGGGCCAATGACTGCGTGCGACAAGGCGTATGTGACCGCCACGGGAAACGTGTGGGATGCGTCTGGTCAGCCTGTGCCGGTTGGCTAAATCTAACACTTGACACGGTAGACGCGAGCGTGTAACGTCATGGGTATGACAACAACCTACACCGTAGAACTCACCAAAGAACACTACGACTGGTTCAACCTACCCGGCTCACCCTTCGCCGGTCGCCTAACAGGCCAACCAACCGAAAACGACAAATACCTTATCGGCTTCGACGAAACCGTAGCCCAAGACTTCCGCGACCTACCCGAAGACCACGACGGCCACATGTCAGACAACTCCATGTGGTTCTGCGGACTTGACTACCCGGTCCTGACCAATGCCAGCGCCTAAAAACCCAAACACGGCCGCCGCCACAGCGGCCGTAAAAAGACGCGGTGATGAAACGGCGGCGGCGCGGCTGCGCGCCCACGGATGGATAGTCATCCCACCGGAGATGGCAGAAAAGTCGACGAAGCAACGCTAGGGGAATCCGATGAGCAGCTCGACCACTATCAAAAGCCATCCAGACGGCGGCACGTACGCCGAGCTAGCCTTTGCTGAGACCCGCAACAAATGGGGCATTTCCATCGCCCGGTGGACAACCTACCGCGACGAAACCGTCTACGAAGTACATCGAGTGTCCCCGGACGACAGGACGCTTCGCCTCAGTTACTTTCGATCCGAAGCGCAGGCCAGGGCCTTCGCCAACAAAATATGGGCGCAAGATAAATAAACCCCGACTAAATATGACCCCGCGCCCATGGGCGCGGGGTCATATTCTTGCTGTGGGAAAATTTTCGAAGCGTCGCCATACCGCGATAATCCTTACTGGCAGGTAGGAGCTAGCTGAAAGGCCCTGACGCCTGATGACGCGCCGACCCAGACGGACAACCAAAAATGGTGGGCACGAGTTCGATGGGATCGTGTCGATTCCTGGCCTTCCTGTTCCAATCGGTCCGGCACCAGGCGCACCGGAGACAGTGCGCGGTACACGATCAGCCGATGAGAGATAATCAGGACGCCATCCGCGACTACGGGAGGAACCGCATGAAACGTCGCCTGTTTGCCACCTTAGCCGTGGGCGCATTCGCCGCTCTGGCTCTTGCTACGCCAGCATCCGCCAACGCAACCGCTCCAACCAGCGGCGGCAATGGCGCTGGCCAAAGTGGCCAGTGCACCGGCAACCCCGACGACCGTCCGCAGGTGTGCCCAGCGACAGACTAGGTGTAGTCTTTCGCGCGGGAGCCCTGTCAGGGTGAGTGGGGTGCGCGGCTGGGTCTGATGACCTGGCCGCGCTTCTGCTTTACGTTGGTAAAAAGTTTTGGGGTCCCGAGCTCAGAAAGAGCTTAGGACCCCAAAACCTTAACTTAAAACTTACTTAGGCCCGTGGGATGACCGGGGCCGTGAACTTTGACTAGCCGACCGAGCTAGCGCAAATGCTCTCTTCAGAAAGGCCAGCTTTTCGTCCCAGTCTCTGATGAAATCATCGCCGGTAAAAGTGGACCCTGACCCTGCGGCCCACTCTTTGCAAGCAAAGGTAGCTATTTCCTTCATCTCGTCATGGAGCTCACGCACAAGCTTAATTTGTCCATAATTGTTCACGGTTTTCTCCTTGGGCGGCGTGGGTCAGAAAGCTAGGTGGCTCACCTGGTCTAGCGCTTCGGCGAGCATCTCAACATGCGCGGAGAAAACCTTGCCACGGTACGCCTGCCTAAGATAGGTGCACAGCGCGTCGTAGTCGTCCGCCATGACCCACGCTGCGCGCTTAGCGTCATCGCAGCCGCGCACCCGCGGGAGCTCCCCGCCGAGCTGGCCAATGTAAACCCAGGACAGGTTAGTAACCATCCACGCTTCATCGGTGGCGCGTGGGTCCGGCACATACCTGGCTGGGAATGTGCGCCACGATACCCAATCGAGAGCTAGACCGGTTTCTTCCTTAAGTTCACGCTGGGCCGCAGCCGCTGGGCTCTCGCCTGGGTCAATGTGCCCACCTGGCAAAGCCCAGCCGTGGCCGTCTCTACGCTCAACCATGACGGTCCACGCGGTGTCGGACTGGTCGGTGGCGAGCACTAGCGCGTCAGCTGCACGCGACTCACCCCAGTACCGTAGGCCGCCGCGGCCTGATCTACCGATCCGCTCAACCGGGTTAACCGGTCGGCCATTGATTACATCGAATGGGATAACGGCTTGGCGTTGCCGCGATACCCAGTCGAGTTGGGTTGGGTCGTCAACGTCAGTTCTGCGCATGGTGGGGTCCTTGCTGATAGGAGTGGTTATTTGGATAGGCAGCGGCGTGGCGGTTTTAGACGGCACCACGCCGCCGCCCAGTCCCCAGCCAAGATTCGAACTTGGTTTGCCGCCGACCGGCCTGGGGCAATGAGCGGGTTACTAGCCAAGTACGTCGTGTAGCAGTTGACGATGCGCCTGGAAAACCTGGCCGTCCACACGCAAACGCACATAATGCAGGAGCGTGTTATATGTGTCAGCCCTGAAATACGCCGCGCGGAGAGCGCCAGGCGCCCCTGTCACGGCTGGGAACTCACCCACAGCGTAACGACCAAGATCAATGTAGACGGGAATGGTGGCCGTCGCCGCTTCATCAGTCGCACGCGGATCAGGCACATAACATGGCCGGTCAACATGGCGCACCTGATTGATGCCCGCCACCAGGTCGCTTTCTTCGCACAGCTCGCGCAGTTCGCGCAGCGCGGCGCTCACCGGATCTTCGCCAGCATCAACGTGACCGCCAGGCAGCGCCCAGCCATGGCCGTCATCACGCTCGACAAGCAAAATCCAGCGATGGCCGAGCTCCTCGGTGGCAGTGACAATCACGACGACCTGGATGTCGTTGGGCTCGGTACTAACCATGACAACTATTCCTTTCGAAATATCTTTTCGTCTGGTCTGGTACGCCGCCGACCGGCCTGGGGAAACAAGTGGGCCTAAAGAGTGCTCAACGCCGACAAACGGTCATATTGGCTAATGCCCCACTGGATGGCGTGACAGCACCACAAATACGGCCAGGTGTAGCCGGTAAAGTCCCAATCCCACGGTGAGCAGTCGAAGCGAAAGCCCTTGTACTCGAAGCCTTCTAATAGCATCTCCGCGTCTGTATCCGAGTAGACATCCGGCATATCAAGGATTTGCTGGCGCACAGCTTTGCCCAGTCCCCGGGGCGTGTCACTGTATTTGACCGCTTCCACGAATCTTTCAGTGACAAGCTGGCGGAACTTTTCTTCGCTGTATTCCTTGACGCATGAATCCGGTGGAAGCTTCTCCGCCCAGTAGTGCGGGTTGATCTCTTCCCCCCGAAAAAACTTAAACATGTCCTCAACACGGCTAAACATGTAGCCGCCCATGTCGCCTTTGATCGCTAGGCTCCCTGGCCAGGTGACCAGCTCGAACCAGTATCTGGATGTGTTTGGGTTGGCGAATTTTAGGTGGCGATATAGGCCGTCTTCGCGGATCACTGTCATTTCATGATTAGCTACGCTTTTGCTAAATCTCTCGGTAGTTGTTTCCATCCCAGTACTCCCCTATCGATTTTCTTGGTAGCGTCCCCGGCCAGGGATCGAACCTGGCGTGCCACCGGCTGGCCCGGGGGTCATACGTTTATTTGGCTAGCGCTTCGCTGGTCACTTGCCACATGTCGTTGGTGCCCAGCTCATCCGCCGTGATGACAAGCTGATGCATGCCCAGCAGCTCGTCTACGACATCCGCACAGCACAGGCCAAAGCCAAGCCACGGGTCGCGTAGACGCCGTGGAGACTCACGCACGAAGTCCACGAAGCCGGTGGATTCGTCGCCTGCGCGGCTAGTGATCTGCGCGTGCTCGTATGGTTGCGCATCCGCGATGCCTACCCCACGGCCACGCAGAACGTGTTCTAAGCGCATCCACGTAGCGGTGTCGCAAAAGCCGTGGACGGTTGCGCGCTGCGAAAACTTGCCATCACCGGATGTAAAACCGGCCTGGCTGCCGACGGTGAGAAAGCCGTTTCCATTCAGCGCGATTAGCGCGTCGGTGAGCCCTGGCGCGATTTTTTCGTCCACATCGCATCCGTGGCGGTAATAAGGCAGTTCTCCCAGGTCCCCTTTCAACCATTTGATGGTTAAAGCACGTAAATCGGCCACCGTTTCGGCGCTAGTCCAAGCCGCGCGACCAGCAGCGGACATGCCGGTAAAGGCCGCTCGTGATGCGCCAATGCTGGATTTGATGCTGTCGACAATTTTCATGATTGGCCTTCTTCCCCATCGATCTGGCACTATCAGTGTAGTACACGTAAGTTGGCGTTGGCAACAACGTCTAGGCAATCACTAACGCCGCGACGAAAAGCCACCCAACATGCCAACTCTGGTCAAGCGCATACATACCGCCGCCATGGTCAAGCCACGCTGGGCTCTTACCCAGCCAACCCGCTACACGACACAACGCCACCCGACGATCAACCGCATAATGCGAAACAGCGGAGATCGCCAAACCGGCGAAAACACGGCCAAAACTCAGCGGCACACCGGCAGCCAAGTGCGCCACAACAAGCGCAACCGTGGCCACCGCAGTATAGGTAGATACGTGAGTAGCGCAGGCGATACGGCCAGCCCAACCCGGACGGCCCTTAGTGTCAGCCTGGTGCTGGGTCTGGACCCAATGGTCACCAACCTGATGCGCCGCGTACAAGGCGGCAAACGCTGCGGCGAAAGTTGCCACAGAAACGGATGAATCTGACATCATGAGATGTCTCCTCCTAAACCATAGGTGCGGACCGGGGGGGATTTTGGTGGCGCGGTGTAGGTTTCAGACGCCATGAGCCGCGCCACCAGCGATCAACTTATTTAGTCCGCGTCTTCCAGCGCGGTGAGCGACCAATGCCACCCGTTGCGGGTGACTGCCGCAGTGGCTATCCGATGCTCGCCGTCGTCGGCGAGCTTCTCGCTCACGCGGCCGGCGCCCAAGTATGAGGACCAGGCTTTCAGCGCAGCACAGTTGGCCAACTTTAAATAGAGATGGCTCGTGATGTTAAATAGCGCTACTTGTTCAGGTTCTGGTAGGCCGTGGTTGGTAACGGCGGTTGCGATGTCGATAAATGTGTCGCGTCGGGATGCAGGGTTGATAATTTCGGGCTTTTCTGTCACGCCCACCATCGTGGCACACGTAAGTTGGCATTGGCAACGGTCTGTCAACTATCCACCACAACCCACTCCACATACAATCAAAAAATGCACCAATTCGACAAAGAATGGTCTGACGCCGTCTACAACTTCGTTGTCGACGCGCGCCGCCACCTAGACAGCCAAACAAAACAAAAACTCGATCTCATCGAAACCCACCACAAAGGATGGCTAACCGTAGCCGACGCCATCACAAAAGGACTCGGCAGCATCGCAGACGCGATCAAACAGCACGGGCGACGCTCGTAGTTTCCCCGCACACACTCAATGCACGAACGCCAAAGACAAAAAAACTACTTCGACCTTTGGCTGAAATGCCCCGGCGCGGGTCGGCACACCGTCCGACCCCACCGTGGTGCGTTCAGCCTTCCCACTGGCAAATTGCCCTGTGCTTACCGTCTACCGTCTCCACGTGACCTGCGTCTCGCAACTTTTTCAACGCGTCACGAATAGTACGCACGGAAAACTCAAGCCCGCTCTTTTGCAACGCGGCGACTATCGCGTCCATGTCTGCCGAGTCGGCGCCCGCGGATTGCCTGCTAAGAAGCGTTGACGCCACGGCGTCAACGCAAGTCTTCGGCGGCTCCGGCGCCGAAACCGGCTCGGATTCCTTCGCCAGCCACTCATCTAACTGGTCCCTGTCCCCATCGGCGGCGTGTTTAACCCACTCCGCGTATTTACTGCCAAACGCGGCCAGGGTCTCCGGCGGCAGCTCACCCGGGTACCCAATCGGCTTATCGTCAAGGTCCCGCACCCAGTCGTACCAATCCTCCTCCCACATAGTGCGGATCTTCATACCCTTGGTCCCCTGGCCAAGCACATACGCCATACCCGGAATAGCGTCTAGCGTGCACGGATCAGCCGGAAGGCGTCCGTTAAACGCCGTAGGGCCAGTTAGCCGGTCTGCTGTGCGGCCGACCCAAACAAACCCGCCGGTGAGCATACCGCGCAGTGCTATATCGCCACCCAAGTCAGACAGCAGCGATGTGTGGGTACCGAGTCTGATCTGGCCGCCGCACTTGCGCCACATCCGCGACGCACCGCAAATCATTGCGGTAAATTCGCGGTCGGGCAAAAACGCATGCGCCTCGTCGATGGTCAGCGTAATGATCGGACCGTCTATCAACGGATTCCACCACTTGCGCCCAGCACGCCACTTTTTGCGTCTCGCGTCCCAAGTTTTAGCGTCCCTGGCTAAGTACCGCTGCCGACGCACCATTTCGGCATGGAGCGCTTTCGCGAGGAGTTTAGCTTCATCAAGAGTCACCGCTACTGGCGCCGCTAAATCATCCAGAAATGGTGCGTAGGACTGCCCTTGCTGTGGATCTATCAAAAAACTTGCTACAAGGCCTTTCTTTTCACCATCTCGTTCGCAATGGGCCCAGCGGTCAATCGCGAAGAGCAGGGACAGCATTTCTGACTTGCCTGAGCCGGTTGTGCCGAAAGCACCAACGTGCGGCGACCCCCACTTGGGTCGATAAATTTCATACATGGCCAGTTCGCCATCTGCGTAGACCCCAATGGGTGCTGTGCCGCGTTCGACATCAATGGATTCTGGCCCGTGCCATTTGACTTCTCCCGTGAGCGGGGAAGTGCGCTGCGCAAGGATCAGAGCACGGTTTTCATCTTCTGGATCCGGCTCAATCGTGATCATTGATGTTTTCATCTTGAACGCTGACGCGATCGGCCCACGCGCGCGGGCAAACATTTCCGACGTGTACAGCCCGTCCGGGCCGACTATGGTGGCTGACCAGCCACCAACAACGTTGCGCCAGTCTTCTAGCCATGTTTCCGCTAGGCACCCCTTGCGCGGAGCCGTTATTTGCTTACCGTCAGAGTCGACCCCGATTATTTGTCCCTTCTCGGCCGCGACGACCGTTGACCAAACTTTACGGGTTTGCGCTTCGTCTTGGTCCATTTGAGTCTCAGGCTCAACGGACTGCTGTTCCCGCCGTGTTTCCCACTCGGCACGCAGGCGCCGTAAATACCGCCACCATGTTGCGGTCGGCCAAACACCTATGGCCGCGAAAGCTGTCCACGACACGCAGCCACCGAACGTGTGCGGGTCAAGCCCAGCTGCGGCCGGTACGCTCATCCACGCAAACGCAGCGGATGTGTAATAGCCGGCGGCCCGGGCGCGTCTTGCCAGCTTGGACCGGTACCGGCTCTGTTCGTTTTTGTCTGTGATGCGGCCGCGCTTGATTGCTTTTTTGGCCATCTTTGCGTCGGCAACGCGCATGGCCATAACACCAGCTGGCACAGCGGCGAGCAACGGAGCCACAGGGCCGACATGACCAGCGTAGGCGCCGTAGCCAGCCGCTGCGGTAGCAGCCAAGGGCCACACTGGACGCAACGCCGGCTTAACCGCCGCCCAAATCGCATTCCACGGCAGCAGCGGAGCGGCCTTGATATCAATCTTGTCCATTTGGCAGTAGTCAACGTCGCACACCGGCTTAGCCGGAAGGTTGAGCCCCATCCACTTGACGGTTTTGCATTTGCGGCACCGGTACTGCGCCCGGGTCAGCTGACCATAGTCATCTATGGGAACAGGGTAGGCCGCCGTGTGCCGGCGACCCGCCTTGTCGAAGTAGACCGTGGCCGTGCTAACCGACCCATTTTGGAACCCAGAGTCGCTCCGGCTAGCCCTTGGCAAAAGATTAGTCAGCACGGCCATAGTCCTTTCTGTACGCAAGGGGGGGATTAGTCGGTGGATGCGGCTGGCGCGGACTGCGTTGTCGCGGGCACAGCCTGCGGTGCGTTAACGTATGCATCTGTCGCCGCCGCAGACGAAGCCGGCGTTGGTGCATCAACCAAATCTTGGCTTGCTGGTGTGTACGGTGCTGGCTGCGGTGTGTCGCCGTACGCAGGCGGCGCAGACGACGCCGGCGTTGATGTTGGTGTTGGTGTTGGCGCCGAACCTTGATTGGCTGGTGTGGCGCCCTGGCCAGCGGCGTCCAGGAACCTGGAATCACCGCTCAACGACGAGCTGACCAGCGCGAAAGCGTCACCATAAGTGGCCACTAAATGGGCCAGCTCAGCTTGAGCCGCAGCTAAAGCGGTAGCGCTTTGGTTGAGTAAATCCTCGATTAGTTTCTCCATCATGTCTAATTGGTCGTAAAGCGCATCTACCGCATTAGGCGGCAGGCAGTCAGCGATAGCGCTGGCATGCCCTAATGTGGTCGCGTCCAAATTAAGCGCAGTTTGATATTCCAGTTTTACCTGCGCTGCCGATGCTATCTGCGCGTATGTTTGTTGCATGTTGTCGACGGCGGCTTTTGTTCCCCTGATTGATTGCAGGGCCGCTGATGCTGAGTCGACTTGCTTTTGCAGGTCTTGGATAATTAGCTGCAATTCGTTGATTGCGGTTTCGTAGTTTACAGCTTCGCCTGTCGCCATTTTCGTTGTCCCCAATTCGTATCCGAAGTATTTATTCAGGTTGAATCTGAGATATTCTTTTTTGATTTCGTCTTCTTTGGCTTTCCGTTCTGCTTTTATCCCGGCGGCGAATCTTCGGCTTGCCGCGACATCGAAGTCGTCGTGGCCGGAGAAGCTATTTTGTTGTTTCTGTTCTGGAATGGTGGCCACGAATCGGACCGCGCTTTTTTCAAACGTCCGTTCTGGTCGGGTGGGAATCTGCTTGTCAATTGCATTCTTAATTTCGTTGGCGTTAGCCGGTGGCACAGGCGATTCCCGCTTGGGCTCAACAATACTTTCTAGGCTGGTTTTGGCGTCGTCTACTTTATTAGCCTGCTCCTTAGGCTCATCGCGGTGGATTTCTACTGGCTCCCTATTTGGGAGTTTGGATAAATCCGCTGGTGGGAATTCGGGCGCTCCCGCGGGCCGCTCCGGCTTTTTAGACACGGCCGCCAGCACGCTGCGCTGCGCCGTGGCGAACCGGTCCCGCATGCGTGGCGGACCACCCCCCGCCGCCCGAGCGTCCCGGGCAGCGACGAGCGCCTGTGTCCTACGCGGCCAGTAGTCCCGCCACGCGTCGCGGACGTGATTAGCCAGCCCATATTTGGGCAGGAGCCCAGATGAGCGGTCTGTTGTGCCGTATCTGGCTTGCAGCCGCGGCGACACCAATCCTTGCTTAGCGTAATTATGATCAAGTTTGCCGTCTGACACCGCCTTGCCGGCGAGCCAGGCGACCAACGCGATCGCAAGAAAAATACCCATCTAGATCACCGACCGTCATTAACGACAGTGCGACGAGCCATGAGCAGCGCAACAGCGATCAACGTAACCGCGAAACCAAACGCAGACCCGGCGCCCAACCAGGCGCCCAACGCATTGGTTACTTGGCTCAGTGCATGGTTAAGCGCTGATGTCACAGCGTCGCTCAGCTTGCCTGGGACAGCGCGCGCTACAGATGGCAGCACCATCGCGACGTAGAGCGCGACCTTGTTTGGCTCGCTGTCCAGAAATAGGTCTATACCCGTGGCGATGATGCCAGCGACAAAAACGATGATCGCTACCCATCCCGGGAAAAGGCCGACCAGCCCGGCGAGCACGTCACCAACAAACGTTGCCGCGATCGCGGCCCCGCCAGCTAGCGCAAAGCCGTAGGCGACCCAAGACAGGACCAGGCGCACTTTTTCTTTTTTGCTTTCCTTGCTACCGCCGCGCATGGCGTATCTCCTTATCTAGTGATCCACATGATGGTTAGGGGTAAAACCACCGCAGTGGCTAACCCGGCCCGCGCAGGGTGCTGCAGCAGCCACGCAAGCGCGTACAAAACAGCGGACGCAGGAACGGCCACAACGTGGCTGTAGACCGTCCAGGCCATCCACATAGGGGTGTTCGTCCCCGGCACCAGCTCCGCGTTAGGGACGCGGGCGGAAACAAGCTCAGCTAAAGCCGGGGGGGTATCTGTCCACACCCACGCATTGGCCAGATCATCACGTATCTGCTTGCCAACACGTAGGGTTATCTGTAGTCTCGCGCGCGCACGGGCGTCGTGTGCGCGTGTGCGCGTACCCGCGGGGCTCTCGTAGGCTAATTTGGGGCTGCCGCCGGGCGCTGCCGCCAGGTCTGCCGCCGCGAAGACGCTACTTACCGTAGTCATTTCACATTTTTCCTGTCTGCTATCTCCACTACTGCCTTGGCTATGAGCCGGATCTCCACTTCGGGCAGACCTTTAGCTACGGCCCGTAGGTAGTCGCAGGCGTGAGCTAGCTGCTGGCTGGCGTGTGTGGCTGTACTGATCCGGGTGGCGTAGTACTGCACACGCCGCTCGCTTGTCCGCTTCGCGCGCGCTAACTGCCGCTCCGCTGCGGTGACTCCCCGGACATTCACGAGAGTTCGCCAGTGATGACGTGTCCGTTGTGGGCGGACCCATTGACCGTCCGGACAGCGCTCTCAATCCGCCGCAGGTGCCGGTCCGTGATGCCCAGTAGCCGGGCTAGCTCGCCCTGAGTTATGTCCGGACGGTGGTGACGGTGCTGGTGCGCGGCGCTCAGGATTTCGTCCGGTGTCCGCCTACTCCGCACGTCGCTGATCTGCATAAACGCGTCTGTAGGTCCGGTCTGTGTCCGGACATTACGTCCGGACGTTGCGCTCCCATGTCCGGTCGCTGTGTCCGGACCTGACTTGGATTGGGTCCGGACATGACCGGGAGTTGTGTCCGCTTTAGGTCCGGACAGAGCTCTCATGTGTCCGGCCTGTATGTCCGGACGTGCTGGCCCGGTGTCCGCTGTGGTGTGTCCGGTCAGGTCCGGGCGCTGTCCGGTTGAATGTCCGGTTGAATGTCCGGTCGCTGTGTCCGGCTGAGCCGCTTTACGTCCGGGCTTAACGCGTGTTTGTTTACCTAGGGCCAGCTTGCTCGCGGTGAGATCTGCTCCTATTAGCTGGGCTAGGCCGTCGTAGTCGGCGGTCTCGGCTAGGCGTCCGGCTATCTCGTCCATGTTGTAGACGGCCAGGGCAATGTCCGCTGTGGTCCCGTCGACCGTTTTGCGGATCTTTCTTTTGAGCACCTTGGATATGTTTTTGTTTCGCCTGTCTTCGCACTTCTGCGCACGCGCCATATCGAAAGATTCGTACAAAGTTAGGTTTGGATCAGCCTTAGCCAAAGACCTAGCGCTAAGAGTGATCACCGGATGAGCAACCCAATGCGCCACCAACTCATAAGCCGGAGTGGTAGGCGGCAAAGCACCCAACGCGCGCAGACGGTCACGACGCTGATTTCCCGCATGCGTCACAAACACGCCGTAGCCAATTGCGGACATCGCGGCGAAGAACCCGCCCATCAGGTGGTTGGCGTGAGCGGCCCAGTTGAAGGCGACCGCGCCAGCGGCGATGGCCGCTGAGAACAACCGCGATCCGGTAGCTCGCTCACCGAGCCGACGGCGCACATCAGCATTGCCGAGCACCACTACTCCACCTAGCTCCAGCACGCTCACGGCTACTACCGCTGGGATGAGCGGGATGTGTAGGGCTTCCATCGCGCCGGACGCCTGGCCGTACAACGCCACCAGGAGCACGACCGCGTAAAAGCTTTGGCGCATGATCGTGGCGTTTCCCACCGCGCGACTTAGGTCACGGTCGGTAATCGTTTTTGGCGCGGGGGCGTCGATCCCGGTAGCTATGTCGTTAGCGGAGTGAGACATGGCCATGACTATGGCATACGGGAGCTGCAGTTGGCAAGGTGCAGCTGTACTTTACATGGGGTAGATGCCAACGTAAGATGGCCGCCATGCACTTGACCAAGGAAGAATGGATCGCACGCCTAAAAAAAGGCGTGAAACGATATCGCGACCTATCTCGACAAACCGAAGAAGCTCATCGCGAGCTAGTAGCAGATATGGGCGCAGCGAAATGCGACGGCGTCCCACAAGTAACAATTATTAAAATTACGGATTGGTCACGCGAGCATGTACGTCATTTGATTAAGCGGTCCGCGGCAGCGCCAAGGGGGGTGAGTCGGACGTGAAACTGGCTGTAGCCGATCGACTACGCCTTGTCGAATCGGCCAAGGCGCGTGACGCTCCAAAATGGAAATACTTAGACTTCGGGCTCCGCTAGCGGAGCTTTTTTAACCACAACGGTCCCTTGCAAAGCAACAAACACACGCGGTACTGTCACCGCTAACACCGCTAACGACATAAACGGATCAACATAACCAAACCGTAAGACCGGGCGCGTCGCCAAACTGACCCGGTCTCACGTTTACGCAGTTGGCACCCAATAAGGGCACCTTGTGCGAAGCCTGGCTTTACAAGCTCCGCTAACGGCCACGGTAGGCCACCGTGCCACACAACGCAAGGCTCCGCGCAAATTGCCCCAAATGGAGTGCCCCGATCTTAGGCGGGCAGACTCTGTGGCTCTAACTGAGAGACAAATTCGGCAGCGCAAGGAAGCCGGCGTAGTCAGCCAGAGCACTGACACCCGCATAAAAAATATCGAAGCAAACGTCGAAAATTTGAGCGCCGAGCACGTCGAACGGCTCGAAGCCGCCGTGCTCCGCTGGCGCGCACTACACCAACAGCATTGAAGGCCAAACAGCTTCCCCTGACTTAATCGCCCTGCACCAGGAGCGTCCCCATGAACCTAAAAATCCGCATCATCGAATCGCGAATCCGCGCGATAGAGAACGAACTACGCCAAACACGCGACCCAATAATCCGCGACTTCTGGCTAGACCAACGCGCCGAAACCATCGTCGAACTCCAAGAAACGCAACGCCAAGACGAGTACCAGCCATGGTCATAGACATCCCCACAGCAGTGGCCGCCATATCCACAGTTGAAGCCGCGCTCGTGTCCCTGGCCCTGTGGCACAAAATCGTGCGTGAACGCGAATGCGCCGACCTAGTCCGGCTCGACGGTTGGCTCGCCGCTGTCCCCGAAGCGCCGTCAACGCTTGCTGCTATCGCAGAGCGGGATGATCCGCTGCGTCCGCGTGGCTACATCGGCCAACACACAGCACAGGCCGTTATCCGCCGCCGCGCCCTAGAAGAACCAACACAAGCGTTCGAACGGATCATTGCGCATTCCTGGTCTGCCGACGAACTCCAAACAGACGCCGCCGACTGGCGCTGCACATCCTGCCAAACCGGCCGCGACGGCGAACGCACACACCAAAGCTGCGCCGGATGCAGCTGCCCATGCTCACTCACACTCACAGAAGCGGCGACGACGTGAACACCGCCACCTGTGAACCGCGCGTCGACCACGGCTGGTGGGACGCGGCAAGATGCCACCAACCAGACATGGACCCAGACCTGTGGTCCAGTGAGCTGCGCGCAGACATCGCCACCGCACGCCACATCTGCCTAACCCACTGCCCCGTCACCCAACAATGCCTACAAGA
>Ga0070703_10000387_pt1 | contig 18520 bp, 14 predicted proteins | sample KBSK5251metaG_FD_65453 | JGI IMG/M metagenome (GOLD analysis project Ga0070703, IMG submission 65453) | Corn, switchgrass and miscanthus rhizosphere microbial communities from Kellogg Biological Station, Michigan, USA - KBS K5-25-1 metaG | ecosystem: Host-associated > Plants > Roots >... | reverse complement strand
CGGGGACGGCGGTGTTCATGTACGGCAGCTCCGACGGCACACCGCCGGCGCTCGTGCTGAATCTGACGCACAACAAGGTCCTGCATGAGAAGATCGTGTTTCTGACGGTCATCACGGAGGACGTGCCGCACGTGGTGCCCGAACAGCGTGTGACGGTCAAGCGGAGTGGCAAGGGATTCCACAGCGTCGTCGCGCGCTACGGGTTTATGCAGGATCCGGACATCACCGAGATCCTCGCCGCCTGCAAGGCCAATCATCTCGACATCCCGCTCGAGGGAACGACGTTCTTCCTGGGTAGAGAAACGTTGATTGCGTCGGACCGGCCGGGGATGGCGATGTGGCGCGAGCGGTTGTTCTCGTTCATGTCGCGGAATGCGCTGCGTGCGACCGCGTTCTTCAAGATTCCGCCGAATCAGGTGTTCGAGGTGGGTGCCTACGTCGAGCTTTGAGGATCACGTCGCGTCACATCCCGGTGTCAGATCCACCGGCGCCGCAGCAACACGTGCTTCACGGTCTGCGTCAAGGCCAGATAGCAGAACAGCGTAGCCACGAGAATCGGCCAGTACAGCGCCGGGAGGGTCACGAACCCGAGCGCCGGCGCCAGGGGCGACGCGGGCAGCCAGAGTCCGACCGCCATCACCGCGACCGTGGTCGCCGTCAGCGGCCAACTCGGCCGGCTTTGTAGGAACGGGATCTTGTTGGTGCGGATGATGTGGATGATGAGCGTCTGCGTCATCAGTGATTCCACAAACCATCCCGTCTGGAACAGCGCCGCATGGGCCGGGGTGTTGGCGCCGAACACGAAATACATCACGGCGTACGTGGTGTAGTCGAAGATCGAGCTGATCGGGCCGATTGCGAGGATGAACCGCCTGATCTCCCCGATGTCCCACGGCCGTGGCCGCGCGATCTGCTCCGGGTCCACATTGTCGGTCGGGATGGGCACCTGCGAGAAGTCGTACAACAAATTGTTGGTCAGCACTTGCAGCGGGGCCATCGGGACGAACGGCAGCAAGGCGCTGGCACCGATCACGCTGAACATGTTGCCGAAATTCGAACTCGCCCCCATGCGGATGTACTTGAGGACGTTGGAGAAGACCTTGCGGCCCTCGAGAACCCCTTCTTCCAGAATCAACAGGCTCTTCTGGAGGAGAATGATGTCCGCGGACTCCTTCGCCACGTCGACCGCGGTATCGACGGAGATGCCGACGTCCGCCGCGCGCAGCGCGGCCGCGTCATTGATGCCGTCCCCGAGAAAGCCCACAACATGGCCGCGGGCCTGCAAGGAGTGGATCACGCGCTCCTTGTCAGTCGGGGAGAGCCGCGCAAACACCGTCGTACGCTCCACGACATCTGCAAGCTTCGCGTCGCTCAACCGTGCGACCTCGGCGCCGAGGAGCACGTGTTTGGTCGACAGGCCCACGTCCGAGCAGATCTTGCGGGTAACGAGCTCGTTGTCGCCGGTGAGAATCTTGACGCTGACGCCGTGCTCGCCGAGTGCAGCGAGCGCGGGCGCCGCCGTCTCCTTGGCGGGATCCAGGAACGCCACGTATCCGAGCAGGACGAGCGCGATCTCGTCGTCCTTGCCGTATACGGGCTGCTGCGCCACCTCCTTGTACGCGACGGCGAGGACACGGAATCCGTCCGCGCTCAACGCGTCGCACTCCTCTCGCAGGTCGTTGGCGAAACCGGGGGGGCAGGGGAACGTACCGCCCTCCGCCTCGAACGACGTGCACCGCCGCAGGACCTCCTCGGGCGCCCCTTTCGCCATCAGGCGACGCCGACCCTCGGGCTCGTCGACGACAATCGACATGATCCGGCGCGAGAAGTCGAACGGGATCTCGTCGACTTTGCGGTAGCCCTCGAGTGTCACCTCGGGGTGACGCTCCTGGTGCTTGAGAATGGCATGGTCGAGCGTGCTCTTGAGTCCCGTCTGCAGGTGGCTGATCAGCATCGCGTCCACGAGCACCCGGTCGCTTTCGTTTCCTTGCACGTCGCAGTGCCGCTCGAGGATCACGGTGTCCATCGTGAGCGTCCCTGTCTTGTCCGTACACAGCACGTCCATGGCGCCGAAGTTCTGGATCGAATTCAGCCGTTTAACGATCACGTGCTTGCGCGACATCGCCATGGCGCCCTTGGAGAGGCAGACGGAGACGATCATCGGCAGCATCTCCGGCGTGAGACCCACCGCGACCGCCAGGGCGAAGAAGAACGCCTCATGCCAGTTGTGCTTCGTGAGGCCGTTGATGAAGAACACGAGCGGCACCATGACGGCGATGAACCGGATCATGAGCCAGGTGTAGGCGGCGATGCCGCGGTCGAACGCGGTCAGGGGCGCCGCCCGGGCGATGCCCCGGGCCATGGCTCCAAACAGCGTACGGGTGCCGGTCTCGACGACGACGGCGGTGGCCGTCCCGCTCTGCACACTGGTGCCGAGGAAGCAGAGGTTCGGAGACTCGAGCGGCGCCCGCGCGGGCCCGCCGTGGAGCACGTCGCCCTTTTCGACCGGTAGCGATTCGCCCGTGAGACTCGATTGACTGACGAAGAGGTCTTTCGCTGCGAGCAGCCGCACGTCGGCCGGGATCATGTCTCCGGCCGTCAGGACGATGACGTCCCCGGGCACAATGTCGCGCAGGGGCACCTCGCGTGGCGCGCCGTCCCGGAGCGCCGTGGCGGTCACTCGAATCATGGCGCGCAGGGCGGCCGCGGCGTTGTCGGCGCGCGCCTCCTGCATGAAGCGCAATCCTGCGCCGAGGACGATCATCAGGGTCATGACGGACGCGGCGCGGAGGTCTCCCGTGGCGAGCGATATAGCCGCGAGGACCGCCAGCAGGACCACCAGGGGATTGCGGAGTGTGTGCAGCAGCCGGATCGGCCACCCGATGGGATGTTGTGTCGCGATCTCGTTCGGGCCGTAGATCGCGAGGCGTCGGTCGGCCTCGGCCTGAGTGAGTCCCTCGAGGCCCGACTCACAGAGGCGAAGGGCATCGTCGCGATTGGTGCGCGCCGCTTCCTGCACGCGCGCCGAGTCCCAGCGTGCCGCCGTTGACGCCGTCGTGGGAGGGGCTGGGTTTGGAGGCATCGTCATTTAGACTGACGCTACTATACCATCCTCAGACAACGCTACCCGATACCGTATCTTGATGTCGTCTTAACACCGCATCCGCCCTTTCTAAGCATTCCTTGATGCGCGTGCCGATATCGTGCACGCGCGCATGCTCGACATCATCTACATCGCAGTAACCGTCGCCTTCTTCGCCCTGATGCTCGCCTACGTCCGCGGCTGTGAGCGTCTGGGCCGAGACGAGACCGGCGAGGAGCGGTCGTGAGCGCCCTGACGATCGTCGCGGGCGTGATCTGCGTGCTCATTCTCGCGTACCTCGTCTACAGCTTGCTCCGGCCCGAGAAGTTCTGAGATGACGGCCAACGGCTGGCTCCAGATTCTCGTGTTCTCGCTCGCGGTGCTCGCCATCACGAAGCCGGCGGGCCTGTACATCCTGCGGGTCTACGACGGCTCGATGCGCTGGCTCGCGCCGGTCGAGCGGTTGATCTATCGCGTCTGTGGTATCGATCCGGACGAGGATCAGCACTGGACCCGCTACGCGGCGGGCCTGCTGCTGTTCAGCGCGGTCTCGATGCTGGTGACGTACGTCGCGCTGCGGCTCCAGAATCATCTTCCCCTCAATCCCTTCGCGCGCGGGCCCGTGGTGGATCGCCAGGCATTCGAGACGGCGGCGAGCTTTACGGCGAACACGAACTGGCAATCGTACTCGGGCGAGACGACGATGTCGTACTTCTCGCAGATGACCCAGCTCGCGTTCCATAACTTCGCGTCGGCGGCAGTGGGTGTCGCCGCCGCGGTCGCGCTGGCCCGGGGGATCGCGCGCCGCTCGGACGGCCGCATCGGCAACTTCTGGACCGATCTCGTGCGGGGAACGCTGTATCTGTTCCTGCCGGCGTCGTTCATTCTGGCGCTGCTGTTCGTGCAACAGGGCACGATCCAGAACTTCGCGCACCACGTCACGGCGACGACGGTCGAAGGCGCGAAGCAAGTCCTGGCCATGGGCCCCGTGGCGAGCCAATCGGCGATCAAACAGCTCGGCACCAACGGCGGCGGATTCTTCAACGCCAACGCGGCGCATCCGTTCGAAAGCCCGACGCCGTGGACGAACTTCCTGTCGATGTTCACGATCTTCATCGTCCCCGCAGGGCTCACCTATACCTACGGCCGCATGGTGAAGAACCAGAAACATGGCTGGGCGCTCTGGGCCGCCATGTTCGTGCTCTTCGCCGCCGGTGTCACCACCGCGTACTGGGCTGAGGCGCGGGGCAATCCGATTCATGTTGCCCGAGGCGTCGCCGCGGCCGGCGGCAACATGGAGGGCAAGGAAGTCCGGTTCGGCATCGCCAACTCTGCCCTCTACGCGACTGTCACGACCGACGCCTCCTGCGGTGCGGTCAACAGCATGCACGATTCGTTCACGCCGCTCGGTGGCTTGGTGCCGCTCGTCAACATCCAGCTGGGCGAGCTGATCTTCGGCGGCGTGGGGTCGGGCCTGTACGGCATGATCGTGATGGCCGTCCTCACGGTCTTCATCGCCGGACTCATGGTCGGCCGAACGCCGGAGTACCTCGGCAAGAAGATCCAGAGCCGTGAAGTCCGCATGGCGATGCTGTATGTGCTCATCTTCCCGGCGTACATCCTGATCCTCACCGCGGCGTCCGTCCTGCTCCCGGCGGGCCTCACGGGACTCAACAATGCCGGTCCGCACGGCCTGTCAGAGATTCTGTACGCGTTCACGTCCGTCACCGGCAACAACGGCAGCGCGTTCGCCGGCCTCACGGGCTCGAGCTACTGGTACAACACGACGCTGGGACTCGGCACGCTGTTCGGCCGGTTCGCGATGATGGTGCCGATGCTGGCGCTCGGCGGATTTCTCGCGGAGCGCAAGGCCGTGCCGGAATCGCTCGGCACGTTCCCCGTGACGACCCCGCTGTTCGTGGTGCTCCTCCTGGGCGTGATCCTGATCGTCGGTGCGCTGACGTTTTTCCCCGCGCTGTCGCTGGGGCCGATCGTCGAGCATCTCCTGATGAACGCCGGGCGGGTCTTCTAGATGGCCCTCACCAAGCGGCCCCTGTTCGATCCGCCGATCGTACGGCGCGCGGTGCGCGACGCGCTGCTCAAGACCGTGAACCCGCGGCACATGGTCCGCAACCCGGTGATGTTCGTCGTACTCGTCGGCAGCGTGCTGACGACGGTCGCCCTGGTGGGTGACATCGCGAGCGGCGGAGCGCACGTGGGATTCACGCTGCAGCTCGCGCTGTGGCTCTGGTTCACCGTCGTCTTCGCCAACTTCGCCGAGGCCATGGCCGAGGGACGTGGCAAGGCGCAGGCCGAATCGCTGCGACGCTCGCGTACGCTCACGAGCGCCAAACGCCTGAAGAATCCCAAGGACCGGACGTCGTTCGCAGCCGAGCCCGCGGATCAGCTGCGCAGCGGCGACGTCGTGCTCGTGACGCCAGGCGAGCTGATCCCAGGTGACGGCGAAGTCATCGAAGGTGTCGCGTCGGTGGACGAGTCGGCGGTGACCGGTGAATCCGCGCCCGTGATCCGCGAATCAGGCGGGGACCGGTCGGCGGTAACCGGCGGCACCAAAGTCCTGTCCGATTACCTCGTCATTCGCATCACCGCGAATCCCGGCGAGACATTCCTCGACCGGATGATCGGCCTGGTCGAGGGCGCCAAGCGGCAGAAGACGCCCAACGAGATCGCGCTCGTCATTCTCCTCTCCGGGCTCACGATCGTCTTCCTGTTCGCGGTGGTGACGCTCAAGCCGTTCGCGATCTACTCGGGTGGCGATGCGACGATTCCGATTCTCGTCGCGCTGCTGGTGTGCCTCATTCCCACGACGATCGGCGGGCTCTTGTCGGCGATCGGCATCGCCGGCATGGACCGGATGATCCAGCACAACGTGATCGCCATGAGCGGTCGCGCGGTCGAGGCGGCGGGCGACGTCAACACGCTGCTCCTGGACAAGACGGGCACGATCACCCTGGGCAACCGCCAGGCGGTGGAGTTCGTCCCGGCGCCTGGCGTGACGAAAGAGTATCTGGCAGACCGGGCACAATTGGCCTCACTGCCGGACGAAACGCCTGAAGGCCGCAGCATCGTGGTATTGGCGAAGCAATTCGGGCTGCGGGCGCGCACGCTATCCGAGGCCGCGCCGCAGGTCGAGCTCGTCGCCTTTTCGGCAGCGACGCGGATGAGCGGAATCAACTCGCAAGGGATGCAGCTGCGCAAAGGCGCCTCGGATGCGATCGCCCGCTGGCTGCGGGACTCAGGCGGCGAGATTCCCCCGGCGCTGACCGCAGACGTCGAGCGGATCGCGCGGGCGGGCGGAACGCCGCTCGTCGTCGCCGAGCGTGGCAACGGCAACGCCCGCGCCCTGGGCGTCGTGTACCTGAAGGACGTCGTGAAAGGCGGCATGCGCGAGCGCTTCGTCCAGCTCCGGACCATGGGGATCCGCACGATCATGATCACGGGCGATAACCCCCTCACCGCCGCAGCGATCGCGGCCGAGGCCGGCGTGGACGACTTCCTGGCGGAGGCGAAGCCCGAGGACAAGATGGCGCTGATCAAGCGCGAGCAGGCGGGCGGCCGCCTGGTTGCGATGGCGGGCGACGGCACCAACGACGCGCCAGCGCTGGCGCAGGCCGACGTGGCGGTCGCGATGCATACGGGCACTCAGGCCGCCAAAGAAGCCGGTAACCTGATCGATCTCGATTCGAATCCCACGAAGCTCATCGAGGTCGTCGAGATCGGGAAGCAGCTGCTGATCACACGCGGGGCGTTGACGACGTTCTCGATCGCCAACGACGTCGCGAAATACTTCGCCATCATCCCCGCGATGTTCGTGAGCACCTACCCGGCGCTGCAGGCGCTCAACATCATGCGGCTGCATTCGGCATCATCGGCGATTCTCGCCAGCGTCATCTTCAACGCGCTCATCATCATCGCGCTGATCCCGCTCGCCCTGCGTGGCGTCGCCTGGCGTCCCGCGGCCGCGGTGTCGATCCTGCGGCGCAATCTGTTGATCTATGGCGTCGGGGGAATTCTGGTGCCGTTCGCCGGCATCAAGGTGATCGACATGCTGCTCACCGCGTTGCGGTTGGTATGACGATGCTCAAGAACCAGCTCCGTCCCGCGATTGTCGTCACGCTGGTGTTGATCTTGATCACCGGGCTCATCTATCCGGGGCTTGTGACCGCAGTGGCCCAGCTCCTGTTCCCACGGCAGGCGAACGGGTCGCTGATCACGGCCCACGGGCAGGTCATAGGGAGTGAGTTGATCGGCCAGTCGTTCGCGCGTGCCGACTACTTCCATCCCCGGCCCTCGGCCGCCGGGAATGGCTACGACGACACGCTGTCGGCCGGCACGAACAAGGGACCGACGGATCTCAAGCTCGCCGACACGCTGGTCGCGCAGGCGGTGGACAGCGCAGTACGGCTCGACGGCGCGGTCAAGGGCGCCGTGCCTGCCGATCTCGTCACGCGTTCGGGGTCGGGGCTCGATCCGCACATCTCGCCGGCCAGCGCGTTCTTGCAGGTGGCCCGCGTGGCGCGCGCGCGGGGGCTCGATCCGCAGACGGTACGGGCGCTCGTGGACCGTCACATCGAACGACGCCAATTCGGATTCTTTGGCGAGCCGCGCGTGAACGTCCTGCTGCTCAACCTCGCGCTCGATAGCCTCAGACGATGATCCTGCTCACGTTCGTTGCCTTGTCTGGCATGACACAGGATACGACGCGTACGGTCACCTGGGGCGGTTTCGTCGATACCTACTACGCGTGGGATTTCAATCGTCCCACGAACCTCGATCGTTCGTTCACCACGCAACCGGCGCGCCACGACGAGTTCAATATCAATCTCGCCCATGTCGAGGTGAAGCTGTCGACGCCACGCACGCGCGGGCGCCTCGCGCTCCAGGCGGGGACCTCGGTGCAGTCGAATTACGCCGGCGAGCCGCGCATCGGCAGCATCAGCGGCCCGGAGCTGGCGCGTCATATCCAGGAAGCGGTCGTCGGGATCCGCGCCGGTGCGCATATCTGGATCGACGGTGGGATCTACCTGTCCCACATCGGGCAGGAGGGCTGGATCTCGCGCGACAATCCGACCTACAGCCGGTCGCTCATCGCCGATTACTCGCCGTATTACGAGACCGGTGTCAAAGCGACCTGGACCGCGACCGCGAAGCTCACGGCGCAGCTCCACATCCTGAACGGTTGGCAGAACATCTCGGAGACGAACACCAGTAAGGCGGTTGGGATGCGGCTCGATTACGCCGCATCACCGCACCTGGCGTTGGGGTACTCGAATTTCATCGGCAACGAGGCGCCGGACACCGTGCCATCCCGCCTGCGGGTCTTCAACGAAGTCTTCGCGTTCGTCACCGGCGACCCGGTCAACGTCTGGGTGACGTTCGACTACGGCACGCAGCGGCGCGCGCCGGCGTCGGGTGGCTCCAGCTGGTGGGGCGGTGCCGCTATTGCGAGACTCCAGCTGAATTCCACCACATCGGTGTCGGCGCGTCTCGAGCGGTATGTCGATCCCGATGGCGTGATCGTCACGACCGGCACCCCGAATGTATTCCGCGTTTCGGGCGGCTCACTGGGAATCGATGTGGCGCCATTCGCGGGCGCCGTGTGGCGCAGCGAGGTGCGCGGCTACCGCGCGCGCGACCCCATCTTCCCCATGCACGGGAGCAGCGGATTGGCGAGGGATGACGGCGTCGTGGTCTCCTCGCTGGCGCTGACGTTCTGATGACCAATTACGGGCGCGCGGTTCTGGTTCTGGTGCTCTGTACCGCGCTCGGCACCGCGGTCCTGCAATGGCTGTCGATCACCGATGTTGCGATGCTCTATCTGCTCGGCGTCGGATTGATCGCATCCTGGGTGCCACGACGCCAGGCGATCGTCGCGGCGGTCCTGTCCGTTGCCTTATTCGATTTCTTCTTCGTGCCGCCGCGGTTTACGTTCGCGGTGGCGGACCTGCACTACGTTTTCACGTTCGGTGTGATGCTTGTGACGGCCCTCGCCATCAGCCGGCTGGCCGAGCGCGTACGAATCGAGGCGCGCGCTGCGGATACGCGCGAGCGCGGCACCGCCGCGCTCTACCCGATGCTGGGCGACCTGGTCGACGCGAAGAGCCTGGACGACGTGATCGCCGTGATCGGGCGCCATGTTCAGACCGCCTTCGGCGCCGCGAGTCGCGTGTTCCTGCGGTGGGACGGCGCCCTCGCCCCAGCCGGCACCGGCGGGCAGGAATCGGAATCCCGTCTCAGACTTGCCGAGTCGGCGTACCAATCGTGGGAGTCGTTGGGGCGAGGGACGAAGAATTTCCCGGAGGCGGACGCGCAGTACCTCCCGCTGGTCGGGAGCCACGGCCGGCTCGGCGTGCTGGCCGTACATCCCGATGATCCAGCGCGCTTCGAGGATCCCGCGGTGCAATGGCTGCTGCAGACCTTCGCCGCACAGGCGGCGCTGGCAATCGAAAGGGTCCGGGCCGTACGTTAGCGTCCTCATGACCGGACGCCGCCCTGACCCCGAAGCGTTGCTGGCGCGACTAAAAGAAGAAGAACGCCGTGCCGGCCGCGGCCGCCTCAAGATCTTCTTCGGCGCGTCTCCGGGCGTCGGCAAAACGTACGCGATGCTCGAGGAAGCCCGCGCCAAGCGCCGCGACGGTCTCGACGTCGCCGTCGGCGTCGTCGAGACCCACGGCCGGGCGGAAACCGCGGCGCTGGTCGAGGGTCTGGAAGTGCTGCCGCGCCGCGCGTTGGAGTATCGCGGCGTTACCCTCCGTGAGTTCGACCTCGACGCCGCGCTCGCGCGCCGCCCCTCGCTGATCCTCGTCGACGAGCTGGCCCATACGAACGCCCCCGGCTCGCGGCACGCCCGGCGCTTTCAGGACGTGGAGGAGCTGCTCAGCGCCGGCATCGACGTGTACACGACGCTCAACGTGCAGCACCTCGAGAGCCTCAACGACGTGGTCGCCCAGATCACCGGCATCCAGGTTCGCGAGACGGTACCGGACTCGATTCTCGAGCAGGCGGACGAGCTCGAGGTCGCGGATTTGTCCGCCGAAGACCTGCTGAAGCGGCTCGAGGAGGGCAAAGTCTACGTGCCGGAAGAAGCGGCGCGCGCCATCGACCGGTTTTTCCGCAAGGGCAATCTCATCGCGCTTCGCGAGCTCGCCCTGCGGCGGGCGGCGGAACGGGTTGATGCCCAGATGCGCGGCTACATGCGCGAGCACGGCATCCGGGAAACGTGGCCCGCGGGCGAGCGCGTACTCGTGTGCATCGGGCCGAATCCGGCCGGCGCGCGTCTGGTCCGCGCGGGGAAGCGCATGGCGACGAGCCTCAAGTGCGACTGGACGGTGCTGTACGTCGAGGCGCCGGGGCAACGGATCTCCACGAGCGACCGTGAGGCACTGGTGCAGAATCTCCAGCTCGCCGAGGAGCTGGGTGCGCAGACGGCCACGCTCAGCGGCCTGAATGCCGCCGAGGAGATGCTCGCCTACGCCCGCGCGCACAACGTGACGAAGATCGTCGTGGGCAAGCCGACCCATGGCCGCTGGCGCGACAAGCTGTTCGGCTCCACGCTGGATCAGCTGGTCCGGGGCTCCGGCGAGCTCGATGTGTACGTGATCAGCGGTGATGTCGGTGACACGCAGCGCGCGCGGGCGGTACGTGCCGCCCGCGTGTCGCCGCAGGGCGAGTACGTCCGGGCGGGCCTCGTCGTCGCCGCCTGCGCCGCGATCAGCTTCCCGCTCTTCTCGCTTCTGTCCGTGACGGACGTCGCCATGATCTTCTTGCTCGGCGTCGTGTTTGTCGCCTCACGGTACGGACGCGGGCCGTCGGTGTTTGCCTCGCTCCTGTCCATCGCGTCGTTCGACTTCCTGTTCGTGCCGCCGCGCTTCACGTTCGCCGTGTCGGACGTCCGCTATATCCTGACGTTCGCCGTGATGCTGGCGGCGGCGCTGGTGGCGAGCCACCTGACGCTGCGCATTCGCGCCCAGGCGCAGACTGCGCGCGACCGCGAGCGGCGGACCGGCGCCGTCTACGCTATGAGCCGGGCGCTTGCGGCCGCCCGCACACCGGCCGATCTGATCACAATCGCCACGCACCATCTCACCGACACGTTCGGCGCGGACATGCGCATCCTCATGCCCGATCAGGCGGGACGTCTGGACGGCGGCGATCTCGACGAGAAGGAGCGCAGCGTCGCGCAGTGGGTGTTCGATCATAACCAGCGCGCTGGCGCGGGGACCGACACGCTGCCGAGCGCCGGCGGTCTCTACCTCCCCCTCGTCGCCTCCAGCGGCGTCATCGGCGTGCTCGGCGTGCGGGCGGGCGACCCCGCGCGGTTCGAGGATCCGACGTTGCTGCAGCTGCTCGAGACGTTTGCGGGGCAGGCCGCGCTCGCGCTCGAGCGCGCGCAGCTCGCTGACCGCGCCCAGAAGGAAGAGGTAGAGGTCGAAGCGGAGCGACTGCGCACCTCGCTTCTCAGCTCTCTGTCCCACGACATGCGCACGCCGCTGGGCGCGATTACCGGTGCCGCGAGCAGCCTGCTCGAGGAACCGGGCAAGGGAACGATCGCCGAGCCGGCCCGGCGGGAGCTGCTGCAATCAATCCTCGACGAGGCGAACAGAATGAACCGCCTGATCGGGAATCTGCTCGACATGATTCGGGTGGAGAGCGGGGCGCTCAAGGTCCAAAAGGAATGGCAGCCGCTCGAGGAACCGGTCGGCGTGGCGCTGATCCGGCTCCAGGACCGGTTGCGGGAGCATCCGGTTGAGGTCCATCTGCCCCCCGACCTGCCGCTCGTCCCCATGGACGGCGTGCTGATCGAGCAAGTCTTCGTCAACCTGCTGGAGAACGCGGTGAAGTACACGCCCTCCGGCACGCCGATCGAGATCTCCGGCGCGAAGCTCGACGGGCGAGTGCGCGTCGACGTCGCCGATCGCGGGCCCGGTGTGCCGGCGGGGGAGGAGCGGCGCATCTTCGACAAGTTCTATCGCGTCGCGGGAGAAGGACCCGTGAGCGGTGTCGGATTGGGTCTCACGATTTGTCGCGGCATCATCACAGCGCACGGCGGGCGAATCTGGGTCGAAAACCGGCCCGGTGGCGGCGCGCTGTTTCGGTTTACGCTGCCGCTCGGGGCTGAACCCCCGCCGAGCGTACCCGGAGAGCCCGGCGCCGAGTAACTTGGCCCGATGCCCGCGGCCGCTCCAGTTGCCCTGCTCATTGAAGACGAGATCCAGATGCGGCGCTTCCTGCGCGCCGCGCTGCAAAGCCACGAGTACCAGCTCGTAGAAGCCACGACTGCGCGCGAGGGCCTGGCGCAGGCGGCCGGACGCAATCCCGACGTGATTCTGCTCGACCTCGGACTCCCCGATGGCGACGGCATCGACCTGACGAGGCGCATTCGCGAATGGTCGAAAGTCCCCATCATCGTGTTGTCCGCGCGGGGGCGTGAGGAGGACAAGGTCGCGGCACTCGACGCCGGCGCCGATGACTACCTGACGAAGCCGTTTGGTGTCGGGGAGTTGTTAGCCCGGCTGCGTGTCGCGCTCCGCCACGCCGCGTCAGCCGAGAGCGAGCCCGTGTTCACGCTGGACGGTCTGCGCGTGGACTTCGAGCATCGCCGGGTCTTCGTCAACGACATGGAGGTCCATCTCACGCCGACGGAATACAAGCTGCTCGGCGTCCTCATTCGGCACGCCGGAAAAGTTTTGACGCATCGCCAGCTGTTAAAGGAGGTTTGGGGGCCGAACGCGGTGGAGCATACGCATTATCTGCGGGTGTACATGACGCAGCTGCGGCACAAAATCGAAGCGGATGCGGCGCGACCGCGCTATCTGTTGACGGAGCCCGGCGTCGGATACCGACTCAATGCGGACGAGTAGCTAATCGCCTGCCACCAGCGTCGTGGGGACGAACGGCGCCTCATGCACCGCCGCCGGTTTCCGACGCGATAGCACCAGCCACCATTCCCGCGCCGACGTAATCACCAGCATCGCGACCACGGCCATGAAGAACAGCGTGAGCCCCGCATCGAGGTAGTAGTTGGCGATGCGTTGACCCGCGCTGGGATCGGCGGACCCCGCCAGCGCAGCCGCCCGCGCGAAGAAGCCGAGCTTTGGATCGGACGAGAACACGAGCTGCGTGCCCGCGGTCATCGTGACGGTGATGATCCACGCCAGCGGTGCGAGCGTGACCCACGCGTAACGCTGGCGGCCCATCTTGATCAGGATCGTCGTGGCCACGCACAACGCGACCGCCGCGAGCAGCTGGTTCGCGATGCCGAACAGCGGCCACAGCGCGTTGATCCCACCGTACGGATCGATCACGCCCTGCCACAGGAAGTAGCCCCACGCGGCGCAGACCGCGCCGCTCGAGATCCACACGCTCGGCAGCCACGACGTCTCGCCGAATTTCGGCCAGACGTGGCCGACGATCTCCTGAAGCATGAAACGGCCGACGCGTGTGCCGGTGTCGATCGTCGTGAGGATGAACAGCGCCTCGAACATGATGGCGAAGTGATACCACAGGGCGGACAACGTCTTGCCGCCCCCCCCGAGGACCGAGGTCACGCCGGAGAAGATGTGTGCGATGCCCACGGCCAACGATGGCGCCCCGCCGGTGCGCGCGATCAGCGTCTGCTCGCCCATCTGCGCCGCGAGTGCCTGCATGTATTCGGGTGTGACGACGAAGCCCGCCTGGTTCAGCACGCTCGATGCCCCGGCGAGCGCGGCGGGCGTCGTATTCATTGCGAAATAGACGCCAGGATCGAGTGTGCAGGCGGCGATCATCGCCATGATGCCTACGAACGACTCCATGACCATGCCGCCGTAGCCGATCATCCGGGCATCGGTCTCGCGTGTGATCATCTTCGGCGTCGTGCCCGACGCGACGAGCGAATGGAAGCCGGAGATCGCGCCACACGCGATGGTGATGAAGGCGAACGGGAACAGCTTGCCCGCAAAGACGGGTCCTTCCCCCGCCGTGGCGAACGGCGTGAGGGCCGGCATCCGCAGCGGCGGCAGGATGATCAGGATGGCGACGCCGAGCGCCAGCACGGTCGTGATTTTGAGGAACGTCGACAGATAGTCGCGGGGGCACAGCAGCATCCAGACGGGCAGCACGGAGGCGATGAAACCGTACGCGATCATCATGAGGGTGATCGACGTGCCGCTGTGCGTAAAGGCGGACGCGAGGCTCGGATGGCTCGCAACGCTGCCGCCGGCGACGAGCGCGACCAGGAGCAGCAGCGCGCCGACGATCGACGCCTCGCCCACTTTGCCCGGCCGCCACCGCTTCATCCACCAGCCCATCAAGAGCGCGATCGGGATCGTGCAGGCGATGGTGAAGAGTCCCCAGGGCGACGCGCGCAACGCGTTGACGACGATCAGCGCCAGCACGGCCAGCAGGATGATCATGATCGCGAGCACCGCGATCATCGCCGTCACGCCGGTGACCTTGCTGACTTCTTCCTTGGCCATCTGGCCGAGCGACTCGCCGTCGCGGCGGAGCGAGCAGAACAGGATCGTGAAGTCCTGCACCGCGCCGCCGAGAACCACGCCGATCACGAGCCACAGCGTGCCGGGCAGGAAGCCGAATTGTGCCGCCAGCACAGGGCCGACCAGCGGGCCGGCGCCCGCGATCGCCGCGAAGTGGTGGCCGAACAGCACCCACTTGTTGGTCGGCACAAAGTCGTGGCCGTTGTTGAACCGCTCCGCCGGTGTGGCGCGGCCGGGATCGAGGCCAAAGACTTTGTCAGCGAGGAACTTCGAGTAGAACCGGTACCCGATGACGTAGGTACAGACCGCGGCGGTCAGGAGCCAGGCGGCGCTGATCGTCTCGCCGCGCGCCAGCGCGAGCACGCCGAAGGCTATCGCCCCCAGTACGGAGATGACGATCCAGATCGCCGCGCGCACGGGGCGTAAGTTGCGACGCCGCTTGCCGATGTTCAAGTTCGAACATAGGTTCGAACCCCTTGAGCCCCTCTAGTTCCTATCCTTGGTCGTCGAGCGGGGGGGGGCGCGAAGCGTCCGCGCCCGCCGTACAGGAGCGACCCCAACCCCAGCGCAGCGCCGAATCCTTCCGAGGACGCGTCGTCATCGTCACCGGTGGGGCGACCGGCCTCGGCCGATCCGTAGCCCTCGAGTTCGCGCAGAGCGGCTGCGGCGTCGCGTTCAATTACCTGGAGATGCCGGGACGAGATGTCGGCGCCCAGGCGTTGCTCACCGAGACGGCAATCAAGGCCTGCGGGGTGCCGTGTTACTCCGCGTTGTGCGACGTCCGCAACATGACCTCCGTCGAGCAATTCGTGAGCGATGTGAAGAGCCGCCTGGGCGGCATGCACTACCTCGTGAACAACGCCGGCGTCACACACGACGGCGCGCTCTGGCGACTCACCGCGGAAGCCTGGCAGGAAGTCATGGACACGAACGTGACCGGCGCGTTCAACTGTATTCACGCCGTTGCGCCGCACATGCGTGCCCAGCGCCTCGGCAAGATCGTCAACGTCGCCAGCCATCAGGCGTTCCGCCCGGGATTCGGCATCGCGAACTATGCCTCCAGCAAAGCAGCGCTCATCGGACTCACCAAGGCCGCCGCGGTCGACCTCGGCTCGGCGGGCATCAACGTGAACGCGGTCGCGCCCGGCTTTGTGAAGACGGAGCTGCTGACGCAGCTGCCGCGCGAGGTCCTGGAGCGCGCCGAGCATGAGTCGGTGCTCGGGCGCGTGGCGGAGCCGGAGGATGTGTCGCGCGTTATTCTCTTCCTGTGCAGCGGCGCGGCTCGGCACATCACCGGACAGGTAATAGTGGTGGACGGCGGCCTCACGCTCGCTTAGATTGCGGCACGTGACTAACCCATTACAACACAAGTACTTCGTGCGTCGTGCGTCGTGCGTCGTCGGACTTGTCGCCGTTCTCGGTTGTGGTGGCAAGAAATCCGACCAATCGCCGACGCCCGCACCAACTGCTCCCCTTCCTACCGCAGGTCTCGCCGGTCAGCGCGTCGCGTTGACCCCGCTCGCGCTAGTCGCCGCCGAAGACACCATCCATTTGGATGCGATCGTCGCGGATCGGCGGTCGACGCTCGACAAGTGCGACAGCATCATCGCCGCCTTGCTCACGACGCGGGCGCCCGAAGTCAGCTGGGTCGCTCCTCCCGAGCTCAGGCATGTCGCGCGGCGCGCGCCGGGGATCGCGGCCGACCCCGACCAGATGGGGACGCCGTTCCTGCGTGCGGCAAATGTCATCGACGTACCCGATCCGCTCCGCTACCAGCTGCGCACGCTCATGGGTCTCGTCGGGGGACGCTACGTGTTGGTGCCCGCGGGATTGGTGTTTCGTCGCACGGCCGGACGGCCCGACGGCCGGTCGGTCACCGCCGAAGTCTCATTCGTTCTCCTCGATTCGCGCATCGGCAAGATCGGGTGGCGTACGATCGCGCGGGGCGAGGGCGATGACCCCTGGACGGCGCTGACACGCGCTGTGAAGAGCCTGACGCCGGGCCTGCCGTGACCAGGCGCGAAGCCACGCTGATTGCGGGCGATGGCATCGGTCCGGAGATCACGGCCGCCACCTTGCAGGTTCTCGACGCGCTCGGCGTCCAGTTCGACTGGGACGAGGAGTACGGCGGCATGGCGGCCGTCGAGAAAGCCGGCACGCCACTCCCCAACGCGACACTCGATTCGATACGCCGCACCAAGCTCTGCCTGAAAGGCCCGCTCACGACACCGGTCGGGGGCGGTTACCGGTCGGTCAATGTCGCAATGCGGCAAGAGTTCGATCTCTACGCCAACGTCCGGCCCACGAAGACGATTGTTCCGGGCGGCCGCTACGACCACATCGACCTCGTCATCATCCGCGAGAACACGGAAGGGTTGTACGTCGGGCTCGATCACACCTTCAAGGTCGGCGGCGACCGCCGCGCCATTGCCCAGGCGATGTCGATCATCACACGCGAGGGAAGCGAGCGCATCGCGAAGTACGCGTTCGAATACGCCAAGCTGCACGGCCGCAAGAAGGTGACGATCGTGCACAAAGCCAACATCCTGAAGGCGACCTCCGGGCTGTTTCTCGACGTCTCCAGGCGCGTCGCCGAGCGGTATGCGGGCACGATCGCCTGTGACGACAAGATCGTCGACAACACCGCGATGCAGCTCGTCATCAAGCCGGAGCAGTTCGACGTGATCGTCACGACGAATCTGTTCGGCGACATTCTCTCCGACGAAGCGGCGGGGTTGGTGGGAGGGCTGGGGCTCGCGCCGGGCGCCAACATCGGCACGCACGCCGCGATCTTCGAGCCGGTGCACGGCTCGGCGCCCGACATCGCGGGGAAGGGAATCGCGAATCCGTCGGCACAGATGCTCGCCGCCGCCATGATGCTCGATCACCTGGGAGAGCTCGAGGCCGCGCGCCGCCTGCGTGGGGCGCTCGAGGCGACGATTGTGCAGGACAAGGTTCGCACTGCCGATTTGGAGGGACGTGCTACTACGGCCGAATTCGCCCGCGCCGTGGTTAAGCGGATCGGGGCCTAGTCATCCGTGCGCCAAGTGTGGCACGGATACACCGGGCATCGCGATCGGCGGCCTGTGCCCGAGCTGCAGCAGGCTGCTCGAGCGCCGGGCGGGCAAAATCGCGCGCCTGGTCGCCATGGGCACGACCGTGCCGCTGGCGGTGTACGTGACCCTGTCACTGCCGCGGGACCCGACGTCGCGCATGGTCGGGGTGGGGAGTGTGCTCCTGTGGTACGTGTTAACGTTTCTCATAGCAAAACGCGTAACCCTGGAGTGGCTGAAATGACAATGTCCAATGCTCAATGTTCAATGATCAGTGTGCTGGCCGCGTTGGTGGTGGCGCTCCCAACCACGTCCCCGGCCCAGACCTCCCTTTCCATTTATAGGGATGGGCGCGTCGTGGTCCGGCGCACGCTGCCGCAGGCGCTGCAGCAGGGCCGGAATGCTTTCACGGTGCGACTCGATGGGCTCGATCCGGCGTCGCTCTTCTCTCCGGACACAGCAGTGAGCGTGTTGTCAGCGAAGGCCCGGTATCCCAGCACAAGAGACGCCGCCCTGCAGAGCGCGGTGGGTCAGACGCTGTCCTTCCTTCGTTCGGCGTTCGGGCGCACGGATACTGTTCGCGCCACCGTGTTGCGTGTAGACCCGCCGCAATACCGTCTCGCCGACGGGCGCCTGTTGTTGGAAGTACCTGGTGATCCGATGTTCCCCGCCGAGCTCGTGCGAACCTACGCCGAGGCGGAAGTCGTCCTCGAAGCCTCACGCGCGCGGCCGCGCACCGAATTGGCTTACGAAAGTGATGGCGTGATCTGGGAGGCGCTCTACCAGGTGATTCTCTCGGGTGCACGCGCACAGGTTTCAGCGACCGCGACCCTGACCTCGAACGACTTTCGATTTGACAGCGCCGAAGTCCAGCTCGTTGCTGGATCGAT
>Ga0070703_10000385_pt1 | contig 18671 bp, 10 predicted proteins | sample KBSK5251metaG_FD_65453 | JGI IMG/M metagenome (GOLD analysis project Ga0070703, IMG submission 65453) | Corn, switchgrass and miscanthus rhizosphere microbial communities from Kellogg Biological Station, Michigan, USA - KBS K5-25-1 metaG | ecosystem: Host-associated > Plants > Roots >... | reverse complement strand
GGTCCTATCGAGTTTTGTGATCTGTTGAAGGTCTCATCAGACCATGTTCTATTGATCCACGTGAAGCCTGAGACCGGCGCGGCCTTGCGGGCGCTCTTCGCACAGGGATTTGTCTCGGCTACTTTGTATGCGGAGAGTGACGTATTCCGATCAAAGATACATCTAGGCGACGTTACAATTTCAAACGGGGGATTCACAGCAACCCAACTTAAAGAGCTTAAGAGTCTGGAGCAACGACATCGCCGAGAAATGCAGGTTATCTTTGCCATCTTCGACGATAGACCCTCGCATGTTGTAACACCGGGTGCAACTACGACCTCACAAGTGCTAGACGGAACACTTACCACCTTTGCCATGGTCGATCTGCTCGACAGAGCTACGAATCTTCGGTTGATGGGATACGACGTTGCGGTCTGTCGAATCAAGCCTTATCCAAGCACGAGCAAAAAGAAAAAGAAGAAGTGATGGGAGAGCTGTTTACTCAATCAAGTTGATGCCATAGCGGGGGACAAGAAGATGAAGGCTCAGTTTGCGGAAATGCTCTTAGATCTGAAGTTCCACGGTAGCGCTGACCAGTTTCGCGAGACCCACCCCTTTTCTGAGGACATGGAGTCGGCGCACGCAATACTCTTCAATCCTCGATATAACAAGTGGAAAAAGCTGAACGCCTACCGAAAATGGGTGGCGAACGGCCAGCCTTGCCTCTTCGGCAAGGCCGCCGCAAAGACAAAATCGGTATTTATCTGCATTCTCGAGGAGAACGAAATCCTGCGAATGAAACGTGGTGACGAAGATTTGAGAGATACCATTCAGGATCATCGTCAGGCTTGGAAGAGGTATGCCCTTGAGGGGTCGTATTCATCATTCATGGTTCTCCTTCTCAGCCAAAGTTTGGTTGGTAAAGAACCTGGCGACAAACTGAAGGAGATTTGTCGACGCCTTCTTGAGCTCTATATGGAGATGGACCACATTGATGATGATGCGATCGTGCCTCAACGGGAGTACGTATTCTTACGCACTGGACCAACAACTTTCCTAAAGTTTGGAACCCTGCCGAATGTGTTTTGTGCACAGGCTGACGGTCGATGGTGGCATGATCATCGAACACCGGGCGGCATCATGATCACGTCGAACGCCCTTGGACATTTTGAGCTCTCGCGAGCCGGCGGTATCGAGATTACGACCAAAGAGAAGACGCATGGTCTCGATAATGCGATGCGAACGATTAAGAACGCTTACGGCAATGAAAAGAAAATCAGAGGTCTGACTCATTGTCCGGCAACCAGTCTGGTAGCGCGCGCAGCCGGTGAGGAAACTCCAATTCGGGAAAACTCTGACCTACATAGCTATTCACCGAGCCACTATCGTGGCTTCTTTCACACTGACCATCTCGTGCCGTCAGTTTTCTTTTCTAAGAAGCGGGACCACAAGGAAATGAAGTCATATGACGATCTTTCCTTCAGATACATTTATGATCCCGTTGGCGATCCGGAAGATCACAAGGAACTAATGACTGGAGCGGGCGCCACCGCGTATGAAGTGAAACGTAATATGGATCGCCTTCCCGATTTCCTGAACCCCGAAATACCGCTCAAATTTAATAGCAAACTGGAGGGAAGGGTTGGTCGTTGGCTTGCGGGTCGCTTGGTCGACAGACTAGATAGATAAGGTTGCAACGAGCACATCAACATGGAGTTCGGGCTGTTTCTCGACCGAATCGGATGTAACGCAGTCACCAAGAATTTGCTCAGTTATTGAAGGATTAGTATCTCGATCTCAGCGCCTTGGGGTCTGGCCTGATCATAAGTCATTCGACAACGCAACTGAAAACGAAGGCTCAAAGTAAATTTCCATAGTCGTTTGCTGTAGACCTGGAGGGGTCCTGATAAGGTAATGCCTGGTCGTCGCGATATACAGACAATTCTTGAAACGGCAAATGCTGAACGCTCCGCCGACAAGGCTAGAAGACTTCTAAATGGGGCTCTCGCAGCTTGTCACGAGTTGCGAAACCAAGGAGATGTCTTGGGTGAGGCGTTGTTATGTTCGCGAACTCTCGCGCTACTAGCTTTAGAAGAGAATGATCCAATCGCGCGAGAAAAGCGATGGGTAGAAGCACTTGGCCTGTTGTCTTCCTATCACAATTTGGAGTGGGACACCGATGCCATTGAACTGTTTTCGCAATTGGCAGTTGATTTTTCTCAGGATGCCTTCATTGCAATTTCGGATGAGGACAAAAGGCGGCACCTCAAAAAAGCCCAGCTCTTGATTGAAAATGCCCTTGGCTATCCCACACTGAGACGTGATGAAAAGGCACTATTACTGGCTCGTCAGTCATCAGTCCTCAGACATATCGCGCAGCTTCAAATAACTAAGCAGAATGAAATCTCGCTACTGTCGAAGTCCCTGACGATAGCCAGAAAAGCTGTCGAGAATAGCGAAAACCGCTCAACGCTTACTGAATTAGCCCTTGCGGTGTGGGCGTCCGCTCGGCATGAGGATAATGACTCATCATACAAAAACTCGCTGTCCGAAGCGGAATCCATTTTGATGAATGACGCGCTTAGGGATTTTCTTCCGGCAAGGTTAGCTCTTTCCAGGCTCTACAGGATGACTTTTAGGCCTGAACCCGCGTGCCAAGTGTATCGGAGTTTAATACAGGACGGATTGAGTATTCGACCGATACTTCGGGAAAGTTATATTTACGCTGAGGCCGCAATCTCTCTCTGGTACTCCGAATATGATACGTCGATGTATGAGCCGTATCTAGCAGAAGCCCAGCAGTTACTTGAGCAGGCGTTAGCTGCAGACTTCGATGATGTCCGTCTTATTACTTCACTGGCTTTTACAAAAGCAATACTCGACGGTGTTGATTCCGGCGTTGTTGTTCTTCAACAGCTGGGTAACGCCGAGCAGAAGGGTCTGTGGAGAGAATTGCTCACCGACTCGCGCATCAGACCAAGCCAGCCTGAGAATCTTGGGATAGTGTTAGGGATAGGCGACAGCGCCATCCTTACAAGATTAGGTACATTCGCTTCCGATTTCTTGGATAACGAACAGCTCGCTGAGAATCTCTTTCGAGCGGCAGTGTCGATGAACCCTCGCGATCCGATTGCCCTCACAAACTTAGCCCGTTTTCTGATTCTAAACCGAAGCGATTCGCCATCCTCAGAGGGAGAGCGGCTGTTGCAAAGAGCGGAAGCGTTCTCGGACCGACGTTTCATCTGGTGGCGCAGAGTGAAAGCTAGGCTCCTAAGCGGCAGGACCGGACGAGCCCCATCAGTTTTAGTTGGCGGACAACGGGAGGCTTCGACAAATCCTGTTACGGATATTACCGATTTAGCGAGTGCGTATAATGAACTAAGGATCAGTCGGAACCCTCAAAGGCGCGGATACGATCTTGAAATGCTGATATATAGATTGGCGGCGCTCACCTTGGGGGTTGAGGCAAAGCCCAGTTATCGAATTAACCGGAAAGGATACAAGTCTCAAATAGATGGGTTCATCGCCGAGGGCCAGCGCAGCTACAGAATAGAATGTAAATGGGAGAAGAATCCCGCCCAGCCTAAAGACATTCTTGCCTTTGCTGATAGGTTGGATGTGGCCGGAGTAGCAGGCCTCTTTGTGTCAATAGGTGGGTTTACTGCTGAGGCGGTCCAAAAGGCAAAGGAAGTTAGTAAGAAGCACATAGTCCTGCTGGTTGACAAGCAGGAGGTGGATGCGCTCTTTGATCAGAGGGTCCACTTCGATGAATTGTTGAGAGCTAAACGGTCGTGGATGGATTACCGATCCGAGCCATACTTCAAAGTCCTAGGTTAGACTCAGATCAATTCGTAGCTAAGCTGAGATCGCGGGTTCGATTCCCAGCGAAACCGCAGAATCGATTTTTAGGAATTGGGAATAGGCCGATTCGCCCACGGGGATGCCCCACAACAAGAACAAAAGTTCAGCGTCGGGAAAAACGGTTAAAAGAATAGCCAGAATTCTGTCGAACGGTCCTCTTGCGGAAGCAATTTATCGTTCAGTTGATGCAGGTCTGAACAATAACTCTGCTCATATAGCCAATAAGGGAACCGTTTGGGATGTATTCCAGCACTCACTAAATGCGGCTATCCGAGATATTAAGAAGCACAAGCGAGGAAAATTGTTTCAGCGCCTTCTCGAATATGGTGTGAGCCGTTCCGAGGATACCGAAGTCTTGATTAGCGATGGTAAGACGTCACTCTCAGATCCTGAATGCGGCTCGTGTGTCGAGTTCATTTTTTCGCATATGGTTACCCGATTCAAGGGGGAATTAGCCGAACTTCTGGCGATAGAGCCGTGCCTTAGACTCATTCAGGAACTTAAACGCAAGAAGCGCATCTCTTCACTCACTCAACTTTATTGGGGTGATTCGATTCGGGAACCGTGCCAGATCTTGGGAAGTACCCTCACTCCAGAGTGGGCTGGCGTTAGAAAAGGAGCGGACGGATTACTTGTTGAAGAGTTAGACAATATCCTCAAGGTTCACGGTGTGATTGAAGTCAAATCCATGGTCCGCGCTAGGAAGCAAGTGCTGGCCCAAATCGACAATCATATTGCGCGTCTTAAAGGCGGAGTCGAATTAGTGGGCAGACGGTTTCCTGCTAATAATATTGAGTTTTCCGGTGGGCTTCGTATTATTGTATTGCCTTCGAACTGGAAAGTGAGTCGGGAAAAGCGGCAAGTAAAAAACAAACGGGGTTGGAGTCTGGTGTTCCCTAAGCACGTGGCCCCTCCGACGAACACACAGATTCTGGAGTTGGAACCGAGGGTCTGGAAAATTACATTGGCATGGTCGCAAGAAGCGCTTAACCAAGCGGCCTTTCAGATGACGTTTTGGTTTATGGCAAAAGTCGGAGAGAGCATCTATAGAAAGAATAACCTGCCAAGCGAGTTGTCATACATGAAGCCATCCGAAGCCGGCCAAAATAATTTAAAGCAAGAACTTTACTATATTCCTCTGCGACCTATTTCTAAGCGCCAAAAGGGGCTGGCAGTCAAGTTGTATAATGTCTATGGATATGGTTACGCGCTTGGAGTTGATGCTCCGAAGATACTAACAGGCTTGAGGGGAAAAGATTGGCGAGGTGAAATACTTTGGCCACAAGATGTGTTCGGGGAAGATTTGTGAGGGATCAGAAGTGAATTAGCGACATAGCGCATAGTCTTATGGTGCCGCACTTATCTAAACGTTGAGAGCGGTCTTCTCCATCCATTCAACTAGACGAACAGACTTGTTGACTTCACAGAAGTCAGCGCCGGAGGGGATGGAGCCGGTAAATCGATTGGCGAACGGTGATTGATTATCATATAGCGAAAGTCGAGTCCGCGCAGGAGAGCGCGCCGCCGGTGGATGATGGCCGAAAGAATAAAGCAATTGCGAAAAAGCATCTCCAAAATGTATTGCTAGTCTTCTGTCTCATCGGAATTATCAGGATGAGATTTCCGTAATCTATCAAGATTGTCTAGAAGTCTTCGTCTTCCTTGCGGGTGAAGGTCAAGAGGTAGTAGTTTCACCGCGAGGTCCAAGAGGTAGTCGCGTTGGACCTTTTCAAGAAGGTGGGGTCTCGTTAACAGCGAGTTAATTGTCTGATCAACACGATTGTCTTGAAGAGTCCTAGCTTCAAGCCAGTGTAGGGCATGCTTTGCAACTCTCTTCCATTCGAGATCTGGGACGAACGGATAGCGGAGTACTCGGTTCCAGACATAGTCGCCTGATGCAGTGTCAGGGTGAAGGTCCAACCATTCGGTCGCTAACGAAACAAGCTCATTCTGTAAGTCTGTATCCTGAATTCTGGACTGCAGGCAATACCGTAGTAGAAATGCGGCTTCCTCATCGGCGAGTCTGAATCGTAGTCTCTGAATTGCTAGCATTGTTAGATGTGGCTTGATCTCATCTGGTAAATCGCCGTAACGAAAGAGCCTCCTGAGCACGAATTCAGCGTTGGGTGTTTCATAAAAGTCTTGAAGCCAATCGACTGCATTTTTGATCACGATGTAGGCATCCTCGCCACGGATGGCCCTTTGTCCAAGCAGTTGGGGGAAAACGAACGCCGCTCCGGGTAAGCGTTGATATTGTTCTAGCCAGAGAAGGGCAAAGCGTGTCGTCGCTTTCGCGTCCTCGTCAGAGAGATCGAATCGTTCTAGGAGCGACTTGAGCACAAATTGAGCTTCCAACGAGCCGTAGTGTTGTTCTAGCCAGAGAAGGGCAAAGCGTGTCGTCGCTTTCGCTTCCTCATCAGAGAGATCGGATCGCTCCAGCAGCGACTTGAGCACAAACTGGGCTTCCAGCGAGCTGTCGTGTTGTTCTAGCCAGAGAAGGGCAAAGCGTGTTGTCGCTTTCGCTTCCTCATCAGAAAGGTCGGTACGCTCAAGCAAAGGCGCAATTACAAAAGTGGCTTCTAATGCTGTGTAATGTGATTCCAGCCAGCTCACCGCAAAGAACTGTACTTGTTTGGAGTCGTCATTTGAGAGGTCACTACGCTCCAGTAATGGTTTAAGGACAAATGTAGCTTCGAACCCGAGGTGATACTGCTGGAGCCAGCGAAGTGCAAAGCGAATTGCCTGTCCGCTATCCTGATGCGAAAGATCCCACCTCTCCAGCAGAGGCTTAAGCATGAACTGCGCGTCCACAACGTCGACGTACTCTTCAAGCCACCTAAGAGCAGATCGTATCGCGTTTTCGGAATCTGCAGATGTCAGATCGGCGCGCTCAAGAACAGAGGGCAGAACAGATCCGGCCTCTCGCGGAATGTGATCCTTCTGAAACCAATGAACCGCCTCCAATTCCTGTATCTCGGAATCGTCCCATGATGGAAAGACCGGCGAAGCCGCAATGGCATCGTCAGTAAGAGCGGGCTCCTCGGCTCTTAGTATCTTGCCGAGCGCTGGGGCGTTTTCTTGAAACCATCGTTGTTGGAACTGGCCAATCTGTTGGGCCCCACTGTCCTCTTGTAGCATGCCAATGACTCGCCCAAGCGAGAGGGATAAGCGATCAATGGCATTCGGGATCTTCAACGCTGATGACAGGACGGCCTCAAACTCTCGCTTGAAAACCACCGAGCCTTTATGGATTATTTGATCCAATACCTCATCAGCTACCACATCGTGTGCCGCCGAAATCTCTGTGTTATTTATTTCCAACCAACCGAAGCTAACTAGAGACTGCACCAAATATTGAGCGTCTTCGTTAGCCATCTCACGCTCTAGATATTGATACGCGGACTCTGCTGCGCTGACCAAGTTTTGTTCGGTGTCAGGCGAACACGCCAGTACGGTACCGGCTGCAACCATGGGCGCTTCCGGTCGGGCAGGTAAGAGCGAGTTTATTTCAGGCCTTATTGTCAGAAAATTCTCCTGCAGTCTTTGTCTTAGCCATTGCAGTAGATCGCCCGAGCGCAAGCTGCCAACATTAATGCTCCTGAGCAAATCGGCTTTGGCTTGTCGTTCCAATTCACGCGCGATGAATAGCCCTAAGATAGCGCGTGTCCCACACAAACGAATAACTTCGCTTCGCCCAATCTCTCGACACGCTTTCGGGGCGATTGTGTCCACCATCGTTTCAGTAAGCGTGGCCCTCTGAGATTCCGTTGGTTGGATTCTGATAACTAGAAACATTTTTTCGCGTTCGAGATTCTCCAGCGTCAGCCACGCTGGACGACTGTTTCCCAGGAGACGAAGCTGAATACCACGTTCGGCTGTTTGAGGAAGGAGAGATCGCCTGATGCTGGCTAAGTCGAGTCTGTGCATCTGGTCGAGATAGTCGAAGACTAACAGCGTTTTGCTGTTGGGATAGGGCAGTACGAATTGAGCTAGATTGTCGGCCCCGACACCAGGATCGCCCGGCAAGACATGAAGAACCCGCCAATTGCGACGCACTGCTAGGCTGCTCACTTCGATAGCCGTCCTCGTCTTGCCAACACCTCCTACCCCAACGAGCAAGACCCCATCCCTTCCACTGGGTGCTTCAAGTTGATCAAGAATTCGAGCAGGATGAAAGGGAGAGTTCTCTGGCGGCGGAACAAATTCGAGCTTCGAAGGCCGAAGAAACTCCCGAGAACCGGTCAATCTATCCAAGTAAGTTGAGTGATCAAGGACTAGTTCAAGTTCTACACCGAGCCAGGCGTCCGTAACGTGAGGTAGTGTTTCGAGCCATTGCCGCAGATCGTTCCAGTCAACGACGCGGACGAAATCTATTGGCGGACGTTGTGTGGCTGGCAAACTAGCGAAAAATCGTTGAATCGTTGCAGTCAGGTCATCGCGGATCTGTTGACTTTGAAGGACGGCACTTATGCAGTAAACGTATCCGCGCGCGCGAGTCCATGGCTGAAACAAACCCTTCCAACCGGTCAGCGAACGTGCCTGCAGTTTGTCACTGAGACGCGTCCATTGACGCAGAATGTTCTTGCGGAGATCCCTTACAGCATCGTCGTGATCTTTGCACTCAATAACAATTGGCACACCGAGACCTTCAAATGGCCCGGTTAAGTTGCCGCCATTATCAACAAAGCAATCGATACTGCCATCCTGACCCTTCGTGGGAGACACATGAACGAAAGAGCCGGTCATCTCCTTCAGCGCGTCCCCAACCAACTGTTGAAAGGCATTTTCACGGGAAGCAAACTGAATCGCTCTGGGCCCTCTCAGAGCGGTCAACTGAAAATGTGAAGGAAAGACTCTCACGACAGCAATGACATGCTTTGAACGTACTGGCGATCCCGGTGACTCAGTTCACGGACCGATTCGGCTCTCAAGGAAATATGCGGACATCGAGGCTGTCCAATTTTGATCCGACGCTCGCGACGTCCTAAATATTCTTCTAGGCTTATCGTCTACTTTCCTCGCAATAAAGAGCTTCCTATTGCTGGCTAGATCCTCATTTGGAACGATGAAAAGGATCACTCTCGGCGGCGAAACCGTCACAAGATGCGAATAGTAAAAAGGATGCAAATCTCATAGCGTGATTGCCGGTAGACTGAGCGATTGGACTCTTGCGATTATGTCTGAATCAATTTCATTGTTGAACGTACGTCGCAAAATTGAGATGCGATCCGCTAAGACTAGCCATCGATGAATCCCGTCAAAGTTCCGTCCTTCGAATTCTAGTTGAACGTGAGGACGGTTCATGTACTCAATCGCTGGAGTCGTGAAGTCACTCGTCGTAGCTAAAATGGCGCGGGTTCCTCGATCGCCGTGTAACACACCGTGAAGACGTTGCACTATTGAGATTCCCACCTTGTTGGTTCGCGCGTATTTCTTGCACTCGATCAGATATTTTGCGTGAACTGGGTCATGGGAAATCGCAATTACATCGCGTCCAGAATCTCTGACGGGAGCGGTGACCTCAACATCAAAACCATAAATGTCAAAAATTCGCCCAACCAGTTCTTCAAATGCCCGAGGATCGAGAGCATGGAGAATGGCCGGGTTCTCGGCTAATCGTGCTATAAGCTCTTCATTTATTAGCGAACAGATCTTAAATATCGACGAGCCTTGAATTGGTGTTTCAAGATCAAAAGCTGTGTACTCCGCGAAGATATCTTGTGGAAAGGGCTTTCGTTGGCGTCGACCGGAGTTGCGTGTACGATCCATTCGTGATGCTAGAACGGTTGCGGTTTCGATGTCTCGGACAATGTCTGGCGCAATGAGTACGCCGGTTGCCTTGCAGGAGTGTTCCGCAAAGATCAAAGCCGAACGGCAAAAAGAATCGGCACTGTCGTATGCGTCGGCCCAAACACAGCGAGTGCACCTACCTAGGTCATAGATCGCTCTTACTGCCGATCGTTCCGCTTCCGTGGCTCGCCCGCCTAATAAGCGATCAATCTTGTCGCTTAACTCACAAAACCCATTGGACAGCGACAGCAATGGATCGCCACCACCAATAGCGCAAGTCGACTGCAGTTCGGATATTTTCTCGAACGCTTCGCCGCGGAATTGCTCCGGGAGCAGCGCTAATATTCTTAAAACCTGCCGAGAAGCGACAGCTAGAAGACCGTGGTCTGGGAGACTTGCGATTTCTCGGGCTGGTATCACGGACGAGGGAGGAATTGATTCTAGGCTGTCGTCTCGAGGGAAATTCAATGAGAGGGAGCCAAAGAAGATGTCGGATGGTGCTTTTACCCGTTCATCCCAGTTCTTGCGAAATGCTCGAACCAAAAGCTTCTGTATATCATCCCTTTGCGCGTGATCCAATTCGGCAACCAAGTACCCGACTGAATGTAGAGCAGCGTCATGTGCCTTTTCGGCTACGGCAGCCGCGTATTGCGATGCTTGCGTCGCAGCACAATCGACGGTAAGCAAAACGCACCATACGGCAAAGCGCGCTGCTGCGAATTCGTTATGGCGGTCGTAGGTTCCCTGAAGCGCTTCCCTCAAGAGATCAGCTGCTTCTTCGAGCTTAGATCTTGCCTTGGCAAATTCACTAGATCCGTTTGCAATTTTATCGACCGACTTAAGTATGGATTTCGCGATGACTAGTTCGGTTATGTTCTTAGGTGTTCCGCCTCGCTCAAATCGAGAGTCCACATTTAGGCTCGCGACCAGAGGCAGTATTCTTCTAGCACAACGGACGGCAAAGGCGACTCTTACTCTAGGTGGCAGCAACTCCAAATCACCTGAGTTAACCTCCCCATTCAGATTTCTAGATACGAGTGATCTTCCGAATTTAGCTGTCCAGCGCTTCAACGTGCGCACTGGTAAATCCAATTCCCGCGACAGTTCATTAATCGAAAAGTCTGGGACCAGTCGAAGAGCTATCTTTCGTTGAGTCTCAGAATACTTGCGCATCAGCTCGAGAGCACCTTGAGAAGATAGTCACACCCTAGATGGCACTGATAATCGATGCTCCTAGGTGGCTTTTTAATCGTCCTCGCGTTCGCCAAGTTCGATGTCTGCCGCAAGACTCGCGGCGAGGATCTATTTTTTCGAGCACAACCGAACCGGCGCGACGCAATACGTTGGCCCAATAGTTTCAATGCTGAAGGCAACGATTGCGGGAAAAACCCAGTGTGTTTACGCAGACGTGAAGGAAATAACAAATCTATGGCCAAGCTCGCCACCGATTTCATCGGACCGATCTTCAAACTTTCCACCGTTCTTTACTTCGACCAGCGCTTTCGCAATAAATAGCGGAAAGTGTAGATTTGACAGCCTTGCGTCCTCGAGAAGGAGCACGCTCCCAAATGGAGAAAACAGACGACGGCGAACATCCGCGCTTATCCTTCGACTGCGATCTTCGAACACGACAATTGAGCGATCGACGTCAACGATGCATTCAACTCGAATCAGAGGCAACGTCCCTTGAGGCTCTTCTTTTGCTCTGTGTACAAAAAACTGCAGCACGCGCAGGGTAGCTACGTACAGATCCTCTCGTAATGCGGGCATGGTGCAATCACCTTCAACACTAATTGCATCCAGAGGCAACTCATCAGTGAGATCCTCCATTGCCATTCGAACAATTTCTGCCACTTGGGTCGACCTGCTGAACTCGGTTTTCTCCTCCGCCGGCAAATCGCTGTTATCAGAGCTGCCGATCAGCGCTAGGATTTCTCCCGTTTCGACGAGTTCCGAGGAAAGAGTATATAGAGTACTTAGTGGGGCATTAGCGCTTGCGACGTCCAGGTCAGCTAATTCCGGCAGTACACTCCTTTGAGTCTGACCGACCGAAACGTATGCCCAGCTCGTTGCCCTCAGAAGGGCTTTTCGTCGTATTACCTCTGCCGACCACCGTATGAGCACTTGGAACAGGTGCTCTAAAACGGCAGGACGTAAATATGTGGCTAGGATTTTAGTGAGTTCTATTGGATCTTCGGCTAGCCGGGTTTTCTCATCTTTGAGAATACCTAGACATATCCTCACCTCTTCACCGACGCTAAGTGGTAGGAGGGCGGCTCCGTCAAGCGTACTCAATATCTCGCCGTCAAGATCCTCGTGATGCCCTCGTAGTATCTTTTCGTTAATCACAAAAGGGTGAACACTACCTACGTTGCTTTCAGCCAACTTGGTTAGTATTCCGTAAATGTTCGCCTTACAGCGTGGAATAGGGGCGTCACCTCCGCAACACCATGTGCCCTGAGAATCGCTAACGAAGATGGCAGACGGGGCTCCGAGGCATGACTGGAACTCTGGGCCGAGCACACCTTCGCAAAGCATGCTGACAGCTTCCGACATGCTAGCGCTTGTCTCGGCGATACTTTGGATAGCGAGCGACAGGCTCTGCCTTTTTGGATTGAGTCCGCGCCGAAGTGCCAGCGCTCTGATATGGCGGATTACTTCAGCTTGGTTGTCATGGCCCTTCTGCAGATATGCGGCTGCGCCAAGTTTGAGAGCGAGATTATAAAAGACATGTTCGGAGTATGCTGAAAAAACGAGGAACTCTGGAGGCCAGCCGCCTGGCGCGGATAGGACTTCCATGCCCAAGTCGGCTCCCGTTGTGTCTGGTTCCTGCGGGTCGTCGAGGCGCATGTCGAGAACCATGACGTCGAGATCCTCGCCAAGCTCCCGGGCGAAGGCGCGGGCCTTCTCGACATCTCCGGCGCCATATGCAGAAAACCCGCGCAGCTTGAGAGCCTGTTGGAGGGCAAGTCTTTGCGGCTCACGGTCCTCCACGATTAGGACCGTCTTCTCGCGAACTGGAGAGTTAACTGGCTCCATATCAAAAATGTTCCTGCGTGGCTGCTGGAAAACGCAGTCTGAATTTAGTCTCTATCTCGTCCGAATTCGATAGCTGAACATCCCCGCCGTTTTCCTGCATGGACCTTGAGACCAGGTACAGGCCCCATCCCGAGTGGTGAGGTTTGTGCGAGGAGCCGAGGTCAAACAATCTGTTCCCGAGTTCTTTCGGCACGCCGCGTCCGTTGTCAGCAACGAAACAGTCAACCAGCCCATTGGACTTCTCCGCAAACACTCGGATCAGTCCTCTCCTGCCGCCTACTTTAATGGCGTCTCTTGCGTTACTGATCAAATTAGCCAATGCAAAGACAGCGACATAAATTGGAACGTCAACGATTAATTCTGGCGCGATGTCAATTTCCATCTGGATATCCATTTGAGTGAGCGAAATCTCGAAAAGACTCCTGCACTGATTGACTGCATCCAGAAGTGAGCACGGTCTGCGCGCATCACTCGCCGTGACACCAGAAAGACTTCTCACAAGTCCCAGCAACCGCGCCGCAGATTGGCTGACTAACTCAAGCAGCCTCCCATACTCGGCCGGCCATTCAATCTGTCCTTGGTGGTAAGCATCCACCAGTGTTGTTGCGGGGCCAGTGACGTCGCGGGCTAGGTTTGTGATTTGATGCAATAGCGTTCCTGTCGTCACGGCAGCTGCGGCCAGTCCTTGGTATCTCTCGGCCTCTTGACGAAGAGCATCGAATTCGGCAGCTGCGGTAATTCTGTTCAAGGCCAGATCTGTCATCTGAGCCAAGCGGTCTAGGAAATCCCTCCATGGCGAAGGCCGGTTTAGTTCCTTTACAAGATCCCGGCGATCGTGGCGGAACCAAAGCCGAGCTTTTGAAAGCCGCAGATGAGCCTCGATGAAGGGGTCAGCGTCTCTGCTTGCCGAATAGAAAGATAAGCCACTATACGACTCTTGCAGCGCCGCAGATTCTGGTAGGTTCTTTATTAACTTAATGTCATGTTCCGTGCCTAACATCGCCTTCGACCCTGGCATCTCCATAACCAAAGAGCTCAGCCCAGCAAGTTTCAAAGCTTCTTCAATCGCCTTAAATAGAGAGTCTTCGTTTAACCCAGGGTTTGTGTTTAAGTGATCGGCTAGTCTATTTAATACGTGGTTAAAGTACTCTCTCGCGCTCACCAATAATGAGGTTGAGACCAACGAACCAATTACTTCAAAGTAGGCACTCATGTCTCGCGTAAGTGCAGTTTCATCCCTACGAAGTGCCAACTCTAATCTGCCGAGAGAGAACTCGCCGAATTCATGATTTGTGACTGAAAGTGTCAATTCATTTCTAACTAGACGCTGAAGCCCCATGACAGCATCGTCACCGTCGATCTGTGGGTTTGTTTCGGTGAAGCTATGAAACCCGAAGTTGATCTCTACGCTTACGGAACTAGCCGATAGCTTATCTTGGAGCAATCTTGCTAACATCGCGGCGGATTCCTGAATGCTCCTAGGTGGCCGCTCTAGCGTGAGACCGGCAATCTCATCGCATAAGATTCTCAATGAGGATAATTCTAGGAACGACTCCACTTTCATATCCCACCTTTAAGAACTGAGCTGACGCCCTGATAGGTACCGTCAAGTCGCAACAGCAAGTAGTGGCGGCCCGAATTAACACTCGTCCGCATATGAAAAGTATTTAACTCCCGTTTCTCTAATGCTGCAACAAGCATTCCGGCATCTTGCCGCCAAACTGTTGAACTAACCATGCGTGGCCAGAGTAATTATAGGGGTTCATACCGGGTGCAGCAGGACCGAACATTTGATAAGCGCGGACAAAGCGGCGCGAAGAGCGAAGCATCGCTCGAGCTTTGGCGCGTTACCTCAATTGAGCACAGCAAATGAGTGCAGACTTGTTTTGTGGTGTAGGATTAGACGATTGGACCAGGATGGACGACGGATTATACTTCTTCATTTCTTGCGGCGAGGCCGATACTCGCTTAGCTGAAATCGCTCAGGAAAGCAAAATCTGGGGCGCTTGATGGACTTCTCTTTATTATCTCCTCGAAAATTCGAGCAATTGTGCCAACAACTGTTAGAGGCCGAAGGATTCTCCCTTGTGCAAGTGAGTGACCGATCTCGCGATGTGGGAGTTGACTTGACAGTCTTGTCTCCCAAGCATCAAAAATGGATCGTTCAAGCCAAGCGCTGGCACCGGTCTACGCTGCCCACCGGGCGGTTCCGCCTAACAATGTCTGAACTGCATGATGCGAAGAGTTTCCTGAATGTGGACGGTGTTCTGCTAATTGTTACCAACGTAGTTCCCCAGTCTCTTCTAGACTCCCTTCAGTTAGATTCGACGTTCCACTTATGGGACAAAACAGTGCTGGAGAACCATCTAAATAAACATCCTAACGTCAAGAGCGCCTTCTTTCCTTCAACAACGAAGAGTGCCACAACTACGCGAGATCAGTTGTTAACCGTCGAAAACGTGGATGCTCGGGCGAAAGACTTGCGACAACGGTTGGAAAGTCTCCCTCATGGCGAGAGCCACTGGAGAGACTTTGAAGAGGTTTGTGTCGAGATACTCAACTACGCATTTATACCACCTCTTCGCGCACCAAAGATTCAAAGCCGGTCTGAAGACGGGTTGGATCGTCGAGATGCTATCTATAGCATTGGTTATGGGCATCCCTTTTGGGACGGCCTGCGTAACGAAGCACGAACACGATTTGCCGTTGCGGAGTTCAAAAACGGTTCGCACGCGCCTGGACAAAAAGATGTCGAGTCCATTCAGCAGTATTTGTACAAGGAAGCCATGAGAACTGTTGGAATTCTTTGCAGTAGACAACAACCGTCCGAATCGGCATTAAGAGCACGGCGTCGAGCCTGGGTGGAGTTTGGCAAGCTTATTCTCTTTGTCTCGGATAACGAGATCAAGGAAATTCTTGACTCAAGAGACGCAGGCGAAGATCCCACAGAGACACTGGATGCACAGCTAATAGAGTTCTTTGCGTTGTTATGTCCTTAGATACTTTACTCAAGATCTCGGCCCACACACTCAGGTCGACCATTGTTAATTAGGTAAAGGTTGTATGGACCCGTTCGAGCGGATATTGCTTAGTCAAAGAGAGGAGGATTGCCAGTCGTTCTTAGCTGACAACAAAGAGATCCTGTCGGTGACTTTCAACAAGCAACTGTGTATCCCAAAATTTCGTTTCGGCAATGAGTTCGTGAGTGATTTTGTTCTGTTCGATGAGTTCTCATCGTTAGGGTATCAAGTAACGCTCGTTGAAATTGAAACGGCCACAGCCAGAGCGTTCACAAAGAACGGTAAGTACGCGAAAAGACTAAATGATGCGATCGGTCAGATTAATGATTGGTTTGCTTGGATATCTCAGAATGAAGAGTATTTCCTGCAAACACTGAACTCCGCGGCCAGGAAGTCAGGGAAAGCTTCCCGACTAGCTAGCGCACTTGGATTTAGAAACTTTCTTCCTCCTCATCGAAACAGGGTCTTTGTGGATGCGAAGATAGTAATCGGGCGCAAACAGTTTTTGTCCGAGTCGGATAATCTGCGCCGCGAGGCAATCTATCACTCGACTAACCGAACGATTGAAATCACACACTTTGACCGCTTGCTCGATACGCACAAAGAACTCGTTGAAACTAGGAGGGCTCTGGATAGGAACGCGAGCACTACTGTGCTTAACGAGCTATCCAAAAGCCGGTTTCCCCAAGTAAGGTGCCTGATAGCGCATAACGATCGTACGGATCCATCGACGCTCGAGTACCTGGCGGAAGATCCTGACTCGGACGTTGTCTGTGCAGTGATAAGGAACGAGAACACGCCTCCGACGATACTAGAGAGATTAGCCCAGAAGAAAAACAAGGATTTGAATCTCAAACTAGTCGAGCGACACGAGTTGCCACAAGGTATTTTTATAACGCTGTTCGAAAGCGGCGGCGATCACTTAAGAAGATTAATCCTTGAACACGCGCACTGCCCAGAACAGGTGCTTATTGCTGCTTCAACTAGCAGTGATCGCGACGAGAGACGGAGGGCAGCACAGCACCCGAACCTAAGCGACGGGCAAGTGCTATCGCGGTTGGCGGCCGATTTAGAGCCTTTCGTTCGGACGGGTGCCGCTCTGAACGCGCAATCACCGCCGAAGGTAATCGCTAAACTTGCGACTGATCGAGATAACAAGGTGCGCTGGGCCGCTAGATATCAAAATATACATGCTTCTGAAATCGATTTGATAAAAGGACTGGAGACCGAAAGTGATTGGGCTCGAAGTCTCATAGCAAAACATCCCAACTTGCAAGATAGGCGCATTCTCGCAGAACTGGCGACCGATGAAAGCTGGTGGGTTAGGGTAGCACTTGCAGAGAACAAGAATCTTCCGTCAAAGATCTTGAGGGTATTGGTAGCTGATATCGATAAAAGAGTGAGCAGTATTGCACAAGCGCGCTTGCGTTCACGCAACGTCGATAAGCACTGAAACGCGATTGGATCGGCTTCGAATTCCTGAATCCTGAAACGCCGCTCAACTTAAGGGCAAGCTTTTGTGGGAGTTGGTCGGCTGTACGCGGAAAGCGTAGCTGGAAGATGTACGCGCTAAGTCGGAAGAACCGAATTGGTTGCTGTGGTTTTGCTCCGCTATTCCTAAAGGATCACAATGAGTCATTCCCCCATTTCGAGACAGGGAATTCATGGAGTGGGGCTAATTGTAAGTGCCGAACTGAAATGGATCTTTAGAGAGCTCGAGGTTGAAGACTGGGGTATTGACGGCTTAATAGAAGTTGTTGACCGGGGCTTACCTACAGGCCGTTTATTTGCGGTTCAAATTAAGTGCGGTGAAAGTTATTTTAGAGAAGAAAACGAGCAAGGTTTCATATACCGCGGCGAACGAAGACACCTGTCATACTGGCGCGGCTATTCCCTACCAGTTGTATTAGTCCTCTATGATCCAAGGTCAGGACAGGCTTTCTGGCAGGTTGTCCGCAACGATATAGTGCAGGAGACGACTCGCCGGTGGAAGCTGGTTGTGCCAAGGAGTCAATTGCTCGGCCGAGTTTCGATAGACCCTCTTAAGGCGGTTGCCCAGCCTGACATCGATTTGCCGAGATCCAGGACTACTGCAGATTCCTCCAATGCAAATAACCGCGAAAGAGTTCTTCACTATTTAGAAGCTCAGAATCGAATCCTTGCGGAATTACCGTCATACTTCGACAAGGATTTTGAACTCGAATCGATAAGACAGCGCGTAAGGGTCAGCCGACAAAGATTGATGCTCCGTGGCTTTCGCATCCGAGAGGAAGAAGCCATTAAGCGTAGCGGATATTTTGTACGAGCGAGCGGATCTGGTCTGGGCTATGTTGCTCGTGGAGCAGAGATGTACGAAACGCATGAAGGGAGCAGTACTGAGATTTCATCCTGGGATGAAGAGACGGATAAAGTGCATCGGGGAATTATCTTGGGCGACCCCGGGTTTGGTAAGACGTGGTTGTTGAAGCATGAAGGTGTTGGGTTGGCAAAAAAGGGCGCGGATGAATTGCGTCAGGAAACAAAGAGCGAGGATGAGGTCATATTACCGATCTTCGTGCGGTTGAGTGAGTTAGCTAACCGGCTTTCCACAGATTCTGGAGATATTAATAAGGCGATTGCAGACATCGTTGCATTCTCCAGCTCGCTAGACCCAGACTGGCTTACCAGTCAAATTGAAAGCGGTTTTGCCGTACTTCTGTTGGACGCGCTAGATGAGGTGGCCCCTGCTCTTCGTCCTAAAATGAATGAGGCTCTTTCTCACCTCTCAAGTAACGTAAAATCAAAAATTCTCGTTACCTCACGCATTGTGGGATACCAACCGCCGTTCGATCTTAGGAACACGGAGACCGAGCGTGAATTTGAGTTAATCGCTTTTGATACCGAACAGGTTCGGGGCTTTGTCGACGCTTGGTTTGAGAAAGAAACTAAGCGCGGTAAAGAACTCCTAGTCACACTCCTCACTAGACCCTCTTTAGGTGGACT
>Ga0070703_10000379_pt1 | contig 18916 bp, 19 predicted proteins | sample KBSK5251metaG_FD_65453 | JGI IMG/M metagenome (GOLD analysis project Ga0070703, IMG submission 65453) | Corn, switchgrass and miscanthus rhizosphere microbial communities from Kellogg Biological Station, Michigan, USA - KBS K5-25-1 metaG | ecosystem: Host-associated > Plants > Roots >... | reverse complement strand
ACCGCCTGCGACCGGGCATGCACGTGCTCGACATCGGGGCGAACATCGGCTGGTACACGATGCTGTCCGCGTCGCTCGTCGGACGTGCAGGCAGCGTGACCGCGATCGAACCGAACCCCGAGAGCGCAAGACTCCTGGAGGCGAGCCGGCGTGCCAACGCCTTCGACAATGTGATCGTGCTGCAGGTGGCGGCCGGCCGTGAGGCCGGACTCCTCGTGCTGCACGGCTCGTACGGCGACGCGATGACGCTCGCCGCTCCGGAGGATGCCGCCGCGCTGACGAATTCGACGACGGTCCCGAGTTTCAAGGTGGATGACCTCATCCCACGGGAAAAGAAGATCGATCTCGTGAAGATCGACGTGCAGGGAGCGGAATACAACGTCGTGCTCGGCGCGTCCGACCTCATCAAACGCTGCCATCCGACGATCGTGAGCGAATTCAGTCCGAGCATGATGCCCGGGATCTCAGGCGTCGACGGTCGCGAGTACCTGCGCTTCCTGCTCGACTTCGGCTACAAGATCGCCATCATCGAAAGCGACGGCACGCTCACAGATTGCGGCACCGACGCCGAGACGGTGATGGACGCGTATACCAGTAGTGGCGTCGATCACATCGACATCATCCTCGACTGACAAGGAGTCGATCATGCTCAGGGACGGCCCGGCCTTCTCCGGTTTCTCCGTCAACGATCTCGACGCTGCCAAAGCGTTCTACGGCGGGAAACTGGGGCTCGACGCGCGCCCGGGCCCGATGGGGAGCCTCGAGCTCCACCTCGCGAGCGGCGCGACGGTGTTCATCTATTCAAAGAAGGACCATGTTCCGGCGACCTACACGATGCTCAATTTCCCGGTCTCCGATGTGGAGGCCGCGGTGGATGATCTCGCGAAGGCCGGGATCAGGATGGAGCGCTATCCGAACATGGGTCAGGACGCGAAGGGCATCGTCCGCGGCAATGGTCCCGACATCGCGTGGTTCAAGGATCCGTCCGGCAACGTCCTCTCGGTGCTCAAGGTGGACGCGCGCTAGCAAGCCGGCAGCGATGGCTTATGACCCGTTCGCGCCCGGTCCTTTCGCGGTCGGGGTACGCGCGGGCACCGCGATCGACAGCACCCGAGACGACAGGCCGCTGCCGTTCGAGGTCTGGTACCCGGAGTCGGCGGGAGCCGGACGCCAACCGCTCATCGCGTACTGCCACGCGAGCTTCGGACATAGGCGCCAGTCCCTTTATCTATCGACCCACCTCGCAAGTCACGGCTATGTGGTTGCCGCAGCCGATCACACCGAGAACGCCGCGGCCGACTTTGTCCAACGGACACAGCGGCGAGCCGCGGGCGAGGTACCGACCCCTGAGGAGGCGGACGCGTACCTGCGAGAGATCATCGCCGACCGCGTGCCCGATCTGCGCTTCCTGCTCGATCACATCCTCGGCGGCGCGGTGGAGGGCCTGCCCTCGATCGATGACCTGCGCATCGGCCTGGTGGGCTGGAGCTTCGGCGGCTGGGCGGTCCTTGCGACACCGGAGGTCGACGACCGCGTGGCTGCACTGGTCGCGCTGGCACCGGCGGGGAATTCCAAACCGCTTCCAGGCATCATCCCCGCGACGCTCACGTTCGCGTGGAAGCGCGAGGTCCCGACGCTCTTCCTGGTCGCGGAGCGCGATCGGTTCACACCGCTGTCGGGTGAGTACGAGCTGTTCGAGCGCACCCCGTCTCGCAAGAGGATGTTCATCCTTGAGGGCGCCGACCATCAGCACTTCGATGATCAGATCGTTGACCCCGGGCCTTGTTCGCCCGAACACGCGCACACGTTCACTCGTGCACTGAGCCTTGCGCATCTGGACGCGGCCATGCGATCGGACAAAGACGCGGAGAGGTTCATGGAACGTGATCCGGTCGCGGCGCTGCATGAACGGGGTGTGAACGCCGTCGACTACCTGCGTGGAAGTCCCGACTGAAACGTGATGGGCGCCGTCTCGCCCGTACGGGTGAACTCGGTATTAGACAGGCCTCATTTGGCCCAGCAGAGGTAGTACGCGCGGCTCGCATCGCGGCATACAGGGTGGGAGATGCGGGCCTATCGGCGGCTCTTTGAATGTCTAGCCTTTCACCTGTGAGCGATCTCAGTCCTCTTCGTCGGGCGATGGCACTCCGGTCGTGGCGCGCCGCGCTGTTGGGCGTCGCAGGCGCCCTCGCGATCTTCGGGCTCGAGCTCCTCGCGCCGGCGGGTTGGCCGCGCGCCGCGCTCGCGTCCGTCGCGTGGCTGGCGTTCGGTATGGGCGCGATGGTGGCCGCGGCGCACGCGGCAGAAACGACGCCCGGGCGCGAGCGCTTGCCGTGGGTGTTCGTCGCGGTCGCCGTTGGCGCGTGGACCGTCGGCATGATGGTGCGTAGCGTTTTCGTCGTCGCGGATGTCGCGATCCCCACGCCCGGTCTCGACGATGTCGCGCACCTGAGCGCGGCCGCCCTGCTGATCTTCGGGTTCATTGCGATGGTGCGCGGCCAGCGCCTGGCGATCTACGCGTTGATCCTCGACTCCGGGGCGGTGGTGCTGCTTCTTCTCGCCGCGATCGCGCTCCTCCTCTCGAGCGCGCTCGCGAGCGAGATGAAGCAGGAGCCGCTCGTCACGACAGTGATCCTTCTGTATGCGGTGCTATGGTCCGGCGCGACGGGCGCTGCTCTGTCGGCGCTGTGGGGTTCGCCGATCGAGCAGCCGCGTCGCGCGTACGCGATTCTCGTCGTCGGCGTCGGGCTGAATGCGCTCGCGTTCACGCTCAGTCTGCCGACCTTCCTCTTCGCCCGATTCCAGGCCGGGACGCCGCTCGACCTGCTGTGGATGCTCGGCATGATCGCGATCGCCGCGGCGGCCGGCACCTGGATCGAAGACCGCAAGACCCAACCGAGGCGTCTGTTCTCACGTGACGTGATCGAGCTCTCGCGCCTTGTGCTTCCCGCGCTGACCGCCATCGTCGCCGCCGGACTTGTCGTGGTCGCGAATCTGATCGACTCGGGCGTCGAGCTGTTCATCGACTCCGCCGTCGCCGCGACCATGGTCATCCTCGCGCTGCGCGCCGGTCTCGCGCTGCTATCGAACTGGCGCCTGAGCGAGACGGAGCGGCGCCGCGCGGTCCAGTTCGAGGCGCTCTACGAGGTCGGGCTCGCGGCCGCGGGCGAGCGTTCACTGGAGGAGCTCGCGAAGCTCGTCGTCGAGCAGGCTACGCAGCTGTCGCGCACCGACGGTGCGATGCTCGCGCTCGCCGAGCCTGGCAACGGCCTGATCATCCGGGCACTACGGCCGAATCCGCAGCTCGGCCTACGCGACTCGGTCGGCGAGCCGCTTGCGGGCATCTCGCTCGCGACGGTCGCGACGCGCGACATGGTCGTCGCGCCGAGATACGCGGACCATCCACTGAGTACGAAGCCTCTCCACGCGACGATCGCGTCCGCCGTCGCGGTGCCGCTGATCGCTCACGGCGAGCTGGTCGGCACGCTCGCGATGTATTCGGCGACACCACGGGAGTTCTCGGACGACACGCAGCGGTTGGTGCGGCTGTACGCGGCGCAGGCCGCGATCGCGATCGACAACGCGCGCCTGCTGGCCGAGACGCACCGCCTCGCGCGTGACGACGACCTCACGAACGTGATGAACCGTCGCAGCCTCATGGAGCGGCTCGACGGCGAGATGGCCCAGGCAGCGCGGCATGGCGACATCTTCGCGGTCGTGCTCTGCGACGTCGACGGGCTCAAGACCGTGAACGACACCGCGGGTCATCTCGCGGGCAACGAGGTCCTGACGAAGGTGGCCCACCTCATGCGCGAAACGATCCGGACCGAGGACGTCGTGGCGCGCTTCGGCGGCGACGAGTTCGTCCTTCTGTTGCCACGCACCGGACTTCTGCCCGCGCAGGCGCTCGTGGGTCGGATCGAGTCGCGACTCCGTGAAGAGACGTACCACTGGGCCGGCCGCGATCATCCGCTGCCGAGCGTGTCATTCGGGATCGCGTGGTTCCCTGAGGACGGTCGCACCGACGACGCACTCCTCGCCTGCGCGGATGAGCGCATGTACGAGGACAAGGTGCGCTCGCGGGCGCGTCGCGCAGGTGCGTCAGAGGCCGATTAGCGATTACGCTGCTCCTGCCGATCAAGCGGGAGGGGAAACATGGCCAAGTGTCCCGAGTGCGACGCCGAGGTGACTGTCGGCGGCGATGCCGTGAAGGGCGAGATCGTTCCGTGCCCCGACTGCGGAGCGGAGCTCGAGGTGACAGAGACGAAGCCGCTCGCGCTCGCACTCGCTCCGGAGGCCGAAGAAGACTGGGGTGAATAGCCCAACCGTCGGCGTGCTCCTCTCGCGTGTCCGCGTGGAGGAGAAGCTTCTCCTCGAGGAGCTCGAGTCGCGGCACGTACCGACGAAGGTCCTCGACGACCGCGAGCTGATCCTCGAGCTCGAACAGAAGCCGGATATCGGTGTGGATGTCGTGCTCGAGCGCTGCATCCAGCACAGCCGCGCGCTCTACGCGCTCTGGGTCTTCGGCATCTGGGGCATCCCGACCGTCAACACGTTCGAGGTGGCTGACATCTGCGGGAACAAGCTCCTCACGACGATGCGCCTCATCCGCGACGGCGTGCCGTCACCGCGTACGCGCGTCGCGTTCACGCCGGAGTCGGCCCTCGTTGCGGCGGAGGAGCTCGGATACCCCGTCGTGATGAAACCCCTCGTCGGCAGCTGGGGCCGCCTCATCTCGAAGGTCAACGACCGAGAGGCGGCCGAGGCCGTCCTCGAGCACAAGGACGTGCTCGGGACCTACATGCACTCCATCTATTACGTGCAGGAGTACGTGCCCAAGCCGGGGCGCGATATCCGCGCGTTCGTCGTCGGCGACGAGACGATCGCGGCCATATACCGCTACTCCGATCACTGGATCACCAACACTGCCCGCGGTGGAAAGGCGACGAAGTGCGTCGTGACGCCCGAGCTGAACGACGTGTGCGTCCGCGCGGCCCGCGCGGTGGGCGGCGGCGTCGTCGCCATCGACGTCCTCGAGGGTGCCGAGGGTCTCCTCGTGAACGAGGTCAACTACACGATGGAGTTCCGCAATTCGATCGACACGACCGGTGTGAATATCCCGGCCAAAGTGATCGACTTCGTGCTCGCCACGGCCGCTCGGTGAAGGCCGGCATCGTCGGAGCCGGCGGCTATGCCGGCGGCGAGCTCCTGCGCCTTCTCCTCGGCCACCCGGAAGTCAGTGAGATCGTCGCGGGCAGCGAGTCGCTCGCGGGCAAGCCGGTCACGGTCGCGCATCCGAACCTCCGCAAGCGTACCGACCTCCAGTTCGTCAGATACGAGGACGTCGAGCGGTGCGATGTGCTGTTCCTCAGCCTTCCGAATGGCACGCATCGCGCGGACGAATTCGAAGGACGCGCCGATCTGATCATCGACCTCTCGAGCGACCACCGGCTGAGCGATCCCGCCGATTACCAGCGCTGGTACGGCGAGCCGCATCCGCATCCGAACGCGCTCGGCCAGTGGGTGTACGGGATCCCCGAGCTGCATCGCGACCGCATCAAGGGTGCGCGGCGAGTGACGGGCGCGGGCTGCAACGCGACCGCGGCGATCCTCGCGCTGCTGCCACTCTTCGTCGCCGACGTCGTCGATCGAACGCGTCCGGTCGTCGTCGAGTGCAAAGTCGGCTCGAGCGAGGGTGGTCGCGAGCCGTCCGACGACTCGCATCATCCCGAGCGCGTCGGCGTCGTGCGGTCGTTCCGGCCGGTCGGGCACCGACACACCGCTGAGATCGAGCAGGAGCTGACGCTCGGCGGCGATCGGCCCCGCGTCGATCTCTCGGTGACCGCGGTCGAGCTGGTGCGCGGCGTCCTGGCGACCGCGCACGTTTACGTGAAGACCGCGCTCGAAGACAAGGACCTATGGAAGATCTACCGACAGCGGTACAGCGCCGAGCCGTTCGTTCGCGTCGTGAAGGAGCGGTCCGGCATATTCCGGTACCCCGAGCCGAAGCTCCTCGCCGGAACGAACTTCGCCGACGTCGGTTTCGCGGCCGACCCGCGCGGCGAACGCGTCGTGGCCCTCTGCGCGATCGACAACCTCGTGAAGGGCGCCGCCGGCAACGGCGTGCAGGCGATGAACGTCGCCCGCGGGTTCGACGAACAGGCAGGTCTTGGCTTCTCCGGCCTACATCCCTAGCTCGTCGTCACCGTCAGCGAGCCGAACGCCATCGACACGTCGATCGTCAGCAGCGGACGCTTGCCCTCGAGCGCGGGCAGCGTGTAGAGGGTGTCGCCTTTCTCGGTGAAGCCGGTCGTGCGCTTCGCGGCCGCGAACGCCTTCGTCCGCACCGCTGCGGGCGTCGTCGACGGGACGACGATGTCGATCGAACCGAGTCCGGAGTCGATACGCGCATTCGCGTCGCTGCGGAGCTCGCCCGAGAAGTCGAGCGTGCACGCCGCGATGCCGCCGCTCATCTGGAGGGTCGTGAAGCCGGCGGCCGCGAGGTGCTTCGCAGTGAAGGCACCGGCTCCAGTGGCGAGTTCCATGAACGACATCGGGACCGGGTTGGCGTCCGAAAAGTCGATGTCGAACCGGCCCGCACCCGCTTTGATGGCGAGGCGCTCCAGGGGCAGGCCTCCAAGATCGAAGGCGGTCTCACTCGCACCGGCGTTGATCTCAAGCTGGAACGGGCGCGTCCGACCAATCGCGAGCTCGAGACGAGGCAGCTCGGCGCCGCTCCACGCCGGGAGGTCGAAGCCCTGCGCGATGGAGGTCGTCTCTCCCGGGCGCACCTCAATGGGGAGCGCCCCGGTCGGATCTTCGTACGTGCCGGTGATCCACATCGGTCCGTCCGATGGTGTGAAGTGCATGCGGCACGGGCCAAGGCGCAACACGAGCGACACTTTCGAGGTGTTGGGGTAGGGGATCTCGATCTTCGTCTGCACGGCGGTCGCGGTCATGGCTCGTCTCCTTTTAGAACTGTCCCCGCGAGTGTGGTTGTCTCCCCAGGCGGCGCGCAGGCGGGACTCCGTCAGTTCTGTGTGCGGCCCTGCCCCACAGCGGGGCTTTGTCTAGGCTGACGCAGATGCTCCGGGCAGTGATCAAGGCGGGTGGCTCACGCGGCGTGGACCGCGACGCGGTCGCGACGCTGGTGGCGGAGGTCGCGCGTCAGGACGAGATCGTCCTGGTCCACGGGGCATCGGCGGAGACCGACCGCATCGCCGTGGCCCTCGGCGTGCCGCAGGAGACGATCACGTCGCCGTCGGGTCACACGAGCCGCCGCACCGACCGCCGCACGCTCGAGGTGTTCGCGATGGCCGCGCTCGGGGTCGAGAACTTCCTTTACGTCGAGAAGCTCCAGCAGCGTGGTGTCGATGCCATCGGTCTCTCGGGCATCTCGGGCCGACTGCTCGTCGCGAAGCGGAAGGACGTGCGCGCGGTCAAGGACGGGAAGACGATCCTCTTGCGCGACGACTACACCGGCACGGTGGAGGCGGTGAACCTTCCGCTGCTCACGCAGTTCATCGGACCGGGCCGCGTTCCCGTCGTTGCTCCGCTGGCTCTCTCGACCGATAACGAGGCGCTCAACGTGGACGGCGACCGTGTCGCCGCGCGCATCGCTGTGGCCATCGATGCCGATGCGCTGCTGATCCTCACCAACGTGCCCGGCTTGCTGCGTGACCCGAACGATCCCGCATCGCTCGTCGCGGAGACGACGCTCGACGAGGCCGAGACGCTCGCGCAGGGCCGCATGAAGAAGAAGGTGCTCGCCGCCCGCGAGGCGATCGAGGGCGGCGTCGATGAGGTCGTCATCCGCAGCGCGTCGGGCGATCCGCAGGTCCGCACGGTGATCCGCGGATGACGGTGCCCGCATAGAACCCGACATCGAGCTGGTCCGCGGGCTCGTCGCGATCCCGAGCACCAGCCGGCGCGAGGGCGAAGCGGTCGAGTGGCTTGTCGCGCGCATGACCGAGCGCGGCTTCCGCGCGTCGGTCGACGATGCGGGCAACGCGGTGGGAGAGATCGGTGACGGACCCACGCACGTCGTCCTCCTGGGTCACATCGATACGGTCCCCGGTGAGATCGACGTGCGCATCGAGGCGGGAGATCTTGTGGGGCGTGGCGCGGTCGATGCGAAAGGGCCGCTCGCGGCGTTCGTCGCCGCTGCGACGAAGCCCGTCGCGGGCCTACGCGTGACGGTCGTGGGCGCGGTCGAAGAGGAATCGCCCACGAGCGCGGGCGCCCGCTATCGCGCGACGCTGAGTGCTCCCGACTGGTGTGTCATCGGCGAGCCGTCCGGTTGGGATGCCGTCACCGTCGCGTACAAAGGACGCCTCGCGATGCGCGTCTCGCTGTCACGCCCGGCCCGGCACGGCGCCGCTCCCGGCATGACGTGCAGCGAGGAGGCGCTCGCGCTCTGGTCGACCGTGCGCGCCGCGGCAGAACGACGCAGCCACGGGACAGACGGATTCGCGAGGCTCGACTGCCGGCTCGAAGGCATGAGCGGTGGCTCGAGCGACGGCCTCGTCGAGCGCGCCGAGCTGCGTGTCGGCTATCGCATCCCGCCGGGGATCACGACCGCTGAACTCGAACAGGAGCTACGCGCCCTCGCCACGGAGCATGTGGGCGAAGCAGGCATCGAGATCGAGCGGATCGGGTCGGAAGAGCCGGCGCGGACCGCGCGCACGACGCCGCTCGCGCGCGCGTTCGTTGGCGCGATCGCCGACGCAGGCGGCAAGGTCACGTTCAAGGTGAAAAGCGGAACGAGTGACATGAACGTGCTCGCGCCCGCGTGGGGCTGCCCGATGGTGGCGTACGGTCCCGGCGACTCCCGGTACGACCACACGCCGATGGAACGCCTGAGTCTGTCCGATTACGAACGGTCGATCCGCGTTCTGGAAAGCGTGCTCGCACGCGCCCGCCACCCCATAATCTGACCCCGACCCTGCCGCGGCGGGCAGGAGAGGATGGGAAGGGTGTTTTCGAAGCGCCAGAGGCGTCAGCGCGCCGTGGTCGCCCTGCTTGCGGCGCTCGCGGTGCTGTTCGGCGCTCTCGCCCTCGTGACTCAGGCCTTCGATACGACGCTCCAGACCGCGATCTATGACAGAGCCATCGCCATCTCGCCCGCACAGGTAAAGAACCAGATCACCATCGTGGCGGTCGACGACCTCACCATCAGCAAGTACGACGTCTATCCGCTTCCGCGTCGTGCGTACGCCGACCTCATTACGGCGCTCAAGGCGCAGAACCCTACCGTGATCGCGATGGACATCAGCTTCTACGACCGCTCGCCGAGCCCCGAGGACGACGCGCTGCTCGCGTCAGCGATCAAGGACGCAGGCAATGTGATCCTTGCGATGCAGGGTGCGGGCGATGGTGTCCTCACCGATCATTCGACGAAGTTCGCGGTGGTCCAGCTTCCGATCGCGCAGTTGAGCGCGGTGGCTGCCGGTCTCGGATCGGTCAATGTCACGGCCGATCCAGACGGACACGTTCGCGATGCGCAGATGCGCATCGAGGGTCCCGACGGGACGAACTACTACGCGCTTCCGCTTCTCGCCAGCGCGCGCCAACTGCGCGCCGACCTTACACAGGCGACGCTCTCGGGGGATCGGCTCGTTGTGCCCGCGAGGCTCGGCGAACGCGTGCTGCCGCTGAACGAGCGTGGCGGGATGGCCGTGTACTACGCATCGCCGCCGGCGACTTCGACCTTCGAGCAACAGAAGGTCGGTTTCTGCAAGATCTCCGGTGAGTTCTGCGTCGTGTCGATGAAGGACGTCATCGCGGGCGCGGTGCCGCGCGAGCTGATCCTGGGCCGCACCGTCTTTGTGGGCTTCCACTCCGTCTCGGCGGTCCCGGACGACTATCCCGTGCCGAACAGCGTCGGGCGGAAGATGTTCGGGGTCGAGATCTGGGCGAACACCGCGCAGTCGATATTCACCAACCGCTATCCGGTCCTGAAGCAGGGCTTCTTCACGACGCTCGCGCAGCTGCTCATCCTCACCCTGTTCGGCATGCTCCTGGTCGTGCGCTGGCGCCTTTGGGGGTTCCTTGCGGCGCTCGGCGCGGTCCTCGCGTACACCGCGGGTGCGTACGTCCTGTTCGCGCTGCAGACGCAGGGCGACATCGGGAACGGGCCGGTCGAGGTCCCGTCGATGGGCTACGTCATACCGTCGGTCTTCTGGTGGGTCATCGCCCTGGGCTACCTGCTGTTCGAGGAGCAGCTCGCCCTGTCGCGCACGCAGAACACATTCGGCCGGTTCGTCACGCCCGCGGTCGCGCGCACGATCATGGACCGTGAGGAGACCGGCCACCTCGCCCTCGGCGGGGAGGACCGGCGTGTGACGGTGCTCTTCGGCGACATCCGCGGTTTCACGACGATCTCGGAGGGAATGACCCCGGCGATCCTCCTGGGCCACCTCAATCGCTACTTCGACGGTATGGTGAACATCGTGAACCGCTACGAGGGGACCGTGAACAAGTACAACGGCGACAACATCATGGTCATTTGGGGCGCGCCGATCGAGGTCGCCGACGAGGCACGCAAGGCCGTCGAGTGCGCGCTCGAGATGCAGAAGTGGATCCAGTCAGAGCGCGCGAAGGGCGGGCCCGACGTGTCGTTCGGCTTCGGCATCAACACCGGGCACGTGGTCGCGGGCTTTCTCGGCGCCATGGGGCGCATGGAGTACACGGTCATCGGCGACACCGCGAACGTCGCGTCACGCCTCACATCCGCCGACATCGCGCGCCGCGATCAGGTCGCGTGCAGCGCCGAGACGCTCAGCGAGCTGGGCAACGACGTGGACTACGTCGATCTCGGCGCGATCCCGGTGAAGGGTCGCGCGGAGCCGGTGGCCTGCTATCAGATAAACCGCATCGGCGCGCTCGCGAACCCCAACGCCGCGCCCGCGCCGCAGATCAGGGTCGGCGCCGCGGCCGTGGCCGGATTCCATTGATCGACATGCTGGACGACAAGGTCGCGCTCATCCTCGTGAAGCTTGGACACCTGTCCGTGCAGCGCGACCGTGAGGCGTACCTGCGCGGACTCGTCGAGCTGTGCTCCCAGGCGGTCGATGCCGAGCGTTGCACGTTTTATGTGGTCGACCAGCAGAAGAAGGAGATCTGGGCACGGGTCGCGCAGCGGACCACCACGGAGATCCGCATGCCGCTCGGTCAGGGACTCGCGGGCCAGTCCGCTCTCAGTGGCGAGACGATCAACGTGCCGGATGCCTACGGCGATTCCCGCTTCGACCGCAAGGTCGACATGCGCACCGGGTTCCGCACGCTCAACGTGCTCGTCGTTCCGGTGTGGGGGAGCAAGGGAAAACCCGTCGCTGTGATCCAGGTCCTCAACAAGCGCAACGGGACCTTCGAGCGTCGCGATCAGATGCTCCTCGAGCAGATCGCCGAGACCATCGCCCCGGTCGCCGAGCGGATCACGTCCGCGGAATGAGCGGCGCGCCGGCCGAGCGCCGGGCCGGGGAGCGCCGGCGGACCGCCGGGCACCGGCTTGAGGTCATCCTCGATGTGACCCGTCGCCTCATGTCGGTGACGGATCTCACGTCACTGCTGCAGCTGATGGCCGAGGCCACGCGCGAGCTCCTCGCGTCCGACCGGGCCACGATCTTCATCGTCGATGCCGATCGCGGCGAGCTGTGGTCGCGCATCGCACTGGGGACGGGCGAGATCCGGATTCCGATCGGCACGGGCATCGCAGGCACGGTCGCGCAGACCGGCGAGGTGATCAATATCCCCGACGCGTACGCCGATCCCCGCTTCAATCCCGAGCCCGACCAGCAGAGCGGCTACCAGACGAAGAGCCTCCTGACATTCCCCATGACCGGCCAGGAGGGCCGGGTCATCGGCGTGTTCCAGGCCGTGAACAAGAACGGCGGCGGCGGGTTCACCAGCGCGGATGAGGACACCCTCGCGTCGCTCGCGGCCTCGGCGGCCGTCGCGGTCGAGAACGCGCAGCTCGTCGCGGAGCAGAAGCAGCTGTGGCAGACGCTCATCGAGACGCTCGCGATGACCGTCGACGCGCGCGACCAGCAGACGGCCGGCCACAGCCAGCGCGTCACGCGTTACGCGGACGTCATCGGGCGCGCGATGGGCCTCAAGGGGAAAGACCTCGAGAAGCTCCGCGCCGCCGCGTTGCTCCACGACTACGGGAAGATCGCCGTGCGCGACAAGTTCCTGCAGAAGCCCGGAAAGCTCGACGAGGCGGAATTCGCGTACATGAAGGCGCACGCGGAGAAGACGTTCGAGTTCCTCGCGCACCTTCAGTTCCCGCGCGACATGCGCGATGTGCCGGTGATCGCGTCCCAGCACCACGAACGCATGGACGGCAAGGGGTATCCGAAAGGACTTGCGGCGGAATCTATCGTGCTCGGCGCGCGCATCGTCGCGGCGGCGGATGTCTTCGACGCGCTCACGTCGCCGCGCTACTACAAGCCCGCGTATTCGCTCGACAAGACGCTCGAGATCATGGACGGGATGGCCGGCGACCATCTCGATCCGAAGGTGATGGCCGCCGTGCACACGGCGAAGCCGCATCTGGAGGCCGCCGTCGCCGCTTTGAAACACACGTGGCCCAAGCCGGGTGACGAAGGGATGGGGACGATCCAAGAAGCGGCGGGGATCTCCGAGCGCGACGGGGCCGCGGCGAAAACGTCGTCGTGAAGATCCGCTTCTGGGGCACGCGCGGCTCCATTCCGACGCCGGGGCCGAACACGGTGCGCTACGGCGGCAACACCGCCTGCGTCGAGGTGCGCGACTCGAGCGGCGCGCTCCTCGTGCTCGATGCCGGCACCGGTCTGCGCGAGCTTGGGATCGCGATGATGAACGGCGGCAGCAAGACGCCGTTCCAGGTCGACCTTCTTCTTTCGCATCTCCACTGGGATCACATCCAGGGGATCCCGTTCTTCCGACCTGCGTACGACCCGAAGAGCCGCATGCGGATCATCGGACCGAAGCAGTCGCGCACGATGAAGGACCTGCTGGGTCTTGGCATGGACGATCCCTTCTTTCCCGTGGACATCGACGACCTCCCGGTCCAGCTGACGATCGGCGAGATGACCGACGGTTCGGACGAGCGCGTCGGACCATTTCGCGTTCGCGCGGCCACGCTCTTTCATCCCGCGCCGGCGCTCGCGTACCGCGTCGAGGCTGACGGACGCTCGCTCGTTTACGCGACGGACACGGAGGATGCGTTCTCGGGAAAGCCGAATCCGGTGATCCCCCTGGCGGCGGACGCGAACACTCTCATCCACGACGCCCAGTTCCTACTGAGCGATTTCAAAGCGACCTGGGGCCACTCGACCGTGGATGCGGCCATCGACATCGCGGTGAAGGCGCGCGTCGGGAGGCTCGTCCTCTATCACCACGATCCCGACCGAAGCGACGACGCGCTCGATCGGATCGGCCGCGATGCGCAGCGCACCGCGAGCGAGCGTCGGCCCGGCCTCGAGGTCGTCGTCGCGCGCGAGGGTCTCGAGCTCACGATCTAGGGTTATCGTCGGATCGGACATTGGAGGTCAGACGATGAATGCGCTCGACACGGTCAACCAGATGCGCGATGCGATCACGGTGCGTCGCGTGTACGGCGAGCCCTATCAGGAGGACGGCATCACCATCATCCCGGCCGCGCACGTGGTCGGTGGTGGCGGCGGCGGTGGTGACACCCTCGGAAACGGTGGCAGCGGCTTTGGCATGTCGGCCCGTCCCGTCGGCGCGTGGATCATCAAGGACGGCGACGCGACATGGCGTCCCTCGATCGACCTGAACCGCACGATCCTCATGGGTCAGATCGTCGGGATCGTGATGCTCCTCTCGCTGCGGTCGATCCTCACGGCGTGGGCGAAGCGACGCTAACGCTCTCACGGCGGCGATCGATCGCGTAGCCCGAGCCGGACCGGCGCTTCGCCACCTCCTTCATCTCGGCTGCGGCGCGCGCGACCTCGGTCGCGCTTGCGAATCGCTCCGGCCGAAGTGGGACGACGCCGATCGAGACCGTCACGAAGGGCACCTTGCGGGTGCGCCCGCGGCGATCGGGTGCCTCGACCCAGCCGCGCGCGCGGTCCTCCGCGTCGTAGAGCGCGGTGATCGACGCGTCGAAGCGCGCGACGATCTGACCGGCGAGCTCCTCAGCGAGCTCGCCTGGCACCAGGACGACGAAGTCGTCGCCACCGACGTGTCCTGTGAACGTATCGTCGCCGAGCTCCCCGACGGTCTGGCTCAGCAGCTCCGCGAGATGGGCGATGAGGCGGTCGCCGCGAGTGAACCCGTGGTGGTCGTTGAAGTCCTTGAAGTGATCGACGTCGACGTAGAGGCAGGCCTGATCGCTGCCGTCCGCGAGACGTGCGTCGATCTCGTGCGCGATGCTGAGGTTGCCCGGTAGACCCGAAAGTGGATTGAGCGAGCGGAGCTCCGCGGCGCGCCGAAGGGCCGAGGCGATGCGCGCCACGAGCTCGTCGATGTCGAAGGGCTTCGCGATGTAGTCGTCGGCGCCGTTGCGCAGCCGGGCCGCCATCTCCCCAGTCGTGCGCTTCGCGGTCACGAAGACCACCGGGATGTAGCGCGTGCGCGGATCACGACGCAGCTCTCGATGCACCTCGTCGCCGGTCATCAGCGGCATGCCGACGTCGAGGACGATAAGGTCCGGGCGGGTAGCGCGCGCCTGCTCGATAGCGGACTTGCCGTCGGCGGCCAGGACGCAGTCGTACCCGGCCTCCTGGAGGGCCATGTCGATCAGGGCCCGCGTCGACGGGTCGTCGTCCGCGACCAGAACGCGGCTCTTCACTCGCTCAGGCATAGCGATGCTGGACAGCAAGAACAATGAGAAAACGGTACCGGCAGGCCACCGCTGGTCCTGTTGTGGGGTGAGGGAGCGAGCGAGCACTGCAGGGCTATTTACTCGGTGTTGACCCTCCGGAGACGCATGAAGAGAGCAGACAACCAGGCGAAGCCGACGACGATCGAGATCCGCTGAAGGACGCCCATCGGCGCGTCTGGGCTGACGATGCGCTCCTGCTCGGCCGCGACGAGAGCCGCCGCGGTGATGAACACCAACACGGCGACGCCGCTCAGGAGCGAGTAGGGAGCCCAGAGGCGCGACGATCGCGCCTGCAGCGCGACCACCATGGGCACGACACCCAGAGTAAAGAACACGATGACCGAAACGACTCCATGGACCATGTCATGGAAGGTTGGCGGAGACGGTGCCCGCTCACCTGGCGGATATCCGAAGCCCGGATCGGTGACGAAGACACCGGCGGCGATCAGCCCTACCGCGACCAGGCCGATGAGCAATGTGACGATGCGGGAGGCACCACTCCGCAACAGGCCAGTCGTTCCTACCAAGAGCAGCACACCACAGAGCACGAAGTTCGTGATCTGCACCCAGCCTCGTTCGCCCGTGCTCAGCTGGCTCACGAAGTTGCGCAACGGTTCGTAGCCCGGTCGTGTCGCGCCGTCGACGAGGAACGTGATCATGAAGATCGCCGGACCGATCGCGCCGAACGTCAACAGCGCGCGTGTGCTCACGGGACTAGAGCGGTGGGCGAGGAGGGATTCGAACCCTCACGCTCTTTCGAGCAATAGACCCTAAATCTATCGCGTATAGCCGTTTCGCCACTCGCCCACGAAAGCGTAGCCGTCGCGCGTCGCCGCGACTAGACCCCGACGGCGTCCGCCCGCGCGATGAGTGCCGCGTCGAGCGCATCGAGTGTCGCGCGCGGCGAGCGGCGCTCGTGCGCGCCGCGCATCGCGCCGATCGCGCGGACAACGGCACGAGGGTCGTTCAGCGTGACGCCGAGCGCCTCGATCGTCTTCTCGCACTGCACGGTGTGCTCGACGATGTGCGACGCGAAGCGATGAAGTCGGAAGCGGACGTCGACGCCGTACGAGATGTCATACGGTCCCCACTTCGACGCCCGTACCAGCTGATCCTGATCGAGCCCGACCAGCGCCGCATCCGTCTCGGCGCGGCGCGCCGCGAACGCGGCGAGGATGTCAAGCACGCCGCCGGCCGTATCCGCCGGATCGGGCTGCGGTCGGCGTTCAGCCGGAAGCGTGAGCGGGTCATCCTGACCACGCACCAACGCGTGCTGCGTGTTCGCGCGATACGACCGCTCGACGCTGATCGCATGGACCATGGTCTCGCGCACGGTCCACTCGCCCTCCGCTGGGGCGCGGTCGAGGAGGTCATCGTCGATCCCGGCGAGGAGACCACGAAGGCGACCGAATGCGATCTGCGCGAGCGTGAGGATGCGCGATGCCTCGTCAACGTCGGGCGCGAGGGCCGTCACCGCCACTTGCTCCTGCTCGAGCGCGTCGAACAGCGCGTATCCGGCGAGCGAAGGTGGGTCGGCATCACGCCATCGCCATCGCGTCCCCAGGTCCGTCATGCGCGCGAGTCGCGCGAGCGCGCGGTCGAACGTCAAGACCGTACGCGCGCCTCGATCTTCGAGAGTCTCTCGATGACCTTGATGAGCGCGTGGTTCCCTTCCCGGCCGCCGCCGTCCTTCTGCAGCGCGTTGTAGAGCTCGTGAACGAGCGCCGCGCCGGGGAGGGAGATGTGGTCGGCGAACGCGTTGTCGAGGACGAGGCGCAGATCCTTCTGCTGCAGATCGATCATGAAGCCCGCGCGGAAGTCCCCCGCAAGCATCTTCGGCGCGTAGTTGTTCATCGCCCATGACGATCCCGCGCCACCGGCGATCACTTGACGCGTCTTCTCGAGGTCGATGCCCTGCGACGCGGCGAAAACGAGCGCTTCAGACACGCCGAGGTTGTTGATGGCGACCGCGACCTGATTCGCGAGCTTGCAGGCCTGGCCCGCGCCGTGATCGCCGATGTGGACGATCGTCTTGCCCAGCGCCTCGAAGACCGGCGTCGCGCGTTTCACGTCCGCAGCGTCCCCTCCGATCATGATCGACAGGCGCGCCTCGATGGCGCCGATCTCGCCGCCCGAGACAGGCGCGTCGAGCGTGCGGAACGGTGGTTTGTTCTTCGCGGCGCGCTCGGCCAGCTCGCGCGTCGCCGTCGGCGAGATCGTGCTCATATCGATGAGGAGCAGTCCCTCGCGCGCGCCCGCCGCGACCCCGTCCGGACCGAAGACCGCCGCTTCGACGTGCGGCGTGTTGGGCACCATGGTGACCACGATGTCGGAGCGCTCCGCGACCTCGCGCGGTGTCTTCACCACGGTGGCGCCGTCCTTCGCGAGCGGCTCGGCGCGGGTGAGCGTTCGGTTCGTCACCGTGACCGGGAAGCCCGCCTTCAGCGCGTTGCGCGCCATCGGGGCGCCCATGATGCCGGTCCCCACGAAGCCGACCCGCTCCATTACTCGTCGTGCTCCTCTTCGCCGTTGTGCGGCTCGCCGTTCTCCTCGCGCGACATGAAGAGGGTGCGCGTGTCGCCCTCTTCGGTGAGGAGGTAGGTGTTCTCCTCGGTCTCGTCGACATTCACCGAGGCGACGAGCAGGTTGTCGGTGACGTGCGTAAATCCGCCCGACCGCTGCAGCTCGTTGGCGATCGCTTCTGCCAGCGAGTCCTCCTCGTAGGAGTCGAGCACGAGCGCGCGCGCCTTCTTCACGAGCTCGAAGAAGTCGAAGGGCTCGATCCGCTCCTCATGCGAGAGAAGGACCGCGGCGCCGACCTCCTCGTCGCCCTCGTGTATCTCGTAGAAGTGCATTCGCAATACACTATGTCCGTCCCATGTCCGATGCTCCCACCACTTCCGCGCCCACCGAACGCTCGTTCCGCCACACCATCCGACGCGATGCGGGATCGAAGGTCTCGCTCGATGTCGAGGTTGACGCCGAGCGCTTGACGCGTCAGGCCGACCGCGTTTTCGAGCGACACAACCAGAAAGCGAAGATCCCCGGGTTCCGGCCAGGCAAGGCGCCGCGCGCGATGTACGAGCGGAGCTACGGCGCCGAGCACCTGTGGGCCGAGGCGGCGGAAGATCTCGTCGATCAGACCTATCGCGAGATCGTCGAGCTCGAGGACCTGTCGCCACTCGACGATCCCAAGGTCGACCTGACGCAGCTCGAGCCCGGCAAGCCGATGAAATGGAACGCCACGGTGACCGTCCGGCCCGAGGTGACGCTGGGCGATTACGCCGCGCACGGGGCGACCATCGAGCCGGCGCCGCCGAGCGATGAAGAGATCGACAAGACGATCGCGGCCATGCGCGAATCCCACGCGCAGCTCCAGCCGGTCGATCGACCCGCGAAAGAGGGCGACATCGTCATGGTCGACATCGACGTGACGGTCGATGGCAAGGCGCTGCCCCCGTTCGCGCGGAACGCGCACGTCGAGGCCGCCCGCGAGACGTCGATCCCCGGCCTGGGCGAGGCCTTCGTCGGTATGAAGGCGGCTGACAGCAAGACGGTCGAGCTCGAGTTCTCTTCCGAGTCAGCGACCGAGGAGCTGCGCGGCAAGAAGGGGACATTCTCGATCCGGTCGAGCCAGGTCGCCGAGAAAGTGCTGCCTGCCCTGGACGATGAGTTCGCCAAGAGCGTTGGTGTCGCCACCATCGCCGACCTGCGCCGCGAGGTGAAGAACGAGCTCGCGCACTCCGCGTTCCATGAGGCCCGCGACGCGGCGGCGGACAAGATGCTCGATCACGCCGTCGAGACCGCGAGCGTCGAGGTCCCCGAGGTCCTGGTGCAGGACGAGCTCGACCACATGGTCGCCGACCTGAAGGCCCGCGTGCGGGAGCAGGGGATCACGTTCGAGCAGTTCCTGCTCCAGGCGCGCAAGACCGAAGACGAGATCCGCGTCGAGTGGAAGCCCGTGGCGGAGAAGCGCGCCAAGTCGATCCTCGTTCTCGACGCGATCGCGAAGAAAGAAGGCATCACGGTCACGTCGAACGAGCTTGCCGCCCAGGTCGCGATGACACCGCTCGCGCAGCAGGATCC
>Ga0070703_10000377_pt1 | contig 19006 bp, 23 predicted proteins | sample KBSK5251metaG_FD_65453 | JGI IMG/M metagenome (GOLD analysis project Ga0070703, IMG submission 65453) | Corn, switchgrass and miscanthus rhizosphere microbial communities from Kellogg Biological Station, Michigan, USA - KBS K5-25-1 metaG | ecosystem: Host-associated > Plants > Roots >... | reverse complement strand
ATAATGGGCGGTTTTGCGCCCATTGAAAGGCAGCGGTCATGCGCTTGAAGCGCGGCGTTCTCCTGTGCTTAGCTACATCAGCGGTCATTGGTTGTAGTTCCGCCTTCTTGCAAGGAGTTGCACAAGGTTTGGCGGCTGCCTCCCCATCACCGACGGAAGTCAAATTGCTGGTGTTTGGTGGACCTGGTCATAAGACGTATCTCGGTTGCTTGTCCTGCTCAAGCTACAGCTCAGAATCTCTCTTCAACTCATATGGGATCTATGGCTCGCAGTACTCGAGCACAAGTGTTCTGAACGCATACAGCGACTATGGCTCACCTTACGGCGGCTATAGCGCATGCAATCCGTACGCATCCGATCCGCCAGTAATTGTTGACGGCGCCGGCAAATACTATGGTCGACTTACCGTCAGCTTCTATCGTTCTGACGGACCGCCGACAGCCAAACTCCGAGGCTGGATTGCTGCGGTCTGCCAACATTGATCATTCCAGCACGAACAAGGAACGAGTTGGATAAGGAGCACTGTGTGACTGCCCTCTTTTTGGAATCGCGCCAATGCGCGTAGACGTTTCCGGGCATCAGTTCGTTTTTCCGGCACAATGCGCTTGTTGCGGTGCGCCAGCCGATAGCACCTTGACTGTTTCCGCAAGCCGTTCACGGGGAACTCGCGTGGTCCACACAACAACGAGGTGCTGGGACTTTCCCTATTGCGTTCGCTGCGTGCACCACGCGTCTATCTATGCAAGCGCGGCCGGTAAGTCGCTATGGGTGTTCGTTATCGCTCTTATTCCTGCAATTGTCTTGCATTCAGTTTGGAGTCTCATGCCGCTGACCGTGGGAGTCATCCTCAGCTTCGTTCTCTTTGATAAGACCCGAAAGGAGGCTGAAGCAGCACGGTCATCAAGTTGTGTTGTCGCAGGTCCAGCCGTGTCGTACCTGGGGTTCCATGCGACCGTTAACAGCTTCGATTTTGCGGGACCCTATGCATGGGCATTCGCGAGTGCAAACGCAAACAAACTCGTGAATGAAAGCCAAGAAATGAGACAATATGTGGATGCGAGCGCCCCACAACGACGGTCGAAGAACGTCCATAGGCCGCGTCGGTTTGAATCGTGATTGCGAGTGGGGCGCCCGGTAAGCCGTGCTAGACCTTAGAGCCCGCACGAATACACCGAGGCACCTTGTGGCGAATTCGGTGTCTTGTTCCCTTAGTCCGTTCAGATGAGTACCGTGCGCTGGATCGCCAGTGACGTCTCGAAGTGCTTGGTCCTCTCAGGCGCAATCTTGATGGCTCGACCGCTCCCCGTCATCGCGCAAACAACAGGGGGATGGACTTACGATAGTACCAAGGACGAGATGACTGATGAGGTCCGGTTTGTTGTGTCTACCAACTCACGCCCGACGTACGGTGATCGAGGCGATCTGATGATAGGAATGATTGGTTGGAGATGCAGTGCTCGTGCTGGTCGGGACGTTATGATTGTGACGTACAGGTACTTGGGCGGTAATAACAACAATCAAGTGCTCGTCGAAACCCGTTTTGATTCGGCGCGGGTTGACACCGCCTGGTGGAATGTATCGACTAACAAGCACGGGGCTTTCATACCGAGAGAGAACATTCCGAGCTTCACCAACCGTGTCGAACGCAGTAAACATCTGCTTGTACGCGTGACGGACCCTTTAGACGGTGAAGCGACTATTTATTCCTTTAACCTCGTCGGTTTCACCAACGCGCATCGGCGGCTTGGCCCGCGATGTGCGAAGGAAGAACCGAGGACTGCTGAGGTCGTCGCCGCTTATCCGCGGTGGGCGATCGCGCCCCCTGCTGGCGCGCCCCGAAATGTGCGTGGCAGACGATACGAGGTCCGTTTCTGGGTGGCCGCGGATGGGCAGGTCACACGGATCGAGGTGACGCCCGAGATTGAGAACGAGAGCTACCGTCGCAAATTCATCGAGCGAATGATGGCAACCCAGTTTATTCCCGCGACCAGCGATGGACAACCTATCGATTTCGTCACCACAATTACGATCATCCCATAACGCCCCACGAGTCCCTATGACAGGCGGCGCGCAATGGCGATCGTCTTCCCTTCTCGCGACACCACGAAGCTATCGGCATGAGATGCATGCACCGTGAACTCGAACCTGATTGCGGGATCGTCATTCTGAGCGAAGACGCCTTGGCCCTGGTACAGTAACTGGCTCACCCGTTGACTCGGCGTCGCGATGGTCAAGCCTAAGCCGTTGACTTCAACAGGTATTTCAAGGCCATTGTGTAGATAGATTCCGGCGTACTTTGCAAGCTCGATCTTGGAGATCTGAACGTCCTCGGCCACGGTTTCTTTCACATCGAGGATGTGTCGCGAGATAGTCTTCTCCAGCCGTTCAGCTTCGTGCTTCTCGCAATTCATCAATACAACTACCGAAAGCTCGGCGTCGGGATAGTAAGCTGACTGCACCGAGTAACCACCGCTCGTTCCGTCATGGCCGATCTCGCGGTACTCCCCGCATCTACCAAGAAAGAATCCTAAACCGTAGGACGTTTGCTGGCCGCTGCTCAGTAATGTCGGTGTGGTCATCAGCTGGTACGATTCCGCACTCAGGAGGCGACCTTGATGAAGGGCAGCCGTCCATCGCTGCAGGTCCAACACGTTCGAAAACAGACCACCGGACGAGAAAGTCTGAATGCTCGTAGGAATGTCGACCGAAGCGAAGTCTCCATTCCGGTCCGTGTACCCTTGCGCCAGCAAACCTTGCGGCACGGCGTCCGCGCCGTACCATGTGCTTGAAAGCCGGACCGCTGGGAGAATGTGGTTGGCGAGATAGTCTGCATATGATTCACCGGTGATCTCTTCGATCGCGATGCCAAGCAAGTGGTATCCGAAATTGCTGTACCGCCATACCGCTCCAGGCTGAGCGTCGAATAAATCGTCAGTCACTAGCGCCAAGGCAGCCTCTCCGCTAATGGCTCCGCCGCTTCGGGAGTCAGCCAACATGAGACGCTCCAGATCACCGCGAATACCCGAGGTGTGAGCCAATAGGTCACGGACTGAAGCGTGGGTCATTAGTTCGTTGTTAAGTGGCAGCAGTGAGCCGAGCGGATCGTCCAGACCGATCAGGCCTTTCTCAGCGAGCTGAAGCAACGCAACGGCCGTAAACTGTTTCGTCATCGACCCGAGACTATAGACCGTGGAAGCGGAGGCCTTGTTCGGTGGAGTCAGGTGCGCATAGCCGTGTCCACCGGCGTATACCAGATCCCCCCGATGGGACACGGAAATAGAAACACCCGCGATGTGGTGTTCACGAAGTGTGTTCTCGGCACTGACGTCTACGAAAGAGGTGAGGTTGTCGAGACGCAGCATGAGCTACCCCGGTAACGCGGCGCTGTCGGCGATCTGATTGTGGAGTTGTTGCATGTATGCAAGCGACTTCCCGGAAAGCGGAACACATGGCGCGACGTGGGCGCTATGTCTCTTAGTCGCTGACTGGAAGAACCCGCCGCAGAATTCCTTTACGCCGCAGAGATCGCAGGTGGGTAGGTACACGTTCTTCCAGTCAGAGATCGATTTCCTGGCATACGGCCAGAGCGATCGCGGAATTGTGCAGAGTTGGTGATTGTAGATCGATACGTTCATGCCGCGCGTGGCGAGTCCCAAGGCGGCGTCCTCCAGCTGCCGCGCGTAATCGATTGGATCGATCCACAAGACATCCAGATTACGGGGCGTAAATCCGAACATCTCGAGACCCATGAGCGCCACATGTTCAACGAACGGCAAGTTGCGAGTGATGAACTCGGCTAACTTTGGAAGACGCTCGTACGTCTGTTTGTGTAATACGACGCGCAGCTCTAACCGTACGCCGCTTGCCGCGAGGTTGTAAAAGCCACCGATGGTCTCATCAAAAGCACCACTTGCTTGAACGACGTAGTCGTGTAACTCCGGAAGATCAGAGTACAGGGGAATGCCAAGCATCAGATCGTGATGCCCAATCGCAGCAAGGCGTGTCGCGAACTCCTTGTTTTTGAAGAGCCGCCCGTTAGTCAGGACGTGAAGCGCGGTTTGCGGCAAGGCTGTTCTTGCTTTTTCGATGATGTCGAGGAAGCTATCCCCGAGGAGCGTAGGCTCACCCCCGCTTACGATGAGCGCTATAGCCTGTCGGTCTATCAATTCGAGCAAACGGAGAATCATGCGGACCCGATATGAGTCGTCCGCAGTCTTAGGGGGTTGTGAGCACATCAAACAAAAGCTGTTGCACCGCTCTGTCGTGAGAATCGTGTTGTTACGCGACGACCGTCGATAGAGAACGCTGACTGACCCGTCAGGAGACAGTCGAACCACATCGCCGTCGGATAAGTACTCAAGATTCGGAGCTGAGTGGATTACCGGTATTCGAGGCGCGGTGGCCAATGGTTTGCTACAAAGCACGCCCGCATACTCCAGTAGGTCTCCATTGAACGACCGCAATTCGTGATCGATTCCGTACGCGATGTGGTCGGGTCGTTGTGCACGGTCTTCGACCGGCCGGGTTGCAACCTTCCCCATGACGGATTGGGTAATGCCGGAGGCGGTTCCAACGGCCCATAGGCGCATTTGCTAGGCAGGAAGTCGTTCTATGAGTGAATGCACCGGCACGTTCTCGATCCAGCTCCAAAATAATTGACGAACGAAGTCGTCGCCGCCGTGGTACAGGCGGAGCAGATGCTTGATGATCTCCATGTTGCGCGCACAGAACCGACTCGTCGGGCGGTGACCGAAGACGTCTCCTTGGGTGGCGTAGTTCTCCACAGGATCAGCGCCGCAGAATGTCTGGAACGCGCACTCCGAGCAGCCAGGGAGGGACTCGACGCAGGAAGCGCTTACCAGCGCCCTCAGCAGATCCCCGCCGAACACCTCTTCGTAGCTATTTGAGTGCAGATTCCCCAAGCGCAACGTCTTGTCTCCCATTTCTGCGAGCATTCTGGCTTCGTCGGTCGCATACACGTCACCGTCATAGTTGTAGACGGCCACACTGATGCCTGCACCGGCGGGCGACTGCAGATCTACGTAGCCTGTCGCGTACGGCGTGAGAATCTTCGTGAGCAGGATCCGGGCGTATATCTCAACCATCCATTTGCCGCCTCGATTGATCTCAATCACCCTATCCAAGGCGCGCTTGTAGAAATCCAGGAACGTGTGGACGTCGTAGCCCGTCTTATGTTGGGTTTGTACCGCAAATCCATAGGGACTGATGGGGCGCAGGAAGATTCGGTCAAATCCCTGGTTGAGATACTCGTCGACGATCGCCTCCGGGTGTTCCAGACTAAGACGAGTCGTTGTCATCAGTGCGGACACTGCGCCTTTCCCAAGTGCCGCCCGTGCTCGCCCGATGCCACGGACGGTCGTCTCATAAGCATCATTGCCAGGCCGAGGACGGTTGGTGTTATGAATGAAGTCAGGACCGTCGAGGGATGTAGAAACGCCAATGCTGTGTGCCTTCAGGAAGGTCAAGATGTCATCGCTTAGGAACGAAAGGTTTGTGGCCACCACGAACTCGATGTCCTTATGTGACGCCGCGGCCCGTCGCTCGCCTTCTTCAGTGATGTACCTGATGAGCTCGATATTGAGCAGCGGCTCTCCCCCTTGGAATTCGATCTTTAGATATCGGGATGGTGACCGAAACACCCAATCGAGAGCAGCACGTGCCGATTCCGGTGTCATGTCGTACTTCGATCGGTTCATACTCACGCGCGACACCTGGCAATAGTGACAGGAGTGATCGCATCGCAGCGTGACGACGAAGATGTGAAGTCGAGTAAACCCCTCTAGAAACGCCCGTTTAGTGCGGTATTTCGTCGCAAGCAACTTGATCGGAATGAGAGATTCTGGATCTCTGAGGAAGTGTTTGGCTTTGAGATTGCGGTAGACATCTGAACTCGGAGAGAGCGAATGCCTCACAAACTGATGGAACTCGTCTTGCTGCAGTAGCTCGTACTCTCCCACTTCGTTGACCACAACCACCCGATCATCGAGCCCTATGAACCGGAACGGCAAGAGCTCGTACGCTCCGCACGCTAAGTAGCGAGCGGGAGGGTGAAAGACGGCGTGTGTCATTGTTCTGAGCTGGCTAGGTGAGTCTCGATCGCCGCCGAAAGGACGTAAGAAAGAAACTCGTCGATCGTTTCCGCAGGTGCGCCCTGAGAGGGCGAGATCGTCACACGCAGATCGAGTCCCTCGGCAGAAGTCTTGATGTCGCACAAGTCTACAAATGCCGAGCGAGCCAGATCGATCGCTGACGTGGGATATATGGTGTGAGAAAGAACGACAGTCCTACTACTCACTTAAGTTGGATTCCTTGAAAGCCTGCGCGACGATCATTTCCCGGATTGCGCGAGTTTCTCGTGATACATCCGTTCGGACTTGCTGATTGAGAAGCTCGTTGGTGAACTCACCGATCACTTCGCTGAGCGGCGGCGAAGCTGTCCTAGCCCGAATTTCAACAAATACCGTGTGTTCGCCGTCGGGACGTAGGAAGAGGTAACAGCGGTCCGTAAACTGGTAGCACGCTCGAAACAGGGACTCACGGGCGTACAGATTGGTGTCAACTCGTAGAAGGGCGCCACTCTCTGACTTCTCAAGGGTCTCGAAAGCCTCAGAAGCATCGCCCCTCGCGTCCAACGGCACGGTTACACCCAACCGCCCGAGGAGTGAGAGGAGTGCGATGAATGAGACGCATGCGAAGCGTGAGATGCATGAGACGCGTGAGAGGCATGGCCCGTTGTGGGTCGGAGTGGTCGGACAGCCCGCTGGAAATGCGCTGTGTCGCCCTTGACGCGTACCACAAGAGACTCGGCGCGAGTGAGGAGGAACTTCTCGCCTAGTCGCGTATACCCGGAGTCGATGAAGACTTTGCCCGCTTCCTGTTCAGCAGTGGGTTTTTGAGGGTCTTGGGCCGCGGCGGCGCATGAGATAGACGCGGTCGCAAGGGTCCCACCAGATAGATAGAGGACCAGGGACTTGACCCACCGTGGAATCGCCATTTCCCGCTCGCTTTTTCGACAGGGTATGAATTACTGTCGTTTCAGACAGTGTCAACAGCCGATCAAAAGGCGAAGCGTCGGTGTTCGCCTACCTCAGTGTCCCATCAGGCTGCGCACTCGGCCACCGCTTGAGCCTGAACCGTCTTATCGGTCGCGATGGACCACATGTTGCTCACAACAAGATGGAAGGTGCCCGGCCCGGTGAGGGTCACGGCTATCGATGTTACGACGACGCGGCCTGATTGCCAGTAGGCACGGGCTCCCGTAGCCCCCGCACTCCAATTTCGGAAACTGTCGTCGTCCAGAATGAACGCTTCGAAATCCTTATTCCCGCCCGCGATGCCATTGACGCGGCCCGAAACCGAGCACATTCCGGCGGGGAGCTGGAAAGTGTAGTGGACGTAGTGCTGTGCTTTCACCTCGACCGCCTGCCCGTCAGTGATTGGGATTCGTCTTGCCGTAGGTGTCGGCGATGTGGCGGCCGTTTGCACTTGGGGCGAGCTGCTCTGCGCTACGCCAGCGGAAGGGGCCGCTCCGTTTTCTTGGGCCTGCGTGCTAGTATGATCGTGAATAACCTTCCACTCACCTTCCTGCTTTTGAAAAACCAGTGTCATCGCACCACGTTGCTGCGTTGTTTCCGCCCCAGTTCCGAGGCTCAGCGAGTAGCTAGTGAGCGCCAGCGCGTAACCTGGACCCAAAGGCACCACGTCGATGGACCCGATGTCAATTTTGAACTTTCCCGCGGTCCCAACCAACTGGTCAAACGCTTCGCGGATCCGATCCCAGCCGCGCATTATCTGGCCATCACCAACGGACGTTACTCCAGGCTGTCGACTGTACATGTCCGCGATGGTTGCGGCATCAGAACGATTGTGGGCCTCGATATAAGCTCGAACAGCCTGCTGAATCTCGGCGCGCTGAGTCGCCGCTGGAGTTGCTGGCACCTGAGCCTGCAGCGCGGTAAACGCAACGATCTGGGTCAGCACGGCTCCGACAGTGTGTCTGCGCGGCATAGCAGCCCTCGATGACGAGTCGTTGACAGGTCTAAGGTATGACCGCTGAACCTCGACGCAATGCTTCAGTCACGGGCAGTACGTCAATTGCCGCAAATCCGCCTGTCGATGCAGCAAAAAAGCCCTAGTTCTGAGTCGCACAAAGAGAGAATGTCGAAGGACGCTCCAGTAGCCTTATCTGCAGGATATCAAGTGACGGGACCGATCGGAGGCTTGGACGGCGTGACTTCCGAACTACGAGATCTAGCAACTAGCCTGCTGACTGCGAGTGCAGCACTATCGGGCCTCGTTCTCGTGTTCCTGGGTTCGCTTCTGAACGCCTATGATCAATTCACGGCACCAGAGCAGGAGTCGATTAGGGCTTCGTACCGCTTTCGCGCGTGGATGGGACTCTGCGGTTTCGTCCTGGCGCTGGTGTGTGGGGTTCTTTCGGTTCTGGCCACACTCTACAGTGAAACCGTTTGGCTCGTTCTTGCAACGGTCTGTCTCTGGGCATCGCTCATACTATTGCTAGTAATGGCAGTGCGAGCGGTCTGGGAGATTTAGATGGCCCTCACTCTGGAGGTTGAGCAACGACTCCGCGCCGTTCGACTAACTGAGTTATTTGAGGAACATCGCGAGGATTGGCTTGGCTACGCCAAACGTGTCTACGGCTTTGTGAAGCAGAACTTTCCTGCAGGTTCCGAAGTGCGTCAGGACGATGTCGCAATGAGTCTTTTGCCATTGATTTCTGTGGACAAGAGGCTTACAGATAAGCTTGCGAGGCAAAAACTTCGGCAGAAATATTGGAAGCGTGATTATTGTGACCTTATTGTCGCCCGTTGCTGGGAGGAGATTAGCGGATGACTGCGAGACAAAAACTTCAAGAACTCCGTACAGCGGCCCGCAAGTTCACGATCGAAACCATCAGTTCGATGTCAGGTCAGCGGCCTTCGCCTAACACCGTGGAGCGCGTAGCACGTGAACTCGTAAACGCGCTCAAGGGTGTAATACAGAACCAATACTCGGCACAGAAATAGTTACGGTTTTCTTGAAGCGAGCGCCTTATCAGTACAATGTTCTAGGCCGGGGGGGCACTTCCAGCGCCAGTCGGACTGAGTAAGGCGCGGCAGTCAACCACGCCACCGCGCCGCGCCGCCTCCCCTGTCACCTCAGGCGCCATCATACCGCCTTCGGCGTCTGACGACCGCCCGTCTCCGGCTTGTCCTTGGGCTTGAATGGCCCAACCACCTTGCGCGCGCTGGCCCACGGGGCCCTCAGCTCCGTTCCCCAACCGGTGCCCCACCAGCCCGTCACGCATCCGCACCCGCTCATCGAACTCGGCGGATACTCCACCATCTAACCTTCGTCTGCTTTCGAGCTCGTGCCTCGTCGGGCTAACCAGTCAACCAATGCTCGCACACAACGATCAACCTCATCGCGAACCTCGTAGACCCAGAACCGGCGTACGTCCCAGCCGAGTTCGATCAGCCGCTGATTCCGAAGCTGGTCGCTGAGGCACAGCTCGCCAGTCCAGCTCCGGTGATAGCGCTCGCCATCGACTTCGATGGCAAGCCTGCGCTCGCCGTCGATGAGTGCGAAATCCAGATCGTACTGTTCGACACTGAACTGCGGAATTGGCCTAAGGCCAGCGCTGACCATAGCGCGGTACAGAGTACGTTCCCATTCAGACACGCGCTCCGGATGGGTTACCGCTGGGTAGTCCGGCGAGACATCGGCAGATCTGGTTGCGTCAACAGATTCGCGATTCGTATCGAGACCGCTGACGTACTCCGCGAATTCCTCCAGGTAATCGACCCCACATCTCGCCGCGGCCGCACGATCACCGACCACGTGCAAGAGAGCTCGCGCGCGCGTAATTGCCACGTTGAAAAGGTTACCGTTGCCGCGCAAAAAGCTCAGAGCCCCCGGAGAGATCCCGCTCGAAACGACGGGAGAGAAGAACATCACGTCGCGCTCGTCCCCTTGAAACTTGTGTACAGTGTCCACGAGCAACTCCGCACGTCCTGCGACCTGCTCAATCTCGGGACGTGAGCTGAGCATCTCCTGCAGCACCTGGGCCTGGGCGCGAAAGGGTGTGACGACACCGACGGTGCCTGTATATCCGCGCGCAACCAGCAGATTGGCTACGGCATCGGTCAACGCCTGCGCTTCCACCGCGTTCTGCGCCCCTCCGTCTCGTGGTCTCGTAACGGAGCCGCCGACGTCCTGCCATACGATGCCCGGCTCGTTTACGTTCGGACGCTTGAGCTGCTTGTAGCGCGTCGCTACACGCAACTGACCCTCGTAGAACGCCTCGTTCGAAAACCCGATGATGTCAGCGTGCGAGCGGTGATGATCGCGAAGCTTGACGATGCTTCCGGGTGACACGATTCCCGCTGCGACGTCGAACAGCGAGCTGACGGAGTACATCCAGCCGAGGCGCGTCTCGACGAGGCCATACTTGTACTGCAGTTCGCTGTCGCGCGGCCTGGTCAGTGCGCTGATGTGTCGGAGCTGCATCGGGTCGCCGATGATGACGCTGCGCTTCGCCCGATAGAGTAGCGGCAACGCGGATGCAATATCGCATTGGCTCGCCTCATCGATCACCACCAGGTCGAAGTACCCCGCTTCCATCGGAATCCGGTTCCGCGCCGAGAGCGAAGTCACCCCCCAGCATGAGAAAAGCCCCGTAACCTTTGACTGGAGCACCCGTACTCGCTGCTTGACGGACGTATGTACCCGCTGAGCGCCAGGGCCGGTGATGAGCTGCAGCCCGGCCGCATAGTCGGCGATGTCTTTGCGCTGCGCCGGCGTCAGCCGCCTCGGCATGAGCTCCACCCAATCGCGCCAGAGCTGCGCTGAGTTCTGGCTGACTCCCTCCGTGAGCGCTGTTCTTTGTCGGGCGATGTCTTCGAACGATGGCAAGCTCTGAAGGAAACGGAGTGCTTCCCTGTACTCGACAGCCCTGCTGACAGCGTTGACCCGTAATCGCACCTGCTCTAGCCGCTCATGCAGCAGAGATACGCTGTCCTCTTCCTTCCAGTCCGGCCATGTGACCCCGAGCTCCCGGAAGGTTGGCGCCGCGTTCTGAACTGCCTGCGCGAGACTCTGGTAGCGCCTTGCACGAAAGGCTTTCCACAGAGTTTGGACGATAAAGCTCAGCTTCCGCCGATCGACTCCGTCGACCGCGCCACTCAGCGCATGGAGATCGGCTTTCGCGCGGTCTCGCAATGCTGCGGTCAGCCTGACGAACTCGGTTCCAAAGAGCGGTCTGAGATCGTCGGTTTCCGCATCCAGGCGATCGACCACGTTTCGGCATACCAGCGTTTTCTGCTGAATTTGGTCGAGTTCCACAAGTCGCTTCGCCAGGGTCCGGTGGCGCTCCAACGCCTCGTCATAGCTCGTCTGCGCTACGGCGCCCGGAGTGCCGGCAAGCAATTGCGTTAAATGTCCTGCGAGGCTCGCCTGGTAATCCTGGGAACCCATCCGCAGCAAGACCGGCCGATCGCCCAAGGCATTGACGCGAGCTTCGACGACGTCAACTGCTTTGTTGTTCTTGCTCGCGAACAGCACCTTCATGCCGCGCCATGCGGCATTTACAAGCATGTTGGTGACGACCTGGGACTTTCCGGTTCCGGGCGGCCCGGTGACGACAGTGTGCTGCGCCGTCAGGGCCGCCCGAACCGCCATGCGCTGCTCGGTGTTCATCGGCACTACTTCGATCAGCGGTTCGTCGTCGTGCGTCGGCCCAGATAGCGAAGGGATATCGGCCGTCAGCCAACGTCCGAGCGCGGTTGAACCAAGTCTTTCCGCGGGCGTGTCTCCCAGCGCCTTGAGCTCGGTCTCGAGTCCATACGTGTACGGAGACCGCTCGCTTGGGATCATGACAGCGCGGTTGTAGATGCCGGCTGTCGTGATGTCGGCAATCGGCGGTGAATCTGAGCATGCAGCTGGATCGAGCGCTTCCCTCCAGTCCCAATCCGCGCGTATTCGCGCCAGCCGCTCCACCACCTCGCGAACATCGGGCAACTCGGCAGCGGGAACACCTAGGCCGAGCTCGTTGGAGAGACGGGCGGCCTCTTCGGCGAGCTGCATCCCGTCGCCAAGCGCCATTGAGCGGAGAAACTTCGTATTGATCATCGGCATGTGTTCGTCTATGCTGGGCGCATCGCCAGCCGCTTCCGGCACGACCACAGGCCACATCAACACCGGCTCGACGAAGAAGCCGGCGCGATGCTGGCGCAGTCGCACCGGGTAGCCGAGCCACAGCATGAGCTTTCCGCGCTCCGCGCGGACCTTGCCCAACAGTCGCCCGACATCCGGCGCATTCCACCAACCGCTATCCGAAGCGATCGGAACCGAACGCAGACTCGCGTAAGCCGGGTCTCCGTACTGGTTCTTGGCGGAGACGCTGGCTCCCTCGTCCATGTCTTGGCTGATGCACTCCAGGTAATACCGGCACAGCCTGGCGATTTCCGTCGTTGGTGCAGGCGCCGTAGCCGTCGGCAAGTCCCCGCGATCTGCCAGATGCCACCGATAGTCGCTCTCTTGCCGCACGCGACCGGCGACTTCGAAAGTCAGGCACCGGTTCACTTCGCGCCGCTCGCATCCCAAGGCCTGCGCCAGTTCCGCAGCCTTCTGCCCCGGTCGTCGCTTCAGTTCGTCAAGAATCCGATCCTTTAGAGGCCTGACGTCCGCCGACATCAAACGCTCCCTGCCGCCGCTGGCGCATCTTCAGAGATGCGAAGGGCGTCGCCGGCGACGAACTCGATGAACGGGCTCATTGAGTTAGGGGGCTCGATCGGTTGGCGCAGCGGCATTCTTGTGCGTCTAACGTGAAGCGCCTACGCTGCGGCGCGAGATGTACGGTTTCACAAATGGAAGGTTACCGCAGCAAGACGGCGCCGCCAGCTTCAGGCTCATGTTAGGGGCATCGTGCGATCCATCACTCTTTTAGAAGCGACGGTCTCTCTACCGCCCCCGCCCCCCTAGATGGTCCTGCCGCAAACCCACCCCTCGATGCATCAAAATCGCCCTAACGGCTGGCCCCGCGAACCATCAGTTTCAGTCCATCCCGTCCAGGAGCGCACCCCATGACGCCTCGCACGCCGGCGCTCGTCGCGGCACTCGCCTCATTCGCGATCGGCACCGCCCACGCCCAAACCTGCCCCGAACCCCACTACCGCTGGAGCGAGAAAATCGACACGGCGTTCGCCCACCAGACACCAACAGCCGTTGATGTCTCCGACATCCTGGCCTGGACGCCTCGCACCATCACCGCCAAAGACAAATGCGCCAAACGCATCGGCCGCGAAAAGAACGTCTACTCCGTCACCGCCTACGTGCGGCGCATCAAACTCCGTGAGTCTGACGGCGACTGGCACATCGAGATCACCGAAGAAGAATCCACGCCCGTCCCGGCATCCTGCGTCATCGTCGAAATCCCCGCGCCCACGAACGGCAGCCGCTACGGCCAGGCGCGCGACCAGCTCGCCGGCCTCGTCGATACCACCCACCTCGGCTCGAGCGGCGACCTGAACGCGCCGGTCCAGGTGACCTTCACCGGCGCCGCGTTCTTCGATGGCTATCACCAGAAGACCACCCAAGGGGTCAAGCACGCGAGTCAGCACGGCCGCTGCAATTCGTCGGTCCGCGCGCTGTGGGAGCTCCATCCCATCTACGAGGTCAGGCAGCCGGTCGGCCCTTAGGAAGGATCTGCTTTTCATCGCAAAAACAACAAGGCGCGGCAGGTGATCAGTCTGCCGCGCCTTTAAGCCGCCGGCGTGGCCATCACGCCGCCTCAAACCAGCGGCCAAGGACTACAAGACCTTCGCGAACTATCACATCTCGGACCACCGGCCAATGTGGATGGAGTTCAAGACATGACTATGAAGCCGCTGGATAAGCTTGTTCACGGTGTCATCTGGCCCGCCGTTGCAGGCAGCATTCTCTGGACGTTCCTCCTGGTCGTCATTGAGCCACATGGTGCTGACGTGACAATTTGGCCTCGGCTCTTAGTGCTGCTGCTTGTCGGTGTGTACCTGGCGATTGATTGGGTAGATACCGACGGAGTGCTGCGGCAAATGAATAGACACTCCTGGCTGGCGGATATACCACTCGCCGCATCGCTCTCTACATTCGCGGTCGCCACACAGTTCCACGCCCGGTGGTCCGCTTGGCCGCTTGGGTTGGCTTTCGCGTTCGCAGTTATCGGGCACGCCTTTGGAGCCTGGGATTTACGGAAACCGAGTAATTCCAGTACAGCAAGCGTCACCTTGGCCGGGATTAACTGGCTCGGGCTAGCAGTTCTGCTGATGGCACGGCCCTCAACTGAGTGGTTTGCCAAATGGTCGGAGTTCATTGCCATGGCGGTAGTCGTTGTTCTGTACTCGCTTTGTCGCAAGGCAATATCGATGGGAATGTGGCCGTTTAGTTCGGCGCGGGGTTAGGCGGAAGGAAGTTCAGGACATAACTACGGCCCCGCTTTCGCGGAGCCGTAGTTAGGAGTCGGCAGTTTGCATCATGCCGCCTTCGGTGTCTGACCACCGGCCTCTGGCTCGCTCTTGGTTTTGAACGGGCCGAGGACGTTGCGGGCACTCGCCCACGCCGCCATCAGCTCAGGCTGGTCCCCAAAGCGGAACCGCACGAGACCATCGAGCACCCGAATCTGTGCCTTGATCTCGCGAGCCACCGCCTTGAGATCGGCGCTCGCACCCACATGCCCGCGCCGGCCTTCCCGCGACGTTTCGAGCGTCTGCGCGAAATCGCCCACGGCGTCCGCCAGCGCATCGACCAGGGCCGGCGACATCCCGTGATTCAGCAGGGCGTCCTTGTGCTGCGTCGCCTTCCCCAGCATCCCGCGCGCCGCTTCGATCAATGCCTGGTCACTGGCATTGGTGGGCGGCAGCCGGAACTGATCAACCAGCTGGACATCCTGTTCCGCCGCGAGCTCGCCCACTGCTCGCAAGTACAGCAGCAGTTTACTCTGCAGCTCGCGGCGCACCTTCGCACGCTCCTCACTGGCCGCGCGCGTGACCGCCACGCCGGCCCGCTGTTGCGCGCCGAGCAGCTCGGCGCGTTGAATCAACTCCTCGAGCTTCGCCAGCCCGAGCCCTTCTCCCACTGCATCCGTCTTGTGGGCCCGGAGAAAGTCGCGGACCCGCTCGGCCATTTCTAGCCGCCTTCTCAACAGAGCGTTCATAACGCCCTCTCTACGTTCCCCCTCTCCCGAAGGGAGAGGGGGTCAGGGGGTGAGGCCCTTCTCTCCCGAAACGGAGAGGGGTAAGGACCTCTCTCCGATCGGAGAAGTTTTGACATCGCGTCCTCTCCGACGCATTTCGCCCCTTGGATAGAACGTGCCACGAATTCTGTGCTCAGACCTCGCGCGCCCCTGTCCTTCGCGTGGGACATTTCTCGCGGGTCGTCGCGCGAGCATTCCAAGACGCTCATCATTTCTCGAAGATCGCTGTCCACACATTTCGACACGCCCCACATTTTCCGCGTGTCGGCGGACGCCGACGAAGAAATGACATCTACGCGCGGCGCATCGGCGCCCTCGCTCCACCATTTCATCGCGACGCACCGCGTGTTGTCGGCCTCGCGCCGTTGATCGCCCTCGATGTTTTTCGAATTGACCTAGGGATTTTGCTAGTGTGATGACTCTCTAGCCGAGTCGTCCTGCTCACTCCGCGACTCGGCGTGCACACGCGGTCAGTCGCCGCGCCCGCACCGCGCGTCACCGGGCATGTCTTGTCGATCGCCCGTCCCGCTCCGCTGGTCGGAGGACATCGCTTTCGATAATGGGACAACGCGCGTCGATTGTCCGGACTCTGCAGGGGATCTTCCCTACCGTCTCTCTACTATTCCTTCCCTCTATTTGAAAAAAACCAACGCGCCTTGTCATCCTGAGCGGAGCGCGCGACAGCGCGCGGAGCGAAGGACCTGCTTTTGGGGAGCCGGCAAGCTCCATGAGCGGTTAAGATTGGGGCGATGCAGCCTCCGGTCCAACGCTCCAAGATCCACGTCGCCTTCGAAATCGGCGTCATCCTCAAGGGGATCAACGGCCTCCTCGAGCTGTTCGGCGGTTTTGTCCTCCTCGTGATGCCGTCCGGCACGCTGCAAGCGCTCGTGACGCGACTGACCGCGAACGAGATCAGCGAAGATCCACACGACTTCATCGCGACTCATCTCCGTGACGCCGCACACCACCTCAGCGCCGGCGACCAGCTCTTCGCGGCGATCTATCTGCTGGCGCATGGGGTCATCAAGGGACTGCTGGTGTACGGGTTGGTGCGCGATGAGCTGTGGGCGTTCCCCACCGGCATCGCCGTCTTCGGGGCCTTCGCCGTCTATCAGATCTACCGCTACGCCCACGCACCGTCGGGATGGCTGCTCGCGTTGACCGTGCTGGATGTCGCCGTGATCCTGTTGACCTTGGCCGAGTGGCGCCGCGTCAGGGAGATGAGTCGGCTCGGCTAGCCCTCTTTACGAACCTGCGCCTCACCCGCGACCTTAGGGAACCACTATGCCTTCACAAGTCGGATCGTCTCCGGTCGTCTCCCTCGCCGAATTCGAAGAAGCCGCACAGCATGTCTCCCGACATGCGTATCACACGCCATTGCTGACCTCGCGGCTGCTGAGTGAGCGCACGGGCTTCGACATTCGACTCAAAGCGGAGATGTTCCAGAAGGGCGGATCGTACAAAGTCCGTGGACCGCTGAACAAGTTCCGTCATCTCACCGCGGAGCAGCGACGGCGCGGCGTGATCTGCTCGTCAGCAGGGAACCATGCGCAGGGCGTCGCCATTGCAGCCGCCGTATACAAGATGAAGGCGGTCGTGGTGATGGCCAGCAATGCCACACAGTCCAAGGTGGACGCGACACGCGCCTATGGTGCCGAGGTCGTGCAACACGGCACCATCTGGGATGAAGCGAACGAGAAGGCCAAACAGCTGTGTGCGGAGCGCGGCCTTACCTACATCCATCCGTTTGACGACATGCAACTCATCACGGGCCAGGGAACGCTGGGCCTGGAACTGTTCCGTGATTTTCCCGCAATCGATGTCGCCGTGGTGCCGATCGGCGGCGGCGGACTGATCTCCGGCGTGTCGATGGCGCTGAAAGCGTCGAACCCAAAGATCAAGATCATTGGCGTGGAATCGTCCGACGGTCCAGCGATGCAGCAGAGCGTGGCAGCGGGTCGAGTCATCACGCTCGACAAGATCGACTGCATCATCGACGGCCTGCGGGTGAAGCGCGTGGGCGATCACACCTTTTCTGTCGTGCAGCGTTTTGTGGACGACATCGTCACGCTCCCGGACCGCGAGATCTTCGATGCCATGATCTGGATCATGTCGCATTGCAAACTGGTGGTCGAGGGTGCCGCGGCTGCACCCGTCGCGGCGCTGCTGCATGGATTGATCAAAGCGCCCGCAGGATCAAAGGTTGTGGCGGTGCTCAGCGGCGGGAATGTGAATCTTGATCAGATCAGGAATCTGAAGTGGAACTGAGAGCCGCAGCGGGCGCTGGGCCCGCATCCACAAGGGTCTTGGTCAATGGATCCACGCGCAAATTCAGGCCTTCGAGCGAGCGGGCGCCGAGCAGCACGAGGTCGCCGGGCTCGCCGAACACCACCTCATCCGTTGTGGTCTTATCGGCGGCATAAACGAAGGCAGGTCCCGTCCAGCGTTCCAGCACGGTTCCGTCGGCTTGGCGGAAGCGCCACTGGTTGCGCCGCTCGATCTGCAATGATTCGAGGACGTCGCCCGGGATCCACGACAGCTCAGCCCCGGTATCCACGAGCACCGAGCGAATAGTCCGTCGTGCTCCCGGGAAGCGCGGGTTCTCGATCTCTATGTCGATGCGGAACGTTCCCATCTGGCTTGGCATGATACCTCCGGGGCTCTCCGAATGAGTACCAGTTCACTGCGTCACGCGTCAATCTCACGCGTTGTTGATCCGCCCCAGGAGTGGAGGGTAACCCTGAACGAATCCATTTCGCCCCCATGACTCATTCACGCAGAATCTAACGTCGGCACGCCTGCTTTTGAGGCACGCGGGCGCGGGGCGCCTTGACGACCGCTTGACGCCGGGCGGCTAACCTGCGTGCTCACTCCATCGGAGTCAGCCATGCACCGTCGCGCGATCGCCCTCGCCCTTCTCCTCTGGTACGTCCCCGCGTGCACAACCTGGCAGGTCGCGGAGGGGATCACACCGCAGCGACTGATTGCTGACCAGCACCCCGCCGCGGTGCTCGTGACCTTGCCGGACAGCTCGCAGATTGTCCTCGATGCACCCAGCATCGCCGGCGACAGCGTGGCGGGGCTCGTCGATGGCAGGGATTCCAGCGTCGTGGCCTCGGACATCAAGCAGGTGGCGATCCGCAAAGTCAGCGGGGGCAAGACGGCGGGAATGGTCATCGGCCTCGGCCTCGTCGCCGCCCTGATCGCGGGGGCGGTGGCCCTGCACAACATGTGCATCCTGGATTGTTGAGAAGCAATGTGGGGGCGCTGCATGCTGCGCCCCTACCTCACTCTTTGGACGGATTCGAACGCCGCCGCGCCTCATCGCGCCGAATCTCGCGCAACGCAATCAGAACCCCGATTACGCCCAGGAGCAGTACGCTACCGAGGGCCAGGGTGACATCGTCCATCAAGTGTCCTTCTCCTCTCTAGCCACAGCGACCCGCGAATAAAGTTACGCGCTCGATCAGAGGATAAAATGGGGGGAGCAACACCATCCCTTCTCTTCCTCTTTCTCACCGAACCACGCGCGCGCTTGTCATCCTGAGCGAAGCGCGCGGCAGCGCGCGGAGCGAAGGACCTGCTTTTGGGTAGTTTCTCCTCCCATGACGCCCGGGCCGAGCCCCACCCCCCCCGCCGAGTCGGGTCTCTACGCCCGCGTCACCCAGCGCCTCATCCCCTTCCTCTTCTGCTGCTACGGTGCCGCCTACCTCGATCGCGTGAACATCGGCTTCGCCAAGCTGCAGATGCTGAGCG